>Ga0265314_10001170_pt1 | contig 30145 bp, 25 predicted proteins | sample 4126metaG_FD_203106 | JGI IMG/M metagenome (GOLD analysis project Ga0265314, IMG submission 203106) | Rhizosphere microbial communities from Carex aquatilis grown in University of Washington, Seatle, WA, United States - 4-1-26 metaG | ecosystem: Host-associated > Plants > Roots > Rhizosphere >... | reverse complement strand
GTCGCTGGGGTGGTTGACCGGCTGTACTGAGGGCCTTCGGCCCTCAGTGACTTCGCCATACATTGAAATCTTCCTTATGGCTCTTTTTGTGGCGAATGCGGATTAGTCCGGTTATTGACCGTTAGGCGGCGCAGTCGGCGGAATCGGTGCGGTCTTGGGCGTGGAAAGATAACCCGTTATCTGATTTTTTGAGTTGATGGCGTTCACCACCACCTCAAACAGCATCGGATCTTTACCGCTATAGAACTGCAGCGGCTCGTCAAGACCGCGATCCTTCTTCTGCACAGCCTTGTCGTCGGAGTAGACAACCAGGGTGTACGTGTTCTTCTTGGTGTCTACTTTCTTCAACTCCAGACTGACAGTGCCAACCGGTTTCTTTTGGCCCTTCGCCAGGCTGAACTCGTAAAAGTTGCGGTCGCCCTTGTGCTCGAGTGTAACCAGCTCGTCATGATTGCGGGCAATCACGCTGTTGGTGCTGCTCAGGTCTCCGCGGATCGACTGAAGCTGGTTGACCGCGGTCGCCAGATCGCTCTTCGTATGGGTCAGGTCGGTCTTTACGCCGCCCACGTCAGTCTTCACGTTTGAAACATCGCTGGCCACGGCCGTCACCTGCTGCGAGGTCTGCTGCTGCGCGGCTTGCAGGCGCTGGTTGTCGGCCTCCTCGCGTTGCATAATGGCAGAAGCCCGCTGGTCAAGCTGCTTTTGCGTCAGCCCCAGTGACTTGCCCAGCTCGTCAGTGGCCACGCGAAGGCGAGCGTCGGTTTCGCGAAGCTCAGCGGCCAGCTTTACGTTTTCCTGCTTCGCATCCGCCAGTTCCTGTTGCTGCGTTGTCATGCGGCCGCCCAGCGTATAGCACCAGATAAGCCCGCCAAGCCCAGCCAAAAGTGAGGCTGCCAGAACAGCCAGAAACGCTCCCGAATATGTTCGGGGAGGATTTTCTACTTCGCTCATTGATTGCCTTTCGTTCCCTTGCGGCGCGTACTGCCGGCCGCTGCCGGGATGTGTGCGTCAACATTGCAATTAGACGCCGAATTAACAAACATATCTGCCCCTATTCGGGACGTCCCTCAAATATTAGCGGAGGACGGATTAGGCTCCAAAACCGGCAATCGTTCCGGAACCTGCGTTATGTCTGCCTCCGGGGAAGATACAGAATACCGGACACACCCTCTAAAGCGTAAGTGTCCGGCATCGCTTGGCCCAAGCCCGCCAAGCGGGCGCAAACTGGTAGCCCCAGGCGCGAGCCTGGGGAAGGATGTCGAGTCAGGCAAACAAAGCCCGCGAGAGCGGGCGAGAGAAGCAACCCGGTTCTCTCAACGCCGCAAAAGACAATCTTCTGTCCGCGTGGCGTATCGACTCCCGCCCAGTTTGGGTGACGTGAATCGTTGTGCGAGACTGAAATCAAGCTCGGGAAGCTCCTGCTGCGGTTGCCCCCGAATCCCACTCTCCGTGACAACCGGCGAATCGCTCGTTTATAAACATCTTTACTGCCGTTTTCGATCCACACCGGTTCTTCCGCAGTTTTCAGGGTCTCGCAGCCGGATTTCGACCAGGCCAGTCACCCGCCTTTTTGAAGATCTTGATCGGGGCGAGCCGGTAAATCTCCAATTCGCCGGAATCCGGCGAAACTGAATTCTCTGGGATTGCGCTGACCGGCGGCATGCAAGCCGCATCTGTCAATTCATGTGGCCCAGATCACATCATGTGGCGCAGATCACAGATTGAGCTGGCCCGCCAACCGAAACTTACGATACGTCATTCTGCGGAAAAAGGGAGAAACGAAGGTTATGTCGACAGTCGTTGCTGGAAGGGGCCTGGAGGGAATTGTCGCTGCCAACTCCGGAATTTGCTGGATTGATGGAGAGGCCGGCGTACTTTCTTACCGGGGAATTGACATCCACGAACTGGCCGAGCACTCGACCTTCGAAGAAACCACGTTTCTGCTCTGGAACGGATACCTGCCCAATGAGCTGGCGCTGCGCGAGTTCAGCGCACAACTAGCCCTCGCCCGCGCACTCGACCAGCGCATCATCGACATGCTGCGCAGCTTTCCAACTTCAGCCACGCCCATGGAAGTGCTGCGAACTGCAGTGTCGGCGTTGAGCTTTTATGACGCCGACGAGAAAGACAATTCGCACGACGCCAATGTGCGCAAGGCCTATAACCTCACCGCCCAAATTGCCATGATCGTCGCCATCTACGATCGAATTCGCAAGGGGAAAGAAATTGTTCCGCCAGATCGCTCCCTCAGCCACGCCGGCAACTTTTTGTGGATGCTTAACGGCGAAAAGCCCTCGGCAACCGCAACCAAAACCCTCGATCTTGCCCTCGTCCTCCACGCCGATCACGAACTCAACGCCTCCACCTTCGCCGCCCGCGTCATCGCCGCAACCCTCTCCGACATTCACTCCGCCATCACCGGCGCCATCGGTGCGCTCAAGGGCCCGCTCCACGGCGGAGCTAACGAGGGCGTCATGCGCCTGCTGCTCAAAATCGACAAAGAAGGCGCCGATCCCGTGGAGTACGTCAGGAACATGCTCGCGGCCAAGCAAAAAATCTCCGGCTTCGGGCATCGCGTCTACAAGACTGAAGACCCGCGCGCCACTCACCTCCGCAAAATGAGCGAGCAGCTCGGCAAAGACTCCGGCCAACCCAAGTGGTACGACATGTCGCGCGCCATCGAGCTCTACATCAACAAAGACAAGCGCCTCAACGCCAACGTCGATTTCTATTCCGCTTCGACATACGCCACCCTGGGTATCGACATCGATCTCTATACGCCCATCTTTGCTATTAGCCGCATCTCCGGCTGGGCCGCGCACGTCATCGAGCAGCTCGACGACAATCGCCTCATCCGCCCCCGCGCCGAATACATTGGACCCGCATATCCTTCGCCGTGGATACCAGTTGCTGAGCGCCCGTAGACGAGATCTTTCGTTCTAACTTCGAGCGATATAACTCGGCAACCACACATGCGTCCAACTTCATAGCCCATGCGTCCTATGGGTATTGAGGCCAGGGGAGCCTCTCTTATGAAGACACGCGCCGTTCTGCTCGTATGCGCAGTTTTATTCCTTTCGGGTTGCTTCCGTTCCGGTCAGCTTTATCCCGTGCAGGGTCCACTCGCAGCCCAGGTCCCGCCTCCCATCTACGCCGCCAAAATGACCGGCGCTTTCAACTCAGGCAACATCACCGTTACCCTCGCCAACGGCGAGGTGTGCAAGGGAACATGGGGACTGGTAAGCCGCAAGCCAATCAATCCGGCGGCGGCCACTGCCAAATCCGCGCCAAATGTAGACTGGCCGAAGGTCTGGGACGCCGTTTACGGCAGCGGCTACTATACCGCCAACGTGCTGGGAACACCGCTGCACGTCCGCAGCACGCTCACCGGATCAAAAGGCACCACGCTCGATGTGGAAATGTATCGCCGCGATATTCCCGATCAGTTGACTGAAATTCACGGCGTAGCCCAGGACAGCGGCGGAAACATCTACAAAATAGTGATCTAGCGCGTCGTCGTAGCGGGCCCTTAGCGACAGCGGCGCAATGCTCAAGTTGTACCGCCGGGCTCCAGCCCGGTTGTCCCTGCGGGCCTCCAGGCTCGCAGGCGGATTTACAACGGCTGAAATCGCGATCACTTAAGTCTGTTGCTCCTGCCGCGCCTTCCACATCAGGTAAAGTCCCCACGCCGAAAGTGTGCACCCGTCGCGAATCGTGCCGTCCAGCATCATCTGCTCGAACTCCTCAATCGCGAACGAGCGCGTAATCAAATCGTGCTCTTCCGCATCGCGTTCGCCCGGCGCGGGTGTCAGCCTGGTGGCAAGATACACGTGCTGCTTCTGCCGCGTAAATCCGTAGGCAATCCACGTCATGCCGAGGCACGTCATCTCGGCTGCATCCATGCCGATCTCCTCGCGCAACTCGCCCCGCGCCAGTTCCTCAGGGCTTTCGATCTCCATCTCCCAGCCGCCCTGCGGCAACTCCAGCGCGCGCTCGCCAATCGAGTAGCGGAACTGCTCCACCAGCCAGACGCGGCCGTTGTCGATGGGAATGATAACCGCCGAGTCGTCTTTTTCAACCAGCCCGTAGATGCCGAGAGCGCCATTTGAGCGCAGTATCTCGTCTTCACGCACACGCATCCAGTGGTTGCGGTAGACCTCGCGCGTGCTGACCGTCGTGATCGAGGGGGCTATGGGGTCTTCGGGGGAAGTCATCAATTTCTCCATTTGTACTCTTCATGACATTCTGGCCGGCTCACTGTGGCGCGCCGCGACAGGATGAACTCTATAGGATACCGGTGGAAACGAGAAAGCACGATGAATGACTCAACTGGAAATCCGGAGATCACTAAGCGCCTGCCGGTTTCGGCATCTTCACCTTGCCGGCGAGCACGTCATCAAAATCGGCCAGGACGGATGTGTTCCACGAGCCGAGGACAACTCGATTGCTGTTCGGTGGGAAGCATATGGCCGAAGGGTATCGGCATGGAACTTCGATCAGGAGTTTAAGGTCGGTTGCGCGGTAGAAAACGAAGCTGCGCTTTTGCACGGAGCCCACGTACTTACCATCAGCAGACCAGGTCAGCTCGTCTCCGGTTCCACCGATTTCAATCGGTTCGCTGCTTGCCACGGTGCCGCCGTCCGAAATCCGAATGATCTCGATCCACCGTCCGGCTCGTCTGCGAATGCATTGGACGCAGAAGTGCTTCCCATCGGGCGCTAGCGTAGCGCTTCTGATGTCAAAATCAAAGGTGAAGTTCCAACTCTTGCGTTTTCCGAATGGCCATTCCCGGAAAGTTAAATAGCCGTAATCGGCCCAGTTCTCTCCAGGGCGAACCCTGGGACTATGTTCAATGAGCCAGAATTGCCGGTTCGAATCGTGCGAAATTCGATGAATCATTTCGCCGGGGAACTCTTCGCGCGTCAAGATCGTGTTTCCGAGGGTTTTTCGAATCGTGACAACCCCCTTCCATGAGCCGTCGATGAGTTCAGTGCCGTCGGGCGAGAACAATACCTCGGATCCCTCACCCTCTGCTTGATTTTTGTGATCGAATACGACCTCGCCCGTGGCCGAGTAGAGGACCGCAATTCTTCCGCTCGTGTTTTTTACCGCGAGAAGGCTCCCAGCGGGCGAGAAGGCGGCGGACGACGGATGAGAAAAGGGATGGCTGGTTGACACTTTCTCACCGCTGCCGACGTCGAACATATTCAGACGGCGATCCACGCATGCAACGGTTCTACCGTCGTCCGTCGTTGCGATATCGAAACCAGGTGCCAGACGAAACTTAGGTCGCGCCACGAACCAAGCCTATCGCGACCGCGTTAGTCGCGTCGACTCACCCACATTTGGCTACCCTCTTTTAGTAGCCGAGAATTCGTTCACCGATACTCAGTCGCCTCGCGTGCGAAACCGTCTCATACGCCCCACCAGCGACGTCGGCCCGCTCACCGAAAGCTTCACCAGGTTCCCCTCATACTCGCGCGAGTGCACAATCATGCCGGCGTCGATGGCGGCCAGCACGGCGCCCTCCTGCTGCGGAACGCGCATCTCAGCTTCAATAATGGGGTCGGACTTCAGTGCCTCGTCGATAGCGCGCAGCAGAGCCTCAGAGCCTTCGCCCGTGAGCGCGGAAAGCGCCACTTCACCTTCACCCTTTGGGCCCGAGTTGTTGCGAGCAATCAGCGCTTCACGCTCCGCTTCGCCGAGACGGTCAATTTTGTTCAGCACCTCGATGCGCGGCTTGGCCAGCACCTCGAGCTCGCCGAGCACCTTCTCCACCTGGGCTTTCTGTTCCTCCCCATACGTCGAAGAAGCGTCGCGTATATGCAGCAGCACCTCGGCCTGGCCAACCTCTTCCAACGTGGCGCGAAAGCTGGTGACAAGCGTGTGAGGAAGATTGCGAATGAACCCGACCGTGTCGCTCAGCAGAACCTTGCGGCGGCTGGGCAGCTCAATAGCGCGCAGCTTGGGGTCGAGCGTGGCGAACATGCGCGACGACGAAAGCACGTGCGCTCCGGTGAGCGTGTTAAAGAGTGTGCTCTTGCCTGCGTTGGTGTAGCCCACCAGCGCGACCGTGGGCACAGGTACAGCCTCGCGCCTTTGCCGCTGCTGTTTGCGTACCGTCCGCACAGATTCAAGATCGAGTTTCACCTGGTCGATTCGCCGTTGAATCTTCCGCCGGTCAGTTTCTAGCTGGGTTTCGCCAGGTCCGCGTGTGCCAATGCCGCCGCCCAACTGCGACATTTGTTTGCCACGCCCCGCCAGCCGCGGCAGCATGTACTGCAACTGCGCAAGCTCAACCTGCAATTGCCCTTCGCGGGTGCGGGCGTGTCGGGCAAAGATGTCGAGGATTAGTTGCGTGCGATCGAGAACGCGGCACGGCAAAAGCCGCTCCAAGTTGCGCAATTGCGTTGGCGACAAGTCGTGGTCGAAAAGCACCAGGTCGGCTTCAACCGATAAGGCGATGCCCGCAATCTCTTCCACCTTGCCTGAGCCGATCAGCGTTGCCGGGTCGGGATGCGGGCGCCGCTGCAATACTTCAGCGGCCACCGAGCCGCCCGCGCTCATCACCAGCTCGCGGAATTCGGCAAGCGACTCTTCGGTATCGAGACCCGCTCCCGGTGCAATAGACGCGCGCGAACTCGAAGCTGACTTTATAAGTGGAGTTGTGGCGGATTTCTGCGGAAGGACTGCATCGTCATCGAAAGCGTTTTCAGGGTCGCTTCCAAACCCGGGCGCAGTGAGTCGATTGCCGGTCGCCGTAGTTCTGCCTCGACCGAATTCCACGCCCACCAGAACCGCTCGCTCAAGCCTGCCGCCGGGCGGTCGGCGGTCGATGCCGGCCGGCTGTGATGGCTGGTTCCTGCGGTCAGTGCTACGAGAGGCCGCAACTGAACTTGCGGCGGCGCCTGAATGTTGATTCCCGCCTGGCAATCGCGGCTACTCCCGTGGCTTAATGCTGTTCCGCAACCTGAGGTCCAGTCGGAGCTGGAACCGCCGTCGGTCCCAGGCCAGTTGCGCCCACGGCGGGGCGATGCTCAGTGTGCATCACGCTCCGGTTACTCACCACCGTTGAGATTGCATGCTTGAAGATAAGTTGTTCCTGGCTGTTGTTCTCTAAGAGCACGGAATACTTATCGAAGGACCTTATTTTGCCGGTCAGTTTCACTCCGCTGACCAGGTAAATGGTGATGGGGGTTTTGTCCTTGCGCACCGTGTTCAGAAATGTATCCTGAATGTTTTGTGCCGGCTTGTTCTCCATGTGCCGATCTCCTGCTTTCCTGAAGGTTTTGACTTCAAAGATTATCTTTCGTGAAAATACAAATCCGCGAGGATGGCGCCGGAACTCCCGGAGCCATCAGCCCCCGCAATGTGACAACAATATAAGGGTTTGCGAACCATTTCAACTCCAGGGGCATAATAAAAGACGGTTCCACCACCGAATCCTCTCCTTCCTTTTGTGACATTTACCTTTATTTGGTTGCTTGCCGTGACTGCAGCCTGCAGGTAGAAGTGCGCTCTGCCACGCTGCCGCAGGCAATTCGATTGCTAAAATGGGTGCGTGCAACCTGCCGCCAGCCCCGCCCATTCCGCTCCCGCCGCCAAATCCCAGCCCGTTCCAATGCCCGTAACCATGCCCGTCCCCATGCTCGACCTTAAGCGGCAATACGACCCCTTGCACCAGGAACTGCTGGCGGCAATTGAGCAAGTGCTAAAGACCCAGCAGTTTACACTGGGCAGCGCGGTAGCCTCGTTTGAGCAGGCTGGCGCGGCGCAACTTGGCGTGGCGCACGGCGTCGGCTGCGCATCAGGCACTGACGCACTCTGGCTCGCGCTGGCCGCAACAGAAATCGGTCCCGGCAATGGTGTGATTACTACGCCCTTCAGCTTCTTTGCATCGGTGAGCGCAATTCTCCGTGTGGGGGCGAAGGCCCTGCTGGCCGATATTGATCCTGTCACGTTTAACCTTGATGCCGCCGAAGTGGAGAAGGTCTTGGACTCCCATGCCGGTGGCGGGGTCAAGGCGATTCTGCCCGTGCACCTCTACGGCCAGTGCTGCAACTGGGACTCGTTTGCTCGCCTTGGACGGGAGCGCGGGTTGACCCTGATTGAAGATGCCGCGCAGGCCTGGGGCGCGGAGTGGAACGGTACCAAGGCCGGCGGGCTGGGTGATATTGCCGCCTTCAGTTTTTACGCCACCAAGAATCTGAGCGCGGCAGGCGAAGCCGGCATGGTCACAACTAACTCCGATGCGCTGGCCGAGCGCGCCACCATGTTGCGATCGCACGGAATGCGCCGCCGCTATTACCACGACGAGATCGGCTGGAATGCGCGCATGGACGGCTTCCAGGGAGCGGTCCTCGGGGTGAAACTGAAGTACATCGCTGGCTGGAATGAAGCGCGGCGCACTGTTGCCACACGATACCACCAACTCTTCGCCAGCGCCGGGCTAGCCGAGAGCGGACCGTACCCCGTGCACGGAGTAGTCTTGCCCCGCGAAGTTGAAGGCGCAAAACACGTCTGGCACCAGTACGTCGTACGCACTTCAAAACGAGACGAGCTACGCGAGTTTCTCGCATCCCGAAAGATCGGGTCAGAGATCTATTACCCGGTCCCCCTTCACATGCAGCACGCGCTCAAACAGCTTGGCTACAAAGAAGGCGATTTCCCCGAAGCCGAGCGCGCCGCCAACGAAGTGCTGGCGCTGCCCATGTTCGCCGAGCTGCGTGCCGACGAGCAGGAAACAATAGTCGCAGCAATAGCCGAGTTCCTGAGCTAGTGTCCTGAATTCCGCTTCGCGCAAGCCGCCAAGAATCGTACCGTCGGTCTCCTGACCCTCAGAAAGTCTCTTTCAGTTTCGCTCCATTGCGCCGCCCCCCGGCACCCTCAGCGCCGTGGCAATCAGCGCCGCCACCAGAAACGCCCCTGAAGTAATCGACAACGCCGAGCTGATTCCCATCGACTCTGAAAACCGCCCAATGAGATAAGGCCCCGCCGCGCTCACGACACGGCCAATGTTGTACACAAACCCCATGGCGCTGGCCCGCAGCGAAGTAGGGAACAGCTCGCTCGAAATAATGCTGAATCCGGAAAAGTACCCCGTCCCAAAAAACCCAACCATCGGCCCGATCACCAGCAGCGCATACGGATTACTGACGAATGCAAACAGCGGCACCAGCAGCGCGGCGGCCACGAGATACCCGATGTAAGTTCGCTTGTGGCTGAAGCGGTCAGCAATATATCCAAAAGAAACGTAGCCGAGAAAAGTACCGAGCTGCATCACGATCGTCCAGCCTGAAGTTGCCACAATCCCGAGTCCGCGGCCCCCCTGCGCTTTAGGCATCGATAGAAATCGCGGCGCCCACGTAAACAAACCCCACCACGCGAAAAGAGTAGCCGCGTTCATGGTGGCGCACACCAGCGTGCTGCGGCCGAGCTCGCCGCGAAACAGATGCCCGATGGGCACCTTATCCGCGCGCCCCGCACGCCATTCCGTTGGCTCGTGAAGCCGCCGTTGCGCCCACAGCGCCACAAGCGCCGGCAACACGCCGGCAAAGAAAACAGCGCGCCAGCCAAAGCGCGGCATCACCACAGCCACCAGTGCAGCGCCCAATGCGTATCCAATTGCCCACGAGCTCTGCACCAGCGCCAAAGCCTTTCCGCGATGGCGCGCGGGCCAAGTTTCTGCCACCAACGCCGCGCCCGAAGCCCACTCGCCGCCCATTCCGAGACCAAGAAAAACGCGGCACAGCATCAGCTCAACCGCCGTGTGAGTAAACCCGCAAAGCGCGGTTGCAACCGAGTAGCCAAGCACGCTGAGCGAAAGCGCGCGCACGCGGCCAAACCGGTCCGCGAACCATCCAAAAGCCAGCCCGCCCGCAGCCGCAGCCAGCAACGTGGCGCTCATCATTGCCCCGCTTTGCGACGTAGTGAGATTCAGTTCGTGCTGCACCTGCCCCAGCACCAGCGCGTAAATCATCACGTCCATGCTGTCGAGCATCCAGCCAAGGCTCGCCGCAACCAGCGTACGGCGCTGCTCAGGCGACGACTCAGCCAGCCAACCTGTGATGGCGTTCAGCAATGGGGCTCCAAAAGGGGACGCGCACGCAGTGGTTAAGATTGAAGTTTACGGCGACCCGCGGTGTTGGTGGACCTTTTCAACTTAGCCCACATTTCCCACGAGTCGCAAGCAATGGTGCCGCCGGTCTCCTGACCGGCTGTACTGAGGGCCTTCTGGCCCTCAGTACAGCCGGGCCTGAACTTCGGGTGCGCGTAGGGATTCTGAGGGATGCATATCAGAGAGCGGAGATTTATTTGCGCATAGCGATCGATACTGGCGGCACGTTTACTGACTGCGTATGTCTGTCGGGCGGTGAGCTGCGCGTCTTCAAGATATTTTCAACCCCGGCCGATCCCTCGCAGGCGGTGATGGAAGGCGTGCGCCAACTTGCCGGCGATGAGCGCGCCGATGTACGTCACGGCACAACAGTCGGAACCAACACCATGCTTGAGCGCAAAGGCGCGCGCGTTGCATTTATAACCACCGCTGGATTCGAAGACACAATCGCCATCGGTCGACAAACGCGCGCAAAACTCTACGACTGGTTCGCGCCCATTCCGGTGCCTCTCGTCCCGCGAGAACTGCGCTTCGGCGTCCCCGAGCGCGTCAGCGCCGAAGGCGAACTCCTGCGCGAGCCCACCGACGAAGAACTAGCCGCATTAGCCGCCGCCATCCGCGAGTCCGGAGCCGAAGCCGTAGCCATTTCCCTCCTGTTTTCATTCGCCAACCCGCGAACCGAAAAACGCATTGAAGCAGCACTTCGAGCGCTAGGCGTGCCGGTCTCAACCTCGCATCGCATCCTGCCCGAATTTCGCGAATACGAGCGCGCATCCACCACCGTAGTGAACGCGTATCTCGCGCCGCGCATGGGCTCGTATCTATCGGCGTTAGAGCAGCGTGTCACCCAGCGACAGAGCGGCGGCCGCGTAGATGTAATGCAGTCCTCAGGAGGCATCGTGCCCGCACACCTCGCCGCGCGCGAACCCGCGCGCACAGTGCTTTCAGGCCCTGCAGGCGGTGTGGTGGGCGCATGTCGCATGGCCGCGCTGGCCGGCTTCGAAAGCATTATCGGCTTCGACATGGGCGGCACCTCGACCGATGTATTTCTCGCTCGCAATGCACGTGAAGGTGCTGAGCGCACCCGCGAAAGTGTAGTGGCAGGCATGCCCATCGGCGTCCCCATGCTGGACATTCACACTGCGGGCGCGGGTGGCGGTTCCATCTCACGTTTTGACGCAGGTGGAATGCTGCGCGTTGGTCCCGAGTCCGCCGCCGCCGATCCCGGCCCCGTCTGCTTTGGCCGCGGCACGCAGCCCACAGTCACCGACGCAAACCTGCTCCTCGGCCGTCTCGATGCGCAGAGCTTTCTAGGCGGAGGCATGAAGCTAGACCGCAAGCGCACCGAGCAAATTCTCACTGAACAAAAAGGCGCACTAGCCACCGCCGAAGAATTTGCCGCAGGCATTGTGCGCGTTATTGAAACGCAAATGGAGAAGGCCATCCGCGTCATCTCCGTCGAACGCGGCCACGATCCGCGCGACTTGACGCTCGTGGCATTCGGCGGCGGCGGTCCGCTGCACGCATGTTCACTGGCCCGCGCGTTGCGCATTCCTCGAGTGCTCATCGTCGCAATGCCGGGAGCGCTCTCAGCCGTGGGAATTCTGCTCGCCGACACGGTCCGTGATTACTCGCGAACAGTCATGCTGCCGGGCAGCAACATCGGCAACCTCGCAGATTTTTTTGCCGAATTGCAGCGCCAAGGCACGTCGGAGTTTGCCGCCGAAGGCCTCAATGGCGCGTTGCAGCACAGTCTAGATCTTCGCTACCGCCGCCAGGGATACGAGCTGAACATTCCATTCGATTCTAACGACCCCGCGAAATCGCTTGCGGCATTCCACGCTCTGCACAAACAACGCTACGGATTCGCCGATGAAGCCCGCCCGGTTGAAATCGTGAACCTACGCCTGCGCATCTCAGCAGCCGGCCAGCCGTACGAGCCGGCCACGCACGAGTTAATCCCCGGCAACGGCGCGGCCGCATGTTACGCCGAGCGCGAAGTGTGGTTCGAGGGCGGCTTGAAACAGACCCGCTTCTACAAACGCGAGCAGCTTCATCCTGGCGAAACCATCACCGGCCCCGCAATGATTACCGAATACACCTCGGCAACATTGGTGCCGCCCGGCGCAACAGCGCACATAGATGCATTCGCCAACATCGTCATCGACGTCGGTGAGGAGGCAACTGCATGAGTGCAAAAACGCCAGACCCAGTAGACCTCTCCATCTTTCATTGCGCCGCGCACTCCATCGCCGAGGAAATGGGCGCAGTGTTGAAGCGAACCGCCCTCTCGCCCAACATCAAAGAGCGGCGCGATTATTCGTGCGCCATCTTCGACCATCAGGCGCGAGTGATCGCCATGGGCGACCACATGCCGGTGCATCTGGGCTCCATGCCAATGAGCGTGAAGGCAGCCATTGCGGCCATCCACTTTGCGCCCGGCGATGTGGCCATTTTGAACGATCCCTATGCAGGCGGCACGCACCTGCCCGACATCACCATGGTGCTGCCGATTTTTGTAGCGGGGCACGCGAAACCCGCGTTTTACGTAGCCAATCGCGCTCATCACGCCGACGTGGGCGGCCGCTATGCAGGCTCCATGGGACCAGCCACCAGCATCGATGAAGAGGGCATTCGCATTGCGCCCACGCTGTTTGTGCGCGGCGGCGAAGTCGATCGCGAATTGCTTCGGTCGATTCTCGCCAGTGTGCGCACCCCGGAGGAGCGGCGCGGAGATCTCGATGCGCAGATCGGCGCATGCCGCGCAGGCGAACAGCGCATGTTACAACTTGTTTCGAAATACGGCATCGCCCAACTCAATCTTCTCGTCGAAAGCCTGCTCGATTATGCCGAGCGGCTGGTGCGCGCGGAGTTGCGAACCATGCCCGCAGGCGAATTCACCGCCGATGACTTTATGGATTCAGACGGCGTGACCGGCGAGCCGCTGAAGATCGCCGTGCGCATGCGAACCGATCCCAGGGCCGGCGCAATCGAGGTTGATTTTGCAGGCACCTCGCTGCAGGTCGCGGGCAGCGTCAACGCCGTGCGCGCCATTACACTCTCCGCGTGTTTCTATGTTCTGCGTTGTTTGTTAGGCGATGATGCGCCCGCGGCTGAAGGCATTCTCCGTCCGCTCACTCTGCACACGCCCAAAGGCTCAATTGTCGACGCCGTGCCACCGGCCGCAGTTGCCGGCGCGAATGTTGAAACCTCGCAGCGCATCGTGGATGTGTTGATGCGTGCGCTTGCCAAGGCCGCGCCTGAGCGTGTTCCCGCAGCCAGTGCAGGAACCATGAGCAACCTGGCAATCGGCGGCCTCGACACGCGCACTGGCGAAGCCTATACCTACTACGAAACCGCCGCGGGCGGCATGGGCGCGCGTCCCGGACTCGATGGAATCAGCGGCGTGCAGACCCACATGACCAATTCGCTCAACACACCCGTTGAGGCGCTCGAGTACGCGTATCCATTTCGCGCGCGGCGCTATGCATATCGTTACGGCTCGGGCGGTGAAGGCAAATTCCGCGGTGGTGATGGATTGATTCGCGAGATTGAATTGCTCGGCCCTGCCGAGATGACTCTGCTCGCCGAGCGCCGCCGCTTCAGGCCCTATGGACTGGCAGGCGGTGATGATGGCGCGGCTGGCCGTGCATTTTTAACCCGCGAAGCAACCGGTGAGACCGAAGTGCTGCCGGGCAAATGCAGCCGGAAACTCAACAACGGCGATGTGCTCCGCATTGAAACCCCTGGCGGCGGCGGTTGGGGTCGGCAGTGAGCCAGCGAGTCGTCGACGACGTGCCACCGTCCCGGCAACCCCAAAATGAATCTCACCGGGTAACCCCACCGCCGCCCGGATCGTTCATAATGGAAACAATATTTAGAGCCGACCACGGCGCCCCGCTTTTTATTCGCAACACACTATAGCTTTCTGTCCCACTTACTTCCTGCCTTGGAATCAATTCAATCGTTAGAGCAGGAATGCCATGTATCTTTGGACTGAATTTGAAGGCGCAACTATCGACAGCGCCTTTGCCCTCACAAAACTGCTGCAGACCGAAGGGCGCAGCGCATTTTTTTCCACTGTCAACGCCAGCGGCGAACCCGTCTTAATTCGCATTATCGAATGCCACTTTGACGAGGACGAGATCCTCGCGCGGTGGCGAGGAGTTCAGGCGCTGGGCAATCCCAACTTCCTTCGCATTGACCGCTTCGGCCGGTTCCTTGTCGAGGGCAACGACAACATCACCGCCGTTTACGTCGCGTTTGAGCGCGTCGACGCCAACCTCGGCGAAGTGCTTCAGCAAGGACGTCTTTCCACCGCCGACGCCACCAAGATCGGTCTCAGCGTCTCTTCAGCTCTTGAAACTCTGCACGCCAATGGATTCGTCCACGAGCACATCGAGGCGCGAAACATCTACGCGGTCGGCGACAACGTCAAGCTGCGCAGCGACTGCATTCGCGAAAGCCCCGAAGGCGAGGCAGGCATCGCGGCCCGCCGTCGCGATGTTCACGCTCTCGCCGTCGCACTCATGCAGGTCCTGCTCGGCACGCCCAGCGGTTCGTCGGCGCAGTTTCAGCCTTCGCTGCCGGCACCCTTCGACGAAATTATCCGCAACGGCATGAACAGCTCCTGGGGGCTCGCCGAAATCAAAACAGCGCTTGGCTGGCGCCATCTTCCCAATTCCGCTCCGCAGAAAACTACCCCGCCTGATCGCCATCTCACGAATGCTGCGCCCTCAGTTAAGCAACCCGCTTCTATAGGCGCTGCGCCCACCAACGGCCATTTGCACGTTGGGGAGTTTTCGCCCCATCACGATGCCACACCCGGCCAGACCCCGAAACCGGAACCGAAACTGGAACCGCTACCCGAGTCATCTGATTCACCAACCTTCAACTCCGCAACTTACGCTGACTTGCCGCGGCAAAAGCCTGCTCCCATGGAATTGCCAGTCATCTTCGGCATCTCGGAGCATGACTTTCGCAGTTGGGTCACCGCCGTAGCTGCTTTTCTCGGTGTCGTACTCGTCGGCTGGATCTTCCTGCACTTTTGGTTCGGCCATGGTGCCGGTGCCATCGCGCATCCAGTCCCCGCGCCGACCGCTGTCACAACTTCGCGTGCCGCTGGCACTCCTCCAGCCGCGACCCCTTCTCCGGTCCCACCTGCATCGAACGCCGCGTCGCAATCCAGGGTCCAGTGGCGGGTCGTGGCCTTCACCTACAATCGCAAAGACCAGGCGCAGCAGAAAGCATCGTCGCTCGCGCAAAAGTTTCCCACCCTTTCACCGGCGGTCTTTTCGCCAACCGGCAAATCGCCATGGCTCGTCACCATCGGCGGCGCTCTTGATCGCGACGCGGCGTACGCTTTGGCACGCAAGGCTCGCAATCTCGGCCTGCCTCGCGACACCTACGCGCAGGACTACAAACTGCATTGATTTCAGTGGGATGAGCGCGGCAGTGCCAGACCCGTCGCCTGATATTGCTTTGCGTGTTATTTCACTCTCTGGGCGCATAATCTTCTTATGCAGTTCCACACACAGATTCCCGGCCCCTGCCCGAGTGTCAGGTATGTCCCCGGTTCAAAATGTCAGGAAGGTGACCGGTCCGGACCGTTCCAAGGGGGGGACCCCCCCTCCCCCTCCCCCTCCCCCGGGGTTACCAGATAGGTAATAGCCGTCCCACAAATTAAGAGGTTAATAATCAGTAGCTTACAAAAATGTAACAAGCCAAAATCTGTTACATTGACCCCCTAAAACACCCCTTTTTGACCCTTTTTGCCATTTCAAGCACCACAGCATCCACAGAATAGAAATAACGCCGCTAACTCCGCTAACTCCGCTGTCTTCCGCCTACTTCGCCTGCACCAGCGGCAAACCAGCAATGTTCAGCCGCACGCGGTAAATGCTGCTCGAAGCCGCAATGTACAGCGTCTTGCGATCCGCGCCGCCGAAGGTCAGGTTGCCCACTCGCTCGGGAATCAGCAGCGTTGCGATCGGCTTGCCATCGGGCGAGAAAATCCACACGCCGCCGGGACCGGCGCTGTAAACATTGCCCTCGACGTCGACCTTCATTCCATCGGGTCCGCCGACGCGTGGGTCGTTAGTGGCGTCGTAAAACAGCTTGGGATCTTTAATCGATCCGTCAGGATTCACGGTGTAACGCATCCAGACTTTCTTCGGCTCGCTGTTATTCACGTAAAGATATTTCTCGCCAGGCGAGAACGCAATGCCGTTGGGACGAGGCAGATCGCTGATCAGTAGTTGCAGCGATGCATTGTCAGCAGGTGCACCGGGCTTGTGCGCGAGCGCATTAGGTATGCGATAAACGCCGTTGACGGTAAGCTTCTTGAGCGGGTCGTGGTCGCTTTGCGTTGGCAAGCCATACGGTGGATCGGTGAAGTAGAGCGAGCCGTCAGATCGGTAAACAAGATCATTGGGACTGCTCAGGCGCTTGCCCTGGTAAGAGTCGACGAGCACAGTGGCGGCCTTTGACGGATCGAACGACTCAAAGCGCAGCACGTCGCGCTGGGCGTGTCCTGCCACGGTGAGGCGCCCTTTCACATCGAGCGTCATGCCGTTAGTACCGGGCTCGCGGCCTCCGTAAGGCGTGGAGCCCTTGTAGCCGCTGGGTTGCAGCCAGATGCTTGTGTCTTTACCTGGCGTGAACTTGCGAATGCTATTCGATGGGATCTCGGCAAAGTAGAGGCTGTCGCCAACCCAGACCGGCCCTTCAACCCACGTGAATCCGGTAGCCACGCGGTCAAGTGCTGCGCCGGCCGGAATGATGCGATCAGCAACCGGATCGAGATGATCGAACTTGAGCGGCGTTGAGACAGTGTCGCTGGCAGAGGCGGCTGCTGCACTGTGCCTTGGATAGAAGGCGATCGTGCAGGCAAGGGCGACAACGGCGAATGCGATCAATCGAAAGCGAAGAGGCATGCTCATTTAAGACTTCCTGATGAAAGATGTGCGGAACGCAGTGCGCAGACCGGCGCAATCATCTTTGTTGCTGCGGCGATTGAGTGTCAAGCAAGACGCAAGTCGTGGATCGTGAATCGTGGACTGCCAACCTGACGACTAGTACAAAATTGTCGCGAGGATGGGCATCGCCAGCGAGCCGGGAGGCCGGTTTGGGCAGGCTGTGGAAAAACTCAATTACGAACAGCCAAAGGGAGTTTTGTAACAGGGCATGACTTTCCGCCGCGGCGGATGCCGACAACATCCATTAAATGAGTCCGGGCTTCACAGGTTGCGGAAAAACTCGGCGGAATAAGGCCTTGTATCAGGGCGCGACTTTACTCGCGCCGATGAGGTCCATAAAATGAGTCCGGGGCTTCAGCCCCTGCTGAACTTCTCCCATCGAAAACGCTGGCTGAGGGCCCTCTTTCCGCAGCTCTGGAGACAGGCGCTACTACGCTTGAGCTACCTCGCCGCCCCGCCAGCTTTCGCCAGCTTTGTATATTCCGCGTGGGCCTGCTTAAGGATAGGCACGTCTTGGTCGGCATCTTTCCACGCGGCAAAAAAGCGCTCGTAGTCGGCACGGCTTTCGGGAATTTTGTCTTCGCGCGAGTAAGCACGCGCACTTCCCAGCAGGGCAAGGGAATAAAGCGGCGAATTCGGATCGACGCCCTGGTTAGTGAGAATCTTGTGGTACTCGGTAACTGCCATATCGGGGCGATTGGCCGCCATCCACGCTTCAGCTCGTTCGCTGGGCACGGAGTAGTTGGCCAGCTCAAATGGGACAGCGGGCTCGAGTGCGGCGACGGCATCGAGTGCATTGTTCCGGGCCAGCGCGATCCGGGCGCGCACCAGCGGCAAATCCCGGTTGGCCATGAGCGTGCCGGGATGGCTGTCGGGACCGTGATCCGCCACGAACTTGTCGGCCACGGTGACATCGCCGAGCTGGGCCTCCACGATGGCCAGGTCAGGTGAATCCTTCGCAGTGTTGCGGGTGATCGCAAGCGTGGTGCGTGCTGCCGCAGGCAGGCCAAAGTTCATTTCAACCGCGGCCTGGTAAACCAGTATGTCGCTAGCCGCTTCTTCAAGGTTTTCGCGCTCGGCCGCCTCCCACGAATTGTGAAAGAGCTGTTCGGCCAGGCGGCGTTTGCCGGCGCCCGCTGCGGCTACGCCTTGAAGAAAGGGATAATACCAGCCGTACCATCCGCTGTTGTGCGCCGCGGCCCAGTGAGTCTCCTGCGCAAGCGCGTTGGAGTCGTGGCTCAACGAGGCAATCTCGAACAATGTGGCATGCAGGCCCGACGAGTCGATCTTACGTTGAACGGCCTGTTGGCCCACGGCTTTTGCCTCGTCCAATCGATTGGCGCGCGTAAGAGCGCGGGTCAGCACGCTGTAGTTGATGGCGCGATTTGGTTCAAGCTTGAGGGCCTGCTGACCGGCAGCGATGGCGGGTCCGTATTGGCCGATCTGCGTGTAGTCGTTGGCCAGGTCGATCCACGGCACCCAGTCGTTGGGATAGCTTTCAGTCCACTGGCGATAGGTGTTGATGCCGTGTTCCATGTCCTGCTGGCCCTCGGAGTAGTAGTGGGCCTCCAGGATCAGCTTCTCCTTGGCGCTCACCTGGCCGCTCAGGTCGAAGGCCTTTTTGTAGAACTGCGAAGCAAGATAAGGCTCGCTAAGGTTGTAGTACTCGTTGGCCATGGCGCCGTAGGCCATGGCGAAGTTGGGGTCGAGCTCGACGGCGCGCTGGTAGAAGGGGATGGTTTCGGTTTCGCTTTTGCCCTGCGCGTCCATCGACTGGCCGATGGAATAGGAGCGCAGCGCATCGAGCGAAGCCGTGGTGGCCTGCATGATGGGAACCTGGTAGTTCTCAATGGAGCGCGGCGTTTCGCCTAGTCCGCGGCGTACCTTGTCGGCCACGGTGTCGAGAGCGGCGAGTACACGTTCCTTGGCGCCGGCTTCAGCTTTCGCGCCGGCAATCTGGCTGCCGGTGCTGCAATCGGTGGCTTCTACCGTCAGCAGAAATTCGCGGCCGAGGGGCAGTATGGAACCGGTAAGCATAACCTGCCGGTTCGAACGCTCGCAGATCTCGCGGGCTACCTCGGGTGTAATCGGGGAGCCCTTGTCCCGGCCCATCAGTTGGAGCGAGTTCGCCGCTTCATGCTCACCCATCACGTCGATGTAGGGCGATTGCTCAAGATCGATCTCGAGAGCCTGCTTGAGGGTGTGATCGAAGGTAGGGTCGCCGGTGGAGTTCTGGAAGTCTGCCACGATGACTTTGCGGAGCTGCGGGGGGTGAGTGAGGTGCTTCCAAGTTGCGTAGCCCCAATATCCGGTGAGGCCGGCGGCGGAAAGCACAACCACCGCGGCTGTGACCTTGACCCAGAGCGGAACGCCGTAAACCGCAAGGCGAAGAACCGATGGGGACTCGTCAGAGGGCTGAGCTTCGCCAGCCGAGCCATCGGAGGTTGGCAGCTTTTGCGGCGTGTCGCCCGATGTTACTTCAGCCGTGAATTGATAGCCGCGTCCCGGGATGGTTACGATGAACCCTGAACGATCGCCGAGTGCCTTGCGCAACAGGGAAATGTGCTGGGTGAGGTTGTTTTCTTCTACGAAGGACTCGGGCCACGCGGTCTTGAGCAGTTCCTCCTTTGACACGACGCGGCCCGGATTCTCGACCAGGTACGACAGCACCTCAAAGGTTTTGGGCAGCAGGGATACGGGCTGCCCACCACGCAGCAGGGTGCGCCGGGACCGGCTCAATTCAAATTCGTCGAATCGGTAGGCGTCGTGGAGTACAGGGGGCATCGTGCGCCTTCGTTTATCAAGAATAAAAATGGGGCCCGGTTTCAGAACATATCCGTCCTGAAGAATGTTTCAGCCGGCAGCGGATAGTGTCCTGAAAATGATGGGGATGCCAAGTTCCGCGATGCTTCTGAAACGAATGACTGTACCCTCAATGATGGACCGGAGCTGACCTTGAGCGCAAGAGACACCTGATTGGGGCATCAAGGCGCGATACGGGAGCGCGCGGCAGGCAATGTTGCTCTCGAAAATCCCGGCAGAAGCGCATACAATGCTGAGTGGCCATGGGAAAGAACAAAGACAAGTCATTTGAGGTTGCATGCCCCGACTGCGGGGCAATGCTGAAGATAGATGCGGAGACGGGATTGTTGGTGAGCCATGTTTCGGCGCCGCGCAAGCGAATGTTTGAGGACCTGGAGACCGCTGCCCAGGCGATGCGCGAGCGGGACGAGCGCACGGAATCGATCTTCCGCCAGAGCGTGGATGCGGAGAAGAACAAGGCCGATCTGCTGGAAAAGAAGTTTGCCGATGCTTTGCGCAAAGCCAAGGACGCACCGGATGTGAAGCCGCTGCGCGAGTTCGATTTGGACTGATGTGGCTGGGGCCGGTCTATTCGGGCCAGTTTACTTCGCTTCGGCGCGATGAAAATGATAATGTGGCGCCGTGAGTAAAGGCGCCATCCAACCAGACGAGTAATACTCTATTAACCGTTCAAGATTGACGGTTCCAGATTGGCCGTTACATGCGCGCTTATTCGATGCGCGCCCGGAAATGGAAGGGGAAGCGATGGCGGTTGTTCAGTTCTCAGAAACGGTAAATGATCCCGAATTGGTTCCTGTGACCGGCGAAAGCTCAATCGGAGCGAACGATGATTGGCTGCTTTACGCTGCGGCGGGCACGCTGGTGGCTAGCGGAATACTATTGCTTACCCGCAACCGCAAAGCCGGGCTGGCGGTGGCTGCCACCGGTGCTGCACTGGCCATGCTTGACCAGCAGGAGACCGTGAAGGCCGTCTGGGATGCGGTGCCCGAGTATCTGGGCGAAATACAGGGCCTTCTTGCCCGCGTTCAGGACACGGTAGAAGAGATTACGGCGCAGGGCGCCAGGCTGCGCGCGGCGCTGGGAAAATAGTCCGTTCAACGTTAGAGACCCTTGCTTCTTCCGTTCACTCAAGGCCTAATTGTTTGCGCCCGGCTCCGCTTATTCGATGCGAAGTCCACTTGGGCTCCCAGACCAGGTTCAATTCCACTTTTGATATGTCCTGAATGCCGGCGAGGCGATTATGCACCTGCTCGAGGATGAGTCCGCTGGCGGGGCAGTGCGGCGTTGTGAGCGACAAGGTGACCTTAACCCACTGGCGTGGCCACGCTGGCGTCGAGTCCGGATCAGGGCCGGTTTCTATGCCGTAGATGAGGCCCAAGTCGACGAGGTTGAGCTTTACCTCGGGATCGAAGCAGTCGCGAAGCGCGGTTATGATTTGGTCTTCGGTCAGCATCTTGAATCAGCTTCTAGCTACTAGCTTTGCGCGTGAAACTCGGAAGGCGAGACTATTTGTCGGTGTGGCATATGCTTGCGCCAGAAAAGCGAAGAGCTAGAAGCTAGAGGCTAGAAGCTGCATTTTCAGTTCTGACGTTCCACCAGATATCGGGCCACGGATTTAAGTCCATCGGCGCGGTCGCCGTACGGTTCCAGGGCGGCGAAGGCCTCGTCAATGAGCTGGGCGGCGTCGCGGCGGCTTTGGTCGATGCCGTAAACGGCGGGCCAGGTGGCTTTTTCGGTGGCCTGGTCCTTGCCCGCGGTCTTGCCCAATTGCGCCGAGTCGACGGTCACGTCGAGCACGTCATCGACGATTTGAAAGGCGAGGCCGGCCTTGCGGCCGAAGCGGTCGAGGCGCGCAACGTCGTCGTCATTGGCTCCCGCAAATACTCCGCCGGCAACTACGCTGACGCGAATTAGCGCGCCCGTCTTGGCGCGGTGAATGGCTTCAACCAGCTCGGGCGAGGGCTTCAGGTGTTCGCTTTCGATGTCGAGCACCTGGCCGCCAATCATGCCTTCGACGGTGCCGACGGCGTTGGCGACAAGGCCGATGATTTTGACGGTTGCGGCGGGCGGGCAATCGAGGCCGGCGAGAACTTCAAAGGCGCGGGTCTGCAGCGCGTCTCCGGCAAGGATGGCGATGGCTTCGCCGAAAACCACATGGCAGGTGGGCTTACCGCGGCGCAGGTCGTCGTTGTCGAGGGCGGGCAGGTCGTCGTGGATGAGCGAGTAGGTGTGCAGCATCTCGAGGGCTGCGCCCAGCTTTTCGATACCGCGCGGCAACGAACCGCCTATTGTTACGCCGGCCTGGTAGGCGAGAAGCGGACGCAGGCGCTTGCCGCCCGCAAAGGTGGAGTGGCGCATTGCGCCGTGGATGGAAGCGGGGACGGTATCGGCGTTCGGGAGGAGTGTTTCAAGCGCCCGATCGGTGAGATCGACACCCTGCTGCCGCAAAGATTGTACGTCGACTGGCATCTTTCTTTAATTTTAGACGAATACGGTGTGGGGTCAGTGTGGGCGCGCACAGGCGAGGCGGCGTTCGTACCAGGCAAGGAGCACGGCGAACACGAGCGCGAGGGCGCTTACTGCGCGGCCGAGGATGACATCTGCTGCAGTTCTCCAAGTTAAGTCGAGGTCGATCGGTCCGCGTTGGACATGAACCGCAATCAAGCCGTCAGGTCTCGTGTGCACCTGGTTGGCTATAACTATGTCTTGGTCAACGCCCTCGATCGACACCTTCCACGCAGGGAATGCGAGCAGGCGGAGGACAAGCCATCCTGATTGCGGAATCACGGCGTTGAGCCGCAGATGCTCGGGGTTGGAGCGATCGGAAGCAAAAGTGGCTATGCAGGATTTCTGATCGGGAGTCCAGATGGGGTTGGCGCTGTCGTCATCGGGATCGGGCTGGCCAAGCGCGGCGTCGGGGTCGGAGACCAGGCAGGCGTCGGGCAGGCCGCGGGCGATGGTGGTGATGTCGGAGTTGGGCGGCGAGTACTCAAACATGCCTTCAAAACCCGCGCCCTGGTGATATGACGCGAGCATGCCGGGGACCGCGTCTTCGGGATAACAGGCCTGGAAGTAGAAGTGATTGGCATAGACGAGGGCGGCGATGAAGCCTAGCGCGCAGGCGGCGCACACTGCTATGTGGGCGCGGCGCGCGGCCGGCCAGATGGCGGCGACAAAGTAGATGGCCATGGGCGCTTCAACCGCTTCAAGCCAGCGCCACGGGTATTGGATGAAGGGCAGTTCAGGTAGCGCGTGCCACACGAAGCGCGAGATGGGGAAAGATAGAAACGCAACACCGAAAGGGATGGCGGCGAGAGGGATCCACCAGCGGAAAGAGTTGGTGGGTGATGGCAATGTGCCGCGGAGGCGGGCGATGACTAGCGCGATGATCGCGAGGACGAGCATGGAGACCGCAATCCATGAGGCTTGGCGATTGATGGTGTCGTGGAGGGCGAGCGCGGGATTTGAGTTTTGAACGAAGAGCCAGTTATTTTCGAAGTTGTAACCCGGGTCCTGCGTGGCCTGGCGCACGTCAACCCAGTTGCGCTCGAGCGCCGCGGGCAGCCAATAGAAGGCGGCTAGGCCGAGACCCAGCCCTCCGCCGACTGTTGCGCGCAGTATGGGCGTCCAACTCTTGTTTGCGATGGCTACGGCGAGGGAGAGAAAGGCGAGAAGGTATGCGGCCATTACGCCGAGAGGGAGATTGGAAAGCCATGCCCCGGCAAGGGCGATGGCTAAGGGGACGGTGGAACGGTTGAAGGCGGTGCGCCAGAGTCCGGCAGACGATCGACCCTCGCGCAATGCAAACAGCATTAGCAGCGGGAGCCAGAAGCCGCCAGCGAATTCGGGGAAGGCGGTGCGCTCGTAGCCGGTGAAGAGCGCGTAGCCAGAAAAGATAGCCACACAGCCGGCGAGCGTGGATTGCGCATCGGTGAGTGCGAGGCGCGCAAGGGCGCGAGTGGCAAGGCCGGTGGCGGCGAAGGTGAGAAAGGTGAGCGCGATGGGAACGGCGGTCCATGGAAGAAATGTTGCGAGGGCCGCACCGATTATCCATGTGAAGGGAGGATAGAAGACAAATCGCGGCTCACCTGCGCCGTAGTTGGGGCTGGGCGCCCAATGCGGGTAAACGATGCCGTGACGCCAGGCATTGAGGCAGTCGAACCAGGAGACCAGGTGGACGTCGAAATCGTGCCCGCATGAGGCGCCGCGAAAGAGTTCGGGAATGATGGCGATGAAGGCGGCGAGGATGATGACGGCTGGGTCGAATAGCTTTCTCTGCCTCAAGATTGAGACCGAGAAGGACTCATTAAGTGAAGCGTTCACCTATTGCCCCGCCTCTAAGCCAATTGCGTTGATGAATGTCACGATATCAGGTGCGATCTGTTTCGCACTTTCCGATCCTGCGATCAAATCAATCATTACGACCGGTCGAGTCGATCCGCACCGCAAATCGAATGCGATAGACTCCAGCCCGCCGTTGCTCGCGAAGATAAAGAAATCTGGATTGGCTGGCCTATTCAATGCATCTGGAGATTCAAGGCAATATTTCACGGAGGGATCGCGCAGAGTTTCAATACATTCGTCAACCGAATAGAGCTGGAGATAAAGCGGCGAAAGCGCAATGTTGCCCTCTCCGCCGTCTGTGACGCGCAGCAGGTCCAAATATTCCGCGGGCAAAGAGATTTGTGCCTCTCGAATCAAATCGGCAATCTTGGCTTCGTCTGCGGGAGCTCTGGTCCTCCATTTGCGATTTGGCTCAGCCAGCAGACTACGAATGTTCATAAGCGTTAATTCCCTTTCTAACAACGGACTTTCTGAAGAAACTCGTTCACGGTTCGAGCCGCAGCGTGTGTGTGGTTTGCGCGGCTACTGCGCCGGAAGTATACGGCAGGGCAAAGGTGAATCCGTTGTACCAATCGCTCCATTGGTCGCGGAAATAGGGGCTCAGAGGATTGCCGCTTTCGCCGAGCACTATGTTCTCCGTTGAGCCGTCGATGTTGCTCCAATCCATGGTGAAGCGCTGCGAAGGCGCAACGCCGGAGCCAATTTGTTTAACTGTGTCGACATTGCCGCCGATGGGTTGCGGGCTGGTTCCGGCCTTGTTGCCGATGAAGGGCAGAAAGCGGGCGAGTGGGTGCTCAATGTCAATCTTGTGCCAGCTTCCGTAGGTCCATGCGGCGAGGTTGTTGGGCGCGTGGCCGTCGGTGAGGGCTTTGCGCACGGCCGCGGTGAGCAGCGCGTCCCAGCTTTTGTAGTTTGATGGAAGCCACTCTGGCTTGGCGTGCATCACGATCTCTTCGAGGGCAAAGTCGCGCTCGCCCCAGTGATAGTCGTTCATGGTCTTGCCGAGTTTTGGCTCGAGAATCATCTGCCAGATTTCTTCGCGCGTGCGGGTCACAATTGAGGCTGCGGGTGAGTCTGGGGTCAGGCGGCCGTCCCATGTGCGCATCAGGTCCGCAGCCTGGCGCATGCGCGCATCAATGTTGCCTTCGGGGGTGTGATCGATGGCGTAGGCAAAGCGCTGGCCAAACTCCTGGTCGACTTCGCTGTAGATGTCGGTTTGGGTGGCCAGCATGTCTTTGGGCGTAAGATGGTCGCGGCCGTTAAGCAGTTTGTAGATGCGCTCGACGCGGTAGGGATCGATCCACTCGTCGGAGAGCTGATACGGGGACTGATCTGTGGTGACGCGCGAGTTGGCAGTGGCCAGAAAGCCTGATGGCGGATCGACGGCGTTGGGCATCTGGTCGAAGGGGATGTAGCTCTGCCACTCGTGCGTGGTGTCGGAGATGGGCGCGGTTACAAGTCCGCCGGGGCGCATGGGCAGTTTGCCGATGGAGTGGTAGGCGATGTGGCCCTGATCGTCACTGTAGGCAAGATTCTGCGCGGGCCACGGCCACTGCGCCAGTGCTGAAGAAAAGTCGGTCCAATTTGACGCCGTGTTCATTGCGTAGAGAGGAATCGAGTTGAGCGTGGTGTCGTAGATGGTCCACTTGAGCGCGAGGGGCGGATCGCCGGGCGCGAGCAGCCGATTCATGAGCGGGCCGTGCGGAGTGGATTGCACATCGATCGTTACTTCTTTGCTGAAGCGCACGTGGATGGTTTCGTGATCGACGGCGAGCGGATGCCACTGACCGTCCAAGCCCTGGTAATTGCTGTTGCCATCGAGCTTTTCGATGTAGAAATCCTGCACGTCGGCCATCGCAGCCGTAAATCCCCAGGCAACGTGGTCGTTGTGTCCCGCGACAACATAGGGGACTCCGGGGAGCGTGACTCCCGCGGAGTGGTAGCCGGGTGCGCGCAGGTCGGCCATGTACCAGATGCCCGGCACATTTGGGGCGAGGTGCATATCGTTTGAGAGAAGCGGCTTGCCGCTGGCGGTGTGGGTGCCAGCGATGACCCAGTTGTTGGAGCCGTAGGCGCAACCGTCGCAGGTGGGGAGGCCTAGGAGGTTTAGAAGGGCGGTGGTGGTAGCGGAATCCGATTCATCCCGGGTCCCCAAATGCGAGGGACCCGGGGCACCCACACCCGGGGAAATTTGTGGTTTCCCACCCATTCCCGCAAGAGGCGCGGGAATGGATGGGGCGCGGGGACTTTGTGGGAGACCAGGCGGGGTTGTGCGAGGCGCTCTCGCCGTCACCATGGTTTCGTCGTCGTCGCCGGTGGGTTGCTGCAACTCAGGGTGAGGTTCAGTGAGGTCCACGTCGACGCCGGTGGGGGCATGGTCGCGCCATGAGCCGACGGGGTAAAGGTCTGCCTCAAGTTTCGGGTCGTTTAGTTTGGCGGCGATATGCATGCGGCCGTACTTGGCCCAGGCATGCGAGTCCAGCTCCTGCGCCATCATTAAAATCACGCTGGCGGAGTCAACCACCGTCCATTGACGCGGCTTGTAGCCGAGCAGGCGGAACTCGATTGGGAGGGTGTTGTTTTGCTCGCACTGCGCAATGTAAAGGTTGATGCCGCGCGCGTAGTCCTCCATGCGGCGGTGGTCATCGGGCGCCATATTTGCGGCAAGCCGCTCGGCCACCGGCCGGATCAACAGCAGGCGCTGCGCCTCATCGTGCCTGAGGAGCGAAGGGCCCAAGATCTCGGCAAGCTCGCCGAGGGAGTTGCGGCGGAAGGCGTCCATTTGCCACAGGCGGTCTTGCGCGGTTATGTAGCCTTGCGCGGTGAAGAGGTCGTCCTGAGTAGCTGCGTTGATGTGGGGCACGCCGTGGGCGTCGCGGCTTACGGTGACTGGCGCGGAGAGGCCGGCTAGATGGACGTCGCCGTCGAGCGCGGGCAGGGCGGAGACTGTGGCCGAGTGCAGCCACCACAGGAATGCGAGAAAGATGAGGACGATGAGGGCCGCGAGGCTGGCAATTGTAAGAACGATGATGCGGAGCCAACGCGGGAAAAGGCTGGGGTGCGGCTGAAATGCGCTGTCGAAGGTTGGCATCGGTCTTCAACAGGATAATGCGCCGGGGGACGTCTTCACTCGACTGTCACATGTTCCCCGTCGGAAACCGACCAGTCCATGATTGGCTGTTCACGACCGGAAACACACTCATCCTTTGACAGGTCCTGCGCACTTTTCGCCAGCTCGGAGGTCTTACTGAGAATCAGAGTTGTGTCTGTTCTAACCCAGTAAGTGACGCTATAGCATCTTGGCAGTACGGCATCCTTTCCAATCGGATTATGACCACCGTTTGTCATGGCGATCGCCATTGGAAGATCGAGAGGTAAGAGAACGATACCCCCAATGAACTCCAGCGTGTTTGTTGCGCCCTCCTTGAATTTTTCACGAGGGGTCTGGCGATAGTGAGGATCAGAGTTGGTGAGCGCCAGTCCGAAGTTTTTCGAAATAGTCACCGCCTTTATGCGGACCCTAAGTTCTCCATCGCGCTTTGCGGGCTTTGCTTTGACGACTTTTGTGAGTATGCCTGTCACCGGAGTGCCCGCCGGAAGCACAGTGCGGCCGTCAACAACAACGTCTTTCGAAATCGCAAACTGAACTTCCGACCCGGTCGTCGCGGAATCCGAGGTTATCCGATCCAAAGCTACGAGCTCGAATTTCGTGTCCTTGGGGACGGTGATCGTGCCGGTAGAGGTAGCTTGCTGTGCAACGAGCAACGGCGAAAGGCAAATGCAAAGGGCTGATAGAACGAATTTGCGGATCATTGCGCGCTCCTGAACGAAAAGTGATGCGTGTGCTGGGTTGACGAGGGCAGCGCAGCGTTCTTTGGCCGGTGATAGACGAGGTGTCCGGGAATCAGCAGGCCGACGGGGATGGAGACGAATGCGCCGGCGAGTGCACCAGCGGCTCCTCCGGCAGCGCCCACGAGGACGCGGGGAGCGTCTTTATAGTCGGAACTGGGGCCTTCGGAGACTCCCCAGATGAAGCCGGCCGCGACCATGCTCCAGAAGACGATGCGAACGTTACGGCGCGCCTGGTTGAGGCGGACCTGTTGCACCTCGCTGCGCGGGAAGCGGTATTCGCCGCCCTCGCCGCGGCTCAGGTAGGGGCCGCAGAAGAGCGTGGTGTCGATTGCGCCGGAGAAGAGACAATGATCGCTTCGTCCGGTTGTGGTTTTCACTACGATCTCTTCGTCGTGGGGGAGAGCAGCGACGTTGTTCCATTCGGAGCTGCTTGAGTCGATGGGTTGGGGGCTGTCAGGCAACGTTTGCGCGGGCAGCGCGGTGGAGATGCAGGCGATGGCGATGAGGGTGAGGAAGAGGCGTTTCATACCTGCCATCGTAGGCAGGGGCTAACAGCGCGGGTTGGTTGATTAGGACAGTTTGCGAGGTGTCACAGTGGTGGAGCGGAGTTAGCGGTGTTAGCGGGGTTAGCGGAGTCAGGAGAGGCAGCGGGTCAGTCCGCTGCGGCGGGCGGGTCAGCGTTGGTCAGTGCGGTTTCGATTTGGCGGAGATAGTTGAAGGCTTGTTCGCCTAAGAGGGTGAAGATTAGCGGGTGGCAGGCTTTGGGGAGTTCGGCGGCGGTGACGGCGTCGCAGACTACGCCGATGGTTGCTTCAAGGCCGCGCTTCCATCCGGGGCGCGAGGCGTCGCAAATCAGCAGGCCTTCGGGCGGAAGACCGGCGGCGATGAGCATGGTGCGGGCGATACGCTGGAAGTCGGCCCAGCGCGAGGCGATACCGACCAGGTCTTTCCCGTGATCGGGGAGGTAGCGGGCTAGATGCGCCTGGAACTCGGACGCGACGGGATGGATTTCGAGGACGGTGAGCTCGGTTCCGGCGGGAAGCAGGCGGCGGACATTTGCGGCCTTGCTGGGCAATACGCAGGGCAGGGCGCGGTCGAGTGTTGCGGGGTTGGCGCACTCGTCGGGCGAGCAGCCTGCGACGGGCAGCGCTAGCTCACGCTCCATTTCGAAGATCACCAGGCGGCGCAGTTCGGGATCGGGCTCTATGAGCAGCCAGCGCGCGGGCGGCTCGAAACTCAGCCAGCGGCGCAGGCGGGTGCGGAGTTGGGTTTCAGAGACGCCGAGGCGACGCGCCTTGGCGGTCATGTCGGCGATGAGCTGATCGAGCGCGAGCTCAGGTGTGTAGGCGGCAGTGGGGCGCGTGCTACGGACGAAGACACCGCTGCCGTGCCGGAACTCGACCCAGCCTTCGCTTTCAAGTTGTCGATATGCCGCGCTGGCGGTGTTGGAGTGGATTTGAAAGCGGCGTGCGAGCTCGCGCGTGCTGGGCAGTCGATGGCCGGGCGGCAGTTCTCGGCTTAGGATGGCGAGAACGATCTGCGTGGTTAATTGCTCGCGCAGCGAAACTTCGCCGGTATGGTTTAGCCAAAGGCGCATGGGCACGGTGGGAGTTCCGTGACAAGGATACGCCTGAAGGCGATCAGCGACCGGCCTTAAAGATCTCGCCGCGGTGGTGGCCCAGGTAGTCGGCTGAGAGGCGGCAGCTTTTTAGTGCGCCGTCAGACTCGAAATGGACGCCGGGATCAGACCCACTCAGCGAATTTAATACCCCGCCGTGAGCGCAGGGAACGCCTTGGACTGGCTGGTTGTGCGCGAGGTAACAAACCTTCAGCTTGCCGGTTGGGTAGAAGGCGATGATGGAGCCCTCCGAGGGACCGAGCAACCCGCCGCCCTGGCAGATGAGGCCGAGAATCTCAATGTCATGCGGCGCTTGGATTCCTGAAGGCTTGCCCTCTTCGGAGAGTGTGATCCATGAGCCGGCAGGGATGGTGAATTCGCCTAAAGCGATCTCGCTCGCGACGGTGCACTTCT
>Ga0265314_10001169_pt1 | contig 30161 bp, 41 predicted proteins | sample 4126metaG_FD_203106 | JGI IMG/M metagenome (GOLD analysis project Ga0265314, IMG submission 203106) | Rhizosphere microbial communities from Carex aquatilis grown in University of Washington, Seatle, WA, United States - 4-1-26 metaG | ecosystem: Host-associated > Plants > Roots > Rhizosphere >... | reverse complement strand
GGAGGGGCCAAATTCGGTCATGATGGACCCGTCGCTCGATGAGAAGGGCGATTTGCAATTCACCGTCGCTGGCACGGAAGTGGGTGGTCCGGGCTTCGGCTACCTGCTACTCAAGATCAGTCGAGAGAGTGTCAAAACAGTCAACGGAAAGCCGTTAGAAGCCAGCGGCGTTACCGCCTGGGGCAAAGAAGTCGGTGGTCTGCAAGCTGGGTTGGGCTTCCGCCCCGGCGAGCGTCGAGCCTACAAGCCCGGCGAGACGGTCAAACTCGTTGTCCGGGTTCGCAACGTCGGCAAGGAGGAGATTTCATTCCAGTACCTCCGGCACTTCCTCATCGAGAACCCGCCGACAGTGGTGGATGACAAAGGCAAGGCGATCCCTTTCGCCGACGCTGTGAACAAGGACGGTTTACGCAAAGGGATATACAAGCCGATCGATGTAGACATTTCAGCGGGGCAGGAAATCGAGCTTTACGAATTGGACATTGAACTCAGCGGGAAAGTCACGGACACACCTGCTGACTCGACCTTGTACGGAGAGGGGAAATTCAGCGTTCAGTACCAGAAAGTGCTTGGCGACTTCACCTACCTCTCGTCTGTGCGCATCAAACTCGACCCTGTTCTGAAAACCCTCGCCACAGGGAAGTTGGAGCTTGAAGTGAAGGAAGCAAAGAAGCAACCGGACAAAAACGAGAAGGAGGGCGTTACCGCATGGGGCAAGGAGGTCGGTGGCCTGCAAGCAGGCTTGGGGTACCGTCCCGGCCAGAAGTGGGTTTACCAACAAGGCGAGACGGTCACGGTGGTCTTTCGGGTTCGCAACGTCGGCAAGGAAGCCGTGGATTTCAAGCACATCTGGGCATTCTTCGTCGAGAATCCACCAAGGATCACGGATGCCGATGGCAAAATGGTTCAACTACCTAATTACCGGACCAGGGACAAAACAAAGCATATGCCCCGCAGCACCAACGTAGCACCCGGCAAAGAAGTCGAGCTTTACGAGTGGGAGTTTGTCCTTCAACCTCAAGGAGAAAACAGCAGCAGGTCCTTCATTCATGGCACGGGCAAGTTCAGCCTTCAATGTGAGCGCGTCGTTGGCCCGACCTGGCTCAATCCAGACCACCCCAATCCCACGATGAGCAAACTCGCCACCGGGAAGTTGGAACTGGAAATCAATCCCACGACGCCCGCCGAAACCGAGAAGAAATGATCTGCTCACTGCTCGACCCTAAGTGCTCCTCGCCATTTCATCGCAGGTTGTTATGTTGATCGGGAACCGAGCCTTCCAATCTGGTAGCGAGCCTTTTCCGCAACGAAGGTGCGGAAAATGGCGAGCGTTAGCCGTAGTCGGCTATGATGATTTTCCGTTCGCTTCAACCACCAACACTTTCTTCAACGGACACTCATCTCCGACCGGCTCACCACGCCGATACCGATCCAGCAATTCCTGGGATCGTTGGGCTAGGAGTCGCCGTACTTCTCGCCGCTTTCCTTTGAGTCGGGGGACCACCATCGAGTCGTAGGCCGTCGTCTGGTGTCGCATCCAAGCAATCACGGCGGCTTCGGCCCGTTGCTGAACCGGAATTCGTTTCGTTCGGGCCACGGTGCCGCTGCCGACCGGCGTGGTGTGTTCGGTCACGGCACGGGCCATCCGTTCGGCAAGATCGGCGTGGTTGGGATGGAAGGCCAAGAACGCCAAAACGCCGCCGTGGAAATCCTTAACGTAAACCGCTTGAATCTTTTCCCGATGTCGGGCGTCGACCTCTTTCTTCTTGGCGTATTTCTCCGTGGATCGCTCGGCGTCGAGTTCGGCACGAATGCGGTCGATGGTCGTTGCCGCTGCCCACATCCCCAATCTGAACTCTCTGCCGCCTTTCCCCTCTTTAACGATCCAATGATCGCCAGCGGCCTTTACTCGTCGGGTCAGTCCGGCATCGCCAGGTGGTAGGAGAACCCACCCATCTGGAACTGTTTTCATCGTGCCATTGGCGGCGAGGACGGTGTTCGGGGTTGGTCCGGGGGAAAAGATCGTGTCGGAACTCATGCTTCGTGTGTCACCTTCCTCATTTCGTTCGTCGCCATCGTCGCATCGAAGGCTTCGGGGTCAAACGGCCCACACCATTCAAGCATTTCCTCGTATTGCTCGTGGTTTGGATCAGCGATGGCGGCACGGCAATTGGCAAAGCCCCACGGCCCGCCGCAATCTTCCGGTGGACAGGCTCGTTCCCCTTCAAGGCACAGTGGGCGTTGTCCGTCCGGCGAGAACCCCTCGAACACGACCTCGTGCCGCCAGCTTTCGCCGAGGTCGTATTCGTAGATCCACCGTGACTTACGACGGCCCGACTTGGGAATGAGCTTGCTCACTGGCACCGCCCTTTCATCCAGCACTTCGTCCTCGAAATCGACACGAGCGGCAGGTGGCCCGTATTGTTCGCCGTCGATGTGAAACTGGTGCAAGTGGTAATTTTCCCATCCAAACGCCGCCTGGATATACTCGTGAAAATCCGCCAGCGTGCAGTCCGGCACTTGAATCCGCCGCCAGATCGCTGGCTTGATCTCCAGCAGCGTAATCTTGAACTGAAACAGCGGGTCGCCCTTTTTCGGGGCCGTCTTGCGGGTCTTCGGGGTTTCGGGGCGAAAAACCTCGGCATAGTCCTCCTCGAAGAACTTGACCACCTTACCCATGACGGCCAACAGACGTTTCTTGTCGGCGCTCGGTGCGTACATGGCCGCTTGGCCGAGTTCATCGTTCAAGTGGTCTAGTTCCTTCCTGGTGACGGGGACGATTTGCGTTCCTTCTCCAGCCGCTTTCAGCTTTTCCCGCAGCTTGTTCTTGATTCGGGTGCAGTGGATCATGCTCTCCCGCTGCTGCTGGGTGAGCTTCAGCGGATACGTCTCGCTTGCCTTCTTGGTCCGCTTGAGACGGAAAACAATCGGTCCCGGATCTCTGCCCGTCACGTAGTCTTCCAGGCCCTTCTGGAGCTTCTGCCGGGCCTGGGCCGGGGTCAGGGGCTTGTTGTCGTCGGGTGACATTTCTTGATTGCGATCTTCGATGTGCCGGAAGTGTGGCCGGCATTACATCCAGGGCCTGTGCGGCTACTTCTTCCGCACGCACTTGGCTTCCATATCCAAAACCACCTTGCCTGCTCGATCTGTCGCCACCCACGTCCAAGTGAATGAGTCGTCATCGATGAAGTGTTGTATCAAGACCGACTGGACGCCGTTCGGCATTTCACCTTTGAAAGTCAAGGTCTTCGTGGCCTCATCCCACTTCCCTCGGTTCTCATCTCGTGACGCCAGATTGTTCTTGTCAAAATAAAACTGTCGGTATTCACCTTTCTCTGCGTCGTAAGTCATCAAGTGGAGAAACTCATCCTTGCTCGGCGACCAAACGCCTTTGTTTTCGATCATGTGCCCTTCGAGAATCCATTTGCGTGTGCCGGTGGCCGTGATGGTTGTTCGTTGCGGCGTCCAAGCGGCAGGGTTTTGAACGACAGTTTCTTCCCATTCGCCAACAAAGCGATTCAAGACCTTGAGTTCCGGCGACATCTTCTGGCCTGGTTCCTGCGCCATCCCCAGCGAAGCTCCGATGACTGCTGCTGCCAAAATGCCCATCATTCGATTCCGCATGGCGTTTCTCCGCAAGAGGTTGCTTTTGGTTCCCGATTCAATCAGACGAGCGTGCGGCGCATTCTAGGGCGGCAAAGATGAGGCCGCAATGAATCACAAGCAGTTCGCTTTGGTCCTCGACGAAACACCGCACCATCATCAGTTCCGGCGGCCCCCTGGCTTGCGACCGGCGTCCCCACCACTGTCCTGCTCGTCCTTTGGCCTCGGCCGCACCAACCCCAGCCAATACCCGTCCCCGGCCGAAGAACTTTGATGACCTGGCCGCGCCGATCAAGGCGGACGACCGCCCATCTCCAACCTCCCTCCGTCGCTCAATCGGACCACCATGATTCGGTAGTGTCCTATTTTGCTCTGAAGAGTTTTCGCCGATGGCACGGCAATCCGTTCTTACGCTTGCCGCATATCCCTAATCTGCTGCTCAAGATCGGCGATTACTTCGATCAGTTCGTTTATCGTAAATGTGCTCAATTCCGCATATTTAAGCGATTCTGTGTCATATCCGTCCGGTTGTTTTGCGTTGCGGTCACCGAATCGAAAAAATCTGAATGTATAATACTTTGGAATTTCGCCTTTCTTAACCGCCTTCTCTGGCCTCTCGACTAAGCCCTCGAATACGACGGTTTCGATTCCGATGCGCGGCTCTGGTTCCCACGGAGGAGCAAACGCGCAATGGTAATAGAATCCGCCAACTGTGAATTTGCCGTGAGTTTCGCCGCTCATTCTTGCTCCTTTCGGCTACGGTGAATTGCTCAGTGCCAGAGCACAACAGCATATCAGCCATACCGCTCCGAACAACTCGGCGAACGACCACGTATAATCAGCCAATCCGGTGTCCACCACTCTCCCGCTCCTCCGTCTGCCCCGGCCTCACCCTATACCCGTAGCACGAGTCGCCCGGCTGAAGAACCTTGATGGCCTGGCCCGACCGATTGATCTCACCAGCCAGAACCAATACCTGGTGCAACTTGTGGAATTTTTCCCACAAGTTGGCGGTCGGTTCGGTGTTCTTGGCGGCTGGTGAGTGGGGCCGGGGATCAACGAGAACCGCCTGGCCCTTGACCGAGGCGACCATCCCGCCGACGATCAACCGTGGCAAGGAATACAAGATGCCGTCCAAAACCAAGATCGGACTGCTCGTAGCGGGGCACGGGTGCGCCGTGCTTCTTCTTGGGTGTGCTGTTTTCGACGACATTTGGAATTATCCCACCACCTTTTGCCTGTTCGCTTTGGTCCTTGCCGAGGGCGGTTTGCTCGGTATTTGGGGGGCATTAGGCACATCTCGACTTTTATGGCGGGCCTTGGTTGTTATTACCACAACAGCGTGTATTTGGTCTGTTTTTCTTTTTCTTGCGACGCAAGGAATCTGGGACAGTTGGGACAGGTGGTACTCTGCCCAAATCGCATTTCAACCTGCATTCATCGCATTGATCCTGAGCAGGTTGCGGTACGGCCGTTACAGACTTTGCCTTACACGTTCGATTACATGTTCGCCGAGTGCCGAGCGTCTTCAATTCACAATCCAGCACATCCTCGTGATCACGTTGGCCGTTGCCGTCTTGTTGGCGATTGGCCCAGCATGTCGAACACTTGCTGAAAAAACACAGGAAGACCGGGAATTCAGTTTGTCGGTGGCAGTCATCAGTCCGTGTCTCATTTCGGTCGCATTGGCAATGCTTTGGGGGGCACTTGGTATTGGACGACCGACTGCTCGGCTTGCTGTTGCTGTACCAGCCGCCTTCCTTGTCGGATTCATCCCACCATTTTACCTGATAATGATATTCGAGAATGGCTGGAGGGACTACGCTATCTGGTCCGCCATCTTCGGCCTTCAAGCGATCATCACCGCCGCCTCGCTCCTCGTGGTCAGGTCATGCGGCTGGCGGCTGGTGAGTGGCGAGGGAAATACGGCACCCCCACGAGCATGACCCAATGGCCTGTTGCTGAATCAAAAATCAACCATGCCAGTCATTTACTCAGCGGTTCGTCGTTTTGATCCCAGTTGCGGCGACAATTGGACCAAATTCATCGGGTGGTCCCACCTGACGCACCTTAGTGAGGTGATTTCGTTGGACCGGATACTTTGCCCGTCCGTCTTCAAGGACTTGACCGACGAGGACTGGTCGCACAACGTCCAGGAAGACTTCAAATTGAACTTCTTTTACAACCTCGATTACGTTCTCGGCAAAGTGGCCGGGCAAGACCAAGTGAACGTCTTGGCGCTAATGCACAACCCAACCGTCGAGGAGTTTCGTTCATTCAGCGACCAACGATTCAGCTTCCGTGGCTTCGACCTCGTAGAGTTGGAGACTGGCATCAGCGCTCTGGTCAACTGCGGCGAGTTCCCCAAGGCGTTTTCCTCGTCCGACCTCTCGGACTGCGGCCTGCTGACCGAACATGCGCAAGCGTTATTGGGACTGGCCGAAGAGAGCGGTCAAGCTAAAGCTGATCGCCATCGCCGCCACGGATGTCGAGATCATCACCCTGGGCTTCCAACGAAATACGGCGCAGGCAATCGCCGAAACCAATGTCAACAACGACTGGAGGACCAAAGGGGGCGAGAGCAAGCACATCGAACCGACCGTCGAGACGGCCGAAAATTCAGCAATGCCTTTGGCACCGGACCGACTCGTTGCGATTGCCGCCACGATTGCCAGCAAGACACCGGAACACGCCACAATGAAAATGAGCATGGCCATTGCCTGATGGGTTCGACGTGATCCCCAAATTGTCCCGCTCTTGGGCAGGCAAATCAATAGGACCGACCTTCGGGTTACCTTCGCCCAGGTTCGACTTGCCCGATGAAATTCGGTGGCCGGCAATCAGGACGGAAAGTTGGGCCAAGCACTTCGGTTAGCTTGCCCGCCAGCCACCAGCATGGGAAAATGCCGGTCATGGTCAAACTCCTTTCCTTCCCGAAGGTCCGTTTCCAATACCGGCTGAAGACGCTGTTCGTGTTGGTCGTGGTCGTTGCCGTGCCATGTTGTTGGCTGACGTGGACAATGGAGGCCAAGCGGCGGGAACGGGCGAACGTAGCGGCCATCAAAGAACTTGGCGGGGTCTGTATGGATTGCGAGAATCCCCAAGACTACGAACCGCCTGGTCCTGCGTGGCTCCGAAGCCTCCTGGGGGATGACTTTTTCGCAAATGTGGTGCGGGTTAACCTCTTTGACTCACGAGACACCGATGCGGCCATGACCCATGTGAAAGATCTGACCAGCCTCACAATACTTTTCTTACCACGTTCACAGATTTCCGACGAAGGTTTGTCAAATGTCCAGGGCTTGTCGGCTCTCCGACAGCTTTACCTCGAAGGCACGCAAGTCAGTGACAATGGCCTGAAGCACTTGGAAAAGCTCACAAGGCTAGAAGTGCTCTTCCTTGAAGGCACCCAGGTGACGGACTTAAAGCACCTTGCGGGGTTGACGAGGCTCGAAACGCTTTTTCTCGACCACACGCAAATCAACGACTCTGACCTGAAGCACCTGGAAAAGCTCACGAGGTTGGAGTGTCTTTCGCTGAATGGCACCCAGGTGACGGACCCCGGATTAGAGCACCTACGAAGTCTGAAGGGACTGAGATCGCTTTGGTTACATGGTTGCCAGGTCACGGATACCGGGCTTGGCAATCTCCAGAGAGCACTCCCGGACTGCGACATTCGGTTATCACCCTCGAAGTCGTATTCCTTGCCCGATTCCACATTACGAGGTTTGGATTGAGGCACCGAGCCGGTGATGGTCAGATTCCTTTCGATCCTGAAGCCCAAGCGATCTTGGTTCCAATACCGGCTGAAGACGCTTTTCGTCCTGGTCGTGGTCGTCGCCCTACCCTGCGTTTGGCTTGCCTGGAAACGGGACGCCAAACGAAAGGAAAGGGCAGCCAAGGCGGCCATCGAACAACTCGGCGGCTATTGCCTCTATCGGTGGAAAATGGAAAACGCACCGGACCCTCCTGGTCCCGAGTGGCTTCGCAGGCTCCTGGGAGAGGATTTCTTCACGAATGTGGACGTCGTGGCCCTGTATGCAGAGGACACCGATGCGGCCATGACTTACGTGAAAGAAATGCCCCATCTCACAATTGTGACGCTGAGCGAATCACAGCTTACGGACGAGGGCCTATCCAATGTCGAAGGCTTGAATGGCCTCCATCACCTTCATCTCGACAACACGCACATCACTGACAACGGCCTGAAGTACCTTGAAGGGCTGACAAGCCTGAATACGCTTTTGCTCGCCAAGACGCAGACCACGGATGCTGGTGTCAGCGAACTTCAAAAGGCGCTCCCGAACTGCGAGATCAAGCGATGAACTAGTTCAGCGGTCGAATTCGTGGAACCATCGCCTCCTCCACAAAATACAAATATCAACGCACATTTAATTTAATTTAATTAAATTGAGTCAAACCTCGACTGGGCTTCACAACACTCTGTAATGAAGCCCTGTGCGTCCTACGAAGGTTCTGTGGCCAAGATCGGGAAGTGTCCCCTGAACGGCCACGCCCATCGGCCTCTTCCACGACGGACTTGCGGGGGTTGCGGAGGATCGTGTTCAACCTCCGCATCAACCTCCGCATCAAAAACCCCTGGAAAACGAGGCTCAAATGCGTTTTGCGGAGGTTGCGGAGGTTAAACGGCTCCTCAGCCCTGTGTAAATATATATTGTCATTTTTTCCAACTACTCTCTAGGTGGTTTTAACCTCCGCAACCTCCGCAAAATGAAGAAAACCCCTATAAAACAGGCACGAAAACCGTGCGGAGGTTGATGCGGAGGTTGTTTTCCAACCTCCGCACCTCCGCAATCCAAAGCGACTAATTGGGGCCACGAAGGACCGAGGACACCCGCATCCAGGCAGAGGCGGAAGCCACGTTGTCGAATTCTCTAGTCCAAATCGGCTCGCCCTGAGCGGCCGTTACGAAGCCACCACGCCAGCGCCCGTCCAGCAGTGGCTCAACCGCGCGGCCGTTTTTGGAAACCGCCCGACAGTTCTTTGTCAGCCGCTCGGCCTCGATACGTTCCTTTTCGTCAGCAGCGGGCACAGGCCCCACAACATCCGGTAACGACTCCGGAAGAGCATGAACCCTCCAACGGTTCGCATTGGCGTGCTTGTCCCACTGTTGTTCGACGTGCCACTTGCCGTAGGTACGGCCCTTCTGGTGGGCCAGCGCCAAACCAAAGCGGACAACAGGATGGCCTTCGCCGGGGCGTTTGTTCTTCGCAAACCAACTGGTCAACAGCGAATGCTCTTCGGCCATCTCGTACAATTTGGCTGCCTCGACAGGCTGCTCCCCGAAGATCGCCCCCCAACCTTCAACGAACTGACGCCATTCGCCTTGCGACGTATTCACATCCTCGAAAAGCTCGGCCTGATTGCCAAAGAAACCCTTCACGTCAGCCACGTCGAGAATCCCGCCGATGGTTGAGGCCCAAGCCTGAAAACTGCCCATCGTGTACTTTCCCAGCGGTTTGCCTTCGACGATCCATGCCTTGACCAGGGTCAAAGCCGCTTCAACCAGCCTCGCCCGGTTCTTCTTGCACCAACCCAGGAGGTCAGTGTGCCGGAAACCCGTCCGCAGATGAGGTGATTCGGTCAAGGCGTCGAGCCGGATTCGCACGATGCGCCTGGTGATCTCCCGGCTTGCCTTGATATTGTTGCCAGTGACAAGCCAGACGCAATCGACCGGAAGCCGAGCCAGTTTGCTTACCCCCAAGATGCGACCTTCCCAAACTCTTGCCGTCAGCGCCGATGCGAGGCTTGCAGAATCAAGGGCCTTACGCAGGTTGTCGAGCAGAATGTAAGCCGGGCCGGTCATCAGCTTGGCGGTAATCAGCTTGCTCCACTCGGCCTCATCGTGGGCCTCGGTCATGGACGTTTCACTTCGACCAGAGGCAACCATGCCGAACACGCTGGCCAACAGTCCCTTGCCGCTGCCCTCCTGCGGCGCGTCGATGGCGTGCAACGGTGTCGGACCGTCGATCATCAACCGGACGAACGGCAAGAGCATCAGGGCCAGTGCGTGGGCGCGGCTGGCGTCGTCAGCGAACGGAAAATCGCCGAGCAAGTCCGAAAGGAACAAGGTCTTTCCAGCCTGGACCTGCTGCGATGTCGGTTTGTCGGGGATTGTCATCGGCCCAATCGACGACTGCAACCAAACCCGCGCTGCCGGTTGGTAGCCTGATTTGTCGAGCAGGCCGCCTTCAGCGCTGAACGTCGGCGTTTCGATGATCGACCGTACCACCGGCAGGCCGCAATCCGGCTGACCTTTGAAGACCCGGATCAGTTGATCGGGCAAAAGGCAGTCCACCCACGCCGTCTTTGTTGCTTTGACCCATCGTGCCGCACGGCTCAACTCGTCGATCATACCACCATCGCCAAGCGGTTCAAAAAAGGGCATCGAGGCGTCGGCATCGAACCGCAGCCGGGTCAGCACTCCGCCTCGCTCAAACAACCGTGGCGGATTGTTCGCCCGGAGCAGGGCTTGTTTCGCATCATCCACCATTGCCGACAACGGACGTCCGCCACACCAAATCGTCGGCAAGGAGGCTCCGCCAGAACCCGAAACAACCTTATCAACCTCATCGTCGAGCTTGTGGTGGTCGCTCACGCAACCCGGTTCATGGTGTTGGCGGAAGTCCGACCAGTGCTTGTCGGAGCACCGATTGTGCTGGCATTTGAAGCCCATCCGACCGTCCTGCGCCACTGTGATGACTGCCGATTTGTCCGATTCGCCGCATAATGGGCAGGTTTGAAGCCGCCACACTTGCCGGCCTTGTGCGTCCTGCCGTTCACGATTGGTTTCAATGTCGTGCCGGTCGAGGAAGCCCTGAACCCAGGCAACTGACCGCTCGAAGGCACCGGCATCGGCCATGCTCGAAGGCCGATCAATGGCTGGCTTGCCATACTTGGCCGTGTAGGCTTGGATCAAATCAAGGGGCACGGTTTCCAACTGCGGTGGCAGCTCGATGATCTTTGCCTTTCGATGATTCCGGCCCAAGATTTCGTCTCCCTTGCGGCACATTGTCCCGTAAACCTTCCAGATTCGAGCCGCATTGAAGACCCCTTTGTCCACCTTGACGGATTTATCGTCGAAGCGGTTGGCCAGCGTAGCGAGGAACGCCTGGATGATGTGCGTGATTTCGGGCGTGTTGGGCATGTCGAGCTGGTAAAGGACATGGCCGCCATTTCCACTCGAAGCAAACAGCCCCGCAGGGAAGCCGAAGGCGGTCAGATCAGCACGGATGGCCTGAACACGGCCTAACGCCGCTTCATGCTCGGCGTCGGTGGAACTGGTTCCTTTGGGCCGGATGCCTTCGCTATCGCAGTCGATTGGCAGCCACACTCGTCGCGCGATGTCGGCATCGGTCGTCGTGTGCTTGACGAACTTCTCATAGCGATTGTAGGCCCGTGCCATCACGTCAGGCTTTACGGGGTTCAGCGTCGTGTAGACCGCTTCTGCCCCGAAATCGGAGAATTCATCGCAGGCACGGGCCAGTTTTTCAAGGTCGTCGTAGTAGCCGCTCACGGTCCCAAGATTTTTCGTCTTGGCGTTGATGATCCGCAGTTCGACGGGAAGGCGGAGTAGGGCAAGGTAGGTACGTGGATTGTCGTTGTTGAGCATGTGCTCTCCTTTCAAAATAATGTGAATAAAATCCACATTAAAATAGTAAGAGCACTTCAAAATTTTCACGCAGCCACACTATATTATTTTGTCTCCCTTTCACGGGTGAAATAAAATCGCAGAAAAGGGCAAGCCTTCGGTGGTTTGCCCTTTTTTGTTGGCTGAGCGCCTAAATACGTCATGGAAAGCTTCTGGGAGTGGTTGAACAAGTTCCAAATCAAGACCGGAGGCATCCCCCACTGCCCAGCCACCGACAAGCACGGCAAGTGCGTCTCGTTCGCACCAAACCTCCGGCTCATCGACCAGTGGAAGGCCGAGATCGAGGCGTCGTTGCGCGAACGAAAGCGCCGATCACGTGATCTCGATGCCATGATCCGACGACGAGCGTGATCCGGAGAAATCTGCTGGCCGCACCATAGATACTGCATGGAAATGCAGTTCAAGGAGTGGCTTCTCGAAGAAAAACGTGATCTGGTTTCGCCCGACGTTCTCCAGCAATGGGAGCGTGGCTTTCGCCAAGGTCTTGAAACCCTGATTCGCCGAACCAGCGATCCGGATCTCCGCGCGAAGTTCGAGGCGATGAGGGATTGCCCGATTATTGATGCGCGAGGGCATTGTCGCTCTTTTAGTGACTATTTATTGTCTGCCCTCCTAAGTCACGGGGTCCACCGCCAAGCCGAAATTGAAGATGCCCTCGCCTACGCCTACGAGTCGATGATGTCGACGAGGAAAATGACCGGCGAACCAAAATCCACCGTGTTCGGCGGCTTTGACGAAACCCGACCACGAAATCCAAACGACAATCCGCTCGAAGCTCGGTTCAAGACCAGCGTTGGAAACGCCGTTCGCAACATTGCCTCCGGCAGAATCCGCAGGTTGTCGAAGGTCGAGCAGCGTCCACAAGGCACCGTGTCGTTCGCCGTTGGTCGAACCAAAGAGCTTGGTTCGGTTTCGCCCGAAGTTGCCGCGCGGACCGATGGCGGATTGGGTGAAATGTTGGCCGATCTGACGACGCTCCTCAAGCGAAAGCAGCAACTCGATCCCAGCTTGCCGCTCGTTGACCTTTTCCAGGCGATGCTCGCAGGTGAAACCACGAGGGAGCAACAGGCCAGGTTTGGCGATCGCTCTGCTCGCCTTGGTCGGCAGATCGTCGTGAAGACCATCGAGGACTACGCCCGCTCGACGGAAAATCACGCGCTCCTGAACCTGCTTCGTCGCCTCGAAAATCCCGAACCCAAACCAGCAGCGGCCCCGGCTAAGCCCAAGTTCACACCCGACGAGCAGGATTACCGAAGCATCGTCTCGGTTATCGCGCGTTTGAATCGTCCAGTCAGCATGTCCGAACTGGGGAGCGTCCGAAGGCGGTGGTTGGAATGGCCACCTCGTGACTCGGCTTCGCCACATCGAAACCGACTTGCGGACGTATTGCCCAGGATGGTTCAAGACGGCGTGCTGGTTCAACGGCCGACAGGCAAGGGCGGAGTCTCTTTCGTGCCGGGAGGCAACTTCGAGAAGTATCGCTGAGACTTACTGCGTCTCCACGGCTCTTGTCTCACGAATTGCCGCATTTCGGCTTTAAGTCGCATGACACCGTGATACGGCTCACCGGCCTTGGTCGCCCCGGCCAAAAACCGACATAAGTAATTTATTACGTGGCAAGGTCCGAGTCGCAGTGAGATGAGACATGGTGGCAACCGTGGCCCAATTTCTTGAACTTCTGAGTGACAAGCCTCGTGGGGCGGTTGTGTGCCTGTGTGTTGACGGCTTCGAGGTGGCTCCGTGCCTCGGCCAAGCTTGCCGGCGACCGAGTGCTTCTCCAACTGGCGGCAGGCAGTGAGCTTGCCCAATTGTTCGACGAAATCAGCGTAAATCGGGTGAATCCATGCAATCCCAAGCCCAGCTCCGCCAGCAAATCACCGCGCAAATCATGGCTGCGCTAGAACAGAACCTGCTTCCTTGGCGAAGGCCGTGGTCCGTGTCGAAAAGCAACGGCCGCCACTCGAACGCCATTACCGGCCGTCCGTACCGAGGCATCAACCCACTTCTTCTTGAAGTTCATGCGTTCCACCACGGATTCACCTCGAATTGGTGGGCATCCTTTGAGCAGTGGAACAGGATCGGTGGCAACGTGCGACCACGGCCCAGCAGCGTCGAGCCGGGCGAGTGGGGCGCGAAGATCGTGTTCTACCGGCAGGTGCGCACGACAGTGCGCGACACGAAGACCGGCGAGGAGGAAAACGAGAGCTACCTCGTTTTGAAAAGCTGGACGGTTTTTAACGTCGAGCAGGTGGAAGGCGACATCGTTTCCAAGTACCGGGCGGCCCTACCTTCCGGCCCAGTCGAACCAGATTTCGGGCCTGCCGAGCAATTGCTGAGCGCCTGCGGAGCCAGCATTCGCAGCGGCGGCGACAAAGCGTTTTACATCCGACCGATCCCGGAAACCGCTTGGCCCAACCATCGTGACGGCGATTACGTCGTTCTGCCGCCTCGTCAGCAGTTCAACTCCCTCGGCGCGTTTTACGAGACGGCCTTCCACGAACTGGCTCACTGGTCCGAGGTTCGACTCGATTGGAACAACAAGGAACGAGGCTACGAATTGGGTGAGTTGGTCGCCGAAATCGCCTCGTGCTACTTGGCCCAAGAGCTGGGTGTGCCGCAGGGAGAGACACTCGAAAACCACGCCTCCTACGTCAAATCCTGGATCAAGGAAATGCAGGACGACGCTCGGTTCATTTTTCAGGCAAGCAGTCAGGCGTCCAAGGTCGCTGATTTTCTCACGTCGTTTGTGCGACCCGCCACTGTTGCCGATGAAGCCGCTTGAAACCGGAGATCACGATGAAACTCCCAGAGTATCGCATCAGCATCGAGCAGGTCGGAAACCCGCAATGCCCAAGATACCTCATCAGGGATTCCTTGAATCGCTATTTCGACGGCAACGAGTGGGTGGGCGAACCCCACAACGGCGTGCTATTCGACGATATGACCGAGGTGATGCAAAAGCGTGATGCGCTTCGCCAAATCATGCGGCCCCGCCTGTTCCGGGCCGACCTGTTTATTCTGGTCAATCCCGAATGCCACCTGAACTTGGACGAAATTCGAGCGCACCTCGACCGCCACACAATGATTTTCGTCGGTCACTGCGGCGTGGACGAACTTCAACACATCGAAATTGCCCCGGAGTGGGACACCCTTCGACAAACCTCCTGACCGCAATGATCTGGAAAATCATCATGAGCTTGACCAACCGACTCCGCCAATACTTCGCCCCCAACGGCCACCTGATTATCCCGGTCCCTGGTGCCGAAGGGATTCCAGCCACGTCGCTGGAGGAAAAGCAGGCATTGCTCGCCCACCTTGTGCGGCTTGTGGCGCGAGGAATCAGCCACGGTCTATTCGTCGCTGGGCCTGGAGGGTTGGGCAAATCCAGAACCATCCAGGCGACCTTGGCTGCCGAAGGCTGCTGCCCGGTCCTCATCAACAGTCACATCACGCCGCTGGCCTTGTACAAAACGCTGCACCACAATCGGCGTGACAAGGTGATCTGGTTGGATGATTGCGACGCAATTTACACCAGCCTCCCTGTCCTTGGGCTTCTTCGCTCCGCTCTGTGGGGCCAGGGTGAGCGGATCGTCACGTACAACTCTTCGCAGCTTGACGACATTCCCAGTCGGTTCGTGTTCGAGAGCAGGATCATCTTCTGCGCCAACTCGATTCCGAAGCGGAACGAGGCATTCAAGGCGGTGCTTTCCCGTGTTGATGTTTTCACGCTTGAGGCGACGAACGATGAGTTGCTGGAGTTGATGCGGTCACTTGCGGCTCGTGGTTTTGGTTCGTTGTCGGCCGCGCAGTGCCTCGAAGTGGTCGCATTCATCGAGAGTTGTGCTAGCTCACGTCAACTTTCCATGCGCCTCTACGAGCCTTCGCTTCGCAAGGTTGAGTACGCCAAGCGGGCGGGTATCGACTGGCGTGATCTTGTTCGTTGCCAACTTGACCAGCTCGGCAAACAGCAAGACCTGGCGACCGCCGCCAACTCGAAGGAAATGGATTTTGCCGTGATGGCCGAAGCCCTCGTGGCTCATCCCGATTCCGTCGCTGAACAGGAAGCGTTGTGGTGCAACACTCGCCAGAAATCCAGGGCCAGCTTTTTTCGTTGTAAGAAAGCCTTCGAGGAACAGCAAATCAAGTCGCAGGACGATTCTCCACCGTCAAGCGAGCCAACTCCCGGCGACCCACCGCCAGGTAATTTCACCATCGACGAGTAGAGCGATGTCCGCCTTCATGCAATCTTCAACGCACATCGACGCCCTTTTGACGGCTGGAATCCAGCTTTCACCGTGCGGTCTGGTGCGTTGGTTTTGGCCCGACTTCGACGAGGAAGAAACTGCGGCCGTTTATGAGCCAGGGCCAGAAACCGCCGAGATTTACGAGCGCCATTACCAAATCTTGACAAAGGACACCGCCGGTCGAGTCGGCGCGATGCTGCTGGCCCAAAACCGATACAGCTTGGATTATCGCTACTCCGAAGAGGGCATCGAAGAACCTTACCTGTTCCACGAGCTGCCCGGCAAGGTCAGCCCGCTCGTCGTGTTGAAGGCGATCACCGGCTACGAGTACCAAGCCTGTGAATCCCCCGATTGGGAGATGACCGAGGCGTTCGCATTCTGCCAGGAGTTGCGGCGGTTGTGTGTCACTCAGCTTGCTGGGTTTGAAGCCAGCGACGGATGGGCGATTGAGGATCGGAACATCTTCGTGGGTTCCAGCACCGAAAAACGGAGGCGACGACCGTGAAAATTATTGAAATTCTCAACCGTGGCTCGCTGCTGACCTACCACGATGGTGCGCACGAACGTTGTTTCGGCTACCTGATGCACTTTCCCGAACATGGGACATACGACGCCAGTGCGGGCAAGGTAGATGTGTCACCGGACGAAGCAGACACCCACAACAAATTGCTTGACCGGGCGCTGATCGAGGGCCTCGACGACAACTGCCAGGTGGGCCAGCACGGCTCGTTCTACCTCGGAAAGAGGGACGGCCGGACCGTGGTTCAGACCTTCGTTGGCGCGCTCGTGTCGGATGACGTGACTGCACGAGGCAACTCCATCACCTTTCGTCGCAAGGGCAAGGTGTTCCGTGGTCGCGCACGAATGCACGAGGGCATTCTTAATTTTCGACGTGTCGCATGAAGTTCCGACACAAGTACCCGACAGTGGTACGTGGCGGCCGTAAAAAGAGAATTCCCGACATAAGTATATAAGTTGTGAAGAAATGAGGACAAGATGAAGCCGAACTTGAGTATCTACGTCGAAGACGGCCCAGCCAGCCCGCACGAGATGCCACCCGTGGCCGACATTTCGGATGATGACTTGTGCCTGGTTCTTCCCGATGACGAACCCAACTTCCCCTCCGTTCACGTCACTGGGAGCCTTTACGAAAAACTCCGGCATCGACGTCAGAGTGGCCTGGGGCTGCTGGTCGCCAAGTTGAGCCGGGCAATTCGAGCCGTGCTGAGGAAAAAACCATGAACGATCCCACAGAACAAATCCGCCGTGAGTTGCTCGTCGAAATCAACTCCGATCCAGGCAGCCGTGAGGCGCTCGAAGCAAGCCACGGTCAGGTGTGGGACACGGATCAACTCGGCCAGGATTTCGAGGTGGTTGGTTTCTCGGCACCATTCGTCGTCGTTCGTCGTAAAACTGACGGCCAGCGAGGTTCGCTGTGCTTCCAGCATCACCCTCGGTTTTACTTCGACTTCAGGGAAGATGGGTGACGCCAATGGGCAGCAAAACATGGTTCATCGCAGGCGTCGTGGTGGCCATCGTTTGGACCGGCCAACAGGCGGCTTGGCTCCCTTCGTGGCTGATCCAACGTGATCTTCGGCGGTTCGGTCAGGTGATTCGGAAGTCGGACTGCTCGTTGGCAGAGAAAGAACGACTTCTCGACCGCCTCGATGTACTCGAAACTCGCCTACGGGACGGAGCCTCGGTGGGACTGTCGCGCTGGTGGGAATGCAGCCAGGTGGTCGACGAGTTGATCGACAACGGCATCACGCCCGACGAGGTTCGATTGATTGAACGGGAACTGGTGAAAGTTGAAAGGCGGTAACGATGGCGACCCTGCTCTCAACCCACTTCAAGGATCGACGACTCACCCTCGGCCTCCGTCCTGGTGAAGTCGCCCGACGAATGGGGTACAAGTCGATCGTCGGAGCCGCCAACAAAATCCGCAGGTTCGAGGAGACAGGCTCGATCCACGCTGAGCTTTTCGTCAAGCTCGCCCTCGTCCTCGACATTGACCAAGCCACCGTGGAGCGAATTGCCCAGGAGGATCAGCGCCGGTTTGTTGCGGCGTGGAACGCCTGGGCCGACGTGCCGATACGCCCGCATCTGGTGCTGCGTTGGATACCTGCGGTCTACAGCCATCGAGACGTACCCGAAAAGATCATCGGTGACCAACCGGCGATGGAGCGATATGCCTCCGCTCTGGCGAAGGAAATAAGAAAAAGGGTCGACTTGGTGATCAGTCGTCGTCATTCCGTCCATTACGACGAGGACGGCAGCCGTCGCTTCGAGCATCACGCGCAACCGGGCGAAGTGAATGGCCCATTCATGCGGCTCAAGGGTAGCAAGAAGTCGTTTTTATTCGACGACAACCTCGTGCCGCACGTGGTCGAATTGCCGACGAAACCCATTGACCCGACCCAAAGTAGCTCGACCGATACCGATTGACGCCTCAAACCCAATCAGGCCAAAATCAGCTCTCGAAAGGAAAAAACATGGTCGCCTTCGTGACCAAACCTCAACCGAAGTTCGAGCCGGGCAATTTGGTGGCCACACCGGCAGCCCTTGAAGCGATCCACGAAAGTGGCCAATCCCCGGCTGATTTCATCGACCGCCATCTTGTCGGCGACTGGGGCGAACTTTCCGACGACGACCGCCAAGCCAACGAGGACGCCTTGAGCGACGGTTCACGAATCCTGTCGGCGTACAAGACGGTGAAGGGCCAGAAGATTTGGATCATTACCGAGGCGGCCGATGAGCAGGGCCACCGCATTGCGACCACGATCCTGCTGCCGGATGAATATTGATTTGTCAAAGGTGAAAAAATGCCCCACGACCAGATTGACGACGACGAGTGCCACGAAGTCGTGACCGAGTTTGACTTGCTCCGCCTGATTTCGAGGTTCGAGATCGTTGAGGTCGGGCCGGATGGCGTGAGCTTCAGGATCAATGGCCCGGTGATCGAACTGCCAGATGAGCCTGGAGATATCTAACGGTGGGGAGCCATCAGCGCTGGGAAAGGACAGCAATGACCAGGGCAACCGAGAGAAGTAGGCACCAAGCCCAGGCCATAAACAATCTGCCCTTGCCTCTGAGCAGCAGCATGGAGCCGATCATCGCTAATGGGGTCGTAAAGAACACTACCCCGAAAAAGTCCCTGGGGCCGACCCAATTCAAGACGCCAAGGGCCACCGCCACCGCCGAGGTCGCCACGAAGATTGACCGCAACGAAAATTGAAACGGCTTCCCGTCATTGGGCGTCGTGTTTTTTGGGCTGGCCATCTGCTAATTGTGGCTGCCGCGCGGAGCGAAGGTCAAGCAACATTGATTGGGGCGAATCAATGTGTCACGGGGGCAGACGGTGTATGAAGTAGCTGAAGATGGCTCTGATGACCAGAATGGTTACAAGGATCGTTAGTATCCAAAGCAAAGCCACGAGCCTGTACCGCCGCACAAAAAAAGGCTGACCGATATTCGACTTGTTTGCAACGATCCCCCCACCAAACCATGCGGCAAGGCTTGCGAAGAAAAGCATCGGCCCCAGCACCAACGTACCGTGACCGGCATTTCCACCAAGGATCGCACCTGCGATTCCGCCCAAGAGTACGCCGGGCCAAGCTGCTCCCCGGCTTATGACCAACATCGTGATGACCGCCACAAACTGAACCAGCAAAATGAAGTTCCACGGGCCGAGACACTTCAGTACAACCGTACCAACCGCAATCACCAACGTTGCCAGAAAAATTGACCGCAGCCCAAATTGGAACGGCTTCGGGGTTTCATCTGGGCTGGTCATGGTTGTGCGGGATGGAGGTCAAAACAGGTTGGGTTGAGAGAGGATGGCTCCGAAAACGAACACGAACCAAAACCAGATCAAGCCGAGTAACCACGCCCACCGCACAAATCGTGATCGTTTCCTCGTCTCGGCGTCCGCCGTAAACCAACCCCCAAACCACGCAGCAAGGCTCGCCCAGGATGCAATGGCGACGAAGGACGCAACTTGGAAACGGGCCGAAATCAACATGGGGAATGCCACCAGCGATCCCAAGATGACCACACCTTGCCAAGCGGTTCCCCTGCTTTTGACCAGAATGGCGACCACCGCCGCAAGCTGCACGACCAGGATGCACGCTTCAAAGCCGAGCCAATTGAAGACACCAAGTGCGATGCCAACTACGGCCGTCGCCACGAAGATTGACCCCAAGCTGAACTGAAATGGCTTCGGGGCTGCGTCTGGGCTGATCATGCCGTCATTGTCGCCGCGCCGTCGAGCGTCGGTCAACCAATGCCTCGATTTCAATCACCCCCAGGCAGCAATCGACGAATCAATTTCCACGCCGCATCGGTTGCAGTTGGGATTCGCCATCGTCACCTTGCCCTTCTCGCAGAACGGGCAAACGTCAGAATCGAGCAGAAGCTTGCAGTCCCGACCGAGAACCGCATGACAATGCTGGCAGGTGCGGTGCTGCAACTTGAAGTCCCATGTCCCCCAGCACCTTGGGCAGCGATCATTCGGCACCACCTGGATTTCGCCTTCGACCAAGCATCGCTGCGGCGTCGAGTCATTCCACGTTCGATACGGTTCCTGACCGTGCGAGGCGGCCAGCCCCGTGGAATGCAACGGCAGCGGACTCGCTTTTTGCTCATCGAACACGTCAAGAATGCAAGTAAGATTCACCTGAAGGCGGCTGTCCAACGCATTTGCCATCTCGGCCAGGATGTCGCGCAGCTTGGCCGAGGCCGGAGATTCAAAGACTTCATCGAGGGCTTCGGCAACCTGGTCGGCAAAGTCGGCGGCGGTTTTGAACGTGGTCGGGTCCATTGGCAGCACCGAAGGGGTTGAGTTTGTCCTTTGAGTCTACGACTAAACCGGGCGCTGTAAAGGCACGTCGATTATCGTGGCGACCACGACCAATAATTGTCCTCGCCGACCGACGTACTCGTAGAAAACCAATTTCGCAGAACCCTACGATTACGAAATACGAAGGCTATTTGGAGACGAAATGAACGCAGAACCGACCAAAAACCCGTCGAATTGCGCATTGCAAAACGCAAAAGCGAAATCGAAAAAAGCCAAGCTCGTCGCGCAAATCACTCGACTCGTTCGTCACGCTGGCCTCGACTACGACGGCTGGCGATACGTCGCTCATCGTGTTCGCCGTGCGTGCGACCTCCGACCGGCCGCCAAGGGACGACGACTGCCTCGTATCCTTACCGCCGAGAACTTTCGGCGGTTTTACGAGGTTGTGGATCAAGCCAACGAGGTTCAGCACTCGTTGATGCTCCGGCTTCTTTTCTACACCGGCGTGCGAGTGAGCGAACTCTGCCGCATGGAGATTGCCGACGTGGACCTCGAAGCCTGCAAAATCAGGATCGAGCAAGGCAAAGGCTCGAAGGATCGCTTCGTCTTGTTCGGCAAGGGGTTCGCCACCGCCCTGCGGACCCACATTGCTGCTCATCCAAACAATCGGTGGCTGTTCCAAACGAAGCGGGCGACCAAGTACAGTACCCGCCGGGTTCAGCAGATCGTCAAAGTCTATGCCCTGAAGGCTGGCGTCCGGGCCACTCCCCACACATTCCGTCATCAGGCGATCACGTGGCTCACCCGGAATAGCGGCCTGGCCGACGCCGAGCTTCAGTTGATCACGGGCCATGCTCGGCGGGAAACCCTCGCCGTTTATCAGCACATCGCGCTCGATGGCGAACTGGAAGGGCGATATCAAGAGGCGATGCGGAAGGTCGAGATTTGAGGGGGTGAGCCGAGTGACGAGAGCATCCCCTTCCACAGCATTGCCCTACGGCCACCGACTAATTTTAGTGGCGATGTTACCTTGCTCACGACTGCCTTCGGTGCATTCAAAGGTGACAGAAAGCGCGTCCCTGTCTGTTGAATTCGGAACTTCCAAGTCCAGGGGAACATCGACACGCACTGAAGTATAGGGGGCCGCCCAAGTAAACTTTACTGAAAGATACGGTTCTCCCTTCGCTTTCGCCACTGATTGGTAATAACCCAAACTCATATCCGAACGCATCGGTTCCAAAGTTACGGTTTTACCTTTGTATCGGTCGGTGTGATCCATAAACTCGCCGTGTTCTGTTGGCTTTAGTTTTCCCCCTAGTTTTTCCAGATTTCCGCCAAGGTGACTTAGCCCACTACACATAAAAACGCATAGACCACCACACATAAAAAATATGACTAATGAGCCGATCAGTAAATCACGCACCGCCGTTTTTTTTGGGGCAGATGGGGTGCTTTGAGCACTGTTGAGCGATTGAGAAATGGGCGGAACAGAAGGTTGACGTACATTGATCGGCAGTTGCAAAGGAGGCGGCTGCGGCCGACCAGGGCTTGAGGCTATCGGTAGCAACTCTGGCACCTCGGTGGGCGGCGACCAACCCGCCATTCCCTCGGTCCAAACCAGGTCAGTAAGGCGAAGCTGTCCGCTTGCCAACATGACCTTGAGCTGGGTTATCGAGATCGGTCCTACCTGCTGCCCGTCACGAGCGTAAAACCAATCAGTCATCACCGTCGCCTCGGCGGGCAACAGCGGCGGAACAACTGGGGGAGGCAATGGTGGCGGTGCTGTTCTCGATTGAAGCGGAGCCGGAGGCGTCACAGGCGATGACGAGTTGCGATTCGGTGGCGGTGGCGGCCGGAGCACTGTTGCCTGCACCGGGATCACTGGTTGTGATCGAGCAGGGGCAGCGTTAGGCGCCTTGGCCGGTTGAACGGTAGCCTCCCAAACTGGTGACGAGGTACGCTCTGGCGACGGAGGCCGGATCACCCCTTGGTTCGTGGTGCTGCTCGATGGCAGTTGTGGTGGCCAAGCAGCGAGGAAATCCGTTCCGCACGCAGGGCAGGCAATGCTTGATCCAACCCTCTCGGTTGGAACGGCAAGGGTTTTCTTGCAATTAGGGCAGGGCAGCTTTACGGGCATGGGTCGTGCTCCGCAGGCGGTATTTCCGCCAAGGGGCGTAGTCGTTGGTTGCCGAAGTCGCTCCGATCATAAAGAAAAGCCCCCCCAAAGCAAAGCAAAAGTCTGGCGGACACAAGGACGCAAGTTATTGTCGAGCCACGGCGTCGAACTTTTGTGGGGATCAAACGTTCCTCGGTCGAGGTCGCCTCGAAGGCCGCCAGTGATTGTTCACTATAGTGCACCGACAGTCAAGCGTCGCCCTGATACGTTTGCGACATGCTTGGCGAGGAACTCAGAAAGGCCCGTGAAAATGCTGGTCTAACGCAGGAAGTGCTGGCCTTCGAGTCGGGGATCGGCCGCTCCTACATCAGCCAGTTGGAGCACGATCACAAGTCGCCAACCGTCGAGACGCTGCTCCGAATCTGCCGGGCTTGCGGTGTGCGAGCTTCGGTGGTCATCGCTGCCGTCGAGGATCGGCAGGTGACCAAGGTGAAGGGTCGGGCTGGCTACCTCCCGACGAAACGGTGATCTGGTACTTCGGTGCGAAGTCTCGGCGCACCTGCCCTCGTCCATGTCAATAAAATAATCGCACTTTCCCCAAGAGTTCGGTCCCATCCACCCGCTTCTGGGAAATGCGTTCGGCGCGATTGCATCTCAATCACCACCGCACTGCGGTCGCCATTGGCATGACGGAGCCGCAGCCCCACCTCCGGTCGCTTCTTGACTCAAGTTGGTGGACCGGCGAAACTGCCCATGCGTGCGCATTTTGGGGACCAGCCATGCCAACGAACCGTTTTTCGAGAGTCGATCTCGCCGAGCTTTACTACCAGTGGCTTGGTATCCCGGTTCGGGACCAACCGGCAAACCACTATCGTCTCTTGGGCTTGGTCCTGTACGAGGACAATCCGAACGTCATCGAGGCGGCGTCCGACCGGCAGATGTCGCACATTCGATCGTATGCGACTGGCCCGCATTCGTTTGAGTCCCAGCAAATCCTGAACGAACTCTCGAAGGCCAAGCTCTGCCTGCTCAACGAACGACGAAAGGCGGAATACGATGCCGGCCTTCGCTCGCAGTTGGCGGAAACGACGATGGAGAATGATCCCCCGGCGCAAGCAGAAACCACTCCGGTACGTCCGCCACCGTTGCCCGTCGCTCCCCCACCGAAAGCGATTCCGGTGGCTGCGAGGCCAATGACATATCCTCTTCCAGCCACGGCCGAGACGATCCCGGTTCGTCCCTCGGAACAACGAAAGCGAACCCACCCAGAGCCTTCAACGCCAACGACACCCCCGCCCAAGTCACCTTTGCAGATTTTGGTGTGGGGAGGGCTGGGTATCGCCGCGCTCGTCCTGCTCCTGATGTTCCTGACCCACGTGGCACATTTCTCGATCACGGCGTTAACGGATGAACGTAAGGAGAATTTGCCCGCCGCTCCGAAGGCCGAACCGTCGCCAACAACATCGACCGTGCCGAAATCCTCGTCGGAAACAAAGGTCGCTCAACTGGCGAAAACTCCACCGCCGCTCGCCATTGCTCCATTCGATGCCGCCCAGGCCAAAAAACACCAAGAAGCCTGGGCGAAGCACCTGGACCGCAAGGTCGTCGAAACCAATTCGATTGGCATGAAGCTCGTGCTGATCCCGCCAGGCGAGTTCGAGATGGGATCTACGGAGGCGGAGATTGCTCGCGCGATAAAGCAGGTTCAGGACGAACACCTTGAGCCAGCGTTAGCACCAAATGGAGTAGAACAACTGGAGGAAGAGGGGCCACAACACCATGTGAGAATCACAAAACCATTTTTCTTGGGAATGCACGAAGTCACATTCGGCCAGTTTCGTCGATTCGTCGAGGCGACCGATTACAAGACCCAAGCCGAGAATGAAGGCTGGGGGCATGGATGGATCGGAAATGACCCCACAACGAAACCGGAATTCAACTGGCGGAATGCCGGCGACTTCAAGCAAACCGACGACCATCCGGTGATAAATGTCACATGGAATGACGCCGTGGCGTTCTGCGAATGGCTGAGCGCACACGAGCAAATGAAATGCCGACTAGCGCGCGAGGGGGAGTGGGAATACGCTTGCCGCGCTGGCACGACAACAGCCTGGCACTTTGGCGACCAATCAAAGGCGGAAGAACATTTCTTGCATTCCAATAAGTCATGGGGGCAAACACAACCCGTTGGAAGTACGCCAGCAAACGCATTCGGATTATTCGATATGCACGGCAATGTCTTCGAGTTCTGCAACGACTGTTATGACCCTTCGTACTACGGACACTCGCCACCAGATGACCCAAAGGGTGCGTTAGCGGGTCACTTTCGCCCCGTGCGAGGTGGAGGGAATTGGAACCACTTGTTACTACGTCGAAGCGCCTTTCGTGGCAGGATACCTCCCTCCGAGCGAGCCTGGCACTTCGGATTCCGTGTCGTGTGCGAGGTTGGTGGCGAGAAGTCGAAGGCAGAAACGGTAAAAACAAGTGCGTCGGTCATACCCGGAGTCAAGTCGTTGGCGGCCACTCCCCCGCCTATCGTTGCAGCAACGCTGGCCCCTTTCCTCCAAGCGTGGTTCAAGGCCGACGCGCTTTCCCTAGCCAACGGACAGCCGGTGCATGTCTGGCACGACAGTAGTGGCCACGGTCGTGACCTTTCGGAAACGGCCGGCGTTTTTCCTGGCGGCACCGGCACACCACCGACATTCGTGGCCGCTGGAGGTATCAACCGTCGGGCGGCGGTACGCTTCGATGGCGAGTCGGGACTGGCAAGCTCGCCGCATAACTACGTCGATATTCACGGCGATGCGGCGGTGACGATCGTCCTTCTGATGAACCTCGCTCAAATTGACGGCCATCCTTTCAACAGTATTTTTTGCCTCGGAAATCCGATTCATGGGGGAGATCCAGGTCGGCCGCTTTCATTGATGGTGTTGATTGATCGGGGCGCTGATGAAGAGGATCACGCTCTGCAATTGGCTGGTGGTTGGCATTACAACGCTTCACTTGGCCCCGGTTCATACAACGGGCTGTACAACATGCCATTGCTGTTGACCATTACAAGAACGCCGGGACCAATTCATTCCACGACGAAGTTCTACCTAAATGGCACACTGGCGGACAATAGTGCGGTTCAGCGACCGCCTGAACGAAACACCGCACCCAACATTCAACACCTCGGCGACGTTGGACTATGGATGGGTAAAGCGACAGGCTGGTGCGGTGGCATTCAAGGCGACATCTCTGAGGCCATCATTTACAACAAGGCGTTGAGCGAGTCCGAGCGGTCGGCGGTCGAGAAGCACTTGATCGAAAAATACCGAATCGGCAAACCACCCCCTCCCATCGCCTGGTTCAAGGCCGAGAACAACGCCAACGGCAGTGTCGGCAGCCACAACGGCACACTCCAGGGCGGTGCATCGTTCGCCGCCGGCAAGGTTGGCCAGGCGTTCCAATTCGACGGCAAGGGTGGGTACATACAGATTCCCGACAGCCCGGATTGGGATTTCGGCAATAACGATTTCACGATTGCCGCCAGCGTAAATTTCACGTCCATCCAAGGATGGAATGCGATCGTCGCCCACGACGAGGGGGGAGGAGCTACGAGCAAATGGATTTACTGCTACCACGGGGGAACGTTTGCTTTGCACATCCAAGACCCGGCCAAAGACAGTATCTGGCTCCGGTCAATTCCGTTTGCACTAAACACAAATCAGTGGTACAGCGTGGCCGTTTCCAAGAACGGCAATGCGTTCACGTTCTTTGTGGACGGAATTGCCATCAGTACTTCGACCAGCGATCTCGCCATTCCAACAATCACTGCTCCGCTGACGATCGGATGGGCCGAGGGAGAGGGGTACTTCCACGGACTCATTGACGAAACCAAAATCTACAACCGTGCCCTCAGCGCCGCCGAGATCAGCCCGTGAGATTTGTACAAATCTTGTAACAAAAAACACAATTAAATAAATAATCACGAATTCCCAATAGGCTTGGTACCATACGCCCGCCCTGTGGGAAGCGCCCTCGGCCGCTTTCATTCGCTCGATTGATGGCGGGTTGTGGCGGCGAGGGGATCAGTCGTGAATGTAGGCCCATTTGCCGATTCGCTCAACTTGGCCGCCGTAGTGGTCTGGGTATTTCTCGGAGGGCCAATAGATCATGCTGTCGAAATCGAGGAACCAATTGGGACAGTTGATCCGCAATTCGTAATCGCCAGGAAGCAACGACGAATACCTGAAGTCGGGATAGCCTATCAGGCCGGTGAATGGGATCTCATTCAAGTAGGTCGGGCACAGCTTTTCAAGGTTTGGCGGAAAATCGTCGCAGTCGGCTCGGTATTGGGCCAGTGCTTGAACGATCTGATCGCCGACCTGTGAAGCCCGAACAATCGCCCGATGTCGAACCAGTTTTGCCGACCACACCGCCAAGATCCACAGCGCAATGAAACACAAACAGGCCAGCAACTTTCGCTTTTGCCGAGCCAAGGCGTAATGGATCGACATGGGGATGGCGGCGACGAACGCCATCGCCGTAAGAAACGGAATCGGAGTAAGCGCATAGGCCACGAAGCCAATAATGCGTGGGGCGGGCCAAACGCACATCGTGTCGGCAAAGAAGGCGAAAACCGGCAGCAGGATCACCCATCGCCACATCCGCTTCATGTCGCTCCTCGCTTATCTGGGCATTTCTCGGTGAATTGGAGGGCAGGCAACCTAAACGGCAACGCCGAGGCCGTATTCCCAACACGACCTCCAATTCACGTACAGAACGGCGATGAGTACGGCGACTGCCACGCTTGTCGTCCAGCAGAATCTGCGTCGAAATAACGGAGCACATATCACCCAAAGCAGCAAGGCAACAACTGGCTGGATCATCATAAATTGGCACCAGTGCATGTGCGCAGATACGGTCCTCCAGTATTGAGGCGAATCGCCAAATCGTCGCCAAAGACCATCCCAATCAGGGGTATGAAGGAGGATCGCACCATTCAGCAAGACGTAGAAACCGAGCAATACGAGTTCGACTATGCTGCCGCACGCAAACCATCGGCGGCGAGAACGAGGCGTCGGTGCGGCGAGATTGGGAGCAAGGTAGGGGTTTTCATTCATTCACGTTTCTCCTGCCAGATTCGGATCGGGTGATCGCCAGGGCCACACGCACATGGTGTCGGCGAAGAAGGTGAAAACCGGCAGCAGGATCGCCCATTGCCACATTCGCTTGGTCGTGGTCATCCCATCCTCCAGAAATCATTCTCGCCGGATCAAGATCAGCGCACCAGCAGATGGCAATCCCCACTTTGGCGTCAACATCGAAAGCAGCGTGGCGAAGGGCTTGGCCATGCCCCCAGCATCCCGCGCCGATGAGCGGCGGGCAAGGGCGCGACGGTAGTGGCCTGAGTTGCCGGGAAGAGTTTTGGAGTTTGGCACGAGAGATCGAAAACGATGTTTCCAAGCCTTGCGATTTTGGGATCGTGGCCTAATTTGAATTTGCCTTGCGGCTCGGCTATCCTGACTGGCATGAGCGACGAAGTGCCCAAAGCCATCGCCAAATTCAAAGCCTTCCAGTGGCGGCAACTCCTGGTCGTGCTATTGTTCCTGGCGGCCTCGACGTTCTGGTTTGAGGGGATGCGGCTTTCATTCGTGTTGCTTGGGGGTACGTTTATGGTCATTTGGGTTGTCAAGTATCTGGTCATTCGGGCCGCAATCAAGCAGGCGGATAAGCAGAAGCAGGCCGGCCGGCGATAGTTTCCTAAGAGCGCGACGCCTGGCTGGCCCAACGAAGCTGGCGGGTAGTAGAATGCCCGAATGCCACGTCCACGCCAGGAAATCCGCCGGATAATTGCGTCGCAATTCGGTGTGCTTGGCGTGGTGTTCGTAATGTTGGCGATTTTCTGGCCGTGGTGGCCGTGGGAAACAGCAGTCGGACCAGCCCTGGGCGTCGTTGGGATTGTGGTTGTCGTCTTCGCCGTCAGGTTTTTGTCTCGACGTTAACCAATGCACCGCCCACGCTTTCAGTTCAGCCTGCGAACGCTTATGGCCACGACGCTCGGCGCATCGCTTGCTGGACTCTCGATCGCCACTGTCACGGCGTTTGGTGCGCTGTTCTTCTTCATATTTACCCGCCCGATGCCGCCATGATGCCCCACCTCCAATTCCGCCTGCGAAGCTTGTTCATCCTCACTGCCGTGGTAGGGGCCACGATTGCGTTTGGCGGGCCGATCTGGCGGTACACCTACGAAATGTTCCACGACGGAGCGGGCGGCGCGATCGTGCTGCCAGCCCTTCTGATCGTCGCCTATATATGGGATCGCAGGCGACGATAAGCCCGGCCGCCCAGCTTTCACACCTGATTCGCAGCCAGCAACACACGAATAGCGCACGACCATTCTGCTGGTCCGGCGAAGCTGGGTGGTGGTAGAATGGCAGGATGTTCCGGACCCGCCTGCGAGACTACCAACCGTTTCCGATCCCGACTCAAAAGGGTGATTGATATGCGCCGAACAATTGCCGTGGTCCTAGCGAGTGCCGTTTTTGCCTGCGTGCTGTACCTCCCATCGCTCCAGGCGGTAGACGACCCGCCGCCAGATGAGAAACCCACTGATCAGGGAGCGAAAGCCGAAAGCAAGATTCGCTCATCCGACAAAGTCGTTCTGAAAGATGTCGTCTGCGCGCTAGAGGAGGACAAGAACCGGCTCTACCTGACGTCGCAACCGTTGGGTGGTGTCGATCGGCAATTAATGCGAGTCGAGTTGGATTTCACCGTCCCCAATGCCGGACGGATTGCCGACTTCGCGCTGGCGAAGCTGGATAGCAAGAACCTTCAAGCCGCCATAAAGGTGCAGGTCGGAGACAAATATCAATTCCATTGCCTGACGTTTATTGGCCCGTGGGGAGGAGGGCACGTGCGGGACGACTGTGAGTTCTTTGAGGAGAAGTTCTACACGACACACGAGGATCTCAAGATCATTGCCGTGGGTGGCAAACATCTTAGAAACGTAGTGTTTATCATCCTCGGAGACACCGTGATCAACAAGAACTTGGAACCCATCATCGACGGAGTCGTTTACTATCGTAGCTGCCCGTGGCGACCCGGCGATGGGCAGCTTTCCCACTTCAGTACGAAATCAGGGCCTCCAAGGTGACCCGCCCTGCGTAGCCGGCGGTTGGTAGAATGGCCCGAATGCCCTGTCCCCTCTGAGTCAGCAAAGGAGGGTCGCAACCAATCATGGTTTGGCCATTCGGAAGGTGGCGGGGAGAACGCCCAAAACGCCAGGCGAACTGCTCCTTCTGCGTCGAAAGTTACACGGTGGTTGGTCCATTGGTCGAAGGGCCGGACGAATATTTCATCTGTTACGGCTGCGCCCAACGAGCCGCCAAAGTGTTCGCTGAGGAGCCGACAGGACTTGGCAAGGCTCCTTACTGCTCGTTTTGCCGAAAACTGCGGCGTCTTGCAGGCCCATTCTTCACGGCTGATGGCGCAAACGCAATCTGTCGAGAGTGCGTTGAAGCTGTTGTGGCGCTGCTGGAAGCAGAACGGAGTCGGCGCGGGATCGATTGCACGTGAACACCGAATCAGGCCATCAGCGATGCCCCACCCAGAGTTACATCTGCGAAGTCTATTAGGGATGATCGCCTTGGCCGGAGTTGCAGGCGGATGCTTCGCACGCGCCATTGTTGTGTTAAATACATCGGAGTTTATTTGCCCAGCGGTCGAGTTAGTCGTCGGCGC
>Ga0265314_10001168_pt1 | contig 30218 bp, 26 predicted proteins | sample 4126metaG_FD_203106 | JGI IMG/M metagenome (GOLD analysis project Ga0265314, IMG submission 203106) | Rhizosphere microbial communities from Carex aquatilis grown in University of Washington, Seatle, WA, United States - 4-1-26 metaG | ecosystem: Host-associated > Plants > Roots > Rhizosphere >... | reverse complement strand
GAGCATGAACGGCTTGAACGAGCCCACCAGCACCAGGAACTCTGACACGAAGCCGCACATGCCGGGCAAGCCGAGCGAGGCGAAGAAGGCCAACCCGGTGATGGCCGTGTACTCGGGCAATGCCGAGGCCAATCCGCCGAAGCGGCCGATCTCGCGGTGGTGGGCGCGGTCGTAGATCACGCCCACGATAAGGAACAACATAGGCGACACGATGCCGTGGGAGAACATGTTGAACACGGCGCCGGAGATCCCGGCCGGAGTCATGGCCGCCATGCCGAGCAGGGTGAAGCCCATGTGACTGACCGACGAGTAGGCAATGAGTTTCTTGAGATCGCTCTGCGCCAGGCAGACGAAGGCGGCATAGACAATGTTAATGACACCGAAGACGGCGATGGTGTTGGCCGCCCACATAGTGGCATCGGGCAAGAGCGGATAATTGAAGCGCAGGATGCCGTAGGGGCCCATTTTCAAAAGCACACCGGCCAGAATGACCGAGACGGGCGTGGGCGCCTCGACGTGCGCGTCGGGCAGCCAGGTGTGGAACGGGAACATCGGGATCTTGATGGCGAACCCTATGAACAAGGCAATGAACGCGATCTTGCTGAAGGCAAAACCGAGTACGGCCGGCGAATTCGCGAACACGCCTTGCTTGCCTTGCGCGGCCAGGGCCAGCAGGTTGAAGGTGTGGCCGCTCGACATCGTGCCGTCGGCCAGGGGCGCGGCGTGGCTGTTGTAATAGATGCCGATAATCGCCAGCAGCATCAGCACCGAGCCGATGAGCGTGTAGAGGAAAAACTTAATGGCCGCGTATTCCTTGCGTGGCCCGCCCCAGATGCCGATGAGGAAGTACATCGGCAGCAGCATCACCTCCCAGAAGACATAGAACAGGAACATGTCGAGGGCGACGAAGGTGCCCATCATGCCGGTTTGCAAGAGCAGGAGCATGCACATGTAGCCCGGCACCATGCGCACCGAGAAGTGCTTGGGGTGATCGCCATGGCCGCCATCATGGTCGGTCATGCCAGCCATCTCGTTGTACTTGGCGCTGCCCCACCAGGGCATCGAAGCGATGAAGGCGATGAACGAAATCAGACCGGTCAGCAGCACCATCGAGATGGAAAGTCCGTCGACCCCCATCAGGTACTCGATGTTGAAGCTCTTGATCCAGGTGAAGTGCTGCTGCATCTGCACTCCCGTCTTGGCCGGGTCGAACCACACCCAGGCCAGGATCGAACAGCCGAAGGACAGCCCGCTGGCCGCCAGGCCCGTGATGCGCGCCAACTGGTCGAGCGCGTGGCGGGAAAGTCCCAGGAAGTACCTGGCCGCCGTGAAAAGTAGGATCACCGCCAACCCGATGAGCGGGAAGAAGGTGGCCCAGGAAAGGACGTTCTGTTGACTGATCATGAGCGCATGTCCCCGGTCGTCGTCACTTGATGATGAAGTTGATGAGCACGATGGCGATGGCGCCCACCAGTGCTCCGTAAAGATAGGTTTGAATGCGGCCGGTCTGCACCCGGCGCAATAGGCTTCCCGCCGATAGCGTCGAGTTCGCGACCAGATTGACCGCGCCGTCGACCAGGTAGCGGTCGATGGCACCGTCGATATTGGCGAACATGCGCGTGACAGAGCCAGCCAAGTTCACCAGACCGTCAATCAAGTTCTTGTCGAACCACGACAGCACGCGCGCCAATCCCACCGAGCCCCGAATCACCGTGGCCTGGTACAGCTCGTCCACGTAGTACTTGTTGTAGACTACGGTCCAGGCGCGCTTCCAGCGTTCGAGCAGTTGCGCCGGCACGTGGCTTTGGTTGTCCTTGTAGAGCAGGCGCGCAAAGAACCAACCGATCACACCGGCGGAAACACCGATGGCCTGGAACAAGAACTCGGTGGAATGCGAGGCCTCGGCAAACTTCACAATCGCGGGCAGGGCCGGCTCAAGCCAGTGCTCGAGAATGGGGGCGCTGCCGCTCCACGCAGTGGGGATGCCGAGAATGGCCGCCAAGACTGCGCCCGCCGCCAAGGCGGCTAGCACGAGCGTAATCGAGAGCGGCGACTCGTGGGGCGTGTGACCGTGACCATGATTTTCATCGTGCCCATGGCCGTCGCCGTGGCCGCCGCGGTACTCGCCCGTGAACGTCATGTAGTAGCTGCGGAACATGTAGAACGATGTCCCGGTCGCCGCGATGATGCCCATGAAGTAGATAAGCTGGCCAAGGTGCGGAGTCAGGCCCAGGAACGGAAACGCCATGCTCTCTTGGGTGAATGCCTTCCACAGAATCTCATCCTTGGAATAGAAACCGCTGGCCCACGGGAACCCAGCAATCGCCCAGCACGCAATGAGGTAGGTCCACTTGGTAGTCGGCATCAGCTTGCCGAGCCCGCCCATCTTGCGCATGTCCTGCTCGTGGTGGCAGCCGAGAATGACCGAGCCCGAACCGAGGAACAGCGTCGCCTTGAAGAAAGCGTGGGTCAGCAAGTGGTACGCCCCGGCCCAGTAGGCGCCGACGCCGACGCCGATGAACATGAAGCCGAGTTGCGAGACCGTCGAGTAGGCCAGCACCTTCTTGATGTCGTACTGGAAGAACCCAATGCTGGCCGCAAACAGCGCCGTGAGCGCACCAATGAAGGCGACCCAACCCATCGCAGTGGGCGACAACGCGAAAATGAAATTTAGGCGCGCCACCATATACACGCCCGCGGTGACCATGGTCGCGGCGTGGATGAGGGCCGATACCGGCGTCGGGCCGGCCATGGCATCGGGCAACCACACGTGCAAAGGCAATTGCGCGCTCTTGCCCATGGCCCCGACGAACAGCAGGATACCGACCATGGCCAGAAGGCCAAAGCCGAACAGCGTCTGGTGCTTGAGGTGCTCGGCCACGCCCGTGCTGGTGATGACGATCTGATCGCGCAGCTCTCGGAAATTCAGGGTCGGACCGACCTTGACTCTGTTGTGACTTTCGCCGAGGTCGTGCTCTGCCGCCGGCTCGCCCGCTTCGGGCTCTGCATTCGCCGCCTCATGCAGGCTGGCCATGTCGGTTTCGGCGTAGGTCAACTTGCCTTCAGATCCCTTGTGCCACGCCCCGCCGAGCGCCCAGAAAAGTAGGAACAACCCCAGCACGAAGCCGAAATCGCCGAAGCGGTTGACGACGAAGGCCTTCATGCCCGCCGCGGCCTTCTGCGGATCCGTGTACCAGAACGCAATCAGCAAGTAGCTGCAAAGGCCCACGCCTTCCCAGCCGAAAAACATCAGCACGAAGTTGTCGCCCATCACGAGGAGCAGCATCGAGAAGACGAACAAGTTCAAATACGCGAAAAAACGCCAGTACGACGGCTCGTCGGCCATGTAGCCGGTCGAGAACACGTGAATCAGCGTGCCGATGAAGGTGATGATGAGAGTCATCATCATGCTCAGCGGATCGAGGGCGAATCCGAGATCCACCGACACTTTGCCGGCGGTAAAGATGTTCCACAGGGTGTCCTGCAAGAATCGGTGCTCGCTGTCCAGGCCGAACAAGGTCGCGAAGGCCACGCAGGCCGTGGCAAACGACAGCGTCATGGCGCCGATGCCGATGCTGTGAACCAGACCCTTGCCAAAGCGGCGCTGCAAGCGCACGCCCATGGTCGCGTTGATGACCGCGCCCACCAGCGGGAAGAAGGGAATGAGCCACAAGTAGCTCGCAGTTTGCGTGGCGAGCGGGGCCAGATGATGTGCGGCGTGTTGCAGTTCCATGGTGATCCCGCTGCCCTATTCCTTCAGCGTCGTGGCTTGCGACGCATCGATATTGCGCAACATCTGGTAGAGAGCGAGGATGATGGCCAGGCCCACGGCAGCCTCGGCCGCGGCCAGCACGATGACGAAGAGCCCAAAGACCTGGCCCGAAATGCCGCCCGCCACGTAGCGACCGAACGCCACCAAATTGAGATTGGCGGCGTTGAGAATCAGCTCGATGCCCATGAGCACGGCCACAGCGTTGCGCCGGGTGACCACGGCAAGCAGGCCGAACCCGAAAAGTAGGGCGCCAATGACGAGAAAATGATTGAGCGTCAGATTTGCCATGATTGCTTTCGCCCACTAGCCGCGTGCGGAGCCTGCCGGCTCTGCCGGCAGCGCAGCATCGCGGGAGGGTTTGGGGACCCTCCCAGGGTCCCCATCTTGATCAGACTTGACTTCTTTGCGGGCAATGACGATGGCGCCGACCATGGTCGCCACCAGCACGATCGAGGCGATTTCAAACGGCAACAGCCATGTGCCAAGCAGGCCGTTGCCGATGGCCGCGGCGGTTTCCGTCACTGGCTCCTGGCTGGTGAGTTTCCACGGAGCCCAGATGGCGACAAAACAGAGCAGCGTCGTCGTGACGAAGAAGACCGCGTATCCGCCCACAAGCCCCAGGCTGCGGTTCGAGACGTTGATGTCCTGGATATGGCTTGTGAGCATCACCGCGAAGATGATGAGCACCAGCACGCCGCCGATGTAGACCAGAACTTGCGTGACAGCCACGAAGTCCGCCGACAGCAGGACGTACATCCCGCCCACGCCGACCAGGCAGGAAAGCAGGCCCATGGCGCTCCAGAAGATGTTGCGCGACAGAGCCACCGAGGCGGCACCGACCAAGGTGGCCAGGGCGAGAAATACGAAGACGACGAACTCGGTTTGCATGACCTAGTCCTTATTGGGTCCATCAGGGACAAGAATAGAGGCGGGCGCGATCCACGAGGCTTCCGCCATCTTCTTGCGCAGGATTTCGCCCACCGGAGCGCGTGGCGCATCTTGGCCCTTGACCGGCCGGTAGAACGGCGCCGGCTTCTCCGGGTCGGGCACCCAGCGGAACACCAGACTGTCGACGGACTTCATGGTGGATTCGAACTCGCGCGTGTGCTGGATAGCGCCGGTCGGGCAAGGCTCGACGCACAAGCCGCAGAACATGCACTTCGATTCGTCGATGTCGAACTGGGTGATGACCCGCTGCTTGGGATTGGTCGGATCTTTGTCGGTCGAAACCTTGATCACGCTGATGGGACACGCGCGCTCGCAGGCCATGCAGCCCGTGCACACGCTCATGTCCACTTCCAGCAGGCCGCGGTAGCGCGACGGCAACATGTCGGCCACGCGCTTCTCCGTGCGATCCGGGTACTGCACCGTGATCGGCCGGCGAACCATATAGGACAGCGTGACCGACAGACCTTCCCAGAAGGTCTTCACGACGTCCGCGATGTGCCCGAAATATTCGCGGACTCGCGTGGGGAGCGGCGAGCTTTGCTCGACGCGGACCTTCGCGGGAGGGTTTGGGAACCCTCCGAGGGTTCCCTTTTGAGTTTCTTCAGCCATCACCAATTGCTCAGATCCACGTGCTCACCCTTGACCTTGTCGATGTTCCGGCGCGTGTCGACGAGGAACTTCACAAGCAATGCCAGCGTGCCAAGCGTAAGCACGATTCCCGTGATTGTGGCTCCGACGGGCGGCACCAGGATCTGCCAGAGCAGGGTCACGATGAAACAGAGAAACGCGCCGGGCACTAGGTACTTCCAGCACAGCGACATCATCTGATCGACACGCACGCGCGGCAGCGTCCAGCGCAACCAAATGAACGTGAAGACCAGCGCCCAGGTCTTGATGGCGAACACCAGCATGGACAGCACTTGGTAGACGAACCAAGTGGGCGCGGGAACCAGCCCGGTTCCGAGCGCGCTCTTGTACATCTCGTCGGTGATGCCGGGAACCTGCCAGCCACCGAGGAATAGGGTCACGGCCAGGCCGGCCATGATCCACATGTTGGCCCACTCGACCATCAGGAAAATGGCCAGGCGGAAACCCGAGTACTCGGCGTGATAGCCGGCCACCAGTTCGGATTCCGCCTCGGGCAAGTCGAACGGCGTGCGGTTGCCTTCGGCCAGCGAACTGGTCACGGCAATGAAGAACGCGACGAATGCGGCCGGATTGCGAAACACGAACCAGTCCCAAGGCGCGCCGCCCTGGGCGCGCACGATCCCTTGAATGGACAACGTGCCGGCCATGAGCACCGGCACCATCAGCGCGATGCCGGCGGGAATTTCATAGGACAGCACCTGCGCCGCGCCGCGGATACCTCCGAAAAGCGCCCACTTGGAATTCGATGCCCAACCCGAAACCAGAATGCCCACGACCACGAACGCGGTCACAGCGGTCACGTAGAACACGCCGACGTTCATGTCGGTGACGACCGCGCTCTCGCCGAAAGGCAACACGACAAAGGGCAGGAGCAAGCCGACCATCGAGAAATACGGCGCCCCACGGAAAAGCAGATTGTCGGCCGAAGCCGGGATGGTGTCTTCCTTGAGCACCATCTTCACCGCATCGGCCACCCAGGCCAGGAAGCCGGCGGCACCGGTGCGGTTGGGGCCGATACGGCTCTGCATGCGGCCGGCCACGCGGCGCTCGACCCAGGTCGAAACCCCGCCGAAGACCGCGGTGTAATTGACCGCGATGAAGGCGACTAGAAGCAGAAACACCGTGTAGACAAGATAGCGATAGGGCGAGCCCGCCAGATCGAAGTCGAACCACTGCTGGGCCATGGCGTTCAGGCGCTCTGGCGTGTTGAGCGGAAAGATGGCAAGGGCCGCAACGTAAAGTCCCATCGGCACGCCGAACGCCATGAACAAGGTGACCAGGATGGCCAGCCGCGGGTAGCGCCGGGTGAGCGAGGTCGAATCGAGTCCGAGCGTAATCTTCACCGGTCAACCTCCGGAGCCACGACGTCCAGCGAGGCGATGATGGCGATGAGGTCGGCCACCATGATCCCGTGCGAAAGCTCCTCGATGATTCCCATGGCCATGAAACTGCCGGTGCGCACGCGCAGGCGGTAGGCTTTTTCCGAGCCGTCGGAAACGACGTAGTAGAGCATCTCGCCACGCGCGGATTCCACGCGCCCCACGGCCTCGCCCGCGTCTGGCTTCAGCTTGCGCGCCACCTTGGCCTGGATGTCGCCCTCGGGCAGCTTGGCCAGGGCCTGGCGGACAATCTTCGAGGACTCGACCATCTCCCGCACGCGCACGAAGTAACGATCCCAGCAGTCGCCGACGGTGCCGAAGCGGCCGGTGCCCACGGGGATGTCGAAGTCGAAGTCCGGGTACGCGCCGTAGGGCATGTCGCGCCGGATGTCCCAGTTCACGCCCGAGCCGCGCAAGTTGGGGCCGGCCAAGCCGTAGTCGATGGCCTTTTCGCGCGTGATGATGCCGACGTTGGCCAAGCGCTTGACGAAGATCTTGTTGAAGGTGATCAGTCGATCCCATTCCTGGATGTAGCTGTCCAGGTGATCGAGGAAGCGCAGAACCTTGACCGCCCAGCCCTCGGGCAAATCGAACGCCACACCGCCGATGCGGTGGTAGTTGAAGGTCAGGCGTGCCCCGCACAGCTCTTCGAGCAAATCGTTGATCGACTCGCGCTCACGCAAGGCGTGCGTGAGTGGCGTGGCCGCGCCGATGTCCTGGGCCATGGTGCCGACCGAGATGAAGTGGTTCGAAATACGGCACAGCTCGCCCGCAATAGCGCGGATATATTTCGCCCGCGGCGGCGCCTCGACCCCGAGCAGGCGCTCGATGGCCACGGCGTAGCCTTCGTTGGCGAACATCGCGGCCAGGTAGTCGATGCGGTCGGTGAACGGCATGTACCCGGGGTAGGGGACCTGTTCGCCGATCTTTTCCAGCCCTCTGTGCAAGTAACCAATGTCCGGCACCGAGCGCCGAATCACTTCGCCGTTGGTCTGCGTGACGAAGTTGATGACCCCGTGGGTGGAAGGATGCTGCGGCCCGAAATTGACGACGATTTCCTCGTCGCTGCTTTCGGTGCGGCGAAGGATGTGCCGGTCGAGCTGCATGTCGATGGCCATGGCTAGCTCTTCCTCTCGGGATCCGTCGCCGGCGCCACAGGAACCGTGGCCGGTTCCGGAGGCGCAGCCGCAGCGGCTGCTACAGCAGCAGCCGCCACTGCCGCCGCAACCGCCTTGCGCCTCTCGTCGGTCACCTTCGAAAGCTGCACCAGCGGATCCTGCCGCTCGTTGCCGATACCATGGTACCCACCCGCCTCTTGGTAGTCCTTGCGCAGCGGATGGCCCACCCAATCGTCGGGCAGAAGAATGCGCCGCAAGTCCGAGTGGCCCTCGAAATTCACACCGAACAAGTCGTAAATCTCGCGCTCCAGCCAGGTCGCGGCCTTCCACACGCTTTCGACGGTCGCGATGCTTGGCTTTTCACGATCGGTCTCGGCCTTCAGCACCAATCCGTGCCGATGCACAAGCGAGTACACATGGTAGACGACCTCGATGACCTTGCGCGCGGGCCAGTCGACCGCCGTGATGTCCTGGCAGTAGTCGAATTCGAGCCCCGTCGTGGTCTTGAGAAAGCGGCAAACGTCGACGATCTTCTCGTCCTTGACCACCACGAAGCGGTCGCCCTTGGTCTCCGACAAGGCAGAGGCGGCGTCGCCAAACTGCGTCTTGAGCTGTGTGCAGACTTCTTCTTGGGTCATGCTACTTGGCCTTTGAGGAAATCATCATGGGCGCATTGGGATCCACGCGCCCCGGCCGCATCTTGGTCTTCCAGCGCTCGCACATCATGATGTCCTGGATGCGCAGGAGGCCCTCGGTCAGGGCCTCGGGCCGGGGCGGACAGCCGGGCACGTACACATCGACGGGAATGATCTTGTCCACGCCCTTGCACACCGAATACGAGGTCTGGAAAAGCCCGCCGCAGTTCGCGCACGAGCCCATGGACAGCACGTACTTGGGCTCGGCCATCTGGTCGTAGAGCAACTTGGTACGCACCGCCATCTTGTAGGTCAGCGTGCCGGCCACGATCATTAGATCGGCCTGGCGCGGACTGGCGCGGAAGATCGCGGCGAAGCGGTCGAGATCGGCGCGCGGACCGCCGGTCTGCATGAGCTCGATGCCACAGCAAGCGAGCCCGAACAGGAGGTAGTGGATGGAATTCTTGCGCGCCAGGTTGATGGCGTCGTCGAGCATGCTCGTGTTGGTAAACAAGACGCCGGTGCCGGGTTCGACCTGATGAAGATCTTGTGGGGTCATGGGCATTTCTCAGGCGGACAGCGCAACCTTGTCAGCGGCCGGCTCCTCGGCCGCGCGTGGCTTTTGCGACAACTTCTTGATCCATTCCAGATCCCCGTGCGCCCAGGCCCAGGCTAGTCCGACCAGCAGCACCACGGTGAAAAGCATCAGCTCGACAAAAGCGACCCATCCAGTCCCTTTTTTGATCCATGACGCATAGACCACCACCACCGGAAAGGTCAGCGCGATGTCGACCTCGAAGATGATGAACACCAGCGCGATGAGATAAAAGCGCGGGTTGAAGTTGTACCAGGCCGAGCCGATGGGCCGCTCTCCGCACTCGTAGATGGACAGCTTGTCGTCGTTCGGGAACCGCGGCCGGAAGATGCGGCCGACGATCAGCATGACCAAGGCGAAGAGGATCGCCACGACCGCGAAAGCGAGCACTGCGCCGAATTGGTACCCCATGAACACCTTCTGTCCGTGACCCGCCTGGGCCCTCGGGACGCCCTTATCTAGACGCTAGGGCCAAGAAGGTCAAGTGTCCCGGAATTTCCGGATAAGTCCGCCCGAAATAGGAGTGCGCACGGCGCACTTTCGATAACGCGACGAAAAACGGTACACGCGCTATTCTACGCGCCATGAGCGAACCCGACCGACCTGGTACCGCCGAGACTCCTGCCTCGGCATCCTCCAGCAGCGAATCCGTAGGAGCGAAGACGCGTTTTGGCAACGAGGCCATCGCGCCCTACTTCTTCGTCGTGCTTTTCGTGCTGGCGTTCTTCGCGGTGGGCTACGTGCTCTTGCCCTTCTTCGGCGACATGGTCATCGCCTTCCTGTTCGTCATCCTGCTGACGCCGCTCCACGCTCGCCTGGCGCGGTTGCTCGGTGGCAAGCAGGTTCTGGCCTCGGGCCTGCTGGTTGTGGCGCTCGTGGTCGTGGGCGCCGTGCCCATCTTCCTCATCGCATCGGCCTTGCTCAGAGACATCAGCGAGGCCGCCGTCGCTTGGAGCAGCGCTGGCCGCTCGCTGGCCCTGCGGGCCATCGCCGGACGCAACGGGGTGATCATGAGCGGCATTTCCACCATTGCCTCGCGCCTCGGCATCACCTTGGCCCCCGAATGGGTCGAGCAAGCGCTACTCGATACCGGCCGCAGCCTGACCCAGTACCTCGCCACCCGCGCCAACGCGTTCCTATCCAGCCTGCTTTCGACCACGCTCCACATTGTCATCACCCTGTTCGCGATCTTCTATCTCTTCATCAACGGCGATGGCCTTCGCAATTTCATCTACAAACTGTCTCCGCTCAAGCACGACGAAGATCAGATCTTCATCAACAAGTTGGGCGAGGTCGGCCGGGCCATCCTGGTCGGCAGCGGCACCAGCAGCTTGTTGCAAGGCTTGTTCGCGGGCATCGCCTGGGTGATCGTCGGACTGCCTTCGCCGGTGCTGTGGGGAATTCTCATGGCCATCGCCGCGTTCCTGCCCCTGGTGGGAATCGCCGCAGTCGTGCTACCCGCGACGATCTACCTGTGGGTCGAAGGCCGCCCACTCGCCGCCGTGCTCTTCCTGGTGTTCTGCATGGGCCAATCCTTCTTCTTCGAGTACGGCCTCAAGCCACGCCTGATGGGCTCGTCGATGCGCATGAATAGCCTGCTCGTCTTCCTCAGCCTCCTCGGCGGTATCATGGGCTTCGGCGTTCCGGGCCTCATCTACGGGCCGCTCATCATGACCCTCTTCTTAACCCTCGTGCAGCTGTACCAGACCCGCTACCAGCAGCACATCGCGCGACGGCTCTCGGTAACGCTTCCGACAAGCCAGGACAAACCCAAAGCCGACTCTGCGCGATGAACGCGCGGCGATGATACAATGGCTCGAAAGGCATTGCTGTGGCTTCGCACAAGGTCATTTGCCCAAAGTGCTTCAAAGGACAACAGGTCGTCGTTGACATCCCCCAAGGGGGCGTCGACCACGTCTGCCTATTTTGCAAGACCGCCTTCCGGGTAAGACCGCCAGCGCGACCTTCCTCGGCAGATCTTCCGGCCGCGCGCGAGGCGGTTCCGCGGCCCAGCGATCTCCCCGTCGCCCGCGAGACAGTTCCCCGGCCCAGCGACCTCCCGGTCGCCCGCGAGGCCGTGCCACGCTCTTCTGACCTTCCGGCGCCCCGCGAAGCGGTTCCCCGGCCAGACGCGTGGAGAGCCGGCGACCTTCCCGTGGATCGCGATACCGTCCCCCGGCCCGGTGACCTACCCATGGATCGCGACGCCGTCCCCCGCCCCGGTGACCTGCCCATGGATCGCGACGCCGTTCCACGCCCCGGCGACCTGCCCATGGATCGCGACGCGGTTCCACGATCTGGCGACTTGCCCGTCGAAAGAACCTCCTTCGGCCCCAACCTGCCCATATCCTCCTCTGAGCGCGCGCCGAACAAGACACCTCCTCTCGGCGTAGCCCTGGAACTGTCTTTGGAGCAGGCGCAGGATCCACTCGGCGGAAGCCAGCCCCTCCAACTCGGGGATCCCTTCGACGACTCGTTTGGCCTGGAACTTCCCCCTGATCCGCCTGCGCCCGCGAAGGCAGCGGTGGCGACACCCAAAGCGCCGGCGATACCCCAGCCGGAGACCAAGAAAGATCCATCGACGCCCAAACCACCCCCAACCCCGGCTCGCGCCAGCGCCTCGACACCGCCGCCGTTACCACGCTCTGGCACAAGGCCGCTGGATCCCTTGTCCGCGGCAAGATCGCGGTCGGCCAACAAACCGACTTTGTCGCCTTTGGTCTCCACACCGGTTGAGCCACCGGTGCAACTCGATCGCGTCGATCCAGTTCCAGTGGATGTGCGTCCAGCGCGGCCAGCCAGCCCAGGAAAGGCGGGAAGCGGCGGCGAGAACTTCGATTTGGGATTCAGCCTCGAGCTCGAAGGCGACGCTCGCGCATCGTCGAGCGTTGGCGCGGCGGCCATTCCCTTCCCAAACGCGCGCGTGGCCAGCGAGGGACTCGCGGAAGTCGCGGCGGCCGGAGCGAACGAGATCCCAGCCCTGAAGCCTCCCACCAGTCGAGGTGCCTCGGCCGCGCGTGCCTTGCGTCCGGTGGCCAGGAAAGCTGGTCTTCCGCGCTGGGTGTTCTTCGCTGCGGGCGCTGCCGCATTGTTGCTGGCCGGTGTGTTCGTCGGATTGCCCTTGCTGCATTCTGCCCCGAGTCCCGACACGGTCATGAGGCCATTTCTGCCGGAACTCGCCCTGGACAATCTGACCGCGTACCGGAGCGCGGCGGATCAGCTGGAAAAGACCGCCGCCAATTTCAAGGACAGCGGCGCAAACCTGCGCCTCAAGGCGGCCGAGCTGATTCTGACCGCGTTCGCGGCGCATGGCGGGCCGCCGGCCGACCTGACCCGGGCCGAGCAGCTCATGGAAGGCGCGAGCTCTCAGGCCAAGCTGGCCGCCGACCTGGGCCGCGCGCGGGCACTGCTGGCTGTGGCCAAGGGGAAGCCGCGCGAGGCGGAGGCACTCCTCACCGACCGCGCGGCGGCCGAGAGCCATCTGATTTTGGGCCTGGCCCGCTTGGCCGACGACAAGTTACCTGCGGCCATCGATTCGCTCCGGCACTATGTCGGCGCCAAACCCGCCGAGGTGCTTGGGCACTATGCGCTCGGCAAAACTTTAGCGGCATCGGGCAGCCCGGATGCACGCAAGGAGTTCGAAGCCGTTTTGGCCAAGAACCCCGCTCACATCGGCGCGCAGATCGGATTGGCTCGCCTCGAAGAAACTCCGGAAAAACGCCTGACCGCGGCTCGCGCCCTGGTCGAGAAGAAGGCGCCGGGGGCTGGACCGGCCGAACTCGCCGACTTGCACTTTCTCGTCGGACAATCGGCACAGGCGCTGGGGCGCACGCCCGAGGCCATCGATGCATTTCAACGCGCGCTCACCAGTGACAAGCGCTTGTTCCCGGCCTCCATCGCCCTCGGCGAATCCCTGCTCTACGAGGGAAAGTACGCGCAGGCCCTGGAGCGGCTCAAGGCCGCCCCGCCCGCGCTTGAGCTCACCCCGGCCGGCAAGTTCAGTATGGGTGGCGCGCTCATCGCCACGGGAAACTCCACGCAAGGACTTGCGCTCATCGCGGCGGGAAGTAAAGAGCGTCCCGACGACCCGCGCGGACCCTTCTGGACGGGTTTCGCGGCGGGGATGAATCAGCCTCCGGATCTGTCCGCCGCCGAGCAAGGGTATCGCGACGCGCTCAAGCGGGATCCCAAGTTCCTGCCTGCGTCGCTGAAACTCGCGGCGCTCTTGCAGCAGCAGAGCAAGGCCGAGGACTCGTTGACGATTCTACGTGCGGCAGAGGAAGCGGGCGCCCCGCCCGCCGTGCTGCAGTTGTCCTGGGGCGAAGCCTTGATCGTGGCCAAGGAGCCGGACAAGGCCGAGGCAGTATTTCAGAAAGCCCTGGATGGTGACCCCCAATCCATGTCCGCCCGCCTGGGCATCGCGTCCGCCCTGGAAGCCCAGGGCAAACTGGCCGAAGCCAAGGCCTCGCTGGAAAGCAGCCTCAAGGCTTCGCCAGAAACCCTGGGGTTGCGCGAGCGGCTTGCCCAAGTGTGCCTGAAGCTCGGCCAAAAAGACGAGGCCCTGGCGCGCTACCAAGAGGAGGTCCAAGCCGGCCACGCGACACCGACCGCCCGCCTGGCGGTTGCCCGATTGGCCCTCGACCTCGGCAAGCTGGAACTCGTGCAGAGCGAGACCAAGAAAGTCTTCGACGAATCTCCGCGCAACGCCGAGGCCGCCTACCTGATGGCGCGCGTGCATGAGGCGCGCAATGAATACGGCGCGGCCGTGCAGGACTATCGTCATGCCACCACGTGGGGGAACGCCCCGCCAATCGCGCTGAGCTTCGGCCGACTTCTCGACAAGTTGGGCAAGCAGCCGGAGGCGTTGCAATCGTACGCGAATGCGTTGTCGCTGCCCGAGGCGCGCATGGAACGAGGTCGCATCTACTATCGCAGCGGGGATCTGGAGAGCGCTCTGGCCGATTTCCAAGCCGCAGCCAAGATGTCCCCCAAGGATGCCGAACCGATCATTCTGCAAGGCCTATGTCACGACAAGATGGGAGACGCGGTCAAGGCCGAGGAGTCCTGGCGCGCGGCCCTGCGAGCCGATCCGACTGCGCCCGAGCCCCACTACCGCTTGGGCCGCATGGAGCTGGATCACGCCAAGCCGAAGCCTGCCATCGAACACTTTCGCGCGGCAGCGACCAAGGCTCCCGAGCAAGCCCCGTGGCGAGCCGACCTCTATTTCCAACTTGCCCAGGCCGAGTTGCTGACCGGGGCCAAGGCAGCGGCACTGGCCGACTTCAAGAGATTCCTCGACATCGCCCCACCCGATGCGCCAGCCCGTCACGAAGCCAAACAGCAGGTGGCTCGCCTCGACGGCGGTAAGAAGTAGAAACTGGCCCTGGGCCGAGCCCCTACTGCCACCACTTCTCGCGCAGGACCGTTTCAAACACGTCGGACAAAATGTCCAGGCCGTTGCGCGCGGTGGCCTCGTCGATGGTCAGCGCCGGCTGCAGGCGGAAGCTGGCGCTGTAGCTCATAGTAAGCAGTCCGCGGCGCACGCATTCCATGAAGATGCGCTCGGTGACCCTGCGAGGCAGGGGCTCCTTGGTCTTGCGATCCTTGACCAGCTCGACCCGGAGGAAAAGCCCAGATCCCTGTACGTAGCCCACGAAGGGAAAACGCTCGGCGAAACCTTGCAGCTCGCGCAACATCACCGCGCCCACCGTCTTGGAATTTTCCTCCAGCCGCTCTTCGTCGATGATCCGCAACGCCGACGCCGCGGCCGCAGCCGCCAAGGGGTTGCCGCCATAGCTCGACGACGAGCCCGAGGGAATGCTCCACGGCTTGGCCTGCGAGATCTCGTCGGTGGTCAGCACGCCGGACACCGGGAAACCGCCGCCGAAGGCCTTGCCGATGGTGACGATGTCGGGACGCACGCCGGAATGATCCACGCCCCAACGCCGCCCGGTCCGGCCAAAGCCGGTGATCATCTCGTCGGCGATAAAAAGCGCGCCGATGTCGTCGGCGATGCTGCGAATGGCGGGCAAGAATTCCTTCGGGGGAACGATGTTCCCGGCCGTTCCTTGCATGGGCTCGATGATGAACGCCGCCACGGCGCCCGCAGTCGCGATCTTGGCGTGCTGGCGGGCTAGGTCAGCACAAGCCAGGCCGCACCCTGGGTATTCGACATTCAGGGGGCAGCGGTAGCAGTCGGCATAGGGAACCTGGTGCGAGCCGGGCACCATGGGTCCCAGGCGATGCTTGAAGGTGGAGCCCATGAGCGAGAGCGAGCCCATGGTCTTGCCGTGGAACCCGCCCCAGAAACTGATGAACTCGTACTTGCCAGTGTGCGATTTCGCCAGGCGCAGGGCGCTCTCGACCGCTTCCGTTCCGCCCGAGTAAAGCTGCAAGCGATGCAGCCCAGGGGCCGGAGGTTTCTGCGCCACCCGCTCCACCAGCTCGACTCGCGCCGGTGAGGTGAAGGAGCCCACCGAAGCAGCCGCCACCTGCGTTTGCACATCGGCCACGAAGCGGGGATGCGAATGCCCGAGGGCATTGACGTTGATACCGCCGATGAAGTCGACGAAAGTATTCCCGTCCACGTCGGTCACGGTGCTGCCGCGGCCCTCTTCGACGACGATGCCGGCCATCACGGCGTAGCCCTGCAGCCCAGGCGCCATGTGCGCGTCCTCGCGCCGACGCAGCTCCTGGCTCTTCGGGCCGGGCACGGCCGTCGTAAGCTGTGCGCGTTGGTTCTTAGGCTGCGAAGGATTGACGGTGGAGTTCACGCGGGGTTCTCCTTGGCGGGCTTGCGGTGCACGAAAACGAACATCTTCTGCATGGGAAAGTTCCAGGCATTGTTCACGGTGGTGGCGACCAGAATTCGGCCGAGGATGTAGTGCGAGGCGAGCACCGAGAGGATGAGATGTTCACCGAGTGCGTTGAGTCCCAGGCTTGCGCCAGACACCAGACTGTAACGGAATATCTGGCCCGAGACCCCACCGGACAGCGAACGATAGGTGTAGTGCCGACCCAGCATGAAGCTGGTGACGCCTCCAGCCGCCGCGCCCACGACGGTGCCCATGACCGGCGAAAAGCGGAACAGTTCCACCAGCCCGATCATCGTTGCAAAGTCCACTCCCGTGGCCACCACGGATACGATGTTGTGGCGAACCCACTGGCGCAGGCGAGCAAGGGTGCTGGCAGACAATGGACTAGTCTCGCGACGAGGCGAGCGCCACTTGCTCGTCCAAGACCAGCTCGGGCAAGGGCAACTCGCGCGATCCCTGCTGCGCCGACGCATAGGCCGTTTGGATGAGCTGGATGCAGAGGAAGGATTCCTCCGCCTCCTTGCCCACCCACTGCCCTTCGGCGATGGCCTTCTTGAACCCGTCGAAGAGGGTGTTGAACCAGGTGGCGTGGCTGGAATCCATCCAGTCCGAAGGGATCTCGTGGCGCTCGAACACCCAGTCCACGTTGGCCGTGCCGACCACGCGGCCGGCCCGATTGCGCGCCACCTCGATGTGATCGTCTTCCACCCGGATGGCGCCGTGATCGCCGTGAATCGTGTAGATCACCTTGCGCACGCCGGCCTGCCAGCTGAGGTGGGCCGACGCCACACCGGTGGGGAACTTCAGGCTGCACGAGAAGTCGTCCTCGGTGTCGAAGGTGCTCATGTTGGACATGCGGCCCGAGATGGCCGTGGGGTAGGCCCGCATCCATTCGAAGGCGAGATAGAAGGTATGGCTGCCGTGGTCCATGGCGATGCCGCCGCCAGAGTGCCGGCGCTCGCGGCGCCAGTCCGGACGCCATTCGGCGACGCCACGGGCGTGCGTGTTGCGGAAGGTCTGCAAGGTCACCAGGTGGACCCGGCCGATGGCGCCCGACTCGATGATCCGGCGGACGTTGCGAATCACCGGCGCGTGCTTGTAGTTGTGGCAGGGATAGAGCACCCGCTTGGCGGCCAAGGCGCTGTCCAGCATGTCGCGCGCGTCCGCGATGCTGGTCGCGAGCGGCTTTTCGCACAGGACGTGCAACCCGCGCCCCAGCGCTGCCCGCGCCACCGCCGCGTGCTTGGCCGGAGGCGTGGCGATGTCGACAAAGTCCAGGTTGCCGGACTCGGCATCGAGAAGTTCGAGGAAATCAGAGTAGACCCGAATTCCGGGAAAGCGCTTGGCCGCCAGATCGCGTCGTTCGCGGCAAACGTCGGCCATGGCGACGATGTCCACATCCGGCACACGGCCCTCGGACCGCGCCCGCTCGGCACGCTCGCCGTAGGCCGCAATATGGCCTTTTTCCATGATGAACCCATATCCAACGATGGCGCCACGTAGGGGTTTCTTCATCTCCGATTGCTTCCTGTTGTCGGTCGTTGCCCGCCCTTATATGTACCCACTGGCCTTTGCGATCAACACCGCGCGACGAAAAATGTGCTACCCCATCCAGTTTGGCCAGACGCCGCGACCGGCCGCAGGTTGCTCCTGGGCGGCCTATTGGGCGTTTTCCCTCCGAAGTGCATTCCGGCGGTACTCTACTCGTATCCCGAGGAGATTTCCTCAACCTTCGGCCAGGGAGCGCCCCGCGGGAAAAGATGTCCCAACGCTACATGGCAAAGGCGGCCAGAGTCACCCGTGCCGAGATCGGCCGAATCCGCAGCGTGCGGGCCACGGAGGACACGAGGACCTAAGGCCGTTGCTGGCCATCCGCAGAGCGACTTCACTTTTTGCGATAGAGCGGCACCCCCAGCACAGTTTCTTCCAACTGGTAGTGCCCGGCCACGAAGGCTGCCATGCGCGGATGGCGGCTGATGGGTTCGTCGTCCATCTTGTCGAGCTTGCCGGCAGCGGCATCGACGATGAATTCGGGCAGGTTGCGCTGCAAGTCGGCCATCAACTTGTCCCAGGTTTCAAAGGGCACGTTGTCGCGATCGGGATGGCCGCCTAGGTCGTTGGCGCTTGTGCCCCACACGTGCCCGGTCTGGTAGTTCACAGACATGTATCGAGAGCCCATGCGGCGGTGGGCGTACAGGTAGATTTCGGGCGAATTGCCCCAGACGAATACGCGCGCGTCCGGTTCGGTGTGCTCGCGCAAGTACTGGGCAACGGCTCGATAGCGATCCTGGTGCCACGCCGAACGCGGCCAGACCTGGCGATCCGCCATGGCAACGGCTACCGAGGTGGCGGCCCCGAGCGCGATGAGTGCCACCGCGATCCTGCCCAACGAGGATTGGCACCGCATCACGCAACCTCCGGGCGCCAAAGGGCGAGCTGCCGTGCCGCCATGATGGTCAAGGGTGGCAAGAGCTGAATGAAATAGTGTGGGTAGAACCGCCCGCCCATGCTGACCGCGACGAAACTGGCCACGAGCCAGCTCGAAAGCAAACAACCCACCCCGCGCCGCCAAACGCAATCGCCCCGTCGACCGTGCACGAGGAGCGCCGCGACTGGAATGACCAGTCCCACGTCGATGGCCAGAAAGAACAGGGTCTTGAGTGTGGCGTTGGCCAGCTTCACTTCGAAGGGCAAGCTGTTCGTGTAGTAGCGAGAGTAGGCCAGGCTCGTGGCCGCGTCGGCCAGGGCGTCGGCGCGCCACAAGCAAGTGGCCACGGCCAAAATGGGCACCAGCGCGCCGGCCGCAGCGAGCGCCACGGCTTTGAACTCGACCTGGCGCCGGATCGCCACCACCGCCATGGGCAACAGCGCCAGGGCGGCCTGTGGCCGGATGAGAGTCGCGACACCGACGAGCAGGCCCATGACGAAGCTTTCCGCGTGCGTGGCGCGCCCCCGCACCCACGTGCGCGCGGCCAACCAGAAGGCCGCCACCAGCGGCAGGTTCATGAACAGCTCGGAGTTCGCGGCCTGGAAATCGTTGGCCGGACCGACCACGCTGGCCACCGCATAGAGCATGCCTGCATAGCGGCCGGCGCGCGCGCCGAAGAATTCCTGGGCCACCAAGCCCACGAAATACGCGGTCAGGGCCGCGACCAAAACCAAAACCAAGTGCACAGCGGTCAGGTTGAAAACCCCGGCCACGCGATAGATGAGGGCATAGATGAGGTAGATCCCCGGTGGCTTGTGGTCCGCGACATCGCGAAAGAAGGTGCCACCGGCGACCAGTTCGGCGGCTCCGGCGGAATAGTAGGATTCGTCGATATTGAATGGGTGACTGACCAGGGCGGGCACGCGCAGGACGCAAGTCGCGGCCAACAGTGCAAGGAAGGTCAGCAGGCTGGCCGCCGAGCGGGTTCGCTGAACTGGTTCCATGCGCGGAAGCTCGAACTGCAGGCGGTCTTTGTGTGCGATCTCCATGGTCGGATCCGCTCTGTGCAGAAACCGGGCCAGGCGCGCACATCAAACATCGGCGAAACAAGCCGCCGCTCTTCACGCAACCGCATGACGAATCTTCACCGTGGGTGTGCAATTGTGGACGACGCGGCTGGGTCGAGCGATGTCCTGTAGCTACGGTCCCCAGGCAACGTCTTCAGTAGTCACACCCCTTGATAGGGTCCATGCCCGGGGGCAAATCGACGCAGGTCACACATTGCATGCCGACCTGGGTTCCTTCCTTCAACGTTGTGCCCGGCTGGCGCACGATATTGATCATCTGACTCGGGGCCGTGCCTTTCGCCGGGCAGAGCGTGGCCGTTTTTTGCTCGTCCGCGGTGCCGGTCGCGTTGCCGAATTTGACCTCCCAACAGTCGGGCGTGCGCGAGGCATCGCAACGGGGCAGCGATTCGGGCTCCTCTTTGTACACCACGGTGGTGACGCCATTGGCAGCCGTCTCTGTCTGCGGAATTCGATAGACCACCCTGCAGTCCGCCTGGACGCCGGGCTCGTCGCTGCTGTCGGCGAGCTTGAACGGCACGCACAAGCTGCCCATCTTGATGGCCAAGGCCTTGCCGATGCCGTCCATGGCAGGTCCGAAGTTGGATTCGCAGATGCTGTATGCCAAGCGGCTTTCGGGCTTGAACTGGTCCAGGAAGGCCTTGATGCGCAGGCCGCCTGTCGCGCCATGGTCGGCCGCCGTTTGATCCCACCCTGAACCCGTTGGCATGAAATCCGGGTCGTAGCAGATCGGCCAGTAGTCGTAGATTTCGGCCACGGGCGAGCCCGGCGTGGTGGGCGTCTTGTCGATCTGGTATGGCCTGGCCGTGGTGTCGCTGGGCCGGGGCGTTCCGTAGATGGCAGCCACCAGAATCTTTTCGTCTGCGTCGGTGCCGCCACCCTTGAGCTGCTTCACCTCGTCCGCGAGCTGGCCGATGTTCACCAGGGGATTGCAGTCCGTGGCCACCGAGGTATCTACCGAGGCATCGCAAGTCGTATCGGTTCGTGCGTGGCACGAGTCGTAGGGGACCGAGACCGCCGATGTTGTCGGATACGCCAAGGTGACGCCGTCGCAACTGTGCGCCCGGGTGGCACAGCGCAAGCTCCAGGATTCGTTCGGCGCCAAGGTGGCGAACATCTTGGTTTCCTGCGGCGCCGAGCAATCGTCTTCGTCGGTCAGAAGCACGATGCCGAGGAAGGCCTCGGGGCGTAGGAAGGCGAGCTGGCTCTTGTTGTCCACAAGGTAGAAGGCCCATTCCACGGCCGCCAGTTGGTGCTCGAAGCCGCAGCCACCCACGCCCACATTGCTGGCGAGGCAGCCGAAGACTTTACTGACGTCGCCCGTGAAATTGACGGGCTGGTTGTTGGTGTATTCCAGCCAGCGCGCGTCGGCATTGGCCCCGCAATCGGTGGCACCGCGCATTTGGAATTGTCCCATGTCACCGTATCCGGAAGCACTTTTGCACTGGGTGGACTGCCCCGCGCCCAGATCGCTGTCGACGATGGCGATGCGTAGGTCGGGCAAGGTTTGGTCGGAATCGCGAAGCGCGTCGATAAGCACAGGGAACTGGTCCTTCATCTTGTCCTGCTTGGACTTCATGGACAGCGAGTTGTCGACCATGAATAGAAGATCCAGGTGCCGCACGGGCGCGACGGTGATGTGGGCGTCAGTCACCTGGCGCGGCTCGGGGGTTGGCTGGGTCAGCGGATGGGAAACGCACGCCCAGAGCGCGAACGGGAGAGCGCCGAATCCCATCGCCCAGCACGCGAAACGCAGGTATGGGGAGCGAGAGCGAGAGCTAGTGCGAGTGGCGTTGTCCATAGGTGCCTCCTTGGCCGCTAGACAGCAAGCGCCGTCCCCACACCCGTGGCGAAACACGCGGCAAGTTCCACCCCATCGGTCGCGCTCGACTGGACCCTCGGCGACGGCAGCGAACGTCGCCGATACTTGTCTAGTTCCTTCTGCCGGAAAGGCCTTACAAGACCAATCGAAGAATCTTCAGGCCGTCTATGCCAGAAGCGCGACGCTCACTCGAAGACATTGCCGTTCACAAGCGTGGTGATGCTGTCGGCCTTGAGGGTGATACTGCCGCTGGCGACGCTGCCGACGGACACGCAATCCTCGGTGGCCGAGGTCCGATACGCGTTGAAGGTCGAAGGGATCCCTTTGCCGCCCAAAACCAGGTTCTTGTCCTGGGTCCCGCTGTTGATCGCGACCATCGTGACGGCGTTCATCGTCGGATGCGTGAAGGCCACCACGAAAAGGTTCGCGTCGCTGGTCGTCACCTTCACCATCTTGGCGCCGGGTCGGATATAGCGATAGAAGTTCTTCGATACGTAATAGCGCTTGCCGAGGTACTGCGTGCCGCCCATCAGGGTGTACTGGCTAGGTGGACGGCCCAGCTCGCTGCCCTGCCACCACACCCAGGCCGAAGCCTGCCCGTAATTGAGTGCCGCATAGATGGCGAGCCCGAGCGTGCGCGCACCGTTCGCGTCCGCCCACACATCGGTATAGCCGGCGGTTTCGGTCATCCAGCTGGACTTGCCGTGCGGCGCGGCCCACTTGGTCCGCACGTAGTTCCAGTAGATCGCGAGCTGGGAACTCGCGGTGGGCGCAACGCCGTCGACGTAGCCGTGGTAGGCCAGGACATCGAAATTCGCCCACGCCGCGCGGTCCATCTTGCCCGAGTAGAACCACGGCTGCCCCTCCAGCCCAAGCATGTTTTCGGTTCCGAAGATCTTGACGTTCGGATAGGCCTGCTTTACCAGCGGGGTCACGGCCTCAATCATGCGCGCATAGGCGTTGCGCTTGGCGGGATCGATATCGTAGACGCACGAGTTGTAGGACTCGACGAACATGGGCTCGTTCTGCGGGCTGATGGCGTAGAGATCGACGCCGGCATCGGCGTAGTTCTTAATGCCCTGGCCAAGCCACTGCGCGTAGGCCGCGTATCTCGATGGATCGAGCGTCCCGCCGTTCTTGAGCCCGCCTGGGTGTGGCGTGCACGGCGATTGCCCGGCCTGCACACTGGCGATGGTGCACTTCATGCTCGACGGCGCCGACCAAACCGTCAGGATGAATTTCAGCGGCACCCGGTTGGCATCCGCGATCCTTTTGAAGCCTTGAACCACCGGTTTCTGCTTGGCCCAGTTGGCATCCTGGTTCGTCTCCTCGGAATAGTATTCGCTGCGCCACACGGACAGCCCGAGATCGGTGACGACCAAGGTGCCCCATGCGTCCGACCACAGGTCGCTGGCGTTGCCCCACCAGACGGTTTGCGCGCCGAAGAATCCGAATCCTTCGATGGTCTGGTATTGCGTACGTAGGTCGATGGTCACGTTGGGACCACCGCCGGGCGTGCGCTTGCTGCAACTGCAGCCGTCAAACACCATGGCGAGCATAACGAGAGAACCGATCAAGGTTGTGCGACGGTTGTGCATGGTTGGCCTTGCGCGTGTCTGGTGTCGACCGCCGCAGAACTATGCCACGGTGGCGATGCGAAAAGCGTGAACCGTAGTATGCTGCCGCCGTCCCAAACGGGGCGTCCCATCAACCCAACCATCCACATTCCACACTACGAGGCAGCGACCATGGCTACCAAGACGATTTCCGACATCAACGCCAGCGGCAAGACCGTACTCATGCGCGTGGACTTCAACGTGCCCTTGAAGGGCGGGAAGATCACCGACGACCGGCGCATCCGCGCGGCTCTGCCCAGCATCAAGCAGGTCATCGACCAGGGCGGCAAGCTCGTGCTCATGAGCCACCTCGGCCGGCCCGACGGCGCCTACGATCCCGAAGGCAGCCTCAAGCCCTGCGCCGACCGCCTGGGCGAGCTACTGGGCAAGCCCGTGAAGCTGGGTCCGAACGAAGTCATCGGAGCGGCGGCCGAGGCCCTGGTTGCGGGCATGAAGGCGGGCGATGTCGTCCTGCTCGAGAACGTGCGCTTCCACGCCGGCGAGACCATGCCCGACAAGGCGAAGAAGAATCCCGACAAGAAGCTGACGGCCGAGCAGCAGGCGAAGCACGACGAGTTCGTGGCCGGCCTGGCCAAGCTGGGCGACCTCTACGTCAACGACGCCTTCGGTACCTGCCACCGCAAGCACGGCAGCATGTTCGGCGTGGCCAAGGCCATTCAAGCCAAGGGCGGCGCCGCCGTCGCTGGCTACCTGGTCGAAAAGGAAATCCGTTACCTGCACGAAGCCGTGTCGTCGCCCAAGCGCCCCTTCGTGGCCATCCTCGGCGGAGCCAAGGTCAGCGACAAGATCAAGCTGATCTCGAACCTGCTCGGCAAGGTCGACAACATCCTCATCGGTGGCGCCATGGCGTACACCTTGCTCAAGGCCAGCGGCGTGTCCGTAGGCAAGAGCCGCGTGGAAGAGGATCAAGTCGAGGAAATGAAGAAGCTGCTCGGCCAGGCCGGCGGCAAGATCGTCCTGCCCAGCGATCACGCGGCGGCGGGCGCCTTCGACTTCAAGGCCATGACCGGCGACAAGCCAACCGTCGTGGCGGGCGCCAACATTCCCGATGGACTCATGGGCATGGACATCGGCCCCAAGACCATCAAAGCGTTCAGCGACATCATCGGCAAGGCCGGCACCATCGTGTGGAACGGCCCCATGGGCGTGTTCGAAGCCCCCGACTACGCGGCCGGCACGCTGGCAGTGGCGCAAGCCATCGCGGCGGCCACCGGCCGTGGCGCGGTCACCGTCATCGGCGGCGGCGACTCGGCCGCAGCGGTCGAGAAGATGGGACTGGCCGACAAGATGACCCACGTCTCCACCGGCGGCGGCGCCAGCCTGGAGTATCTTGAAGGCAAGGAGATGCCGCCCATCAAGGTGCTGGACCAAAAGTAGAAGAGGAGAGCGCACAGAGGGCGGGGAGGGCACGGAGACGAAGGAGGTCCGGAACGAAAGATCCGGGCCTCTTTTCGTATGCACGTAGAATCTATGGCGCAGTCCGAAGGCGCAGGAATCAAAGATCGATCAAGCTCAAACCGACGCCGGCACGGGCCATCGAACGGAAATCGCTGTCGAGAGTCAGGATTGGGGTTCTGTGGAAAAGGGCATAGGTCGCGATCAACAAGTCCAGGCTTCTGACCGTGATGCCCTTGCGCGCGAGCGCGAATCCAAGGTCACCGGCCTCGTCCCACAGATCGGCTGGCTGGACAAGCTGGTGGCAGGCCGAGAAAAGAGAAAGCGTCTTGTTACGATCTGCGCCGGACTTGAATCCGCGGCGAAGTTCGGTCAGCACTGGTCCGCATAGTGCTGCTTCATCGTCTTCGAGGGCCTGATCCACCACCCCGGCCGCTGGACCTCTGTCGCGAAAGAAGGCGATCCATGCCGAGGTGTCGACCAAAATCAACGGCGGGTCCTTTGCAGGTCGAGCTCGAATCGCACCTTGCCGCGCAGCTGACGCAGAGCCGAGCGACGAGCATTTCTATCGAGCGCCCTCAGACCCTCCACCAGCGTCAACGTGATGCCCTTGCCCGTCAGCCGTTGCGCATGGTCGAGCACGTCCCGCGGGATATTCGCCGTCACCTTCCTCAGAGATTCCATCGCACTAGTATAAGCATATGGTTCCAGCTGGCTAGAGATATGGTCGCGCGCTGCACACCGTGGTTTCCATTGTTCGGTCAGGCCTACGGCGCGAGGGGGGAAAGGCGGAAATCGGCACCTTCCGCTGGCGGCAGGTTGTCCGCGCCATCCTGTGAAAGATAGAAGTAGGTGACGGTATCGAAGGTGACCTGAGCGTCCGCGTCCCAGTGCCAGAGTTCGAGATTGAACTTCAGCCTGGTGGTGAAGCGGATGGGGTCGAGCACATGGGAGCGAAAGAGTGAGAACAATCCCTTGGCAGCGCCGAATCCGCCTGCGGCGAGGGATTGCGCGCGATACGAATGGTTGTAGATCTCGGGCGAGCAATAGCCTTGGCCAAAATAGTCCTCGGTGCCGGTGCCAAAGAGACTTGGAAAAGTGTCGTCATCGACCCAGATCTTTTCGTCGCCTTCGCCCCACCATTCGGAGGAAGAATTTCCCACGGCGAGAAAGGTCCCGACGTATGCGCCTTCGCCGGCGAGGTCGGCAAGTGCGATGTCGCGATACGGTCGCGTTGGCATGGGGCCGCGTGCGGCCCAGTGCGCGTGGAAATAGTGGGTGGTCTGGTCAAACGCTGCTGCCCGATGGGAAACCGCAATCGCGGCTTCAAGTCCCGGAACGGCATCGATGCGCACGACGGCCGATTGTCCGAAGGGCATGACGAAGCGTGCGGTCAGCTCTCCCTCGGAGGTCGCTTCCAGCGGCAGGGTCGCGTGAGGCAGCAGCCCTGGTCCTGCCCCGAAGAAGTCGCCCAGCGGCGCCCGCACGGTTTCTTGACCGTCGAAGCGAAGGGAAAGCACGCTGCCACGCAAGCTGGCCAGATCGACTAGATTGGGACGAACTTGCAAGGTCAGGATCTCTTCGCCGGTAGGCGAAGCGGCGATAGAGAACTCTGGCGATGAAGCCGACAGCACGGCTTGCTCGTTGGCGACACTGTCGTCAGGCAGAGCAGGCACCTGCATTCCGGATTGCACGGTATCCAGCCTTGGAAGATCGATCTCGGACAGGTCGAACGAGGCTAGATCCGTCGAGGGGTCGGAGTATTTGCGGTAGGTGACCTGGTAAAAGCCGCCGGAACCTTCCCACGCGACTTTCACGTGTTTGCGAAACGGCAGCGGGAATTCCAGGTTGCCACCCTTGGCGGTCTTGCCTGCAAAGGGGGAAACGAACGGCGCGATTTTGCCCGATAGCAGCGCATCCATAGGCGCTTCGAGCGCAGGACTTGTCGCCTGGTCGACGTAGATGCGCAGGGTTCCGGACGGTGTGGCGCTCCAGATGCGCACAATGGCACCGGGGCCGTCGGCGTCGAGAAGAACGAATTCTTCCTGCCCGCTTGGACCCGCCTCGACGCCCAGGTAGTTTTCCCAGTCGCGGTTGGCGAACCAGCCCGTGGGCGTTTCGCTCGACGCCTGCGGCGTCTTCGAGCTGCGGTCATAGGAAGACACCATGCAGGTCCGAAATGGATTCCGCGCCGGGTGAGCCAGTCCACCGAGGGCAGTCATTTCGTCGAGGAGAGAGTTCACATCAGCCGGAGGGCTCGTTACATTTCCACCGCCATCCCAAGAGCTGACATCGACGGCATTCGGATCGCCACAAGTATCGTAGGCCCCCTTGGCAGGTTCGTCCGCGCAGCCCGGAAGAAGACAGGCAACACCAAGGCACAGCGCCAGCGTGTTTCTTGGCAGAGCAGCCAAAACGCGCCTATGGGTCTTTCGTGAAGTGGACGTTGCCGCCGAAAGCCCCGGCCACGCTACCGCTGGCGTCCGTTCCGGAGAGCGTCAAGTCGAAGGAAGTTGGGTACCCCGACAGGTTCGCACCACAAGTCGTTGTGGAGCAAAGACAAACCTCAATCATCAAGCAGAGAGTCAATATGTCAGGGTTAACATTGGTGAGCTTTTGACCGTTGGCTGGGTTTGTGAGGGTGCACTTGCCATTCGCGCACGATGAATTCCAGTTTGGAAGGCACATGCCGCCGTCATAGCCGGGCGTTTGCAATGCACACCACCCAGACCAGAGCTCGTAGCTTTGCACGGTAAATTGAAGACGGCTTGATGAGAGCTTTCCATTAGCCATTGAGTACGCAAAGCCTTCGATCCCGTATGGGATGAATACTCCGTTCGCAGAGAACTCGGGCGGGTACGCAACATTCGGATCCGTTGCCGGAGCGGGCGGCGTGCCATTGCCAAAAAGGACGGTGCCCACGACCTGGCCAGTTGGATCCGTGGCGAATGTGAATCGAATGACGTCGGAGCCGGAGCGGAATTGGAAATTCTCGATATAGCCTGTCCAGGATTGACTTGGCCCCAGTTGCCCGATCACCTTTGCGTCCAAACCAACGTAGGCCTGTGCATCTAGGCCTACTTGCGTGCTGACACCGGCGTCCGATGAAGAAGAGAGAGTATTCGAGTTCAAACTATCGGCCCCAGAGTCTGCAGGATCGGCCAGTCCCAACTGATGGTCCCTATCGCAGGCACCGAAAACCACAAGAAATGCCAAGAATGATCTCTTCATCATGTTGCTGTCTCCATGACCTTCTTGTGGAGTGGGCGCCTCGAAACCTTTCACCGATTCATTGCCGCGCGTGCTTTGTCGGCGAATTTTCCGTCCGGGAAGGACGCGAGATAGCGCTCGAAATCCTTTCGCGCTTCTTCCCAGTTGCCCATTTTTCCAAGACAGACCGCGCGGCCGTAGAGAGCTCGCTCGCTCACGAGATCGTCGGAAGGGTCCGCGCGCAAGAGCAGATCGAAGTCGTGCAGCGCAGAGGCGCGCCTCCCCTTGTCGGCGCGCAGTTCGGCCCGCGCCACCAGCATCTCGCGCCCAACGCCAGTCGCGGAAAGGGACTGAGCATCAAGCAGCGCCAGAGCCTGAATGTGGCGACCCAGTTGCAGCAGGGCTTCGATTCTGGTCACGTTCGCCTCAGAGGTGAGCACACCGCTGGTCCCGAATTCGGCGCGATGCTGGTCGAGGATCGCCAAGGCCTGTTCAGCGTCGCCTTCCTGCCTCAGCTCAGCGATGGCGCGCGCAAGAATTCGTGATTCTTGGGCCAAGGCAGATGGACTATTGGCGGGCGGCGGGGCAAGTCTTGGCTCGACGGACGGCGGCGGTGCAACTGCTGCCGATTCCTCCCGAATGGCCACCGCGCGACTCTGGCGCATGACCACGGGTCGAGTTGCCGGTAGCTCGCCTGTCGGCTCGGGCAGAGGATCGGCTGCTGGTGGCGACGGCGAAATCACCGACGTCTGACGCGACGACCCCAGCGAAGCGTGGCGAACCGGCTTGCTGACCGGCGGCGCGACGGGAACTTCGCGCTTGTCTTGCGAGCGCACGCGCAGAACGTGCGTAACAGCGGCCGACAGCACGCCGCCAAAGAGCACGAGGCTGGCTGCGATGGCCAATTGCAGCGCCAGGGGGCGCGGCCGAAAGCGCTCTTTGCGGCGCAGGCGCGCGCCAACCTCGGCCAGCTCTTTGGCCCCGAATGGCTGCACCACCGCCGCGGATCGCAACATCGCCCCGGCCACGGCCTCGTCGCTGGCGCCGGGAGGCTGCGCGGTCCAGCGCTCGCGAATGGGCGCGCGCTCGTCGACCTGAGCCAGGCGATCCGTTGTCGTTCGCTGTTTCATGTGCTTCTCCCAGAAACGCGCCTCACTTCGGCAAGAAAGCGCTCTCGCGCCCGGTGCAGATGCACCCAAACCGTCGCCACCTTCAGCCCGGTCAGCGCGGCGATCTCTTCGCCCGACAGCTCCTCCAGCTCGAAGAGGATGATGACGGTCCGGTATTTGTCGGGCATTCGGTCGAGGATGCGATAGACCGCTTCGGTAGACTGCCGGCGTTCGAGTTCATCCACGGGCGTCAGCTGGGGCGGAGAAATCGTTGCCTCGATTTCGGTCCGGCGCGCGCTGGAAAACCAGCGCCGAAAGCGATCCTTGCGGCGATTTTCCAGCGCCACGCGCTCGGTGATTCGGTAGAGCCAGGTGGTGATCTTGGCATCGCCGCGAAACTCGGGCAACCGTCGCCGCGCCACCAGAAAAATCTCGTGCACCAGATCTTCGACGTCCGCGCATGGCCCCGCCAGCTTGGCCGCCCAGCGCGCGACAGTGGGCGCGTGCGCACGATAGAGCGCATCGAGATTCGGAATCCCCGCTGGACCATCGACCGTGGACATGGCTTCCGAGTTGGGCAAGGACATGGCTACGGTCTCTTGTGCTTTGGGGCGCCCCAAACCTTTCAGGGAAATTGCCCTGCGCTAACGCCCAAGGCGATTTGGATTTCTACCCGAGGCAGCCGCCCCACTTCGCCGAAGTTCCCGATGGTTAGGCGATCCTGGCCGGGGTACGTGAAGACGTCCGTGCCGACCCAGCCGGCCGCGTGGTGCCAGGCCCACAGGAAACGAAGCCCCGCGGTCAAACCAAGCTGCGCACTGGTGTCCGAGGAATTCGACGCGAGCCCGGTCCCTTGGATATGGAGCGCCGCAAGCACACCGCCACCATGGGCATCCAGCATGACCGCGCGTCGTCTGACCCTGAAGGCGGGCCCCGCCGACAAGGCCGCGCGCGTCCACTGCGCAGCGCTGGCCGGCGTCGCGATCGATTGCGTGTGGGTGGTGGATGCCGCCAAGGCAACGTCCAAACCCAGCGAGGCGCTGGCCGGGAACAGGCAGCCTTCAAGTTTGAGCCCGTACGCGGTATCGCCGCCCGCGATCGAAGCAAGCGCCGCCAAACCGCCGTCGAAGGACGCGGGCCTGGCTGGCTTGGGTGTCGGCATTTCTACAACGACATCGGTCACGGGTTCATAGGGGGCAGGCGCGGGCAGCCGTACCGATGGCGTCGCGAGATTGGGATTGAACTTCGCCTCCCAGACCGAGACGATCACGGCGACCGCCTCGGCGACCTCGCCGCACGAACCTGTTCGTTCCAGTGTTCTTTCCGCCACCAACTGTCCGTCGAGGTCGAGCAATTCGACGTGCACACCAGAGCCGGCGCTCGAAATATTCGCCTGATGCGCGCCGAGCTTGGCCGCAGCTTCGCCGTCGGGATCTGGGGCAAGCGCGACCAACTGCGACTGAACCTCGGCGGGCGTCGGGCAGGTGCTGTCGCCGGTGACCACCATCCCAGGGTGCGCAAGCCACAAGGCCAACAGAACACTCGTCACGCCGATTGCCTCACGACACCGGCATCCTCATACGGAAAGCTTGCCCATGTCCAGAGTTCTGCACTACCCTCTC
>Ga0265314_10001167_pt1 | contig 30236 bp, 21 predicted proteins | sample 4126metaG_FD_203106 | JGI IMG/M metagenome (GOLD analysis project Ga0265314, IMG submission 203106) | Rhizosphere microbial communities from Carex aquatilis grown in University of Washington, Seatle, WA, United States - 4-1-26 metaG | ecosystem: Host-associated > Plants > Roots > Rhizosphere >... | reverse complement strand
CTAGATCGTCGCGGCGCCTCGGGACGCCCGACAGAGGTGCTTGCCGAGCGTCCCAAGGCGTCTCCGGACGACGCGCTACGTGAGCGTCGCTGACGTAGCGCCCGCGCGACGTCGGTGGCAACCGGACGGTGCCCGCTGCTCAGGGCCCAACTGCTTTGAATGAGATACCGTCCGCCTTCTTCACGTGCGGGAGTGCGAAGCCGAAGCATGCGGCATCGGTGCTGAGGACTTGCACCGTCGCGCTGGTCTGGTTCTGCATCAGGGCCGCGATTCCCGTCGGCAAGTGTCCGCTCGAGTTCTTACCGATCACCTTGATCATACCTTTGCCGGCGGCCCCGCCGCTCAATTTCATCGTGAGAATTCCGTCGGCGGCGGTGCTCTTGTCTGAGTACTTGTAGCCCTTGTCGGAGATTGGCGCCCAACACGCCTTCTTGCCGCACGTCTGCCCGGCGCGCCGGATAGTGTAATTGCCCTTCAGTTGGTTGGCGCCGTCGTAGATGCACACCTTGTAAGCGGTGTCGCCGGTGACCGGATCGCCGAACTGTCCCTGCGTCACGGCTGGCTGCAATTTGCCGAGCGTGACCTTGAGCTGCTCCTTGCCGGGCTTCTTCTCGTTGAGGAGCAGGCTGCCCTTCGCCGGGGCGATGCACGCCAGGGCGGGAGCCGTCCCGCAGTCGATACCCAATGTCGGCGTCGGCGTATTGGTCGGCATGGGCGTCGGGGTGGCGGTGTCGACCGGTGCCGCGCAGTCGCTGTCTGCCGGGTAATCCGCGACCCCGTCGCCGTCGTTGTCCAAGCCGACCGAGTTGGCATCGAACAGCAGGTCTTCCTGCGAGCTCGAGCAGGGGTCTGTCAGGTTGCTGAACAAGGGATTGTAGTAGGGCGGCGCCACGTTCTCGCCAAACAGAGGCGGGAACGGATTCGGATGACCTTGCGTTCCCGGTTTGTGACAGCCCGAGGTACTGCACGCCGTGATGCCCGCGTTCACGTGGACCTGCCGCAGACCATACGAGCTCGCCTTCGGCTGACCGCTGTGCGGCGACGTTTCACCGTAGTCCTGACCATGACACCCGGCACAGCCGAAGCCACCTCCGGTACCGCTCCAATACGTCAGCACCGGCGTGGTGCCGCCTCCGTTCGGATGGCACAGGTTGCAGGTAGTTACCGCAAACTTAGTCCGGTGCTGGAAATGCAGCGGGCCATTGCCGCCTTGAAAGCCATTGTGGCAGGACACACAGCCGTTTCCCGCGCCGTCGTCGTACGAGGGGTACGCGTGTGCGCTCGGCGCCCATAGCATTGCGCAGAGGAGGGCGACCGCACCGCCGGCGTAACGCGCGCTTCTTAACTTCCCTGTCGTCCGTCGAAAGCCGATCATGCGATCCCCCCACTGCGCAGCACGTCAGGATTCGCTGCGACGAGCCGCGCTTCGGTCTGCGACCTTGCTCGCGACTTCCAGCCCCCCGCTACGGCGCGAATGAAACCTTTCCTGTTGGATTCCTTCATTGTCAACCACCGCGCAGACGGTCGCCGAAATGGTTCGCGACTCGGCAACAGTCTTCATCCTCCGACGCCTGCGCGTCTCGGCACCAGAGCCGTTCGATTGCGATGCTAAGCGACAGACCCGGGCCTATTGCGCCGCGCCCAAGGCGGTGGCCTTGCTGAACTGGTCCGCGGCCTCGTCCGTCTTGCCGAGCCGGCGCAAGACGGCGCCATGCGCGTTGTACACGGCGGCGTTCGGCCTCAGCTCGAGCGAGCGGCGGTAGTATTCCTCCGCATCGGCGAGCTTGCCCTGTTCCTCCAGCGCGCTGGCGAGGTTGTTGTATGCGGGCGTGAACTTCGGATCGATGTCGATCGCCTTGCGGAACTCGGCGATGGACTCGTCCTCCTGACCCTGTTGCTCGAGCACGTAACCCAGCCCGTTGTGGGTCTCGGCGGTGGGCTTCCCCGACAGGGCCTGCCGGTAGTGGGTCTCGGCCTCGGCGAAGTCGCCGTCTTGCACCAGCGTCACCGCCAGGTTGAAATGCGCCGACGCGCAGTTCGGATCGAGCTCCAACGCTTTCCGATAGTCTGCCAGCGCCTCCTGCGAATTGCCCAGGCGCGCCATAGTGAATCCGAGGTCGCTGTAGATCTCGGCCTTGGGCTCGATGGCGAGCGAGGCTTTGAAGTGATTGGCGGCGTCATCCAGCTCGCCGAGCTCGACCAGCGCCAGCGCTAGATTGTTGTGCGCTTTCGCGTGGTCGGGCTTTGCCGCCAGGGCGCGCTTGTACTCCGCCACCGCCTCCGGCGTTCTCCCCTCCTGGAACAGCGTCCAGCCCAGCGCGTTGCGCAGCTCGACGTTGTCCGCCGCGATCTCCAGGCCACGTCGGTAGCTGCGTTCCGCCCCTTTGTGGTCTCCTGTGTGCTCGTTGGCCAGGCCGGCGCGCAGGAACGAGTACGCGTCCAGGAACTGTTCGCGGATGTCGGCTATAGCGTCGCCGGGCAGATTGACGAATTCCGGAATGTTGGCCGCCCGGTCCGGCGAGGTGAAGCGCTCGAGCAGAACCGGCGGGCTGTCGTTGCCGTTCTCGTCGATGTGCGTGAGCATCAGCTGCGTGTACGGCGTGTTGACCTTCGAGGAGAAGACCAGCCAGCGACTGTTCGAAGACCAGCTGTGCCAGGAATTCATGCGCGCAGTGTTGTAGCGCAGGCGCCTGGCGGCGCCGCCGGCGGCGGGAACGATGTACAGCTCGCTGTCGGGCTGCAGGAGCATGTAGCTCTTGGCTTGGCAGAAGACGATCCACTTTCCGTCCGGAGAATACTTCGGGAAGAAGTTGCTCATGCCGTTATTCGACGCGCCCTCGATCGGCTGCGCCGTGCCGCCGTTCCCGTCGTTGAAGGGGATGCGGTACAGGTCGTAGCGAAACGGCTGCTTCTGCACGGTGAACTCCGGCACGTCCTTTTCGTCGACCAGGGCGCTGTTCTGCTGCTCGAGGTGTTCGGCGCGATACGCTTTGGTCTTGGCGAAGACGATTTCCTTGCCGTCGGGGCTCCACACCGCGTTGGTCTGCACGTATTGCGGGTCGTCGGCGCCCGGCAACGCCGTGTACGTCTTGGTGTCGCGATCGTAGACGACGAGGATGCCTTTGATCGGAAAGAAGAGCTGCGAGAACATGATGTCGGGGATGGCGACGAACACGGAGCGGTCTTTGACGGTGCTGATCACGTAGCGTCCGGTCGGCGAGACGCGCGACAGCAAGCCGAAGGTGAGCTCGCCGTCCTCGCGCTTGTAGTCCGCCCAGGTGACGATCTTTTCGTCGTCCATGATCATGTGCTTCGACACCGGCATGATGCCGTACGCGCCTTTGTCGTTGCCGTAGTCGACGTCGAGCCCGAGGATGCTGCCGTTGTCCGCGAAGGAGTGGCAGTTGCCGCACACGGGCAGGTTCTGCAGGACGATCGGCGGACCGGACTCCTCGTCGATGGTGCCGTAGCGCCAGCGGATCTTGGACGGATCCTGCACGGCCGTCAGAAACGGCAGCGGCACCTCGCGATAGAAGAGCGAATCGCCGACCGGATCCTTGGACGTGCGAATGTGCACGCGCGCCGAAGACAGAATTGTTGCCGGGTGGGCGTGGTTGACGCCGGCGACGAGCACCTCCGCGTCGCGCTCCTGGCTCTGCTGCTTGATCCGCTTCCAGTCTTCCTCGGACGGTCTCCAGCGCGGATCGTCGACCGCTCCTCGGAGCACCTCGCCCCCCGTGTCGTCGCGCACCATCACGTCCCAGCGATCGACGCCTCCCGCTTTGTCCTCCCACAGAAACGTCGGCGCGACGATCTCGGGGGGGAACAGCGTGCCCTCCTGCGGATAGGTGATCTGCAGGTGCGTGCCGGCGGCGTCAGCGGCAGCGGCGATCTCCTGCGGGCCGACGTCCCGCTTACAGGCGGCGAGGAACAGGACCACCGCGAGCGCAACGGGAATGGCGGCGCTTGCCACGACCGAACGACGAGCCCTAGCCATGTTGAATTCCTACGCTCCAGCCGTCGCCAGAGGAAGCATCGCCAGGACTTCCGCCTCGCAGAGCAGCTCAGGCCGGCACAGCGGGGCCTCGACCAGCGCGCACGGGAAGCCGGCGAAGCCGCGCTCCTGAATCAACGAACGGAAGACCGAGGCGTCGCTCGGGTGCTTCAGGTACGCAACCCCGGAGACCAGGTTCTCGAAGCTTGCGCCCTGTTGGGTGAGCAGCGAGGCGAGGTTGTGCAGCATGCGATCGACCTGCGCGGCGAAGTTGCCGGGGTGTGCGGTCTGCCCCGTTTCGTCGATGCTCGCGGTTCCCGAAATGTAGAGCGCCGTCTTGTTCAGCTCGGCGATCCTCAGGCCGCGCGAGAAGTCCGCACCATAGTTCCACGCCTCGTTGAGCGTCGGAGTCGACATCCGCGTGATCTCCAAACCGCTGGCCGACTTCACCGCGTGCAAGTGCATGGAAACGTCGTGCGCGCGCGGGTACGGCCCGCCCTGGACACCGGTGCTGGCTGGCCGTTGCTCGATGCCGCAACGCTGGAAGAACGCGCGTCGGGCCCGATTGAGTGCATCGTAGTCCCGATCGATGTCGCGCAGATGGATCCAGGTGCGGACGACGTCGCGGAACCCCATGCCGTATTGGTTGAGCAGGCGCTCCGCCGCGTCGAACATGTTCGACGCCTGCGCAAAGGCGGTGCTGCCGGTGCCGTAGAGATTCGTCGTATGGAGCGATGTCTGCTCGCCGAGGCGAAGGATCCGCGCCCCGGATCGCGTACATCCCTCACACCCGCACGAGGGCGCGGCCGGGATATCGCGCACCGACCACGCGTCGCGCTCGTGCGGGAGGACTGCCGCCGCCGCCAGCTCGAAGGCCGTGCCTTGGTCGAGCGGTGCCTGCTGAATGGCCGTCGGGTACAGCGCGGACGCGCTCTCGCTCTGGCCGATGTTCGCCAGCACGCGCGCTCTGGCGGCGAGCACTAGCGGCAGATCGCGCTGGATGTCGCGAAAAAAGAGCGTCTCGCCGGCGAGGTGCCGGAACGTCGCCCGATCCGAGGCGAGGATCGCAGCCAGTTCGCCGTAGGCGTCCTCTGCTTGCTGCCCGGCATCCGGGGATCCTCCAGCTGGGCGACAGAGGATCGCCAACTCGTCCGCCACCCGCCCGGTAAAACGTCGCAGGATGGTGGAGCGGGCGCGGGGGGACACCACGGTCACCCCCGCGCGCAGTCTCGATCGAACGCCGCGCGTCCGCCCGACGACGACAGCCCTAGCACTCGGGGGACAACGGGAATGGGATCGTCAGCGTAGCCTTGTTCTTGCTGAAGCAGTTGTTTGTCCCGCCGAGGGCCAAGATATCGGAAGCGAATGGCGCGAATGGGCCGGGGTCTGGGTTCAGGCCGTTGCCGAACAGCGCATTGCTGGTGAACTGGTTGTTGTCCGGCGACGTCTCCACCTCCGGCGGATTCGTATCGCAGTCGAACGAGGTCCCATCCACCGCGATGCAGTAGTCGATCATCGCGATGCCGAAGAAGTTGTTGTTTTCGATCCGGTTCTTTGTCACGTCGACGGTGTCGACGCCGAGCACCAAAATGCCGCCGCCGCTCGGCAGCGCCGCGGACATCGATCCCGGCGGCGCCGTATTGGGCAGATTGTTGTCGTGCACGTAGTTGCCCGAGATCTTCCAATTGCCGAAGCCGGCTGGCGCGTCAGAGAACGGCAGGCCCGCGGCCGACGGATGGTACAGGCCGACGCCGACGGTGTTGTGATGGATGTCGTTCTTCATCACCGTGACATCCTTTGAGATCGTGATCTCGAGGCCGGTCGGACTGTCGTAGAACTCGTTCTTGAGCACGCGAACGTTCTCGGACGCCTCGATCCACAGCGCGCTGTCCTCGGAGCCGTAGGAGACGTTCTTCTTCACCGATCCGTTGGCAGACAGGGTCGGCCAGATGCCGTTCTCCAGGTTGTCAATGGATTCGTTGCCCTGGATTTTGAAGTTCTTCACGTGGCGCAGCCAGATGCCGTTCTTCGGAAAACCCTGGACGGTGAAGCCCTTGATCATGAGGCCGTCGATATCGGGGTCACCATCGTTTGCCGGCTCGACGAGGATGCCATGGTTCAGCCCCGCCGCCGGCAGGATGCGCACTCGCGTTCCCTTTGCCGGGTTGCTCTTGGCAATCAAGTTGATGGACTTGGTGATGTGGACAGCAGCCGCGGACGAACCCGCCACCACGCCGACGTAGTCGCCGGGCATGACCTTGACCGTGTCACCCGCCGCAGCGGCGTCGATCGCCGCCTGAATCGAGTCCCCGGGCTTGACCGTGTGCGTGGTCGCCGAAGCCGCGCCCGGCGTCCATAGGACGGACAAACCCAACGCCAGTGTGAAGAAGGCGATCAATCGGACTGGCTGCATCAACATTCCCCCCTTGCCTTGAACCGCGAAGACGTCGCGTGTCCGGCTCTCAAAGTCCTAGCGAGGAGAAAGGGAATAGGTCAAGCCGAAACGGTCGACGCATCCGTTTTGCGCAGTGCTCGGCCGCGGCGAAGCCGACCCGCCCGCGACCGCGTCGTCGGCGCCTCGATCGGGCCTCACGGATGCGCCGATCGCGCGCGTCGCTCAGGATCAGGACAGCGCGCGCGCGATGGCGTCGGCGCCGAGCGCGCCGCGCAGCTGCGCCAGCATGAAGCGGTGCACGCGTTCGACCGGCCAGCGCGTGAAGCTCATCTGGATCAGCATCCAGCTGGCTCCGACGATCATCAGCGATGCGATGTCGGCATCGATCGAGGGGTCGATGTCGCCGTCCTTTTGGCCGCGCCGGATGGTGTCGGCGCAGCGCTGAAACATCGCCTCCTGGAAGCGCAGGAACAGCGGCCAGACGTCTTCGCGCGTATTGGTGCTCCACTCCAGCAGCACGCGCGCGTAGTCCGGATCGCTGTCGACCGAAGTGGCGAAGGCGATGGCGTGGCTGAGCAGCGCCCGCGCACCGGACGATTCGGGATGATGGAAGCGATCGGCCATGACGTTGAAGTAGCGCGCCACTTCGTCGAGCACGGCGCGCACCAGCACGCCGCGCGTGCGGAAGTAGGCGAAGACGGTCGGCACCGATACCGCGGCGGCGCGCGCCACGTCGGCGTGCGCGGCGCGCCCGAGGCCGCGCTGCGCGAAGACGCCGACGGCGCACTCCAAAAGCTGCTGCCGGCGGTCGGCCGGCGGCAGGCGCTTGGCCCGTTTGCGCGCCTTCTTCTCCACCACCGCGTGAAACTACCAGCGCGTCGCCGGCAGACCAAGCCGGAAAGCTTCGCCGCACGGCCCACGGCTCGCGATGCGGTCGCCGTTTGCTAGAAGCAGGCCATGACGCACGATGTGATCATCGTGGGCGGCGGACCGGGCGGCTACATCGCCGCCATCCGCGCCCGCCAGCTCGGGCTCAAGACGACGCTCGTCGAGCGTGAGCACTTGGGCGGTATCTGTTTGAATTGGGGCTGCATTCCGACCAAGGCGCTGCTGCGTACGGCGGAGATCAACCATCTCTTGCACCACCTCGACGCACACGGTTTCAGCGCCGATGCCGTGCGCTACGATCTCGATGCCGTCGTGGCGCGCTCGCGCGCGGTGGCGAAGAAGCTGTCCGCCGGCGTGAAATTCTTGCTGAAGAAGCATGGCGTCGAAGTGCTCGCCGGTCAGGCGCGGCTCGACGGCCCGGGGCGCGTCGTCGTCGAACGGGCCGGGGCGGAGGTTGCGATCCTCGCGGCGCCGCACGTGATTCTCGCCGCCGGCGCGCGCGCCCGTGCACTGCCGAATCTCGAGCCGGACGGCGAGCGGATCTGGACGTACAAGGAGGCGATCGTGCCGCAGCGCCTGCCTGCGGCGCTGCTCGTCGTCGGCGGCGGCGCGATCGGCGTCGAGCTCGCCAGCTTCTACCGCGACATGGGCAGCGAGGTGACGCTGGTCGAGGCGCTCGAGCGCATCTTGCCCTCCGAAGACGAGGAGATCTCCGGTCTGGCGCACAAGAGCTTCAGCAAACGCGGCATGCAGATCCATGTCGGCGCGCGCGTGCAAAGCGTCGAGCGGCGCGGCGAAGAGATGGTCGCTACGCTCGACCTCGGCAAGGGCTCGTTGTCGCCGATCAGCGTCGACCACGTCATCCTCGCCGTCGGCATCACCGGCAACGTCGAAGGTCTCGGGATCGAGAGCACGCGCGCGCGCGTCGAGAACGGGCATATCGTCGTCGACCAGTGGCTCGCCACCGACGAGCCGGGCCTGTACGCAATCGGCGATGTCGTCGGCCCGCCGTGGCTGGCGCACAAGGCGAGCCACGAAGGCGTGCTCTGCGTCGAGCGCATCGCCGGCGTCGCCGATGTGCAGCCGCTCGACGTGCACAACATTCCGGCGTGCACGTATTGCCGGCCGCAGATCGCCAGCGTCGGTCTTAGTGAGAGCGCGGCCCGCGCGGCGGGCCGCACGGTGCGCGTCGGGCGTTTTCCCTACCAAGCCAACGGCAAGGCCATCGCCATGGCCGAATCGGAGGGGCTGGTGAAGACCGTGTTCGATGCCGACAGCGGCGAGCTACTCGGGGCGCATGTGTTCGGTGCCGAGGCGACCGAATTGATCGGCGCCTTCGCCGTCGCCAAGACGCTGGAGACGACCGAGGCCGAGCTCATGCGCACGGTCTTTCCGCATCCGACGCTCTCCGAAATGATCGGCGAAGCGACCCTGGCGGCGTGGGAGCGCGCGCTGAATGTGTAGCGGGGAGCAGGTGCGGAGGTGCGGAGGTGCGGACGGGCTGACGTCACGGCCGGATCAGCGGGCGCGTCCGAGCGCAGCCGATACAGGGGATGCCTGGTTGTGCGGAAGTGTCGCGATGTTGAGTACGGGCGGCGACGGCCATCAGAGGAGAACGCCATGCCGCGCATGACGCAGAGCGCGACAGGCGGCGGCGCAGCCCGCGAGCCCGGACCCGGCGAGCGGTCGAGCTGCAGGCGATTCGCGCCGAGCCACTCGATGAGCGGCCCGCGATTGCGACGAGCCACTCGATGAGCGACCCGCGATTCGCCACTCGATGAGCTGCCCGGGATTCGCGCCGCGCGCTCGATGAGCTGCCCGCGATTCGGGACGAGCCGCTCGATGAGGGCTCGTCGCTACCAACTCGCTTCGTTCTCCTATCCGCACCTCGCGCAGGCATCTCGATCATCCCGCGCAACGGCCATTGCGAGCCCAGCGAACCCGCATCGAATCAGCACTCGCACTTCCACCTCAGCACGTCCGCACGCCGCACCTCCGCACCTCCGCACTCTCACTTCACCTCCACGATGCTCAGACGCACGAGCTGGAACGGTCGGCCGATCTCGCTCTTGTCGATCGACAGGCGCACTGGGTCGCTCTCGCCGGGCGGAATCGGCTTGACGCCGTCAGTCGCCTGCGGATTGTCGTTCAGTCGTTCAGCGGCGCCGTTCCAGCTGTCGGTCGATGCCGCCACCTTGCCCGCGGCATCGACCAGCTCCATGCGCAGGCGCACGGCGCGGCGCGGCGTTGGGCCGGTGTTGTGCACGCTGGCGGTGGCGGCGAAGACGATAGCGCCGTAGAGGTTCTGCCACTCGCCGCGGCCGCGTTCGAGCTCGAGCGCGCTGCCCGTCGGGGCCGGCAGGCGCTCGGTCTTGGACGCCGCCGTCTGGCCCTGCAGCGCAAGGCCGCCGCGCAGGTTCACCAGCACCGCCGGCGTGATCTGCGGCACCGCCAGCAGTTCCTCGATCTGCCGGAACGCGCCGTTCTCGGTGCGATAGCGCGTGATCTGCGCCGCCTGGCTCGGACTGAAGCCGGCCGCTGCCAGTTGCGCGTCGGTCGCCGCGTTGAGGTCGAGCGCGGCGGTGGCGAGGACGAGCAGCAGCGCAAGTGTGTGCATGGCGCGGCAGTAGTATGGCCGCACCGCGCGCGTAAAGCGGGTACATCAGGTGCGGGTTGTCAACTTGTTGGTGGTTAGGCAGGAGAGGATGGGTTCGCTGTCGCTGCAGATCGTCAGGCTTTAGGGACGAGGCACGTAACTACCCAATTACCGACCTGGTGATGTTTCGCTGGTACTTCGCCTACGGCTCGAACATGCAAACGGCGACGCTGCGCGGTCGGCGCGGCGTCGTCTATCAACGCGCACTGCCGGCGCGCGTGCCGGGCTGGCGCCTGGTGCTGGACAAACCGCCGCTGATCCCAGCCCGGCGCGGCTTTGCCAACATCATCCCCGACCCGCACGCCGAGGTGCTCGGCGTGCTCTATGAGATCAGCGAGGCCGGATTGGAGCACGTCGAGCTGACGGAAGGCGTGCGCATCGGCAACTACGCTGCGGTCGACGTGCAGGCTTGGACGCTCGATGGCGATGGGCCGTTGCTGGCACGCTCGCTCAGCGCCGACAGTCGCGACGCGTCGCTGCGGCCGTCGGTTCGCTACATGACGCTCATCATCGAAGGCGCGCTCGAGCACGGTTTGCCGGCTGCCTACGTCGAAACGCTACGCGCCATTCCCGCCCTCGAGGAAGACGACGAAGAGCGCGCCGCCCGCGCGCTGATCGATGCGGGCTTGCGCGCCATCCGCCCGGCGCTGCCGACGCCCGTGAAGGACGACGAGAGCTGACGTCTGCACGGCCGCGCCGTTGCATTGCAGCGGCCTTGCCCGGCGGATCGCGCCCCGCACTGAATGAGCTCGAGCCGTTCTGCCCCGAAAACCTGGGACGCCGGTTGGCGGGTGAGCCAGTTGCACCGTTTGGAGGGGCACTGGGCATCTTCATGCGGCTGCCCCGCTCGTAACGGGTAGCGGGTTCGTGCGAAGGTGGCGCGATAGCGCGTGCACGGCTGCCGTCTCATCTGCACCCGCGCGCTGTTTCTGCCACGAGGAGAATTCCCTATGCCCTTCCGCGCGCTCGACTTGCACCCCAACCTCCTCAAAGGCCTCAAGGAGCTCGGCTTTGCCCGTCCGACGCCGATCCAAGAGGCGGCGATCCCGCCGGCCATGCAGGGACGCGACGTGCTCGGCTGCGCCATGACGGGCAGCGGCAAGACGGCCGCGTTCCTCTTGCCGATCCTGCACCGCTTGATGGACAAGCCGCGCGGCACGACGCGCGGCTTGGTGCTGACGCCGACGCGCGAGCTCGCCGCGCAGATCCTCGAAGAGCTCAACTCGCTGGCCGTGCACACGCCGATCAGCGCCGCCTCGGTGTTCGGCGGCGTCGGCATGGGACCGCAGGAGCACGCCTTTCGCAGCGGCGTCGACGTAATCGTCGCCACGCCGGGTCGCCTGCTCGACCATTTCAAGGCGCCGTACGCCAAGCTCGATCACCTGCAGTATCTCGTGCTCGACGAAGCCGACCGCATGCTCGACATGGGCTTCTTGCCCGACATCAAGCGCATCCTGCGGCACATCCCGAGCAAGCGTCAGACGCTGTTTTTCAGCGCCACCATGCCGCCGCCGATCGAGGCGCTGACGCGCGAGATGTTGCACGATCCGGTGACCATCAACCGCGAGCGCCGCGCCGCGCCGGCGATCGGTATTACGCAGGCCGTCTATCCGGTGGCGCAGGAGCTCAAGGCGCCGCTCTTGGTCGCGCTGCTCGAGCGCGGCGAGATGCGCGAGGCGCTCGCCTTCACGCGCACCAAGCATCGCGCCAACCGCCTGCAGGCGTATCTGGTGCAGCACGGCATCAAAGCCGAGCGCATCCACGGCAACCGCTCGCAGGCGCAACGCACCGAGGCGCTGGCCGGCTTCAAGAACGGCAAGTATCGCGTCCTGGTGGCGACCGACATCGCGGCGCGCGGCATCGACATCGAAGCGCTCGGCCACGTCGTGAACTTCGACGTCCCGGCGGTGCCGGAAGACTATATCCATCGCGTCGGTCGCACGGCGCGCGCCGAGGCGACCGGCGACGCGTTTACCTTCGTGGCGCCGGACGAGGAGCCCGATCTGCAGCGCATCGAGCGCGCCGTCGGCAAGCGCCTGCCGCGCATCACGGTGCCGGACTTCGATTACAAGGCGAAGCCGGTGGCCAAGCTCGAGGTGCCGCTGCACGAGCGCATCGCGGAGATTCGCGCCCGCAAGGCCGACGAACGCGCGCGTGCCAGAGCCAACGCCGAACGCCGCTCCGGCACGCAGGCGCGCAGCTCCGCACCGCGCAGCGCCGGACCGGCGCGAGGCAGCAGCGCGGGCGCTCACCAGGGTGCCGGGTCGGGCGGCCCGGTCGGCGGCGGCTCCGCGCCGCGCGCGGCCGGCACCGCGCGCCCGGCTCAACCGCGCCGGCCGCGTCGCTGGCACTAAAACAAATGTGGTGGCGTGGGACTCCCGTCCCGCGCCGCCACAATCTGATGGACTGAAGTTTCCACCCCGCTCCGGAATCAGCCGCCGGGATAGCGCTCGAATGTCGGGACGCCCTCCGGAATGTGATGGAAGGGCTGCTTGTCGACGGTGAAGATCACCATCTGCGGCCCTTCGTACAGCGTCGGCTCATCGAACGTGCCGACCTTGATCAACACCGTGCCGGGCAGGCCGGGGCTCTTGGTCAGCAACGGCGTGCCGCAGTCGGCGCAGAACTCGCGCGTCACCGGAGTCGGCAGGTCGCCGCGCTTGAAGCTCTTTGCCGTCCCCTTGGTGTAGGCGAAGCCGCCCTCCGGCATGCCGACGACGATGTTCGGCTGGCCGCCGGTCATGTACTGGCACTCGCGGCAGTGGCACTGACCGGTGAACATCATGTCGCCGGTGGCCTTGTAGCGCACCGCGCCGCAGTAACAGCCGCCTTCAATGTCCATGTGACCTCCCCTGGTTGTGTGGTCTGTTCGGAGTGAGGTGCCGCCGGGCTGAGCTTCGGTTGATACACCGCACGGCGTGGCGACGGAACCGGGCGAGGCAGTGAGGCCGCGCAACCGGCAGCGAGCCCGCCGCGTCAGCGCGTGAGGCTGGCGAAGGCGTCGGCGATGCGCAGGGCGGCGCGCGGGCGCGCGTACATGGCCAGCATATATTGCGTGAGCCGTGGGAAGCCTTCGAGCAGCTGGAACTGTGTGGCCCAATCGAGCGTGTAGGCCAGCACGAAGTCGCCGATCGAGACGCGCTCGCCGAGGACAAACGGTCGATCCTGCATGTGCTGCTCGGCCACCGCCGCCATGTCGGCGAATTCCTTGCGCGCGATCGCCACGTCTTTCGGCTGACGCTGATCCTCCGCATACAGCGACGTGTTGCGTGAGATGCGCCACAGCGGCTGCTCGAGCTCGGTGGCGCTGAACAGCAGCCACTGGTTGAGCTCGCTGCGCAAGCGCGGATCGCGCGGTGCCAAGCCTTTGTCCGGATATTTGTCGGCCAGGTGCATGGCGATGGCGACCGACTCGGTCAGCACCAGATCGCCGTCGACCAACACGGGAACCTTGCCGGCCGGGTTGAGCGTGAGGAACGCCCGCTGCCGGTGCTCGCCGGCGGCCAGATTGATGGTGACCGCGTCGAAATCGACGCCGAGCTCCTGCAGCGTCCAGCGCGCGCGGATCGAGCGCGTCGGCGCAAATTCGTAGAGCTTCATCGATACCTCCGGCTGTGTCGACCGCAGCGCGCGGTGGAGCCGTGACGGGGCTCGATCCGTAGACGTTTGGGTGCGGCGGGTTTCGACATCGGCTCGCCGCAACGTACGTCGGCGGTCAGGTTCGAGCGCAGCGCCGGCCGCGCAGAGAAGCCGACCGGCAGGGTCAGGGCGTCGCCAAGTCGACGACGGCCTGCAGCAGCGCACCGGCCTTCTGCAGCAGCGGACCGCCGAGCGCTTCGCGTTGCATGCTCGCCATCTGCCCTTCGCCAAAGTAGAGGCCGTCCGAGACCAGAAACGTGAGGCGGACGTGATCGCCGCCTGGCGGCGGTCGGCGAGGCTTGTCCGATGGCCCGATCTGCGCGACCACCGCGGCGGCCGCTTCGAGCAATGCGGTGACGAGCGGCTGCAGCGACGTCACACCTTCGAAGAACGAGGTCTTGCCGGTCTGGTTGATGTAGCGCACGCCGCCTTCGGAGAATGCCGCCAGCACGTCGAGCCCGCCAGGCAGGCGGGCTTCGATGATGACGCCGAGCAGTTGTTTCGCCGCGACGGCGCGACCGTTGCGACGCAGCCAGTTGAAGGCGAGGGCGCGAACGCGCCCTTCAGCGGTCGCGTCGTTGGCCAGCTGCGCGACGGCGTCTGCGGACGGGGCACTGCCGAACAGCGTCGCCTGCCATGGCGCCGGGGCGCTACCGGGGCGCGGTCGGAACGGTGTCGGGTCGTCGCAGAACAGCAGGTTGTAGATGTGGTTGAGCGCCGCGTCCGCGTACGGTGCATACGGCGGCGCCGCCGGTGTGGATGGCGCCGCTGCTGGCCGGTCTCCGGCGCCGCCGGCGAGGCCGACTCGCTCGAGGAGCTTGCGGAACATGCAGCATCTCCGTGCGAGCGGGACGCCGCGCTATCGTTCGGCGGCGGCCAGCTCGGTGCAGAGCGCGACCAACTCGATGGCTTGCTTGATCTGCGGCAGCGTCGGGAAGCTCGGCGCCAAACGGATGTTGCGATCGCGCGGATCTTTGCCGTAGGGGAACGCCGCGCCGGCCTTGGTGAGCTTTACGCCGGCTTGGTCGGCCAGCTTCACGACGCGCGTCGCGCAGCCGTCGGCGACGTCGAGGCTGATGAAGTAACCGCCCTGCGGCTCGCTCCACGTCGCGATCCCCTTGCCGCCGAGGCGGGCGGTGAGAATCTCGATCACCGCGTCGAACTTCGGCTTGAGAATCGCCGCGTGCTTGCGCATGTGCGCGGCTATGCCGGCGGCATCCTTGAAGAAGCGCACGTGGCGCAACTGGTTGAGCTTGTCGTGGCCGATGGTTTGAATGCCGAAGCCGCCGAGCAGGTGGCGGATGTTGGTCGGGCTGGCGGCGACGACGCCGACCCCGGCGCCGGCGAAGCTGATCTTCGACGTCGAGGCGAAGATCAATGGTCGATCCGGATGGCCGGCGGCGCGGCAGGCGCGCAACATGTTGGCCAGCGGCGGCGGACCGTCGACCAGATGATGCACCGCGTAGGCGTTGTCCCAGAAGATGCGGAAGTCCGGCGCCGCCGTCATGCGCGCCAAGCGCTCGACCGTCTCTGCGGAGCATACCGCACCGCTCGGGTTGTTGTAGCGCGGCACGATCCACATGCCCTTGATCTGTGGATCGGATTGCAGGTGCCGCTGGACCGCGGCCATGTCGGGCCCGTCGGCGCGCCATTCGACCGCGATCATCTCGATGCCGTAGCGCTCGCAGATGAAGAAGTGGCGATCGTAGCCCGGGCTCGGGCAGAGGAATTTCACCGGCCCGCGGCTCTGCCACGGCGGGCTGTCGGGCACGCCCTTGAGCAGCGCCTGCACGATCGTGTCGTGCATCAGCGCCAAGCTGGAGTTGCCGCCGACGATGACCTCGGCGGGCTCGACCTCGAGCAACTCGGCGAACAGCGCGCGCGCTTCGGGCAGGCCTTCGAGCACGCCGTAGTTGCGGCAGTCGGTGCCGTCGGCCGCCTTGTAGTCGCGGCCCAGACAGTCGAGCAGCCCGGCGGCCAAGTCGAGTTGCTCGGCGCACGGCTTGCCGCGCGTCATGTCCAACGCCAGGCCCTTGGCCTTGGCCGCTTCGTACTCAGCGCGCAGCGCTGCGAGGTTCGAACTCACGGGACACTCCGAAAACAGGAAAACCACAGATGAACACAGATGAACATGGATAGGACCGCAGAGAGCACGGACGTTGGAAACGCAGCGTCCGCCTCTCCGGCCCTATCCGCGTTCATCTATGGTCATCTGTGGTTGCTGTGAGCTCTTAGGACGCGGCCGCGACCTTCGGGACGTCCGTCTGGACGGTCGACAGGAAGCGCGTCTTGTAGTCGTCGGGCTGGAAGCCCATCGGCAAACGGCCTTCGAGCAACCACTCGTCGGCGCCTTTCATCACGTCGGCGCAGACGGCGTTCAGCTTCGCGTCGTCGTTGCTCCACAGCGACTTGAACGACGCCTCCACCTTGCGGCGCGCTTGGCGGCAGAACAGATCGGCCAGCTCGGCCGCTTGCTTGGCCTCCGGCGTGCCGGCATCGCGCAGGCTGCGCGCGTGCGCGATGGTCGCCGCCATGACGAACAGCTCCATGACGACGTCGACGCAGCGGAACAGAAAGCCTTGTTTGCGCTCCATCTTGGCCTGATAGAGCGCCATGCCGTGGAAGCTGGCGCGCGCCAGCTTGCGGGCGCTGCGATCGATGAAGCGCAGGTGCGTGCCCAGCGGCCCGAATTCGGTGTACTTCGACCACGTCGTCAAGCCCCTGAGCCACAAGGGCGGATACCACAGGGCGTAGTAGCCGAGGATCTTCGGCATGGCGGCCATCTTGTCGGCGACGGTGCTCTTCGGATCGATCATGGCGCCGGCGACCTGCAAGTGCTTGTCGACCGCTTCGCGCGCCATGAACAGATGCATGACCTCGCTCGAGCCTTCGAAGATCAGGTTGATGCGGCAGTCGCGCATGATGCGCTCGACCGGAATCGGCGATTCGCCGCGGCCCTTGAGCGACTTCTCGGTCTCGTAGCCGCGCCCGCCGCGCAGCTGCAGCGTGCGATCGGCGATCTCCCAGCAGCGCACCGTGTTCCATTCTTTCGCCGCGGCGGCTTCGAGGCGGATGTCATAGCCGCCGCGGTCGGCCATGGCGCTAGCGATCTTGGCGACCGAGTCCATGGCGAACGTCGTCGCCGCCATGTCGGCGATGCGGTGCGCCACCGCTTCGTGCTTCCAGATCGGCAAGCCCCACTGCGTGCGCGCGTTCGACCATCCGCGCACGGTTTCCAGGCACTGCTTGGCGATGCCGGCGCAGGCCGCGGGCAGCGTCAGGCGGCCGGTGTTGAGCGTGATCAGGGCAATCTTCAGACCCTTGCCCTCTTCGCCGATCAAATTTTCGCGCGGGATGCGCACGTCTTTGAAGCTGATGACCCCGTTGGCCAGCGCCTTCAGGCCCATGAAGCGGCAGCGGTACTCGACCTTGACGCCCGGCCACGCCGTCTCGACGACGAAGGCGCTGATCTTCTTCGTCTTCGGGTCGCGCGCCATGACGACCAGCAACTCGGCCAGCGTGCCGTTGGTGCACCACAGCTTCTCGCCGTTGAGGACGAAGAAATCGCCTTGCGCCTCGACCGTGGTCGCCAGGCTGGCCGGATCGGAGCCGACGTTCGGCTCGGTCAGGGCGAAGGCGCTGATCGCGCCGGCGGCGCAGCGCGGCAAGTACTTCTTTTTCTGCTCGGGGGTGCCGAACAGCTTCAGCGGCTGCGGCACTCCGATCGACTGATGCGCCGACAGCAGCGCCGTGATGTTGCCGTCGGCGCTGCCGATCATCTCCATGACCTTGCAGTACTCGCTGACCGAGAAGCCGAGGCCGCCGTACTCCTTGGGAATCTTCATGCCGAAGGCGCCGAGCTTGCGCAGCCCGTCGACGACCTGCTCCGGGTACTCGCCGGTGTCGTCGATCGCGATGGAGTCCACTTTGGTGGTGAGGAATTCGCGCATCTCGTTGTAGAACTTGGTGAATTCCGGCCGTTCCGCCGCGGCGCGCGGAAACGGATGGACCAAGTCGAGGTCGAACTTGCCGAGGAACATCTCGCGCAGAAAGCCGCGGCCGGCCCACTCCTGCTCGCGCGATTCCTCCGCGATCTGCCTCGACTCCTGCTCGGTCGTCATGCGCGACTGCTCTGCGCTCATCGGCTGTCTCCTTTGCTCCCACCATCCCCTCCGGGGTCGTACAGGGGGGAAAGGGAGGTGCGGCGGGGCGTAACGGAATTCGCGTTCACTAGCGCAGTGCGATTCGGCTGGTCAACATGTCCGCCGCGCACTTGCAGCGTCAGAAAGCCGCCGTCCGCATGCGACTTGCGCGGCCCAGGCGGTGCCGCGTTTCCGCCTGTGTCGTCGATATTTAGACAGCCCGACGTCAGGCGACCTCACAGACAATGCCAGGGAATGTGTTCAGGCGTTTCGCGGCCACACGGCAGGAGGTTCGGCACACGCGTTGCTTGGCTATCTGCGCCGGAGGAGGCGCGATGCGGCTTGGCAATGGCGGGAGCAAGGTCCTCATCGTCTCGATCGACGACGGCTTGTTCGGCGTTCATCTCGATTGGGTGCAGGACGTGCTCGAAGGCGGCGCGGCGACGGTGCATGCCCTGCGCAACGGCGGCGGGCGTGCGCGCCCGTTCGTGCTGCGCGGGCGGGCGCCGGCACCGGTCGTCGATCTGCGCGAGCTGCTCGGCCTGCTCGATCTGCTCGGCGCGCCCGCGCCGCGCCGCGGCCAGCTGCTGCTGCGCTGCAGCGACGGCGCGCTGGCCGTGCCGATCGACGCCTGTCTCGGCGTCCGCGGCCTCGATCTCACGGTGCGCCCGCCGATTGCAGCCCGGGTGCGCCGCGATGGCGGTCTGCCGATCGGTCATCTGACCGCCCTCGACGGCCGTCCGCTCGCCATTCTCGACCCCAACCGCCTGCTGGCGGCGGAGTTGCGCGCCGCGCTGGCGCCGCTGCGCGTCAAAGCCCAGGCTCTCTATGAACGCCGCGAGCGCTTAGCCGCGATGTGGGAGCTGCTGCGCCGCGACGCGACCGCCGAGTCGTTGCGCGCCTATGCGCGCCTGGCAGCGCGCACCGGGCACGGACGCGCCGCCGGCGCGGCGCGACGCGTGTTGCACCATATCGAGGCGCCGGCCGGCGAAGCGCTCAACGGAAGCTCCGATCCGCTCGATCGCTTGTTGCGCGAGCTCGTCGAGCGCCTGCGCAGCGGCGCCAGCGGCGCCATCGACGTCGAAGCCGCCGACGGCGCCGGCGGGAGCATCTTGCTGCGCGACGGCCAGGTCGTGAACGCCATCTGTGGCGCCGCCGACGGGCGCGCGGCGTTCGCGCGCCTGCTCGGCGCGCCGCGCACGGCGCGCTTCAATGCCGGCGAGCCGCCGCCGGGCCCGCTGCGCATCACCGACAGCACCATCGCCCTGACGGTGGCGGCGCTCGCGGCGCTGCCCGAGCGCTCCTGCTGAGCCGGGAGATGACGATGACCGATCCGGTACGCATCCTCGCGGTCGACGATAGCCTCACCATCCGCAAGGCGCTCGAGCTTATTCTGGTGCCGGCTGGCTACCAGGTGGCGTTCGCCGCCAGCGGCGCCGAGGCCTTGGCGATCGCGCGCCAGGCGCCGCCCGACGTGCTGTTGCTCGACTTCATCCTGCCCGACCTGCGCGGCAGCGATGTCTGTCGCAGCTTGCGCGAGGAGGCGGCCACCGCAGCGCTGCCGGTGGTGCTGATCTCGGCGCGCGGCGCCGAGATCGAGCAGGCCTTCCGCGATCTGCCGAACGTGGTGCGCTATCTCGGCAAACCGTTCACGCCGGACGAGGTGCTGACGGCGGTCACCGACGCGCTAGCGGCCGAGCTGCCGGCGGTGGTCGCCGGTGCCGCGGTCGACGCGCTGCCCGAGCTCGCCGCGGCCGATCCGCCGGCCGGGGCGCGGGCAGCGGTCGAGGCGCTGCCGACGCCGGCGCTGCTCGCGATCGATCCGGCAACGACCTGTGCTGCGGCGTTGGATGCGTTCGATGACCCGGACACGACGGTCGCGCCGCCGAGCCCAGCGCCGCGTCCGCCGTCGACCGACTGGTTGTTCGAGACGCTGCGCGACGGCCTCGAAGGCGTCTTCGTGGAAGAGCTCGAGACGCCGGCTGGCGCGCTCGCCGACCGCGCGCAGTCGTACACCGACCTCGCCGCACGCGTGCGCCAGCAGCTCGGCGAAGCTTTGCAGCAGGCCGAATCGGGCGCGCCCTACACGTTGTGCGACGACGGCTCGATTCGCTCGCTCGGCGAAACGCTGCTCGACGGCTATCGCCGCGTCTGCCGCTTGGTCTTCCGCGCTGCCGCCGCCGGCGTGCTCACGCCCGAGCCCGGCGACTCGGCGCGCCCGCGCGTCCTGGTCGCCTGCCACCACGACAGCCCGGTGTACGCATCATTGAGCCGCGCCGTCGCCGAAGCCGACGATTGGCAGACGCTGCAGGTCGCATCGGATTTCCGCCAACTGCCGGCCACCGTACGACTGTTCGGTCCGACCCACGTGTTGATCGACGGCGCCGCCGGCGGTCCGGTGTGGGATCAACTCGCGCTGGTGCGCCGCTTGCCAGAAGGGCAGCGGCTGCAATGCATTGGCGTGCTGGCCGCCGGCGCCGCCGCCTACGGCGCCGGCGGCCTCTTTGCGACCGTCCCGCATTCCGACGATCTCCTGGCGGCGCTGCGCAGCGCCGTGCGTCCGCAGATCGAGGTTTCTCTCTGACGTGATTCGGGTCGACACCGCCGCCTCCTGATGACCGCATCCGATTTCCACGGCGCTCCCGCTCCGCTTCCCGACGCCGAGCCGTCCGGCATCGCTGCCGAGCTGGCGCTGCGCGATCGCGAGCTGGCGGCCTTGCGCGACGCGCTGGCGGCGGAGCGCGCCGATGCGCAGACGGCGCGCGCCGCGCTCGAGTCGCAGCTGCGCGACGCGGCGCGCGCCGCCGGCCGCCGCGCGCAACTGGAGCAGGCGTTGGCCGAGCAGCGCGACGCCCGTGCGCGCCTGCTCGACGCCGCCGACGCCGCGCAGGCGCGCACGCTCGCTGCCGAAGCGGCTATCGCCGAGCTGGCGACGGCGCGCGGCGAGTTGGAATGCCAGCGCGACGAGGCGCACATCGAGGCCGCCGAAGCGCTGACGATTCTAGCCGCCACCGAGCATCGCGTCGGCACCCTGCAGCAAGAGGCGGCACGGCGCGAAGCGGCACTGGCCGAGGCGCGGCGCGAAGCCGCCCTGCTCGCCGCGTCGCTCGACGAGATGCGCGCCCAGCTGGATCCGCTGGCCGTCGCGCTGGCCGAGAGCGATGCCTGGCTGATCGAGCGCGACGCCGCGCTGCGCCTCCTCATCGCTCGTGAGCGCGAGCTCGATGCGGCGCTGGCGGCGGCGGCGGAATCGACGCAGGCGACCCTCGTTGCCCGCGACGCGGCGCTCGACACCGCCGCGACGCTGGCCGTCGAGGTCGAAGTGGCGCGCGGCGAAGTCGTCAGCCTGCACGCGGCGCTGGCCGAGGCGATCGAGACGCAGGCGGCGCTGCGCGACGCGGCTGCGGCGGCGCTGGCGGACGTGGTCGCGGCGCGCAGCGCATGGGACGACGAGCGCCAGAGGCTGCAGGGGCTGTGCGCCAGCGCGGATCTCGAGGCGACGCGCTGGCGCGCAGCGAGCGACGCGCAGGCCGCCCGGCATGACGACGAGCGCCGCGCCGCCGCCGCGGAGCTCGAAACGGCCGAGCGGCAGCGCGAGAATCTGGCGCAGAAGTGCGTGCGGCTGGAGGCCGAGCGGCTGGCCGCGCAGCAGCAGGGAGAGTCCGCCGCGGCCGAGGCGGCGGGCGCTGCGTCGCTCGCCACTGCGCTGCAGAGCGAGCTTACCGCGGCCGCCGCGGCGTACGACGCGCTGGACGCGCTGGCCGAGGCGGATCGCCGCGGCGCCGCGCAACAGATCGCGGCGCAGCAGGACGAGCTCGATGCGACGCGCACTGCGCTCGCCGCCGCGGAGATCGGGCTCGAGGCTACCCGCGCGGCACTCGAGGAATCGCAGTGCGGCGCCGCGGCTCGGCAGGCGGAGCTCGACGCGCTGCAGACCGCCGTCGCGGACGCGCAGCGCCGTGGCGAGGTTCTGCAGGTAGAAGTGGCGGCGCGCCAGGCGGCCTTGGTCGCGGCGCAGCGGGAACAAGCCGAAACGTGTGAGCGCTTGCAAGCCGAAGTCGCGCAGCGGTCTCTGGCGGCCGACACATTGGCGAGCGAGCGCGAAGCGCTGCACGTCGCGCTGGCCGAAGCCCGGGTGGCGGCGCGACAGGAGATCGGTGCGCACGCCGCCGCGCACGAGGCCGCGGCCGCACGCCTCGCCGCCTTGCAGGACGAGCATGGCGCACTGCAGGCAGCCAATGGCGCGTTGCAGCAGGCGCACCACGCGGCGGAGACGGCGCTACACGAGCAACGTGCCGCGTGTCGGCAACTGCAGGAGGAGCTGAGCGAGCGCGGCGGCCAGATCGGCGAGTTGCACGAGCAGCGCGAGGCGTTGCGCGCCGCACTGGCCGAAGCGGCCGAGGTCGCCGAGAGGCTCGCCGCGCGCAGCGCCGCACACGACGAGCTGCAGGGCCGCTTCGGCGCATTGCAAGCGGAACACGCAGCGCTGCACGGCTCGCTGGAGGAGGCGGCGCGCGCGAGCGAGCGCGACCGCGTCGCCGCCGCGCAACAATACGCGTCGCTGGTCGGCCAACTGGCCGCTCACGAGGCGCAACAGGCGGCGCTGCAGGCGACATTGATGGAGGCGACGGCGTCGAGCGACGCCCAGCGCGCCGCACACGACGCCGTGCAGCGGGAGTTGGAGGCCGCACGCGCCGCGCACGAGGCGGCGGCCGCCGCCGCGCAGCAGGAGCTGGTGGCGCGCGAGGCGGGGCTCGCCCAGTTGCGCGATCAACTGGCCGAAGCGCAGGCGACCGGCGCGGCCCTGGACGCCGCCCAGGCTGAGCTCTGTCAGCGCGCGGCGGCGGTGGAGCGCCTCGAAGCGGAAGTGCACGCGCAGCGCGCGGCGGCGCAGGCGCTGGCGGCGCAGCGCGATGCCTTGGGCGAAGCGGCCATGCGTGCCGAGGCCGCCGCGTCGGCCGCGCAAGGCGCGCTGCAGGAGCATCAATCGGCCGGCGAGCTGCTGCGTGCCGAACGCGACGGCCTGCGCGACGAGCGCGATGCGTTGCGCCAGGCGCTGAGCGACGCGGCGACGGCGTTGGAGGCGGCCGCGGCGAGGCAGCGCGAGCTGGATCGACTGGCGGCGTCGGCCGAGGCGCTGCAGGCGCAGCTCGCCGAGCGCGAGCTGAGCCTGGCAGCGAGCCGAGCCGACAACGACGCGTTGCGCGCCGCCCAGGCGGCAGCGCTCGAAGCGCAGGCGCAGTTGGCGCAGCGCGCCGAAGAACAGCAGGCGCTCCTCGCGACGCTGCCGGAGCTGCAGGCGCATGCCGAGCGGCAAGCCGCGACGATCGCGGCGCTGGAGTCGCGTTTGTCGACTGCGCACGCGGACCAGGGCCGCGCCGCCGATGAGGCGCAGGCGCGCTGGATCGCGGCGCAGCAGGAAGCCGAGTCGTTGCGCGGCGAGATCGCCGAGCTGAACGGCGCGTTGTCGGTGTCGGCCGAGCGACAGTGCCGCCTGGCAGCCGAGCAAGAGACGTTGGCCGACCGCTGCACGGCGTTGGCGGGCCGGCTGAGCGACAGCGAACAGGCGCGGCGGACGCTCGACGCGTCGGCCGTGGCGGCCGAGGCGAGAGCCAAATCCGCCGCTGGCGCGGAACAGGCTGCGCGTGACAACGAGGCGCGCCTGGCGGCGCTGCTGAACGGCGTGCAGCAGGAGCTCGCGGAGCTGCAGGCCGTGCACATGGCCGGCGACAGCGCGGCGCGCGAGCTGCAGCGCGAGCACGACGAAGCCCTGCGCGCCTGTGCCGCCGCCGTCGCCGCGCTCGAGGACGCGCAGACGCGCAACGCCGCGCTCGAGGCCGACCGCCTCAAGCTGGTGGAGGAGGGCGTCGCCGCCGCCGACAGCTTCGCGTCGCGCGAGCGCGATCTGCGGCGCAGTCTCGACACGCACGCGGCCGATCTGTGCGCCGCGCACGACGCTCTGGCCGTGGCGCAGGCGGCGCTCGGCGAAACGGCGGAGGCGCTCGCGCAGGCGGTTTCGCCCGACGATCTGCAGCGCGAGCGCGCCGCGGCGGCGGCGGCGATGCAGCGCCTCGAGGCGGAGCTGGCCGCGGCGCGTGCCGCGCTGGACGAGCTGCAGAGCGCCTACGAAAGCGAAAGCGGCGCGCGCGCCGCTCTGGGCGATGAACTGGCCGCGCTGCGCGCCGAGGGCGATGCGGCCGCAGCGACGTGGAGTGCGCAACTCGCCTCGGCTGAGGCAGCGCACGCGCTGCTGTGCGAGGAGCGCGACGCGTTGGTGCACGCAACGGCCCAGCACGGCGGCGAGCGTGAGGAGCTGCTGGAGCGCGTTCAGCGCCTCGAGACCGGCATGCTGGCGGCGCGTGAGACCGAACAGCGGCTGGTGGCCGACGCGCAGCAGCGCAGTGCCGCCTTGGCACAGCTGCAAGCCGAGTTGGCGCGTTCGGAGGCAGCGCGGGATCGGTTCAGCGAGGAGCTGATCCTGGCGCAGCAGCAACTCGAAGCGCGCCGCACGACGAGCGAGCAGTTGGCGTTGCGCCTCGAGGCCGCGGAGCGGGAATGCGAGCAGGCGCAAGAGCGCCAGCAGCGCATTTCCGAGCAGGCGCTCGACCTCCAGCAGCAGCTGCTCGACGACGAGGGACGCATGGCGGGGCTGGCGCTGGAGCGCGACCAGGCGGTGCGTGCGCGCGTCGAGCTCGAGAGCACGCTTGAGGACACCCACGCTCTGCACGCCGCGGCGCTGGTACAGGCAGAGGAAACGCGCGTCGCCGAGGCGGCACAGCGCCACCTGCAAGCGCGCAGCGAAGAGGCGGACCGGCAGCGCGGCGAGCTGCTGCGCATGCAGGCGCGCCTGGAAGAGCTGGAGCGCCAACAAAGCGATGCCGCGCAGCGCCATTCGCAGGCCGTCAGCCTCTACATGCTCGAGCTCAATCAGCGCAGCGACGCGCTGCGCCAGCGCGACCTGGAGGTGCAGCGGTTGGAGGAGCAGCTGCGGCTGCTGGAGCTGGCCTGCGAGGAGGGCGCCGAGCACGTCGCGATGCTGCGCAACGAGCGCGACGCGCTGGAAGCACAGCGGGCTGCCGGCGTGCCGGCGGAGCGCGCCGCCGCGGCGCCGAACGCCGAGGTCGCCGCGCCACGCAATGACAAACTGCGCTTGGCCGGCGCCGACGACACGGCCCTCGACGACGCCATCGAGGCGCTGGAGCGCCTCGGGTCCGCGCCCGCAGCGCGGCCGCGGCCGTCGGCGCGGGCGGAACAGCCGCGCGGCGAGAGCGGACGCGGCGAGGGCGGCGAATTGCGCTTGGTGGAGAAGAGCGCCGGCGCGCCGCGCAGCGCCGAGCCGCGGCCGTCGTTGATCGTCCACGTCGAAGATCACGTGCCCCTGCGCGACGTGCTGCGCGCCGAGGTCGAGCGCTGCAGCGGAGCCCGCTATGCCGTGGCGACGGAGGTCGGCGAGAGCGGTCACGGCCAGCAGCCGCTGCTGGCTGTGAACCTGCTCGCCAAAGAGGTCGATCCCTTCAGTACCATCTGCGATGCGCGGTGGGGACGCGGTGAGCCGCGGGCGTTCACGTATCTCGCCGCCGGCTCGCGCGGCATCATTTCCGGCATCGCGGATTTCATTCCGTATCCCTTCGAGGCCGACGAATGCGCGACGCGTCTGCTCGAACGTCCGGGCGGCACGCAGCGCCTGCTCATGGTCAGCGACAAGATCGAAGTGATGAACGAGATTCGCGCCGTGCTGAACCGCGTGCGCTGTTCGACGTCCCTGGCTTTGGACGGGCGGCAAGCCTTCGATCTGGTCGGGATGGTGAAGCCGGACGCGATCCTCATCGACCTCACCCTGCCGCGCGGCGAAGGCCTGCGTTTGGTCGGCCGCCTGCGCGCCGATGCGAAGACGGCCGGCATCTCCATCATCTTTGCGCTCGGCGAGGCGCTCGACGTCGGCCGCTTCCGCGCCGACGCGACGCGCGTGTTGGCCGACTCGCGCTTCGCGCCTGAAGAGCTGAGCGGCGCGTTTGCGCAGGTGCTGACCGAATGGCGCAACGGCCAGGACGAGCTCCGCGCGGCGGGCTGAGCCCGCGTTTCAGGCGAAGCGCACGAGCAACACGAGCGAGCCGATCGCCATCGCCAGCCCGACCATCTCGGTGGCGCTGAGCGATTCGCGGAAGAAGACCGCGCCGACGGTGGTCAGCAGCAAGACCATCGACACCGAGTACAGCACGCTGATGGTGGCCAGCTTCAGGTGTCGCATGACGAACACCCAGCCGAATGCGGTCGAGGCGTAGACGGCGAAGCCGATGAGGAACCAGCCGGAGCGCAGCGGGCGCTCCTGCTCGCTGGCCAATTTGAGAAAGTAATCGCCCAGCGCCCCGAGCATGCTGAACGCCACCGTCACCAAGACTGCAGACCACCGCGAGTCCATCGCCCCTCCGCTGCTGCGTCGCGCCGTCGCCGGCGGCGCGACGACATCGACGTTCCGCGTTGCCTTACGCGACCGCTTTGACGCTGCCCTTCAGCAAGCCGAGCCGCAGCATGCTCTCGGCCGTCGCCACTACGGCATCCTCGTTCGAGCGCGGAGCCCAGCCCAACAGCCGCTTGGCTTTCGCATTGGTGGCATTCTTGTGCTTGCCGAGCTCGGGCAGGATTTGTTTGACGGCCGGATCGCGCAGGGCGGCGATGCGCACCAGCCAATTGGGCAGCTGTCGCGTCGGGACGCGCGCGGCGGCGCTGCCCAGGCGGCTCTTCAGGACGAGCGCGATGTCGCGCATCGACAGGAAGGGGCCGGCGACGGCGAGGAAGCGTTCGCCCTTCGCCTGCGGATCGGTCATGGCGCGGAGGTGCAGGTCGGCGACGTCGCGCACATCGACGATGCCAAAATACATTTGCGGACAGCCGGGCATCGCGCCGTCCATCAGGCGCTGCACGATGAGGATCGAGGTCGAATAGTCAGGTCCGAGGACCGGACCGAATACGCCGACCGGATTGACGACCGCGAGCTCGAGGCCGCCGCCCTCGTCGGCGACGAAGTCCCACGCCGCGCGTTCCGCCAGGGTCTTCGACTTCACGTACGGGCGCACGTCGTCGCCGCTCAGGTCCGTCCAACTCGTTTCGTCGAACGGCGTCGTCTGCGGCGCGTGTCCATAGCCGATCGCGGCGAACGACGACGTCAGCACGACGCGCTTCACGCCGGCATCGCGCGCGGCGCGCAGCACGCGCAGCGCGCCCTGGCGGGCCGGCACGATGAGCTCGTCTTCGTGTTTGGGCAGCGTCTGCGGAAAGGGCGAGGCGACGTGGAGCACGTAGTCGCATCCGGCGACGGCCTCGGCCCAGCCGCCGTCGCGCTCCAGATCGGCGGCGACGCAGGACAGGCGCTCGCCCGGTTCGGCGCCGCCTTCCCGCAGCATGGCGCGCACGTCGCGCTCGCGCGCCAGATTGCGCACGCTGGTGCGGACCTGGTGACCGGCCGCCAGGAGCGAGAGAATGCAGTGGCTGCCGACGAATCCCGTTCCTCCCGTAACCAACACCGTGTGCATGCTGCCTCCTTGCCTCTGCGGGCCGATCTGATGCCGAACCGAACGTGCGCGGCGACCAGCGATCAATAGCGGTGTCCGCGGTCGATTCATATCGAAGCGCTGCGGCGCCGCTGGCGCGGCCGCGGGATCAGTCGCCGCGCCCTGCGCTCGATCTCGGCGTCGCGAACAGACGATCGAGCATGCGCGGCTGCAGATACGTTGCCAGCGGACGGACGCCGTAGCGCGCGTCGAGGTCGGCGGCGAGGATCTCGCGCACCGCCATGCGGCGCGGGTCGCTGACATCCCGATAGACGTAGACGACGCTCGGGTGTTGCGTGACGATGTCGGCGAACGACATCGTGAACGCGATCGAATCGGTCGCCGGATTGGCGGCGACCGGTGTGTCGAGCGAGCAATCGAATAGCGTCGCGTCGCCGTGGTGATTGTTGGCGGCAAACGCGCCGCCACAGGCGGCGCGGCTGTCGTCGCTCTGCAGGCAGCGGTCGTAGGCGAGTTGGACCTGCCGGATGTGCCGGCAGCGAATCGGCGTGCACGGCTCGGTCGGATAGATCTTGCGACTGCGCCGCGTCGCCGCATCGTACACGGACAGCTCGACGTAGTGTGTCGGCGCGAAGTGGATCTCATTGTGCTGATAGACGACGCGATCGTCGCGCAGCTCGGCCACGATCCAGCCGGCGATCTCGCCGCGCATGGACAGATCGCGCTTGGCCACCACCATCGTGCACGAAGCGGACGGATTGATGTGCGCTTCCAGGAAGAGAAAGTGCGCCGACGCGCTGAGGCCGACGAGCGCACCCCCGTCGCAGGGACCGCCGGCCGGCCAAGCGAGTTGTGCCGTGCGCCACCTGGTGCCGGGCGCATCGTTGACGAACACGACGAAGCTCGGCCGCCGCTGATCGTCGCGGCCGACCGCCGCAGCGAGCGTTCGCGTCCGCGCCGACTGCAGGCGTTCGGCACCGCTGACGATTTGGGCGAGATCGTCGCGCGGCCGCGTTGCCGCCGGGATGCCTTCGCGCGCCATGAAGTCGCCAAGCGTTTCGGCCGCCGCGGCGCTGATCGATGCGAACGCGTATGCGGCGACGCCGAAACAGCACCGCAGACGGCGTCCGCGGCGACGCTGGCGAGGAGTGTGCCGGCGGGCGTTGCCGGCGTCGCTCGCGTGGCGCGGCATCTCGCAGTCCGACGCGGCCTGGGCCGGCTCAGGCTCCGCTGAGCAGCGTCGCGTCGAGCCAGTCGAACACGCGCTGGTGAAAGAGCGATCGGTTGCCGCCCTCACAGTGCTGGCCGGCGCCCTCGGCGTCGCTGAACGAAAGGTAGTGTTTCGGGCAGCGCAGCGCCGCAAACAACTCGGGCGCCTGGGCGGCGATCTCGTCGTTTGCGGCGTGACACACCAACGTCGGGCAGGTGATCTGCGCCGCGCAGTCGCGCAGCGAATAGGCCTGCGTGATGCGCAGGTACTCGAGCGGCGTGGCAACCCCATGCGTCCACAGTCCGCGCCGCAGCCCCCAACCCTTCGTCGGGTGGCGGAGCGTGCGCTCGAGGATGCGCTTGAGCATGCCGACCAGCCAGGGATTGCCGTCGGGTAGCTGCTGCGCCAGGAACGACGGAATGCGGTTCCGAAACGCGGCGAACAGATCGTACTGTCCGGGATCGGCGATGCAGGCGGCGAGGCGGTGCTCCACGCTGGCAGCGCGCGGCGCCAAGTAGCCGCCGAAACTGGCGCCCATGAGCGCGAGGCGGCGCCCGTCGACGTCGGGCCGGCTCAGCGCGTAGTCGACGACTGGAGTGACGACGCGCTCCCAATCGTGCCGAAACACCAGCCCTTGCTTGATGAGCGCTGCGCCTTGGCCCGGTCCGTCGAAGCACAGGCAATGATAGCCGCGGCGCAACGCCGCCGCGGCGGTGAAGCAGTAGGATTCCTCGGCCGTGCTGTCGTAGCCACCGTTGACGATCAGCGTCGCCCGCGGCGCGGCGCCGCCCTCGGCGCGGAAGAAGTAGCCGGGCAGGGTCGTGTGCTCATATGGAATAGCGATCGTCTCTGGCGCCGACTCGAAGAGGGTTGCCGCTTTGCGGAAGGTCTCGACATGGCGGTCGTAGGCCCGCATCAGGCGCCCGTCGTCCGGCGCGCCGATGAGGAAAACGTACGCCGTGCGATAGTAGGAGGACGCGCGCAGAAACATCTCGCGGGCGCTCACCGGATGACCGCCGTCCAGACAGGCATCGCCGGTGTGTTCGCAGCCTTCGGCGGTGCGCCACCACTCGGTAAACCAGCTGTCGGCGTTCAGCTCGGTGATCCGCTGTGCCGTCACCATGCAATCGCCGATCTCGGCACCGCCGTAGTACACGGCCGTCAGGGCGCGCAGCAGCTGCGCGTCGTACAGCTCATCTTTGAAATAGATCTTCATGAGCGCTCCAGGGCGAATCTGAGCGGCTGCGATAGCACCGCGCCGGCCACACCGCGACCGCCGCCGCGCGCCAGAAGCCTCCGCCCGTGCAGCAAACGGCTGCTTCTGACGTGCGCCAACGGTATTGCCGCTATGCCGGTCACTGCATAGAGTCCGTTGGGCAGTGGCGAGCGCGGACGAGAGCGGGCCGATCGAGACCTACGAGCGGTATCGTCGGCGGCTCCTCGATGCGAGCGTGCCGACCACCGCACTGGTGGTGTTCGGTGCCACCTTGCTGTTTCAAGGCGCCGTGCTGGCCATGTCGCCGGCGCGTTTCGAGATCGAGTGGCTGCCGAACCTGGTGCAGCTCGCCGTGCCGCTGCTCGCGTGGGCGCTGCACCGCCGCGGGCCGCTGCGCGGGCGAGCCGATTGGTTGCTGCAGGGCGCCGCTGTCGCCTACACCGGCACGCTGATCGCGCGCATCGCGTTGCCGACCACATCGATCTCCGGCACGGCGATGTACACCGCGATCACCTTGCTGGCGACGGCACTGTTCGTTCCCTGGGGCGTGCGGGTGCAGAGCCTGTTCGCCGCGCTGACTCTGGTGA
>Ga0265314_10001165_pt1 | contig 30262 bp, 34 predicted proteins | sample 4126metaG_FD_203106 | JGI IMG/M metagenome (GOLD analysis project Ga0265314, IMG submission 203106) | Rhizosphere microbial communities from Carex aquatilis grown in University of Washington, Seatle, WA, United States - 4-1-26 metaG | ecosystem: Host-associated > Plants > Roots > Rhizosphere >... | reverse complement strand
CATGGTGCCCCCCTTTTCCAGGATCCAGGCTACCAACCTATCACTACACCTGGATCAGTTTTTGGGGGCTAGGTCAACATTTTGACCAGACTTGTGCCGACATCAATGTCGTAATAAGTACCTTCTCCGACATTTATCGCATTTCGAAATGATGGTGCATAGAAAGGGTTGCGAAACGCATAAAACATCGACTGAAAATGTTCCGAATTAACTTCTCTATTGGATGAATCAATTATCTTCCCCTGTCGAACAGTTTGGGCACTTTGATCCGGGTCCAGGATTGCCGAAGTAACTAAATTTTTCGGGTCCCCGCCAACCGAAGTTAGTTCAACCTGCACTAGATTTGTTTGGGCGCGAGATAATGGTGGTGGCGCTATATATTTAAAACAAACGTGGATGTTGGAAGCGTTGAGGTTGCAAATGAGTTCGCGTGGATCAGTAATTGTGCGCAATTGAACGTTTAGTGAATTGGAGCTTTGCGTTAGTGCTCGCCTAAGAATCTCAGGGTCCCTAAGATTATCAAAGGCTGTTTTGAAATAGTAAAAGAATTTTAATAATGCAGATTTACCTGAATTATTCGGGCCGACGAGGGCCGTAAACCCAGGTTCTAAATTTATTACAAGCGGTGTTTGCTGTGAAAAACACTGATAATTCTTTAAGGTCATTTGAATCATGCGGGCCTCTATTTCTGGTGTTAATGCGTAGCGATCTGCTCCGTGTTCTGTTGGGCGGGCCGGACGGAACGCTGAAATAGGCGGGTGGCCCGGACGCACATTGTAATAGCTTGCGATCTGTGGGTGCCACGCAGGAGCTTGCTCCTGCGTGCGCCGTACCCGCCGTTGGCCGTGCGCTCCGCAGCACACCGCAAAGTAGTGCTTACCACTTCGCCATTCGGTGAGCCATTCAAATCAGGCTCCAATCCAATCATCCACCTTGACCGGCTCGTTTTCGCGTTGCCCGCGTTCCAACCAGCGCACGCTTGACCAGCGCCAATCTATCGAAGTCTTCGCCAACCTGCGTGCGACTGGATTGTGATGGCAATATTCCGCTTTCTCAATGATTTTCTTCATGCTCCAAAGATTCAGGTCGTAGCCGCCGCCGGCCTGCCAAAATCGATGCGCAATTTTCCCCTCACGGTTTTTGACTTCCAATTGCGCCAACAATGGCGCCGCATTTTCCTTTAGCTGTTTGACCGCACGCCGCGCAACAGGGTATTTGACCATCTGTTGCCCCGGAATATTGAATCGAGGACCTTTTTATAAAATAATGGAGTCGGTTGAGACATGGAAATAGCTTGGTACTGGTTGACCAAAAATCAATGCCGATGCGAGCCCTTCAGCACGACGCACGCAGGAGCAAGCTCCTGCGTGGCACCCACGGATCGCAAGCTATTACAATGTTCGTCCGAGCCATCCACCTTCCTTATAAAATGGTGGAACCGGTTGAGACATGGAAATAGCTTGGGACTGGTCGACCAAAAATCAATGCCGATGCGAGCCCTTCAGCACGGCGCACGCAGGAGCAAGCTCCTGCGTGGCACCCACGGATCGCAAGCTATTACAACGTCCGTCCGGGTCATCCGCTTCCTTATAAAATATTGGAACCAGATAAGACATGGAAATAGTTTGGGGACTGGTTTGATTTCAAGAGGCTGGCGGGCAGCCCCGCACGGCGCACGCAGGAGCAAGCTCCTGCGTGGCACCCACGGATCGCAAGCTATTGCGGCGCGCTACCGGCCTTCCTGCCTCCAAATCGATATGCAACACATCAGATCGCGGCCCCGCGCGGAATTCCGGCTCAAGCTTTTGGATCGACGTTTCCTGAGTGCTGCGGAAGGCTTTCGATTGCTCCGCTTTACGCGCACGCAAAACCCGGTAACCCTCTAGGCGAACCGCTGACTTTCTTGTCGATCTTGACGCACTTTTCGACCCTCGAGGAGCTTTCCCCATGGCCGCTCGTAAGGCGCCGCATGTCGTGGTGATCGGCGCAGGCAGTCTCTCCCAGCGCTACCACCTGCCCAGTATCCAGCACCTGGCCCAGCGTGGCCTGTGCACGTTCGCGGGTTTGTGCGACCTGAATCAAGGGGCCGCCGCGCAGGCCGCCAAAAAGTTCGGCGCCGCGCAGGTCTACTCCGATTACATGGACATGCTCCGCACCGAACGCCCCGATGGCGTCTTCGTGATCGTGCCGACCAAGGTGATGCAGAAGATCGCCGGCGACGTGCTCCAGACCGGGCTGCCCACGATCCTCGAGAAGCCTCCGGGCGAAAATGTGAAGCAGTGCCGCCAGTTGATCAAAGCCGCGGGCCGCACGCCGCACATGGTCGCCTTCAATCGCCGCCGCTGTCCGGTGCTCGTGCAGGGCAAGGAAGCCATCGCCAAGCGCGGCGCAACCAAGGGCGCGTCCGCGCGCATGTACCGGCACCTCCGCGCCGAAGACGGCTATGTTTACGGCACGGGGATTCACTCCATCGACGCGCTGCGTTACCTCGGCGGTGAGATTGAGCGCCTCGAAACGGAGATGCAGACCTTCAAGGGCGACAAGAGGCCCTCGTACACGCTGCACCTGGGCTACAAGAATGGCGCGCATGGCACGCTGACGATCCGTCCGGAATCCGGCGTGCAGCTCGAACGCTACGATCTCTTCGGGCAGGAGGCCGTCGCGCTGATCTACGCCGGGGTGGGGTGGTTGGTTGACGCGCCGGGGCGCTGCGAACTGTACGTCGAGAACAAACTCGTCACCCTGCCGGACCCGATCGCGAAATTCCGCAAGCTAAAGGACCCGCTGCCCGACGCGGTCGGCGGCGGTTTTTACGGAGAAGACGAAGCGTTCATTCAGTATCTGCACGGAAAGGCCAAGCTTAATCCGACGCTGGCCGAAAGCCTGCCTTCGGTCCAGATCGCGGAAGCGGCGCAGGCCGGCAAGCGCTGGCGCCTGTAGGGTTGCTTCAAGTGAAGGGCGGTCGCAGCGCGCCTGGGGTTTTCGGCTGGCGTGGCTTCAAGCCGTGCCAAACGACCAGCGCGATCACAGTCCCCACCACAATCCACAGCCAGGGGATCGAATTGCTTCCGCCGCTCGCGCCTACGGGGGGCGCCCCGCCACTGGCCACGGCAGTCAACGCGCTGGTAATGCTGGGGGCGTCCTGCGCTTCAAATTGGCTGAAGACCGAGCCGTCATCACGCAAGAAGACCATAAAGGGAATGCCTTGGACGCCGTACTTGCGTGCGAGCCCCGTGGGGTCCTGCCGTGAAGTCAGATCGACCAGCAACGGCACCACGCCGGCGGACGCGTCGGCGACTTTGGGATCGGAGAGCGCACCTGCGCTCAGTTGTTTGCAGTACCCTCACCAGTCGGCGGTGAAGTACACCCAGAGCATCTTCTTCTCGGCTTTGGCGCGCGCAAAGGCGGCGGTGGGATCGTTCTCCCACTTCACCAAGCCGTGCTGGGAAGCCCAGACGGGAAGGCTGGCCGCCAGCGCAAGGCCCAGGATAAATGCACGCATGGAGACGATCCTTTTTTAAGCGCCGCTTGACTGCGCGGCTGCATTATACTGTTCCGCGCCCAAGCCTTTCAGTCAGAAACGCCCCATTAGGTAAATGTCGGCGGAATGGGTTTGAATTTCTCGATGGCGGAAAGAATAATGGCGTCTCCATAAAGCCATTTTCTAACGCCAGTTGAACGGAGTCAGGCATGTCAACGCAGGCCAAGGCGGACACGGGTAACGCTGCATCCGCCAAGGCATTCCTCGAACGGGCGCGGGTTTACGTCGACGATCAGCTCGACAAGTACCTGCCGCCCGAAAGCGCCTCCCCGCAGACCCTGCATAAGGCCATGCGCTACTCGGTCTTCGCTGGAGGCAAGCGGTTGCGCCCCGCGCTGGTGCTCGCCGCAGCCGAAGCCGTGGGCGGGAGCTTCGAGCAGGCCGCTCCGGCCGCCTGCGCGGTCGAGATGATCCACACGTACTCGCTGATCCACGACGACCTTCCGGCGATGGACGACGATGACCTGCGCCGTGGGCGTCCGACCTGCCATAAGGTCTTTGGCGACGCCATGGCCATCCTGGCCGGCGACGGGTTACTCACGCTGGCCTTCGAGGTGCTCACACACTCTTCACGCGCGGAAGTTGTCCCCAATATCGTCCGCGCTGTGGCGAAAGGGGCCGGAACCGTGGGCATGGTCGGTGGCCAAGTACTGGACCTGGAAGGCGAGGGCAAGGCGCCCACGCTGGATGGCGTCCGCGCGATCCACAACTGGAAGACCGCAGCCCTGTTAGCGGCGTGTTGCGAAGCCGGCGCGTTGGCAGGCGGAGCTACCCTAACAAGGGCCGAAAACGTGCTCCAGTTCGGCCAAAAGATTGGTCTAGCTTTCCAAATCTGCGATGATATATTGGACATAACTTCAACAGCAGAAACACTTGGCAAGACGCCTGGCAAAGATGTGCAGGCTGGGAAAGCGACGTATCCGGCCGTTATGGGACTTGAAGCCGCACAGGCTGAAGCCCAACGCCTGATCGCCGCAGCCATGGATGAGTTGAAGCCGCTGGGTGCACAAGCGCAGACGTTGCAGGGATTGGCGCGCTTTGTTGTCGAGCGTAAGAGTTAACAGGATGTTAGTTAGGGGGGCGTTGAGCCGGTTGTCTGAGAGCCGGCATTACGCAAAGGAGTTTTCCAGAGCATGAGCAACAACAAGACGACGACGGCTTCCAAAGAAGGCAACCAGGATCTCTGGGCTTCCGTGGCCAACAAAGCCGCGGTTGCGATCGGCGCCCAGGCCCCGGAAATCCCCTGCGAAGTCCCGCAGCCTTTCCTGGCCCACATCAAGGGCCACGATGAAGTGAAGAAGATCCCCGCGGCGCTGCTGCCGAAGCTGGCGGCGGAGATTCGCGAGAAGATTCACGAAACCATCCAGAATACGCCGGGCCACTACGCTTCGAACCTGGGCGTGGTCGAACTGACCATCGCCATGCACCGCGTCTTCGACTTCCGCAAAGACCGCCTGGTGCTGGACGTCGGCCACCAGGGCTACCCGCACAAGATGCTGACCGGCCGCGCGCACCGCTTCCACACGCTGCGCCAGGAAAACGGGCTCTGCGGTTATCCCAACCCGGCTGAAAACGCCGAATACGATCTGTTCTTCACGTCGCACGCGGGCTGCGCGGTCTCCAGCATCCTGGGCCTCGCGGTTGCGGACCGGAAGCTCGACAACAAGGTCCAGACGGTCGCGGTCGTCGGCGACGGCGCGCTGACTTCGGGCGTGGTGTACGAAGCGCTCAACCATGCCGGGCACCTGAAAGAAAACATCATCGTCATCCTGAACGACAACGGCTGCTCGATCAGCGTGAACACGGGCGCGCTGTCCGCGACCTGTTCGCAGATCCGCAAGACCGGCGTCTTCAAGCGCGTGCGCGATGTGGGCAAGGGCATCGTTAGCAAGATTCCGTTCGGCCGGGAAGTCGAGAAGTTCGCGTCCGATGTGCTGGGCGCTGCGGGCCACCTGGCGCATCACTCCGGCGGCCTGTTCATGGACCTGGGCTTCAACTACTACGGACCGGTTGACGGCCACGACCTGGGCGCGCTGCAGGAATGGATGGAATTCCTCAAGACCGAACCGGGCCCGAAGCTGCTGCACGTGGTCACGCACAAGGGCCGCGGCTTTAGCTGGTCGGAAGCCGATCCGGTGACGTGGCACGGCGCGCGCCCGTACGAAGTCAAGGGCGACACGGCCGTCTTCAAGAAGCCCGCCAAGCCCAAGCCGCCCGACTACTACAACGTGGTCTCCGACGCGATCGTCGATGCCGCGAAGCACAATCCGAAGATCGTCGCGATCACCGCCGCGATGGCCGAAGGCACGGGGCTGGCCAAGTTCCACAAGGCGCACCCGGAACGCTACTTTGACGTCGGGATCTGCGAACAGCACGCCGTCTGCTTCTCCGCCGCGATGGCCAAGGGCGGCCTGCGCCCGGTGGCCTGCATCTACTCCAGCTTCCTGCAGCGCGCGATGGACCAGTTGATGCACGACATCTCGCTGCAAAACGGCTTGCCGGTCGTGGTCTGCATGGACCGCGCGGGGCTCGTGGGCGACGACGGCCCGACGGCCAACGGCGTCTTCGATCTGGCGTACATGCGCTCGCTGCCGCACTTCGTCCTGATCGCGCCGAAGGATGGCCGCGAAGCGACGGAAATGCTGAACTGGGCCGTGCAGCAGAATTTCCCCGTGGGCCTGCGCACGCCGAAGGAATCGGTTCCGGAAAACCCGCTCACCGCCGAGTTCAAGCCGCTCGAACTGGGCAAGGGCGAAATCGTGCGCCAGGGCGAGAAGATCGCGATCCTGGCCTACGGCGCGATGGTCGTGCAGAGCGTGAAGGCCGCCGAGAAGCTCGAAGCCGAACACGGCCTCAAGCTCACCGTCGCCAACGCGCGCTTCTGCAAGCCGCTGGACGGCGACCTGGTCGAACAGCTCCTGGCGACCCATGACATCGTGATCACCGCCGAAGACCACCAGTTGATGAACGGTTTCGGCAGCGCGGTCCTCGAAGAAGCCTGCAACCGCGGACTCGACGCGCGCAAGTTGCGCCGCATCGGCATCCCGGACAAATACATCGACCACGGTTCGCGCGCCTGGCAGCTCAAGCAGTGCGGTATGGATGCGGAAGGCGTGGCCAACTTCGTGGTGAGCCAGTTGAAGCTCGCCTCGGTTTAAGTTCTTCGAATATCCAAATAGACGGGCGAGCGGCCAATACCGCTCGCCCGTTTTGCTTTCCCGGCGCCGGTTTGGCTTTTGCATCCGGCGCTTCGTGCTAAACTGCGCGCATGAGCGACCAACCTCCCAACTACTGCGACCTGCAGGTCAACGGGTACGGCGGCGTGGATTTCAACCAGGAAGACCTGACCGCGGCCAAACTGCAGAAGGCGTGCGAACGCATCCAGGCCGACGGCACGACCGCGTTTCTCGCGACCATCGTCACCGAGAAGCTCGAGCTGATGTGCGGACGCTTGAAGCGCCTGGCCGAACTGCGCGAAGAACTGCCCCTGGCGAAGAAGCTGATTCCGGGCTTCCACGTCGAAGGGCCGTTCATCAACGAAGAGGTCGGCTACAAGGGCGCGCACCCGGTCGATTCGATCCGCCCGGCCAAGCCCGATGAAATGAAGCAACTGCTCGAAGCGGGGCGGGGGCTGGTCAAGCTGGTCACGCTGGCGCCCGAACGCGACGCCGGCATGCAGACCACGCGGCTGCTGGCCAAGCAGGGGATCATTGTTTCCGCCGGGCATTGCAACGCGTCGCTCGATGAACTGAAAGCGGGGCTCGACGGGGGGCTTTCGATGTACACGCACCTCGGCAATGGCTGCCCGATGAACATGAACCGCCACGACAATATCGTGCAGCGCGTGCTGAGCTTCGCCGGCAAGCTCTGGATCTGCTTTATCGCCGACGGCGCGCACATTCCGTTCTTCGCCCTGCAGAATTACCTGAAGGTCGCGGGGTTCGAACGCACCATCGTGGTCACCGACGCGATCGCGCCGGCGGGCCTCGGTCCGGGAACATATACGCTCGGGCGCTGGACGCTGAAGATCGGCGAAGACATGGTCGCGCGCGCGCCGGATGGTTCGCACCTCGTCGGCAGCGCGATCTCGATGCCGATCAGCATGGAGCGCCTGGTCAAGCATGTCGGTCTGACGCGCGAGCAGGGGCTGCAACTGACGAGCGCCAATCCGTTCAAGGCGCTGGCTGGAAAATAACCTAAGGAGTGCAAGCCATGGGCACGCCCGTCATTCTGTCCGCCGCGCGCACACCGGTCGGTCGTTTCCTGGGTGGCCTCGCGTCGCTTTCCGCCACGGACCTCGGCGCGATTGCCTATAAGGAAGCGCTCGCGCGCTCGACTGTCGCGCCCGGCGAAGTTACCGAAGTGATCCTGGGCAACGTGGTCTCGGCAGGCTTGGGTCAGGCGCCCGCGCGCCAAGTCGCGCTGAAGGCCGGCCTGCCCGAAAGCATCTCGGCATACGCGGTCAACAAAGTTTGCGGTTCGGGTTTGCAGGCGGTGATGCTGGCGGCCCAGGCGATCCGCGCGGGCGACGCGCAGGTCGTGCTCGCCGGCGGCACGGAAAGCATGTCGAACGCGCCGCATTACCTGCGCAAGCAGCGCACCGGGAGCCCGTATGGCCACGGCCTGCTTGAAGACAGCCTGCTGACCGATGGGCTCGAATGCGCCTTCGAAAAATGGCACATGGGCAGCGCGGCCGAACACATCGGGCGGCGCTTCAAGATTTCGCGCGAAGATATGGACAAGTTCGCGTTCGAAAGCCACCGCCGCGCGGTCGCCGCGATCGAAGCAGGGCACTTCAAGAAAGAGATCGTGGCCATCGAGATTTCGCAGCGCAAAGGCCCCGCATTGAAGGTCGAACGCGACGAAGGTCCGCGCGCCGACACGAGCCTCGAAAAGCTGGCCAAGCTGCCGCCTGCGTTTGAGAAGGAAGGCGCGATCACGGCGGGCAACGCGTCGGCGCTGAACGACGGCGCCGCGGCCCTTGTGGTGGCCGACGAAGCCTGGGCCAAAGCGCAGGGCAAACGCCCGCTGGCCAAGATTCTGGCGTACGCGACGAGCGGCGTCGCGCCGAAAGAAATTTTCCACGCGCCGGCGCTGGCGGTGCCCGCAGCGCTCGCGCTGGCCAACAAGAAGCTCTCCGACGTCGATCTGTTCGAACTCAACGAAGCGTTTGCCGCACAGGCGCTGGCCAACATGCGCTATCTGGAACTCGACCCGGCCAAAGTCAACGTGCACGGCGGCGCCGTGGCGATTGGGCACCCGATTGGCGGAAGCGGTGCGCGCTGCCTGACCACGCTACTGTATGCACTCGAGACCACGGGCAAGAAGCTGGGCGTGGTGTCCCTGTGTCTCGGTGGCGGCAATGCGGTCGCGCTGGTGGTGGAACGCTTCGCCTAAACGGCAGCCACGCACTCGATTTCGATCTTCATGCGCTTGCCGTACAGGTTGGGCGCTTCAATCGTCGTGCGCACCGGTGGTGCAGGGTGGTTAAAGAATTCTTTATAGACCGCGTTCATGCCGCCAAAGTCGTCGATCTCTTTCAAGAACACGCGTACTTGAACGACCTGTTCCAGCGACGAGCCCGTCGCTTCGAGCAGCGTGCGCACATGGGTTAGCGTCGCGCGCGTTTGGTCTTCGATTGAATCGGATTCGATCAGGTTGCCCGTGGCGAGATCCACGGGACCTTGCCCCGCGACAAAGATAAACCCGTTCGCGACCACCACTGAAGAATATGGGCCGATGGGTTTGGGCGCGTTCGGCGGGTTCAGGGCGCGCTTCATGCTTTACGCTAGGGCCACGCAGTCGATCTCGATCTTGCGCGCATCGCGGCACGCGCCCATCTCGATGGTCGTACGCACGGGCGGCGCGTCGCCTTTGATGTAGCGCGCGTAAACTTCGTTCATCGCTTTGAAGTCGCGGATGTCGGTCAGGTATACGTTGACTTTGACGAGTTTGTCGAGCGACGAGCCCGCCGCTTCGAGGATTGCCTTCACGTTTTCGAGCGTGCGTTCGGTCTGAGCGGCGAGGTCGTCGCTTTCAATCTTGCCTGTGGCTGGATCGTTTGGAATCTGACCCGCGACGAAGACGAAACCATTCGCAACGATGGCCTGCGAGTATGGCCCGGCGGGTTTGGGCGCGAGGTTCGTGAGTACGGCTTTTTTCATGGCAGCCTCGGTAAAATTAAGTGCGCAGCTTTTCAGATTTCAAAGTTTCGAGTACCGAAGGGTAGAGCACCGCGTTGCAAGCGATCGCATCTTTCCCCCAGATGGTGGGCTTGCCGGTCCAGTCGGTGAAGTGCCCGCCGGCTTCTTCGAGAATCGGCAGCATCGGCGCGCAGTCCCACGGATTCATCTGCGGGTCGAGCATGATTTCCGCGCGGCCCGTTGCGACGAGCAGATAACCATAGGCATCGCCCCAGGTGCGTACGACTTTGGCTGGTTTGGCAAGGCGGTCGTAGGCGTCGGAGCGGTCCTGGCACATGCGGATGTCCGAGGTCAGCACCGTTGCGTCGGATAGTTTGGCGACATTCGAAACCTTGACGGGCTTACCGTTGAGCTTGCAGCCGAGGCCCTTCGCCGCGGCGACCAGTTCATCCTGTGCGGCGCAGTAAATCACACCCACGGATGCCGCGCCCTTCACTTCCACGCCAATCAGGACGCCCCAAAGCGGAACGCCGGCGATGAAAGATTTCGTGCCATCAATCGGATCGACGATCCAGCGGTAATCGGGGTTGCCGGACTGCGTACCCAGTTCTTCGCCCACCACCGCGTGGTCGGGAAAGTGCTTCGCGATCACGCCGCGGATCACCTCTTCCGATTCGCGGTCGGCGCGCGTGACGGGCGTGTTGTCGGCCTTGGTTTCGACGGCCACGCCGGTCTTGAAGTACGAAAGCGCCCGCGTGCCGCCCAGCCGGGCGGCGTCGGTCGCGACGTCGAGCAGTTCTTTAAGCGAAAGTGCGGGCATGCGTGGTCCTTAGGAGAATTTCGCCGCGCGTTTTTCGAGGAAGGCCTTGGTGCCTTCGTGCGCTTCGCCGGTGAAATACGTGTTCGCGAACGCGTTGCGTTCGTGCGCCAGCCCCGCTTCGATGGATGTCGAGAGTGCCTTGCGCACCAGCTCCTTGGACGTCTTCACCGCGAGCGGGCCGCGGGAAAGAATGGTCGCGGCGAGCTTCTTGGCTTCGTCGAGCAGTTGCGCCGCCGGGCCGACGACACTGACCAGGCCCAAGTCCTGCGCTTGCGCTGCCCCGATGGCTTCGCCGGAAAGAATCAGGCGCAGTGCTGCGCCTTCGCCGACCACTCGGGGCAGGCGTTGCGTGCCGCCAAAACCGGGGATCAGGCCCAAATTCACTTCCGGCTGGCCGATTTTGAGGTCGTCCGACGCGAGGCGGATGTCGCAGGCCAGCGCCAACTCGCAGCCGCCGCCGACCGCGGCGCCGTGCATCGCCGCGATGCTGACCACCGGGGAAAGTTCGATGCGGCGAAAGACCCCCTGGCCGAGCGCCGCGAAATCGAGCGCCTTGCGCGCGTCTAGCGCGTGGAGCTCCTTGATGTCCGCGCCCGCGAGGAAGACTTTGCCTTCGCCGTGCAGAATGCAGACGCGCGCGCCGGATTTCTCGACCTGCTCCCATGCTTCGCCGAGTTCCTGCAGCACCTTCGACGAAAACGTGTTCAGGCCCTGCGCGCGCGCAAAGGTGAGCGTGGCGAGCTGGCCGTCGACCGCGACTTTCATGAATTCAGGCATGGGCGTGCTCCTTTAATGAATGGGGTGCCGAAAGTGCGGGCGCGTTACGGATATTTGTAGAACCCGACGCCGCTCTTGCGGCCCAGTTTGCCGGCCGCGACCATCTGCTTGAGCAGCGGGCAAGGGCGGTACTTGGGATCGCCAAAGCCGTTCTGCAGAACTTCCATGATGTTCAGGCACACGTCGAGGCCGATGAAGTCAGCGAGCGTCAGCGGGCCCATTGGGTGCGCCATGCCAAGCTTGAAGATTTCATCTACAGCCTGCGCGGTCGCGACGCCTTCGTAGACGGCAAAGATCGCTTCGTTGATTAGCGGCATCAGCACGCGGTTGCTGACGAAGCCCGGGAAATCGCGCACTTCGATCGGCGTTTTGCCCAGGTCGCGGGCCAACTGCATGATCGTCGCGGTGGTCGCTTCGGAAGTCTTGTTGCCGCGGATCACTTCGACCAGCTTCATCACCGGCACCGGATTGAAGAAGTGCATGCCGATGAATTGCTCGGGGCGTTTGGTCGTGGCGGCGAGGCTGGTGATCGAGATGCTCGAGGTATTCGAGCCGAAGAGCGCTTCGGGTTTGCAGAGCGCGTCGAGCTTGGTCCAGATTTCCTTCTTCACGCTTTCCTGCTCGAAGACCGCTTCTACGACCACGTCGCAATCTTCGGCGGCGGAGAGGTCGCTGGTGAAGGTGATGCGCTTAAGCACCGCATCGGCCTCGGCTTGAGTGGACGTGCCCTTTTTGACCAGGCGCGCGAGCGAGCCTTCAATCGTGTTTTTGCCGCGCTCGAGCTGCGCTTTGCCCGTGTCGATCTGCACGACGCCGTATTTTACGGCGGCAACCTGCGCGATGCCGGCACCCATGGCGCCCGCTCCGATGACCGCGATCTTTTTGAGCTCCGCCATAGTTGGGCCTCGCTTTATTTTTGCGCCGCAGGCGTTTGGGGCGCCTGGGCATGTACAGTTGCGGTAACGATCGTTTCGACGGCCTGCTTTAATTTTTCAGGCGTGAAGGTGCCGCCGGCGGGGTCCTTCGTATCAAATTCGGGCACGTGCACGAAGCCGCAAGCCTTAAACGGATGTGCGGGCGTGTCGGATTCCATCAGCCGGTAAAAGCACTCGTTACATAGATAGCCGCCGGCGTTGGTCGATTTTCCCGCGCCGATGCTCTTTTCTTTAAGCGCGGCCAGGATCGCGTCGGCGGGGAGCTTGGTCGGGATGGCGTTCTCGCCGTCGGGATCGATCTTTTCGCGAGACGGAGGAAGCCCTTTGTTGTCCGGCGGCTTCTGCGGGTGGTAGCCGTTTTTCGCGACCAATTCCACTTGGATGACTTTCGAACCTACGCCGAAGCAGATCACGATTTCGGGCTTGTTGGCTTCGATGGCCTTCTTAAGCGGTGCGGCCATTTCGTCGTACACGACCGGCAGGAGCGCGGTGACGATTCTGTAGCCGCCGATTTCCTTGCCTTCGAAGGTCTTGACCGTTTCCCAGGAAGGATTGATTTTGGCGCCGCCAAACGGTTCGAAACCCGTGAGCAGCAGGACCGGCTTCTCTTCGGCGCATAGCCCGGCGGCCAGCGCGCAAAGCGCGAGCGCCAGCGAAAGCGTTTGGCGATAGCGAACGCGCTGCATCACGCCGGCCTCACTTCTTCTTGGCGAAATAGTCGTCCAGGTATTGGACGATCTCACGCGTATCGGTGCCCGGGCCGAAGATCGCCCCGAAGCCCAGCGCCTTCAGCGCATCCACATCCTGATTGGGAATAATGCCGCCGCCGAAGACCAGTACGTCGCCCATCCCGTTTTTGACGAGCAATTCCTTCACCGCCGGAAAGAGCGTCATGTGCGCGCCTGAAAGGATCGAGAGCCCCACGGCTTCGACGTCTTCCTGAAGCGCGGCTTCGGCAATGGATTCCGGTTCCTGGTGCAGGCCCGTGTAAATGACTTCGTAACCGGCTTCGGAAAGCGCGCGTGCGACTACTTTGGCCCCACGGTCGTGGCCGTCGAGACCGGGTTTGGCCATCAGGATGCGATGTCTACGAGGAGGCTGGCTCATGGACTCCCTTTTAATCGGTTAGCGATGCGGCGCAACTCACCGGCCTTTGATCCAAGCGTAAATTGCAATCGTCAGGGGGTACAGCAGTCCGGCCAGCACCAGCCAGAGCACGACCTTCATCCAGCGGCCTTCCCACCACCCAGGCGCGTGCGCGGCTTCGGCCACGGCGCCTTTGCCGTCGGTGTAGTTTCCGCAATGTGGACAGCGTAGCACGTCTGGAAAAATCGAGCGGTTGCAGTAGCTGCAGACGTCGTATTCGCCTGGATCGAGCTCATCGCTCACGTCGCGTCCTCGCCGTCCGCCTGCTGCGGCTTCGGTTCGTCTTCGTCGTCCGCTGGCGCGTCGGCATCGAATCCGATGGCCCCACCGCCGCGGCGTTTCCCGGAGCGCAGCACGCGCACTTTGCTTCCCGCCGGAACGTCGTTGCGGCCCAGGCCGTCCACCAACAGATCGTCGACGCCGCGTGTACTCGAACAGACATCTAGAATGCGCGAATGCAACTGGCGGCCATCGGGGCGCACGATCACCACGCGGTCGCCTTCGGCGACGGTGAATTCAGGCGAGGACGCCTTGTCCCCAACGAGCAAGAGGCCTTTCTCGATGATGAAAATCGTCTTCTGAACGACGTACCAGGCCTCTTTGCGATCCATGTGGGTTCCCCGGCGCTGGATTTTTGCCGCGCGCCAGTCCTGTGTAACGCTCTAGCGCGCCGGGCGCAAGATGCAGGCCGTGTAGAGCCCCAAGCCGGGCAGCGTGAATTCAACGCCGTCCTTAGTGCGCTTGAGCGTTGGCGTTTTCTTCAGTTCGCCGTCGGGGCTCAGGACTTCGAGCGCCCAGGCTTCGCCCGGACCCGCGGCCATGCTGATCTTCAGCGGCTTCTTGACGGGCTTGCCGTTGAAGTTCATCAGGTGCACGACGCGGTCCTGCGGCGCCGGGCCCTGGCGGAATTCTGCGGCGATGCCTTTTGGCGTGGCCAGCTCAAAGGAGAAGCGCCCGCCCGCAGCCCAGCGCAGTGCGGCTTCGACATCCTTCCAGTTCTTCGGCGGGAGGCAGTCGTTGTGCGAGCCGTACGGATGCCGGAACGGATCGTTTTTGTGGTCGACGGCGGGCACGAGCGTGGGGATATACGCGACGCGGCCTTTACCGAATTCGACGCGCGCAAGCTTGCCGGCGGCCTTCTGTTCAACGCCTTTGCCCCAAGCGCGGTTGCCACCAGCCGCTTGTGTGAGGTCCAGTCCGAAGAGTTCCGTCAGCGCGTTTTTGGTGCGCTGGCGGCGCCAGTCGTCGTTCGCGCCAGTGCGGTCGGTGGCCACCAGGCCGCCGCCGCGTTCGACGAAGCGCTTAAGCACCGCGAGCTGCGCGTCGCCGAGTGATTCCTGATTGGCCAGGAAAAGCACTTTGTAGCGCTCGAGGTCGCCGAGGTTCTGATCGAAGAGGATGCCGAACGGAATCTGGGCTTCCCATAAGCCCTGCTCGGCGATCAGCGGCCCGTGAATCCAGTTCATGCAGTGGTAGGCCATCGAGGCGTACGAACGCAGCACGCCGACGTCGGTCAGGATCGGCCGCGTGCCGTATAGTGCGTCTTCGTGTTGGCGCAGCCAGCGCCCGAGCGGGCCGAACAGATTGACTTCGCGTCCCATGCTCGGGCGACGCCCGAAGCCGGGGACTTCGAGCTGCTTGTTCATCACCAGGCACAGGACATCGTCGAGCGGCGTGCCCTGAGGGCTCTGTGAGAGACCCGTCGTGTGCGTAACTTTGTACGCGCGGAATTCCGCGAGCAGGTTGCCGCGCGGGCCGAGCTGCGCATGCAGGCCGGCGTCGCAGCAATTGAAGCCCGGCTCCTGCCAGCGGCCGTGGTCGATGCCGTTGTCGAAGATCAGATTATGCGGATGCAGGCCCTTGATATTCATGCCCACGGCGGTCGCAGGTTTCTTGGCGACGATATAGGCGCGCATTTCCAGGTAGAAATCATGAACGTTGCGGCAGCGGAAGTCGGTCCAATCCTGAATCGCGGGGTCGTTGATTGTGCGCACCGCACCAGCGGGCCATTCATCGGTCCAAAGGGGCGGAGCGATGCCGGAGACATCTTCGTGGCCGTAGCGTTCGAGGCGCTGCTCGCGGGAGTACTTCGCTTCGACGAATTTGGGAAAGAGTTCGCGGCAATGCTTGCAGCGGCAGGAGCGCGGCTCGCCGCGGAGGATCTGATTGTCGAAGAAGATCTCGTCGGCCTGCACCTCATCGATTGCGCAGTCGAGGACTTCTTTTACGTAAGCGCGGTAGCCCGGATTATTCAGGCAGGGGAAGTAGCGCCAAACCTGATAGCCCATATAGGTGATGGGCGACCCGTTGGTCGCGAGCGCGATCCATTCTTTGGACTCTGGGCGCTCTTTAAAAAACCAGTCGGTGTGCAGCGTTCCGCCAATGTATACGGAGACGTGCATGCCCTGCGCGTGCATTTCTTTTGCGACGGCGATGGTGCGGTCGATTTCCTCGCGCTCGGTCTTGAGGCCCATGCCTTTGTGGAAGTGCAGGCGCTCCATGCCGCGTGGACCCAGCAGCGTGCGCCAGCGCTTGATGTTCTCGGGCTTGTGATAGTCCTCGTAATATTTGGGATAGCTCAGTGGCATCCCGCCACGCCGGCGCATGAACATCAAAGGCTCGTGGCTGGGCCAGAGCACTTCTTTCAGCGCTGCCTCTTCTTCTTTGGGGTCGCAGAGGTACGGGGCGTGCGGGTGCGTTGACATAAGGACATAGGCCTCCCTGCTGTGAGTGGGAGACGCGGAATAATTGCGCGGGAGCGCCCGTAAAAAGGCACGGGCACGCCGTCACGAGGCGGCGTTCGCGCAACTGCGGCCCACTCTGCGTTTAAACTGCGGCCAGCTTTCGGTACTGGCCCCAGACTTTGCGGCAAATGTCGCACATCTCGCCCTGCGTGACGCGCACGCGCGCGCAGTCGACGAGCGCCGCCATCACGTTTTGATCCGTGCTGCGGCAGGCTTCTTCGAGGCGCTTGAGGGCAGCTTCGACGCGTAAGGCGTCGCGTTCGGCGCGGGTACGCTGCACGCGCTTCTTCTGTTCTTCTTCCAGCCGGGGGTCGATGTAGAGCAGCGGCTGTTCCTGGGGCTCGTCGGCCAAAAACGCGTTCACGCCAACGGTCTTGCGTTTGCCCGACTCGAATTCCTTCTGCTGCTGATACGAAGATTTTGCGATCTCGCGCCGGAAGAAACCGCTGTCGATCGCCGGGAACATCCCGCCGAGTTCGTCGATGCGCTTGAAGTACTCATAGGCTTCGGCTTCGAGGCGGTCGGTCAGGGCTTCGATGAAATAACTGCCGCCCAGCGGATCGATGACGTTGGTCACGCCGGTTTCGTACGCAATGACCTGTTGCGTGCGCAGCGCAATCTGGACGGCCTTTTCGGTCGGCAGCGCGAGAGCTTCGTCAAAACTGTTGGTGTGCAAACTCTGTGTTCCGCCGAGCACCGCGGCGAGAGCTTCGATGGCGGTGCGGACGATGTTGTTTTCGGGCTGCTGCGCGGTCAGCGAGACGCCGGCGGTCTGCGCGTGCGTGCGCAGGAGCAGGCTGCGCGGGTCCTTCGCGCCGCGGCGGTGGACTTCCCGCGCCCAAATGCGGCGCGCCGCGCGGAATTTGGCGATCTCTTCGAAGAAATCCATGTGCACGTCGAAGAAGAACGAGAGCCGCGGGGCGAATTCGTCGACATTCAGGCCCGCCTTGACGCCTTCGTCGATGTAGCACAGGCCGTCGGCGAGCGTAAAGGCAAGTTCCTGGCCCGCGGTCGAACCCGCTTCGCGGATGTGATAGCCGCTAATCGAGATCGTATTCCACTGCGGGACCTGCTTGGCCGCATATTTGAAGATATCGGTGATAATACGGATCGACGGCTGAGGCCCGACGAGCCACGAATTCTGCGCATGGTACTCTTTGAGAATATCGTTCTGAATCGTGCCGCGCAGCTTCTCGCCGGTGAAGCCCTGGCGTTCCGCCGCCGCGATGTAAAACGCGAACAGCATCGCCGCGGGCCCGTTAATGGTCATCGACGTGCTGACTTCGTCCATGGGGATACCTTGGAACAAGTCGCACATGTCGTCGACGGAATCAATCGCCACGCCGCAGCGCCCGACTTCGCCGCGCGAACGCGTGTGGTCGGAGTCGTAGCCCATCAGGGTGGGGAAGTCGAAGGCCACCGAAAGGCCCGTCTGGCCGTGCTCGAGGAGGTACTTGAAGCGCTCGTTGGTCTCTTTGGCCGTGCCGAAGCCTGCGAACTGACGCATCGTCCAGAGACGGCCACGGTACATCGTGGCGTGAATGCCGCGCGTGTAGGGGAACTGGCCGGGGAAATTAAGGTCGCGCAGGTACTCGTTGTTGGGATTGTCACCTGGTCCATAGAGCGGCTTGACCGGCACGCCTGAAAGCGTCTGAAAGAGCCCATCCGCGCGCTCGGGGGTCTTGGAATACCCTTTTTCGTAGGCCGCTTTCAACTGCTCGAGGTCTGACATGCAAAGCCCCCAGGTGACAAAAAGTAGTCTATACAACTCGAGGCCGAATTGCATGCACCAGTTGCATTAGTTGCGGTTGCGTGTCACGTAAAATATCAAGCGTTGGGGAGGTTCTTCTTCGCGTTGAGCAGGACTTCAAGAATTTGCAAATCACCCAGATCCTTTGGGCGTGCGGCGGCTTTTTTCGCAGCAATCAGATTCTCAAGGCTCAGAATGGCAACTTCCTGCCCAGCGACATTGCCAAATTTGGCGCCTGCCATGCACTCGTCATAGCCGCCCACGCCGGCGACTTCGCCCAGTACGTCCAACTCACCCAAGCGCGTTTTGAAGGTGAAATTAAGACCTGCGCGGAAGGTTTGCGCTTCGATCCTGAAAGGCAGGCCGCTGGGCTCCCCGCGAAGTTCAGCCTTAATTTCCTTTAGCAGCTTTGCCAATGCTTCGAGATTTGCATCATCCAGCGCGTAACAAATATCGATGTCGTAAGTGACGCGCGCGGAACCATAATAAATGCCCGCAAGACCGCCCAATAATTACAAAGCGCACCCCTTTGCGTTTGAGCAAAGCCAGGAGGGCTTCAAAATCAAGGACTTGTTCATCCATGTGTTGTCAGAGAATTTTGCCCGGCCTGCCGGAATGTCAGTGCCATGCGCAAGGCATTTGAATGGCGCTTGAGACGCATCTCGGACGTGCATTTAAGATTTTCGACGAGCAATCCCAGGTCGATGCCAAAGCGTTTGCAGCGAGCTTGCAATTCCGCATCAGCAAGAAGTGCTTGTGCCGCTGCTTCGCCAATCGGCAGAATATGATTTGAAGCTGCATCAGCCATGTCACGTCCTCGATCCCTAACTTAAGTATACCTTAAAGTTGTGGACGCGGAAACAACCATCATGGCGCCTGTAGATTGCAAGCATGCTGGAGGGAGGAATCGCCTGGGTATTTTGACGGAGTGGCGTAAATGCGACTTTGAAAGCACAATGGTGATTTAAGGAGTGCTCCCCAAAAATGATTTCGAATGCCGAGTTGGACGAAGTTGGGCGATGGCTGACTCAGAACCCGCCATTGTGCGCGGACCGCGAGGCGCGGCGCGCCCAACTAAATCGCATTCAGATGGCCACCGACGAGTTTCCCGACAGCGCTTATCATGAGTACATGAATACGTGGGCTAAGCAGACCGAAGCCGCCGCATTGGAGCGCGTTGGCGTACTCTATTATTTGGCCCAAAGGCTGGCGCGCGCGGTCGAAGAAGTCCGAACGGCCAAAGTCACGCGTGGCCTGCTCGCGTGGCATTTCTACAACATGGGCTACGTCTTCAAGACGGCGGATGCGTGCTTCGGCATCGACCTGCATGGGCGCGGGCTGGAAGGCCTCGCGGGCAATCTCGATTTTCTATTGCTTACGCACAGCCATCCCGATCATTGGACGCCGGCGCTGCTGAAGGAGTTACAGACCCGGGGCAAGCCCGTGGTTTCGAACTGGTGTGATTTTGGAACGCGGCTGGCAGGGCCGCAAGAGTTGTTGCTGGGCCATACAAAAATTCGCGTAACGCTGGGGGATCACAATTGCAACAATCCCGCACAGCACAACAACATGCTGCTATATGAAGTTCAAGCCGGCGGTGCCGCGATCTACCATGTCGGGGACAATGCCAATCTGGAAAAGATGAAGCCTACGCAGCCGATCGACCTGTACATGTTTCATGTTCAGGTGGGCTTGCCGGTCGTCGAAAGCATTCGCAAAGTCAACGCGCGCCTGGCGCTGGCGTCACACGTCCTGGAATTGGGCCATTCGCGTTTTCCGCCCTACGCGTGGCGCTGGTCCTACGATTTCGCTTATGAGTGCATCCAGGAATTCCCGGCCGAGCGCGCCGAAGTGCCAGCCTGGGGCGAGCGCTATGAGACGCCTGGAACGGAATGGCGCTTCGTCTAGCTGATTTCCTTCAGCACGTTTGCGGCAATGACCAGACGCTGGATCTCGCTGGTGCCTTCGTAGAGCCGGCAGATGCGGATATCGCGGTAGTGGCGCTCGACATCGTATTCCTTGATGAAGCCGTAGCCGCCGTGCATCTGGAGCGCCTTGTCGCAGGCGCGGAAGCCCGCTTCGCTGGCGAAGAGCTTGGCCATCGAAGCTTCCTTCGTATAGCGGCCCTTGCCTTCATCTTTCAGGCGCACCGCGCGCAGCATGAGCAGTTCCGCGGCGTCGAGTTCCATGGCCGAGTCCGCGATCATCCACTGAATTGCCTGCAAGTTGGCCAGCGGCGCGCCGAACTGCTCGCGTGTCTTGACGTGCTTGACTGCGGCTTCGAGCGCCGCGCGGCCGATGCCCAGCGCCTGTGCCGCGATCCCGATGCGCCCGCCATCGAGCGTTTCGAGGGCCACACTGAAGCCTTTGCCCAGCGGGCCGAGCAGATTTTCCTTCGGCACTTTGCACTGCGTCAGGACGATTTCCGTCGTGCTCGATGCATTGATGCCCAGCTTGTGCTCCGACTTGCCCCACTTGAAGCCCGGGAAGCTCGGTTCGACGATGAACGCGCTGATGCCTTTGTGCTTGAGCGCCTTGTCGCTGGTCGCGTAGATTACCACGATGCCCGCGTGCACGCCGTTGGTCACGAAAAGCTTGGTGCCGGTGATTTCGTAATGATCGCCCTTATCGACGAAGACCGTGTTCAGCGTCGCGGCATCGGAGCCTGAGTTGGGCTCAGTTAGCGCATAGGCGCCGAGCGTCTTGCCGCTGGCGAGCGGCTTGAGGTACTTCTCTTTTTGCGCGGGGGTGCCGTGGCGCAGGATCGGATCGGTGCACAAGCTCGTGTGCGCGCTTAAAATCACGCCACAACTGCCGCAGGCTTTGCTGATTTCCATGACCGCGTAAATGTAGGAAGTCGCGCTGGCGCCCGTGCCGCCAAATTCTTCGGGCACATAGACGCCCAGCAGGCCTAACTCGGCCATTTCCTTTACGATCTCGGTGGGAAAACGGCCAGTCTCGTCGAGTTCTTTCGCGATCGGCTTGATCTTCTTTTCTGCGAGTTCTTTGGCGGTGTCTCGAACTGCTTGTTCGGTTTCGTCGAGGCGAAGGTCCATGCGCGTCCTTTCTGGGGAGCCGATCCTGCACTTTGAGAGTTATAGACAATTATGACGGCTTGGTCAAAGAGAAGCAGCCATGTGCACCACATTTAAAGCCCGAATTTGCGGTTGCCGAGAAGCGCTCGGGACTGTATTAACGCTTCTCCAAATTTGATGTCCCGTTCTGTTTAGAAGGAGTTGGACCGATGTCCATTCACAGCAGCTTACGAACCGGTAGCGGCTTGGCTTTCCATCGCAACGTGCTGACGCGGCGCGAACGCCTCGTGAAGCTCGAAGAAGAAGGCCGCTGGAAGGAAGGCAAGAATTCCGTCCTGGGCCTGCCCAAGGTTAAGAACATCAAGGCCAAGGCGAAGAAGAAGGCTGCGGCGGCCGAAGGCGAAGCGGCAGCGGCGGGCGCGGCTCCGGCGGCAGGTGCGGCTCCGGCCGCAGCGGCGGCCCCAGCGGCGAAGGCCGCGGCTCCGGCGGCGAAGGCAGCTCCGGCCAAGAAGTAAGCCAGCCCATCTTCAGCAAGGTTTTGCAAGGGCGGGAGGCGACTCCCGCCCTTTGCTTTTGGTGCCTCCATGTATCCGACCACGCACCGACCCTGGCCGCTTCCGACGCGTGGATGGGCGCTCCGGCAGTCGTGGCATGATCTACTCTTCGCGCACTGGCCCATCGATGCCAAAGCCATGCGCGCTGCAGTGCCTCCGGAACTGGAACTCGACCTGTTTGAAGGCGCGGCGTGGGTCGCCGTGGTGCCGTTTCGCATGTCGGGCGTGCGGCTGAAATGCACGCCCGCGCTGCCCTGGCTATCCGCATTCCCTGAGCTCAACGTCCGCACGTACGTCACCCGAGACGGCAAGCCGGGCGTCTGGTTCTTCAGCCTGGACGCCGGCAATCCGCTGGCCGTGAAAATCGCGCGTGGCTGGTATCACCTGGCGTACTTCAACGCGCGTATGGCGTTGGAAGAAGACGCGCAAGGCATCCGCTACACCTCTCTGCGCACGCATAAGGGCGCGGCGGTGGGGGAATTTCGCGGGCGCTATCGTCCGACGGGCGGCGTGTATGCGGCCAAGTCCGGGTCGCTCGAACATTGGCTCACCGAACGCTATTGCCTATACGCGCAAGATGCCCAGCGGCGCGTGTATCGAGGCGAGATCCACCACGTTCTCTGGCCCCTGCAGCCTGCGGAAGCGGACCTTGAAGTAAATACGATGGCGCGCGCGGCGGGGCTTGAGTTGCCCAACGAGCGACCACTTTTGCATTTCGCTCGGCGGCTGGATGTGGTGGCGTGGGCGCTGGAGCGCTTAGGCGGGTGACGCGGCTTCTGTCCCGGGTTCGCCGGGCGCTTTACGCAGGATAAAAGTCACCGGGCCTTCATTGACCAGGGCAACCTGCATGGCGGCGCGAAAGATCCCGCGCTTCACGGGAACGCCGTGGGTCTGCTCAAGCTGTTCGCAAAACGCTTCGTAAAGCGGTTTGGCCAGATCCGGCGGTGCGGCTTTATCAAAGCCCGGTCGGCGGCCGCGGCTGCAGTCTCCGGCGAGCGTGAATTGGCTCACCACGAGCGTCGCGCCAGAGACGTCCTTTACGGACAGATTCATTTTTTCTTGCGCGTCTTCGAAGATGCGCAAATTCGCGCACTTCTCCGCGCCCCAGGCGATCTCGGCCGCAGTATCACCCTTTTCGACGCCCAGGAGAATCAGCAGCCCGCGTGCGATTTCGGCGCGGTAGTTTTCCGCGGCCACCGTTACCGAAGCGGAAGAGACGCGTTGCAAAACGACGATCACGGGGCCTCGCGCTTATTTCTTGGGTTGGGAAACGGTGCGCATATACGCGCCGATGTCGTTAAGAATGGATTCGTATGCGAAGGATGTTTTGGTTGCGCCGGAGATTTCATCCACCTTGACCAGATCCTTGCTGAGTTTCTGGCCGGAGAACTGTTTGACGAGCTTATGGACGTCGTCCTTGGCCATTGGATTGCCGTAAAATTCGAGCCCACGCACCGGTTCGACTTCTTTAACCTTCAAGTCGTCGAGTTCCAGGGCCACCAGGCACTGTGCATCGCTGCAAACGGGGCAGGAGATCGGGTGATAGGCGTCGACAATCCAGCCGAGCTGCTCCTTCTCCTTCCGCACCACGTAAAGCTGTAGATTGGCTTCGGGCGCGCCTTTGACCAACTCTACCACGGCCTCGTCATCGAAGACCTTTTTGGCGAAGGCTGCAGGGTTGCTTTGCAGGCGGCCCTTGTGGGTCTTGGGACCAATGGAGCGTGCGACCAGGTTGGGGAAGATGGTCTCGATCTGGTGCAGGTCGCCCTTGTCGATCAGCCCAAACGGCCCGATGACCAGGGTGATTTCGCCGTGCTCCTTCAGCTCCAGGCGCTGTTCGTCGGCTTGCAGCGCCTTGTAGCCGGACGCCATGTCGATCGAGACTCGGGAAAAACTCAGGCGCGGGTACTGCGCATTGAGCTTGGTTAAAAAGGCATCAACGCGCGGCCAGTTCTTGTCGTCCTTCGAGAAATAGACGACGACTTCCACCGGCGGGCCATCCGAGTTGGGCGGGGGTGGGGGCGTGCCGGCGTGCGCGGCGCCAGCCAGCAGCACGGCAAGCAGAAGTCCGCTTAGCGGTCGTAGACGCATCGATTCGACTTTCGCCTCGCAGAAAGAAAACGAGGCGCCGGGAGCTGCAATTCCCGGCGCCTCGCGTTTTGTCGACAGCACCGGAAAGACTTACTTCATCTGGTCGATCAGCTTGTCCGTATCGATCTTCAGGTCGCGGAGCGTGCGCGAGAACGCGGCCGCTTCGCCGTACTTCGCGGACTGGCCCAGCACCGGGATCTTGAGGTACTCGTCCTGATTGACGCGGAGGTGGTCGATGTTGGCCTTGTCCGCTTCTTCCATGACGTAATTCTTCATCGCTTCTTCATCCGGCAGGTGTCCGCCGTCTTCGGTCTTCTTGTCGGCCAGCGGGAGCAGGACCACGACCACGTTCATGCTCGCGCGGATGTATTCGTTGTTCTGGTTCTTCGAGAACTTGTAGTTGGTGAAGTTCGTGAAGGCCACGACCGGCACGGTGCGGTTGGGCGCCTGCTTGGGCGTATAGCCGCCGGGCAGCTTGATGTCGCCGAGCAAGTGTTCGCGGCCATAGACGATCCCGCCGAACAGGCGGTCGGAAGCCGCCCAGTTCTTGGCGATGTCGTCGTCAGCGGAGATGCTGCCGTACGTGTGCGGCTCGCCCGCGATCAGGGTGATGCCCAGGCGGTCGTCCTTCTTGATCGACTTCAGGATCTTGATGAATTCCTTGGTCGTGACCGGGTTCTTGTAGAGCGGGCCGCCGTTGATCACGAAAGCGTTCTTGTCCTTGTCGAAGCCCACGGTCTTGATCGGCTCGAAGCCGTCCGCGTTGCCTTCAAACACCACGCCCTTGGGCGCGTCGTTATAGCGTGCCACGATCTGGGCGGCCGTCGACGGGGCTTCCATGTGGGTGAACGAGAAGACAAACGCCACGGCGAGCAAAGTCGCCAGTCCAATGAGTGCGGTACGCATGTTCAGCTTTCTCCTGCGGTTGGGGTTGATTTTAAAAAAGACGGCGGGCCTAAGGTTCCCCCTGGCCCGCCGTAATGTTGACGTTCTAGGTGCAGCTTGCCAGCAAAATTACTTGATGATATCCAGGCTGGCTTCGTCGCATCCCGGGACGCTCTTGTAGCGTTCCACGATTCCTTTGCAGTCGCACTTGGTGCGGACCCAGACGAGGTGTTCAGGCTTGTCGAGAACCTGGTGGCTGACGGTTTCGACCTTGGCCGGAACCTTGACCTGGATCGACTTTTCAGCTTCAACCTGAACCTGTTCCTTGATCGTTTCCGAGCGGGCCGGCACGATCGCGGTGTCAACCTTGGACGGAACGTCGACCACGGTCACGTCCACGCAGGTGCTTTCCGGCGCGATCGGGACCTTGCGGACTTCGGCGTCCTTAACCTTCTTGTGGACCCTGACGCACTTTTCGACCGCGGGAACCGTTGTGGCAACGCGTTCAGCTTCGTGAACCAGGACTTCCTTGTTCACCGTCTGGTAGACGGCCGGTACTTCAACCAAGCCGAAACATTCCTTGCCTTCGGAGCGCTGCGCGTTCTTGTCGTTGCAGTCGACCTTGCGCCATTCGGTGCGGGCCGGAGCGACGAGGATTTGTTCGCAGACGGTCTTGTATTCGGCCGGGCGGACGCAGCATTCTTCGTACGCGGGGCGGACCACGATCTTCGTTTCGACCCATTCATAAACCGCCGGTACGACCTCATACGTGAAGCATTCTTCCTGCGTCACGATGGTCCGCTTCTCGGTCTTGAAGGTGGCCGGCGTGCAGCTCAGCACCTTCTTCGCCGGAGCAACTTCGAGCAACTTGTCCCGGGTTTCAAACTTGGCCGGAACGGTCTGCTTGAAGAACGTTTCCGGGCGCGTGCAGACCTGTTCGGACACGCTCTTATACGTGGCCGGGCGGGTCACCAAGCACCACACTTCACCAGGCTTGGCCTGGGGCGGCGTCTGGCCTTCGACGAACGGAACTTCGTCCGGCGAATCAACGGCCGCGGCAAAGCCCGCGAAGCCCAACATCGTTACGGCAATGACCGGCAACAACCGGTAAGCTAAACGCAGCATTAGTCATCCCTCCCAGGATGGAATCTTATTCTCTTTTGTGCGGTCCAGATTGAGCCCGCACCCTAAGCAACAACCCACTCTGTGTCAAAGGCTAAATCAGGATACGCGGTCCGGATTGCCTTGTCAAAACCTGAGAATCCGCGTTCCCTAATGCCTACCAATCTCTCTCGTTTTGCTACATCGGAATGAATGGCGTTTAGCTTTACGAAAAAAACTCTAAAATCTCCTCTGAAATCAAACGAGCACCGCTCAACCTTGTTTGCATCTGATTTCCCCTAGGCGCCAAGTTCATGTTTGCAGACGAAACGCAACATTGTCTATTCAGGCTTTTGCTGGAATTGTCCCCTAAAACGCGTAGCGTACGGGCAAGTCGAGCTTATCGAGGGTCAACGCGGTGCGTACACGCGAAATTGAAGTCGGTTCCCTGCGCATTGGCGGCAAAAACCCGCTCTTTCTGATTGCGGGACCTTGCGTCGTGGAAAGCCACGAGGCCTGCTTCGAGGCCGCCCGCAAAACGAAGGAAGCGGCCGCGGCGGCCAAAATCCCGCTGATCTTCAAAGCCTCCATCGACAAGGCCAACCGTTCGTCCGGGACCTCGTTCCGCGGCGGCGGCATGAAGGAAGGCCTCGCGATCCTTAAGGCCATCAAGAAGGAACTGAACCTCCCGATCATCACCGACATCCACGAGCCGCAGCAGGCCGAGATGGTCGCGGAAGTCGCCGATATCCTTCAGATCCCCGCGCTGCTCAGCCGCCAGACCGACCTGATCCTCGCGGCCGCGCAGACCGGTAAGGCCGTCAACGTAAAGAAGGGGCAGTTCATGGCCCCCGGCGACATGCGCAACGTCGTCGACAAAATCCGCTCCACCGACAACGAAGATATCCTGCTGACTGAACGTGGGACGTGCTTCGGTTACCACTACCTCGTCAATGACATGCGCTCGTTGCCGACGATGCGGCACCTGGGCTATCCGGTGGTCTTCGACGCGACGCATTCGGTTCAGATTCCCGGCGGGCTTGGAAATCGCTCCGGGGGCGAGCGCCACTTCGTGCCGGTGTTGGCGCGCGCGGCGGTTGCGGTGGGCATCGACGGCCTGTTCCTGGAAGTCCACCCAAATCCGGACAAGGCGCTTTCCGACGGCCCGAACATGCTGCGCATCGAAGATCTCCCGCCCATGCTGATTCTGATGCGCGAGATCGACCGCGAAATCAAAGCCTTCATCGAAGCGGAGAAGATCGACCCGCAGCCGACCAAACCCGGCGCCGGCGACACGCTTTATTATCCGACCACGCCGCCGAAGAAGGACACGAAGGCCCAGTAATCGGACCCTCAGCTTAAAGTAGGCTTGCGCGCGAGATGAGCACGCCCCCGTTTTCGTATGCCGAAGCCTGCGCGTACCTCGATTCTTTCGTCAATTTCGAGCGCTCCGTTCCCAACCAGCGCGAACGCGCGACTGGCAGCAGCGCAGGTGGGTCCTTCGATCTAACCCGTGTGCGCGAACTCGCCAAAAATCTCGGCGATCCGCAGGACGCCTTTCCGGTCGTGCACATCGCAGGCACCAAGGGCAAAGGTTCGACCTGCGCATTTTGCGCGGCAATACTGAAGGCCGCAGGTCTGCGCGTTGGCGTGTACACGTCGCCACATCTCGAAGACCTGCGCGAACGCATCACGCTCGATGGAGTCATGATTCCTCAGGCGCGCTTTGCGGAACTGCTCTTCGAAATGCGCCCCGCCTTGGACGCCATGCGCGCGCGGCCCAGCGGGCGCCGTCCGACCTATTTTGAAGCCGTCACGCACTTGGGCTTTCAGTATTTCAAAACCGAACACGTGGATGTCGCAGTCGTCGAAGTGGGCCTCGGCGGACGGCTGGATGCGACCAATATTGTCAAACCGGCGGTCTGCGGCATTACCCATGTAGGCTACGATCACATGGCGATCCTCGGCAATACGCTGGCCGAAATCGCGGGCGAAAAAGCCGGCATCCTGAAAGCCGGCGTGCCGGGTTTTGTCGCGCCTCAGGTCCCTGAAGCCGAAGCCGCGATCGAAAAAACCGCGCGCGATGCGCAGGCCCCGCTGGAATGGCTCGCGCGGTCGTATCGCCTTGAATTGCTGGATAACCCCGCTCCCGGGCGGCTATTGCCGCGCGTGCAGGCACGGTTACTCCCGAATTCCGGAAACACCGCGTTGGCAGAAGCGACGCTGAGCCTCGCGGGGCGTTTCCAGGCCGACAACTGGGCGCTCGCGGTGCGGCTTGCGCAAAGCGTCTATCGAAAGATCAAAGGCGCCGAGTTGCCCGCAGCGGCCATTGCGCAGGGGTCAAGTGCCGTGGTCTGGCCCGGGCGGCTGGAAGAGATCCCTTCGACCGGACCGCGTCAGGGCAAGCCTCCTTTAATACTGGATGGTGCGCACACGGGCGCTTCCGTCGAACTGGTGTTGAGCGAACTCAAGCGCGAGCTTCCCGAAAGGCCGCTGATCGCGCTCTTCTCCTGTGCCAAAGACAAAGACCTGCCCTCAATGCTCGAGGCCCTTAAGCGCCACGTGTCGGGGGTGGTCTTCACGCATTCCGGGAATCCGCGCAGCGTTGAGCCGGCGCAGTTGGCGGAACGCTGGAAAGAGGCCTCCGGACAAGTGGCTCCAGCTCACAGTGAATTAAAGGAAGCTTTGGACGCCGCCGACCAATTGGCCGGTAATAAAGGGGTGCTCGTGGCGGTCGGTTCACTCTTCCTGGTGGGGGGCCTGAAAGGCTTGCTAAACAAGCCCCAGAATCGATAGATTTCTAACCTTTACTTTCGCTGATTTACGCTATTCTCGGCCCAAGCAGTCAAAAAGAATTTGTGGACACACAAGACGGTGCCGGTAAATCCGCACGCTGAACCGTTTGCAGCGTTGGCGTGTAGTCGCGCCTTAGAGGGAGTGAGGAACGCGGCATGCTGCTCGACCGGACACACAGAGGCTGGCTTCTGTTCTCCTTGCTGGTCCTGATCGGCTCCTCGATCTATTTCTGGTTCTATTACCAGCAATCATACGAAGGCGGCGGCAACGGGCCGTCCGGTCAGTCGTGGCCGGGCTTGGCCTTTGGCATCGCCGGCTTCGGAATGATGATTTTCTGCGCGCTGTTGGGCGTGCGTAAAAAAGTGCGCATCTGGCGCCTGGGCAAGGCCCAGACGTGGCTGCGCGCGCACATTTGGTTCGGGTTGCTCTCCGGCCCGCTGATTTTCTTCCATGCGGGGCTGCGCTGGGGCAACAACCTCTCCTTCTGGATCACGGTGCTGTCCGTGGTCGTGATCGTCTCCGGCATCATTGGCTTGTTCCTGCAAAACCTACTGCCGCGCGCCCTGCTGACGCGCGTGCCGGCGGAATCCACCTTTGAGCAGATTCCGGAAGTGATTGGAGTCCTGCGCAAGGAATCGGATGAAATGGTCGCGGAACTTTGCGGGCCGCTGGGTGTCGAAGGTGAAAACACCGACCCGAACCAGCAGAAGAGCCAGCATATCGTGACGTCGCTGAAGAGCGGCGGGCATTTGCAGGGCAAGGTTTCGCACACCCGCGAACGCGGCGCACCGACGGGCCCTGCGGCGGGTTCCGAGCCGCTTAAGACATTCTATCTGACCGAAGTCCGCCCGTTCTTGGTGCCGGAATACCAGAGCCAGCTCAAGGTTTCGCTCCAGCGCAGTTCGCGCGCGCTCTTCGATTATGGGCGCACGCTGGTTCCGCCGACGCTGCATGGGGCGGTCTCCGATCTGGAATCGATCTGTGAAGAACGCCGCCAGTTGAACATTCAGGCGCGGCTGCATTTCTGGCTGCACTCGTGGCTTTTCATGCACGGGCCGCTGTCGTATCTGTTGATCGTGCTGGGCTTCTGGCATGCGATCAAGGCGTTGACGCTGTACTAAGAGTAAGAGCACCGAGGTGAGGCATGGCGCGCATCCTGGAAACCGGCGAACTGCCTGAGCAGCAGAAAGCCCGTGGCCAGCGCATCGACCACTGGTACTACAAGAAGTCCCACCCGTGGCGTACGCGCAAGTTTTTGCTGTCCATGCTCTTTCCGATTCTGGGCATCGGGATTGTGCTCGCCTTCACGTATCTGCCCTTCGGCGACAACGCCTTCCTGCCGGGCCCCGTTTCGACCAAGCACCATCTCTTCGGCCATCGCTGCGACGAATGCCACGAACAGGGCAAAGACAAAGACGGCCAGCCTTCGTGGGGCAAAGTCACCGACCAGAAATGTCTCGCCTGCCATGACGGTCCTTTGCATAAGGACAACATGGTCTTCCACGGCGAAAATGTGATGAAGGACAAGGCCGGCAACGACGTACAGACCCCGACCTGCGCCAGTTGCCACGTAGAACACAAAGGCGCGGTCTTCCTGACGCAGATTGCCGACCGCCACTGCACGCAGTGCCACGCCGACCTGAAAGTTTCCAAGGGCGCGCCACAGGTAACGGTTAGCATCCGCAGCTTTAACGACGGACACCCCGAATGGAAGCTGCTGCGCGACAAGGAAAAAGACAAGACACCCTTCATCTTCCCCCACGACAAGCATCTGAGCGGCGTGAAATGGGGCAAGGATGCGATCGAGACGCGCAAGGGCGTCGACAAGGAATTCTTCAAGGCGCCGGGCGCTTCGATGGCTTGCAGCGACTGCCACGTCCAGGACTCCGACGGCCGCTACATGAAGTCGACCAACTTTGAAAAGCACTGTATGTCCTGCCATGC
>Ga0265314_10001163_pt1 | contig 30338 bp, 33 predicted proteins | sample 4126metaG_FD_203106 | JGI IMG/M metagenome (GOLD analysis project Ga0265314, IMG submission 203106) | Rhizosphere microbial communities from Carex aquatilis grown in University of Washington, Seatle, WA, United States - 4-1-26 metaG | ecosystem: Host-associated > Plants > Roots > Rhizosphere >... | reverse complement strand
GCTTGCCCTTCTGTCGATCCTCTCAGCCTTCGCAGCAGCCGCCGCGCCCTCCGGCGAAGAAGTCTACAAAGCGCACTGCGCCGCCTGTCATGACCAGAACACTCCGCGCATTCCGCCCCGCGATGCCCTGCGAAAATTACCCGCCGCGCGCATCCTCAAGACGCTGGATTTCGGTTTGATGATGAATATCGCCTACACCCTGAAACGCGACGAACGCGAAGCCGTAGCCAGCTTCCTGGGCGTAGCAACCGCCGAATCGCAGCCTCTAACCAACGCCTGCCCTGCCGGGAAGCCACCCATCTCCGGCTCCGCCGCCAGCAACTGGAATGGCTGGAGCCCCACCCTCGACAACGCCCGCTACGTCCCCACCGAAAAAGGCGGCGTCAGCATCGGTCAGATGCGCAACCTGAAATTGAAGTGGGCCTTCGGATTCCCCGGCGACATCACCGCCTTCGGAGCCCCCACAGTGTTCAACGGAACCGTATTCACTGGCAGCGCCGGCGGCAACATTTATGCGATCGACGCGAAAACCGGCTGCACTCACTGGGTCTTTGAAGCCAACGGCCCCGTGCGCATGGCCGTCTTAGCTGTGGCTACCGGATCTAATACATCATTGGTCTTCGGCGACCAGATCGGCTGGGTGTATTCGCTCGATGCCCTGACCGGCAAACAACTCTGGCGCAAACGCATCGAAGATCACGAAGCGACGCGCCTGACCGGCTCGCCCGTCGAGCGCGATGGCGTAGTCTACATCCCCGCCGCGTCCTGGGAAGAAACCCGTTCGCTCGATCCGCAATACCCCTGCTGCACCTTCCGCGGCAGCCTGACCGCCGTGCGCGTGCGCGACGGTTCAATAGCCTGGAAAGCCTACATGATCGACGCCCCTAAGAAAACCGGCGTCACCAAATTAGGCACCGCCACCTACGGCCCCTCCGGCGCCGGCATCTGGTCCGCCGCGACCATCGACGCTAAGCGCGGCGTGCTCTACGTAACCACCGGCGACAACTATTCGCATCCGGCAACGAAGACCAGCGACGCCATCGTAGCGCTGCAAATCAAAACCGGCAAGATTCTATGGTCGCAGCAGACCCTCCCCAACGATGTCTACAATTCCTCCTGCGGCAATAAGGCCGCGGCGAATTGTCCCGACGATCCCGGTCCCGATTACGACTTCGGTTCGTCAGCATTACTAGTCCACTCCCCCGAAGGCAAAGAAATGTTAGTAGCCGGACAAAAATCAGGAGTCGTTTACGCGCTAGACCCCGCGCAAAAAGGCAAGATCCTCTGGCAGAAACGTGTCGGCAAAGGCGGCGTCAACGGCGGAGTCCAATGGGGCATGGCCAGCGACGGCCAAAAAGTCTATGCAGCCACCGCTGATTCGCTGAAGCTCTCCGGCGGCTCTCGCAGCGAGTCGGTCCTAGGCAACGCAAATTACGATCCCACCGCCGGCGGCGGCCTGACCGCACTGCGCCTAGGCGACGGATCGCAAGCCTGGTTCGCCCCCCCGCAAGCCTGCGCTCCTCCCAAACCCGGCTGCAGCCCCGCCCAGGAAATGGCCGTAACCATGATCCCCGGCGTAGTCTTCAGCGGTTCGCTAGACGGTCACATGCGCGCCTTCGACGCCGAAGATGGCAAAGTCCTGTGGGACTTCGACACCGCGCGCGACTTCCCCACCGTCAACGGCGTCTCCGCGAAAGGCGGATCGCTAGACGGCGCAGGCCCCGTGATCTCCGGCGGGATGATCTTCATCAACTCCGGCTACCCCCGCAACGGCGGCATGGCCGGGAATGTGCTGCTGGCCTTCGGCACGGAATGACAACAGCGGCGGACAAGGATCCAGCAGAGTTTATAATCAACGCGGAAAAAGTGTGTTCGATATTCGGTAAGTGGCCCACGTTTCACGACGCAGAAGTCTTAACTCTCTCGTTGGATAGAGCGACACGGCCTAACCAGCCTTCAATGGTGATTCGAGTATCGATAGATCTCTCCATCGTTACGTTTCGTTTCGAGAGGCCTGAGGATTTGATCATTGAAGATTTCAACCACCAGAACGTCCTCACGGGTATTTACTTCAAACTTATCGAGGATACGGTGCATGTAAAATGTGACGGAACCTTTGGTGTAGACGCGGCCTTTCGCTGCCAGAAAGTCAGCGTAGAAGCGGTTGAAGTGGTTTGAAATGGAAATCGCCGAAGCCGCCAGTTCCATCGGCGCCCGCCTCGACCGCCTCCCAGCCACACGCACCATCTGGCGTTTGGTGGCCCTGCTCTCGCTAGGCGGCTTCTTCGAATTCTACGACCTCTTCTTCACCGGCTACATCGCCCCCGGCCTAGTCCGCAGCGGCATCCTGACAGCCTCCACCCACGGACTCTTCGGCACCACCGGCGTAGCCAGCTTCGTTGCCGCGATGTTCTCCGGACTGTTCCTCGGCACGGCCCTCTTCGGCTTCGTAGCGGACCGCTTCGGCCGCCGCACCATCTTCACCTATTCGCTCCTCTGGTACACCATCGCCAGCGTGATGATGGCGTTTCAGCACGACGTCTTCGGACTCAACCTCTGGCGCTTCATCTCCGGCATCGGCGTAGGCGTCGAGCTAGTCACCATCGACACCTACCTGTCCGAACTAGTCCCCAAAGAATTACGCGGCCGCGCCTTCGCCTTCAACCAAACCATTCAGTTCTCGTCCGTGCCCGTAGTAGCGTTGCTGGCGTGGCTGCTAGTTCCGCGCATGCCGCTAGGACTCGACGGCTGGCGCTGGGTGGTGCTCATCGGAGCCGGTGGAGCAGTCTTCGTCTGGTGGATCCGCCGCAGCGTCCCCGAAAGCCCCCGCTGGCTCGCGCAGCAAGGAAGGCTCGACCAAGCGAAAGCGATCCTCGACGAATTGGAAACTCGCATCGCCATCGAGTCCGGTTTCGCACTGCCGCCCCCCGCGATGTCGGACCCACCATCTCCACGCGGAAACTTCGCCGAGATCTGGAAGCCTCCCTACCGCACGCGCACTTTGATGCTGATCGTCTTCAATGTTTTTCAGACGGTGGGCTTCTACGGTTTTTCGAATTGGGTCCCGACGTTCCTGATCAAGCGTGGCATCCCGATAGTCAACAGCCTGGAGTACACGTTCCTGATCGCCATCGCCGCCCCCTTCGGCCCGCTACTAGCCTACAAACTAGCCGACAAGTTCGAACGCAAATGGCAGATCGTTCTGGCCGCTTTTGGCGTCGGACTATTCGGCGTGCTCTTCGCACAAATGACGCAAGCGCCGATGCTGATCACCCTAGGCATCCTGCTGACGATGTCGAACAATATCCTGTCGTTCTCATTCCACGCCTATCAAGCCGAACTCTACCCCACCCGCATCCGCGCCTTAGCAGTGGGTTTCGTCTACTCCTGGAGCCGCCTCTCCGTAGTCTTCAGCGCCTTCCTAATCGCCTTCGTCCTAGACCGCTTCGGCGTCCCCGGCGTCTTCACTTTCATAGCCGGCAGCATGCTGATCGTAATGCTGGCCATCGGAATCCTAGGCCCCCGCACCACCCGCCAATCCCTAGAACAAATAAATAGGGACGGAGCCTGATTATTGCCCCAAAACGGGATTGTTTCACTTCGGAACAATAATCAGGCTCCGTCCCTCTTTATTTTGCGGGCAAGCTGGAGGGCGGCACCACCCCGTTCATCCGCGCATAAACCACCATCTGCCCGTAATGATCGAAACTATGCGCCGGCAAGAAACTAGCCGTAAACACCCGCGGAATCGTCCCCCCGAATGGCGACTTCAAAGTCTCCATCTGATTCTGCGCCGTCAACGTCGCAATCGACTTGTGAGCGAAAGCGAACGCGCCTTTCAGATAAGCCAACACCTGCTCCTTAGTCTTGACCGAATCCGGCCCATTATCGGTGCCCCCAATATCCACCGGCGGCTTCTGATTCAACGCCGGCGCCGACACTTGGTAAATAATCGTCGCAATATGCTTCGCCTGCTGCGCGAACGTCCGCACTCCCGTGAACGAACCCGCGGTCGGAGCAAAATTGTATTTATCCGCCGGCATCGCCCCCGCCAGCCCCATCACGTCGCTCTCGACGCCCTTCAACTGCCCGTCGTAAAAAGTAGCCAGCGGGTCCCCGGCAAACAGCGGCGCTGCCAATAGCGCCAACACCAAAATTTTCGTTCGCAAGATTCTTGCCTCCAGGTTTTTAGGATAGCCTGACCGGAATGTTATCCTGGCGTTAGATCCGGCATGGCAATCGGAACACGGTCCTACACGCGCGGCTATCTATCCTCCAGCGGACTTCCGCCTGGAATTCGCGCCCTGCTGATCTCGAACGTCGCCGTCTTCGTCATCACCTTCTTCGCCGGCCGCCGGCTCGCCGGTACGGTGGATCTGCTGATGCTCCGCCCGTCCGACGTAGTGACCCACGGCTACATCTGGCAGTTAGCCACCTACATGTTCCTGCACCAAGGCATCGGGCACATCCTCTTCAACATGCTTGCCCTGTGGATGTTCGGAACCGAGTTCGAACGCCTGTGGGGAACCCGCCGCTTCCTCAACTTTTATTTCTTCTGCGGCATCGGCGCCGGCTTGTGCGTCATCGTCGGCAACTATTTATTCGGAAATCCTGACATCGGAACCGTCGGCTCCTCCGGTGCGATCTTCGGAATCCTGCTGGCCTCAGCCGTGATGTGGCCCGACCGGCAAATGCTCTTCTACTTCCTGATCCCCATCAAGATGAAATATTTCGTCATGATCATCGGAGCTATCGCTTTCTTCAACTCATTTAACCCCGCGAGCCCCGTCAGCGACATCGCGCACTTGGGCGGCATGCTCTTCGGCTACGTCTTCCTCAAAATCCCGAGGATGCGCGGCGTCGACCCCATCGGCGCCATGCGTGAATCCTACCGCGTCTGGAAGCTCGAGCGCGCCAAAAAGAAGTTCCAAGTCTACATGCGCAAAAAAGGCTCCGACCGCGACCGGACCATCCACTAGTTCGTCCGCGCCGCCTGCAACCCTCCCACGTTTTTTTACGTCATAATTTAGGCATGAAGGCTAACAGGGTTCTGATCGCCATGTTTTTGGGCGTGCTGGGGCTGACTGTGTTCCTCGTGGAACACGCCGGTGCCCAACAGGGTCCCAACTCCGATTCAAGCACCACCGTCGCCAAGCCGCGTAAGCCCTCCACCGACGGCAACGCGCCCGCGGCCGACCCCAATCAAGCCAAGATTCCTTCGAAATTCAACAAGCCGAAAGACGCCGCCATACCCGAGGGCGTGCCCACATTTGTTTCCAACGCCATCACAGTGACGGTCGACACCGCCGTCCTCGATAACAAGGGCCACTTCATCCCCAACATCCCCAAGCAAAACTTCCGTGTGCTGGAGGACGGTGTCCCCCAGCAGATCGCCGGCTACTCGCTGGGCGAAGCCCCCATGACGGTGTGCCTGCTGATCGAATTTTCCAACCGCTTCCAAAGTTTCTATTCGCAGGCCTGGTTCCAAACCCTCACCGCCGCGTACGGCTTCGTGCAAACGCTGAAGCCCGACGACTACGTGGCCGTCATCGCCTACGACCTGCGTGAGGAAATTCTTTCCGACTTTACCAATGACCGCCAGCAGACTGCCGAAGCCATGGCGCGTTTGCGCATCGCCGGCTTTTCTGAATCCAATATGTATGACGCGCTGGTCGACACCGAGCAGCGTATGCAGGAGATCGAAGGCCGCAAAGCCATTGTGCTGATCTCCTCTGGCATCGACACTTTCAGCAAACTCACTTACGACAAAGCCCGCCGTGCCGTGCAAGATGCCGGCGTCCCCGTCTATACCATCGGCCTAATGCAAAGCGCACGCGAGATGGCCGACGCCTCCGGCGCCATGGGTGCGATCGAACGCATGGACTTCCTGCAAGCCGACAACCAGATGCGAACCTTCGCTGCCGAGACCGGCGGTATGAGCTATTTCCCGCGCTTTTACGGAGAATTTCCCGGAATTTTTCAAAGCATACAACAGACGCTGCGTAGCAATTACGTGCTCACCTACAATCCCTCCAATCAAGCGCGCGACGGCAAAGTGCGCCGCATCAAAGTGGAGCTGATCAATCCCGAAACCAACGAGCCTATTCGCTTGAACGACGACAAAGGCAAGCCCATCAAGTACAAAGTGGTTGCAAAGACGGGCTACACAGCGCCGCGCGAAGTCGAGTGACACGCGTTTCGTCATACAATCGTAACCTCTCGGCAACATACTCCGCGTGAATTGTAGTGGAGCGATTGTCAAGCACTCAATCTTCTCCGTTTTGAGTTTGTTACAAAGTCGTTGACACAGTTTCGGCTCTCTGCTAAATTCGCGATGTTCCCCGACAATGATTTCCCGAAATTCTTCACCTTCACCGACCCGCGCGCGAATTCTTTTAGTGGACGACAACGCCAACGGACTCGCCGCGCGCAAGAGCGTTCTCGAGGAACTAGGCTATCGCATCGTCACCTGCACCAGCGGTGCCGATGCGCTCGAGCAGTTCGCGGCCTCAAAGTTCGATCTGGTAGTAACGGATTATAAAATGCCGCGCATGGATGGACTGGAACTGATCGCACGTCTGCGCAAATCCACGCCGGACCTGCCCATCGTACTGGTCTCCGGCTACGTGGATACCTTGGGGATGAACGAAGCCTCCACCGGCGCCGACGTTGTGATTCAGAAAAGCGCCAATGAAGTTTCTCATCTGGTGCGCTCCGTCAACCGCCTGCTCCGCCGCAAATCCCCCGCCAAAAAACCCGTCTCCTCCCAAACCTCCGCGCCGAAATTGAAACGCAAAGGCGCCGCGAGCTAACTGGCCACATTTTTTGACCAGTCACTTTAAATGACCCTTGTGCTAGGCTAGAATAGTGCAGCAAATGAATGCATCCAAATTCAAGGAGCAGTGCCTGGCCGTGCTGGATCATCTCGATCTGGAGGGCATCATTATTACCAAGCACGGTAAGCCGGTAGCCCGTCTCATTCCTGCCGACAGCGCCTGCCAGGATCTGATCGGCAGCATGAAAGACAAGATCCAGATCCACGGCGACATCCTGTCGACAGGCATCGAGTGGGATGCTCAATCTTGATACCCACATCCTGCTTCATGCGTTGACGGGGAGCCTGACGCCCCGCGAGCGCTCTCTTCTGGCGCGTGAATCCTGGAGCATCTCGGCGATCGTACTGTGGGAAATTGCCAAACTGGCACAACGTAAACGCATCAGCCTAGACTTCGACTCCGCCGAATGGACCCAGGTGATCGCACGAGTCCGCATCTGGCCACTGGACCTCCCAGTAGCGCGCGCCATTGCTAAGCTCGATTTCGAGAGCGATCCGGCCGACGAAATCATCGCCGCAACCAGTCTCGTCCACCGCATTCCCCTGCTCACCCGTGACCGCCGCATCCGCCGCTCGCAACTGGTTCCCTTGGCAAAGTGAACTTGCCCCCGCAGCCGCAATCCCATTAAGCTGAGAGTTACCCTCCCCGACGAGTGCCCCTTTCACTATGGAAATCACACGCATTGCAGGACGAGAAATTCTAGACAGCCGAGGCAATCCCACAGTCGAAGCCGACGTTCATTTGGCCGATGGCAGCATGGGTCGCGCCGCCGTTCCTTCCGGCGCTTCCACCGGCGAACATGAAGCCGTAGAGCTGCGCGATGGCGACAAGTCGCGCTACTTGGGCAAAGGCACCCGCAAAGCCGTCCGCAACATCATCGAGGAGATCGGCCCCTCGCTCACCGGCATGGAAGCGGAGCAGCAGTCCGCGATCGACCGCCACATGATCGCGCTCGACGGCACCGCGAACAAAGCGCGACTGGGAGCCAACGCTATCCTCGCCGTTTCGATGGCCGTAGCCCGCGCCGCCGCAATCGCGCACGATTCCCCGCTCTACCGTTATCTCGGAGGCGTCAACGCCTGCCTGCTGCCCGTGCCCATGATGAACATCCTCAACGGCGGCGCGCACGCCGACAATTCGGTCGACCCGCAGGAGTTCATGATCGCCCCCTACGGCGCCGAAAAGTTCTCCGACGCCCTACGCTGGGGTGCCGAGGTGTTTCACACCCTAAAGGGCGTTCTGAAAAAGCGTGGCTACTCCACCTCGGTGGGCGACGAAGGTGGCTTCGCCCCGAACCTCAAGTCGAATCAAGAAGCCCTCGAAGTCGTGCTTGAAGCGATCACACTCGCCGGCTACACTCCCGGCGACCAGATCGGCATCGCCCTCGACCCCGCCGCCAGCGAGTTCTACGACAAAGACAAACAGAAGTACGTTTTCAAGAAATCCGACAAGAGCGAGCGCACGTCCGATCAAATGGTCAAGTTCTGGGCCGAGTGGGTGCGCCAGTATCCCATCATCTCCATCGAAGATGGCATGGCCGAAGACGACTGGGCCGGCTGGAAAACCATGACCGTCGAACTGGGGGACAAGATCCAATTAGTCGGCGACGACCTTTTCGTTACCAACACCGAACGCCTGGCGCAAGGCATTCAGAAAGGCATCGCCAACTCGATTCTGATCAAGGTGAACCAGATCGGCACTCTCACCGAAACGCTCGAAGCCATCAAGATGGCGACCGACGCCGGCTACACCTCCATGACCTCCCACCGCTCCGGTGAAACCGAAGACACCTTCATCGCCGATCTCGCGGTAGCCACCAGCGCCGGCCAGATCAAAACCGGTTCGGCCAGCCGCACCGACCGCATCGCCAAATACAACCAGCTTCTCCGCATTGAAGAAGAACTCGGCACCGCGGCGCGTTACGCCGGCCGCAAGGCGTTCCGGCAATGAGCAGTGTACCCGGGATGTCGGGGCGTCCAGTCATCTTGACGATTCTCGACGGTTGGGGTTTTTCACCAGCAAGCGCCGCGCAAGGCAACGCCATCGCCGCCGCCAACAAGCCTAACTACGACCGCCTGCTGCGCGAATTTCCGAACACGTTAGTTCACACCTCCGGCCCCTACGTGGGCCTCCCCGACGGCCAAATGGGCAACAGCGAAGTGGGCCACCTGAACATCGGCGCGGGCCGCGTGATCCACATGGACGTCACCCGCATCGATCACATGATCCTCACCGGTGAGTTCTACAACGATCCCACGCTCAAAGCCGCCATGGCCCACGCCCGCACCCGCCGCCTGCACCTCATGGGCTTGCTCGGCGACGGCGGCGTGCACTCCATGAACACCCACCTCTACGCGCTGCTCGAAATGGCCAAGCGCGAAGGAGTGGCCGACGTCTCGATCCACTGCTTCATGGACGGCCGCGACACCCCGCCCGAGAGCGGCGCCGGCTACATCGAGCAGCTCCAGCGCGAGATCCGCCGCATCGGCGTCGGCCGCATCGCCACCGTCGTCGGCCGCTACTACGCCATGGATCGCGATCAGCGTTGGGAACGCATCGAGGCCGCCCGCATCGCCATGGTCGACGGCATCGGCGAGAAATCTAAGGACGCCGTGGCAGCCGCCAAACGCTCCTACGAAAAAGGCGTGACAGATGAGTTCATCGAGCCCGCCGTAATCGTCAACGAACGAAACGAACCCACCGGCCTGATCCGCGCCGAGGACGCCTGTATCTTCTTTAACTATCGCGCCGACCGCGGCCGCGAAATGACCCAGGTTCTTACCGCGTCAAACTTAAAGCTCCACTTCACCACTATGACGCACTACGACAAGTCGCAGACTGCGGCTTTCGTACTGTCGAAAGAACTCCCCACCCACATCCTGGCCAACGTCATGGCGGAAATGAACTGGAAAAACCTGCGCGTCGCCGAAACCGAAAAGTACGCCCACGTCACATATTTCTTCAACGGGGGCAACGAGAAGCCCTACGCCGGCGAAGAGCGTGAACTGGTTCCCTCCCCTAAAGTTGCCACCTACGACTTAAAGCCCGAGATGAGCGCCGCAGGCATCACCAGCGTCGTCACCGACGCCATCGAGAAACGCGATTTCGACGTGATCGTGATGAATTTCGCGAACGCCGACATGGTGGGACACTCCGGAAAAATGGCGCCCACCGTCAAAGCCGTCGAGGTCGTCGACGCCTGCATGGGCCAGATCTACGATGCCCTGCGCCGCAAAGGCGGCCGCTGGATCATCACCGCCGACCACGGCAACGCCGAGATGATGATCGACCCCGTTACCGGCGGCCCCCACACCTACCACACTACTAACCCCGTGCCCTTCATTGTGGTCGACGAAGCCCGCCGCCCTCTGCGCGCCAATGGCGCCCTCCAGGACATAGCCCCCACCCTGCTCGCGCTCTTCGGTGTCCAGCCCCCCAAAGAAATGACCGGACAGAATCTGCACCTCCGGTAAGTTCTACTAAAGTGCCCCCACCATTCACCCGATCTACACCTAGTTCATGCAGACCGCGGACGTCGTTCCTCGGTCAATTCTGGGAATCTGGGGATACGATCATAATGATCTCGTTGCGGCAGTCGATGGAAAAGCAAGCGGAAGAAGTTCTGCAATCCGCTTTGAAGTCGTATGGAGATGTTTTCGTGGCCGTCGGCCAGGCCGGAGCGCAAGCGTGCCCTGCCGTCGGCGACGGGCTGAAGGAGAGCCTGCTGAACCTACGCCAGCGCCTCAGCGCCGAAGCCTCGGCCAGCTCCATCGCGGAAACCGAGCAACTGCTCGAAGCCGAACTGCAAACCTGGAGCGCCCGCGCCGCCCACTATTTCCAAAGCAAGACCGATGAAGTTCAGGAGATCTTAGCCATCGTAGCCAAAGCCGCCGGCCAGATAGGGGAGCGCGACCAGCGTTACTCCAAGCAATTCGGAAAATTGACGGAACGTCTGCAAGCTACCTCCCGGTTGAACGACCTCACTACCATCAAGCAGTCGCTGGTCAAGAGCGTATCCGAAATGGAATCCTGCGTCACCAAAATGACCCAGGACGGACAGGAATCCGTGAGCGCGCTGCGCGCTCAAATGAGCATCTACGAAGCACGCCTCGAAGAAGTGGAACGTATCGCATCCCAGGACGCCCTCACTGGCCTGACCAACCGCCGCAAGCTCGAACGCCACCTGGAATTAATGGTCAGCCTGGCGCGCCCCTTCTCCGTCATTTATATCGATTTGAACGGCTTCAAATACATCAACGACACTTTTGGGCATCAAGCCGGAGACGATCTGCTGAAACAGTTCGCCGGCGAGTTGCGCACCGCCTTCCGCACTACCGACATGGTCGGACGCTGGGGTGGCGATGAGTTCGTCGTCCTTCTGGATGCTGACTTCCAGGCTGCCGTCAGTAAGGTGGAGCGGATTCAAAAGTGGGTGGACGGCGAATACATCGTCACCACCGAATCCGGACCGCGTAAAGTGAAAGTAGGCGCGGCCAGCGGTGTCGCATCCTGGCAATCGGGCGATACTTCCACCACCATCCTGCAGCGTGCCGACGCTGCTATGTATGCGCACAAAGCGCGCATGAAGAAGACGGTGGACGCCTAGTTGATCGAAAGTTCCAGCAAAGTCAGCTCAAAGTTAAGCTGTTCCATGCGGCCTTTGAGCACATTGGCCGGAGCCTTCTTCAAGGACAGTAAACTCTTGACGTCCGCTTCCAGCTTGCGCACACGAAGCATCTGAGCGACGATCCAAGGGCCATTTGCAACTACATCATTCATCGACTTATCTCCTTCTTACTGCTTGTTACTTATAAGTCGGCTGACTCAGGTGTTTACATTAGTTGTGGCGGGAAATAGTTAAGAGGTTTCGTCGACGGATGAGGCCGGCTGCAGCAGCTTGAAATTGGGCGTATCTCCCATCTTTCCAAAGCTTTCCACTTGGTCGGAGCCCGGAATGGTGAGTGTGAAACGGCCGTTGTCCCCGCGTTTTACGTAACCTTTGCCCTTCAGATACCACATGGCAAACTCCAGGTGCTCGCGCGGACAACCCAGGTACTGCTCGAAATCGAACACCGTCATCGCAGCGTGCTCGGGATCCTGCGCGGTTTTCGCGTACAGCAATTCCAGAATGCCCTGCCGCTTGCGCTGCTCCGCTTCGGGGCCCTTGGCCGCCTCGGCGCGGTCGAAGATCTTCCAGTGGATTTGTTTGGTTTCGCGATAACGCGCGTCGTACTGCGCGCGCAGCTGCGGATCGCTCAGAATGCGATGCGCTTCGCACAGCCGCAGGAAGATTTCCTTGTTCCCCGTCTCGATTGAATCCGGATGATAGCGCTGCGCCAGAATGCGGTAAACGCGCTGTACCGTGTCCGCGTCGGCGTTGGGACTCAACTGCATCACTTCATAGCAATCCAACTCGTCCGGCGACTTTTCCCCGAGGCCCTCTGCCTCGCCATTGTTGGGCTTAGCTTCGCGATCGTTGAATTCCAGACCCGCGTGTAAATTGCCGTTGATCCTTTCCGTGCACCAGCGCACCGTGGCCGTGCTGGCTACTTCTTCCTCGTTCTCCCCAAACTTGCCGCGAAGCATCACTTTCGCTCCCGCAATCAGCGGCGTGAGCAGCGAAATCGAGATGCCGCCGTCGGAAACATTCAGCAGATCGGCCGTGACCCATTTGGGATTCCCCATGCGGTCATTCATTTGTAGCCGGACGACCCGGGACTCGCTCTTTCGGCGAGAATCCCTCCGGCGCTGTGCTGCGTCAGTGGTTACCAAGATGCACTGGACATCGGCAGCCTCGCAAGCCAACTGTAGACTGGCAGCGGAACCGCAAAACGAGGATAGTACTCACAAAATCATCCGGGATAAATACCTTAGGGCTCCCTAAGGTATTTTTCAAACGCCTTCGGGAGCGACCTCGTAACCCCGAACGCCGATCAACCTACTTGAAAGCAGTATGAGTTCTGGAGGCGCATCTGTTTCGCAGCATTGTTATTTCCACCAAAAACGAAATCGGTAAGGCCCTGACCTCGGCGCTCGAGGCCACCGGCCACGTCAACATCGCACGCCAGATTGACGGCTATCCCGAGTCCGCCGACCTGCTCCGCTCGGTCCGCGCCAACGCCACCGAAGTCATTTTCGTCGACTTCGCTGATATCGAAAAAGCGCTCGCCACGGTAAAGCTGCTGGAAGCTCGGGCGCCACAAGTGCAGATCGTGGCTTTTGAGGAGCATGCCGACCCCGATATTCTGCGCCAGTCTATGCGGGCCGGCGTGCGTGAGTTCCTGATCGGTCCCTTTCCGCGGCAAGCGGTGATGGATACCCTGGCCAACATCAAAGAGATGTTGGACAAGAAACCGGTGGTCCACGAATCCACCAACCAGGTGTTTTCCTTCCTGCCTTCGAAGGCGGGCGTGGGCGCCTCGACCACCGCCGCCAATGTGTGCGCGGCTATGGCGCGCCAACCCGACAGCCGCGTGTTGCTCTCCGATTTCGACTTGAGCTCCGGCATGCTGCGCTTCATGCTGAAGCTGACCAACGAGCATTCCGTGCCCGACGCCATCGAGCGTTTGCGGGACATGGACGAAAATCTGTGGCCGCAGCTGGTCACCGCCATCCGCGGAATGGACGTGCTGCACGCCGGCCGCCTCAATCCCAACCTGCGTATCGACCCCACGCACATCGGACAACTGGTCGAGTTCATGCGCCGCATGTATAGCGTCCTATGCTTCGATCATTCCGGCAATCTGGAGCGTTACTCGCTCGAACTGATGCAGGAATCCAAACGCATCATATTAGTGTGCACGGCGGAAATTCCCTCGCTGCACCTCGCCCGTGAAAAAATGGCGTTTCTCAAGGAACTCGGTCTCAGCGCACGGGTGTCAGTCGTGCTCAACCGCATGCACAAGAAACCCTTGTTCGCCAAACCTCAGGTGGAGGACGTCCTGGGAATGCCGGTGGTTCGCGTATTTCCGAATGACTACCAGGCGGTGAACCAGTCCGTCCAAGAGGGCAAGCTCATCGATCCCTCCAGCGATCTGGGGAAGAGCTTCGCCGAGTTCGCCGCGCAGTTGCTGGATCTGCCCACGGGCAAAGCCGAGCCGTCCAAACATCGCTTCCTGGAGATGTTCCGCACGGCCTCGCCGCTGGCATCGCCGGTCCGCGACTAGCCCGCGGCGCTAAAAAAAGTTCTCGCTGCTGTAGCCATGGGACCGCCTTTCACCGTCCTACAAAGACAGATGATGTGGCGGACTCACGCTTGGCGGACTCATGCTTGGCGGATTCACGCTTGGATGGTTCTGGGAGCCCTGGTACCGTTTAGGGTGCCGCCAATCGCCTTCGCCCAGGACCAGCCCATTGCCGTCGACTCGGACCGTGGCGCCGATGGCAGTGAAATCTCCGAGATAGCGCCGGTAGAAATCCCGCAAGGTACCGCCGAGCCTGTATCGAAGCGTCTGTTCGGGATCATTCCCAATTACCGCGCTGACCAGGCGCAGGATACCTATAAGCCGCTCACCACCACCGAAAAATACCGCATCGCCCGCAGCGACAGCTTCGACTGGCCGAATTATTTCCTGCTGGCCGGCTTCGCTCTGCAGTCGCAGGTAGCGGCCGGCGGCTTCACCCACAATGGCGGCTTCACCGGATTCACCCAGTACTATGCCCGAGCGTTCGGCGACCAGATCATCGGCAGTTATGTCACGGAAGCGGTATTCCCCAGCCTGCTCCACGAAGATCCGCGCTTTTTCCGCCTGGGCGCCGGAACCTTCTGGCGCCGCGTCTACTACGCCAGTTCCCGCATCGTGGTCACTCGCGCCGATAGCGGCGAGCCGCGCTTCTACGTTTCTGAAATCGCCGGCAACGCCGCGGTAGTCGCGATCACGTCATCCTACTATCCCGACAGCCGTTCGCCGTCAGAAGCCGCCGAGCGCTTCGGCATGGCGCTCGGCAACGACGCGATCTCCAACCTGCTGACCGAATTCTGGCCCGACATCAGGCGCCGCCTGCGCTTCGGGCACCACTACTTTTTCAAGACTTAGTTTTAGTGTCCGGTGGAATCGCTGTGCCGGCTAGCTTCGAACAGGAACCACGCGCGCCGCTCGGTTTCGTCGATCCACACTTCAATCAGACTGGCCGTCGCAATGTCGTGGTGCTCGTCACAAACCTCATGAGCCGCCCGCAGGCGTCCGGCAAACGCGGTATTATCCTCGCGCAGCTCGGCCAGCATGTCTTCCGGCTCGACGTAATCGGCGTCGTTGTCCGCCACCCGCTGCAAGCGTGAAATGTGCCCGATCGATCGCAATGTGGTGCCCCCCACCTTGCGCACGCGCTCGGCGATGGGATCGGACATCGCGTAAATCTGGTCCGCCTGTTCGTCTAACAGCAGATGATAGTCCCGAAAGTGCGGCCCGCTCATGTGCCAGTGAAAATTCTTGGTCTTCAGGTACATCGCCCACACATCCGCCAGGATCGCGTTCAGCGCGCCGCTGATGTCTTTGGTAGCCGTGCCCTTCAAGTCGGTAGGCGTATTTAACGGCGCCGTCTGCCGGTGCTTCAAGCTCTGAACTTTTTTCGAATCGAGTTTTTTCACATCACTCTCCTGTTGCCAGAATACGCCAACCCGATATCTAAAGATACTCGCCGAGGATGTTTTCCGGATGTATACTAGCCCCAGTTCTCGAAGTACATCCAACGGAGGAATACAATACCATGACGAATCTATTTTCCAAGCGCGCAGCAGTTGCGGCAACCACGGTAGGATTGCTGGTTGTCGGCGCGATGGTTCTCACCTCGGCCCGCGCGCACGCCGATTCGAAGGGCGATACCAAGTCCGAAATCGGCATCAAGATCGCGCCGGTGAGACTGACCTACAAGCCCCAGGACCGCGAGTTGGTCGGCCTCGGCAGCTTCATCGTAAACGCGCAAGCGGATTGCAACGGCTGTCACGGCTCAGACCCCACAATGGAGTTCAAAGCCGGTGGCAACCCGTACTTCAATCAGCACCCCACCGTGGTCAATCCGGCCACCTACCTGGCCGGCGGTCAAGACTTCGGACCGGTCGGCCCCGGCATTACAGGTGGGGTTACCGCTGTGGGCCCGGACATTATCACGCGCAACTTGACGCCCGACAAAACCGGAATGGCTGCGGGCGGCATGACCTTCGCCCATTTTCTCAACGTCATGCGCAATGGCACAGACTATGACCACGCGCACCTGAATTGCGGCGGCAAGGTCACCGACAACTGCTATTCTCTGCCGGTCGACGGCGCTCTTCTGCAAGTCATGCCATGGCCCACATTCGGTCATATGTCCGACCGGCAATTGCTGGCGATCTGGACCTATCTGAGCGCCATCCCTTGCATCAATAACACCACCAGCAAGGGCCCGGCCGGTTCGCCCACCCTGCTGCAGAACGACTGCGGTAAGTAAAGTTCGCCAGCCGCGCCGCCCGCTCGTATTACACTAGGCCCTTGAGCCCTTCATGATCCGCGCCCAAGGCCTAGTGAAGAAATTCGGCGAATTCACCGCCGTCGACAATATCGCTTTCGAGGTCGCCAAGGGCGAGATCTTTGCCTTCCTCGGTCCCAACGGCGCAGGTAAAACCACCACCATTAAAATGCTCACCACGCTGCTGACTCCCACCAGCGGCAGCGTGGAGCTCGACGGCCTCGACCCCGTCACCCATCAAACCGCTGCCCGCCAGCAGTTCGGCATCGTGTTCCAAGACCCCAGCGTCGACGACGAGCTCACCGCTTACGAGAACATGGATTTCCACGGCGTCTTGTACAGCGTTCCCCGCGCGCTGCGCAAAGAACGCATCGAACGCCTGCTCAAACTCTTCGAGCTGTGGGAGCGCCGCAACGACCCCGTTAAACAATTCTCCGGCGGCATGCGGCGGCGTTTGGAAATCGCGCGCAGCTTATTGCACACGCCCAAGATCATCTTCCTCGACGAGCCCACACTCGGCCTCGACCCGCAAACCCGCAACCAGCTCTGGACCCACGTTAAAAAACTCAACGCAGACGAGCAGGTCACCGTCTTCTTGACCACGCATTACATGGAGGAAGCCGAGCGCATCGCCCATCGCATCGCCATCATTGACCACGGCAAGATCATCGCCCAAGGCACGCCCGACGAGTTGAAGAAGCAGACCGAGACCGATTCCCTGGAGCAAGCCTTCCTCGCGCTCACCGGCAATAGCATTCGCGAAGAAGAGCCCAGCAGCCTCGACCAGATGCGCAAAATGGGCCGGGCCTTCGGCCCCAAGAGACAACGATGAACGTCATCTATATTCTGTGGCTGCGGCAATTGAAACGCTCCGCCCGCGCGCGCGCCCGCATCATCGCGTCCTTTGGGCAGCCGCTGCTATTTTTGCTGGCTTTCGGATTCGGCTTCGGAAATATGTTTCAGCGCGCCGGCCAGGGTAACTACATCCAGTTCCTGTCGCCCGGCGTCATGACCATGTCGATCCTGTTCACGTCCATCTTTTCCGGCATCGAAGTCATATGGGACCGCCAGTTCGGCTTCCTGAAAGAAACGCTGGTGGCCCCCGTGCCGCGCATCTTAATCATGATCGGCCGCACCCTCGGAGGCGCAACGGTCGCCGTGCTCCAGGGAGTCGCAGTCTTCTTCATCTGCCTCGCCGTAGGTTTCCGCGTCCCGTCACTGGCGACGCTGCCCCTGGGATTTGTATTCATGATTCTGACGGCTCTGTTGTTCACCGCCGTCGGTACGGCGCTCGGCTGTCTTCTACCCGATTTCCAGGGTTTCCAGCTCGTCATGAATTTTCTGGTGATGCCCATCTTCTTTCTCTCCGGCGCCCTCTTTCCCCTGAACAATGTGCCGCGCGCGCTGAGCATCGTCGCGCGCCTCGACCCGCTTTCTTACAGCGTCGACGGACTGCGCTACGCACTCGTCGGAGGAACCGCTTTCGGAGTCGTCACCGATCTCGAAATCCTCACCGTGATCACCGCGCTCGTGCTGTTCTTAGGCGGCTACGTGTTTTCCAAAATCCAAATATGAGAAGGTGGTTGGCGTGACCGATTACGCGATAGGTGTGGATTTGGGCGGCACCAACCTGCGCGCCGCCGCAGTCAGCCGCGACGGCAAAATGCTGAACAAGATCGCCGGCTCAACTCCCGTGGGCGCGGGCCGCAATGCCGTGATCGGCGACATGGTGCTGGCCATCGAAAAATTGCAAGCCGGCTTGCCCGGCCAAAACCTAGCGGGCGTCGGCGTCGGCGTCCCCGGCTTCATCTTGATGGACAAGGGCATCGTCGTCGGCGCGCCCAACCTCCCCGAATTCGACAACTACCCGGTGCGCGATGAAATCGAAAAGCGGCTCGGCGCGAAAGTAATCCTCGAAAACGACGCCAACGCCGCCGCCCTCGGCGAGAAATGGATGGGCGCGGGCCGCCACGTAAACGATCTCATCCTGCTCACCCTCGGCACCGGCATCGGCGGAGGCATCATCGTCAACGGAAATATTCTGCGCGGCGCCTTGGGCATGGCCGGTGAGATCGGCCACACCACCATTTCGCCCAACGGTTATCCCTGCGGCTGCGGGAACACAGGATGCGTCGAAAAATACGCATCGGCAACCGCGGTTTCCGCAATGGCGCGCCTGATGAACCTGGGCCACGACCTCTCGTCTGAAGACGTCTTCAATCTGGCCAAAGGCGGTAATGAGCGTGCCCAAGCCATCTTCGAATGCGTAGGAATTTCTCTAGGGACGCTACTCGCCTCCCTGGTCAACATCTTCAATTTTCCGCTCTACCTATTAGGAGGCGGCATGACCGCCGCCTGGGAATTGTTCGAACCCCCCATGCTTGCCGAAGCCTCCCGCCGTTCCTTCATCTACCGCAAGAATCCGCCGCGCATCGAACGCGCCGCGCTCGGCGGCGACGCCGGCCTCTTCGGCGCAGCCTACTTGCCGTATGCGAACTCTTGAACTGAAAGTCCCGCCGCCAGCGGTGGCGTTAGTCATCGCGGTTCTGATGTGGCTGTTATCGCTAGCGGCCCCACCCTTGAGCTTCGCTATCCCCGCGCGCATTCTGCTCGTGAGCCTCTTCGCGGCGGCCGGCGTCGCCTTCTCCATTGCCGGAGTCGCCACCTTCGCGCGTGCGAAAACCACCGTCAACCCCACCACTCCCGAAGCGTCGTCGTCGCTAGTGAATTGGGGTATCTATAGAGTGACGCGAAACCCCATGTACCTCGGACTGCTTCTAGTCTTAACCGCTTGGGCCATCTTTCTATCCAACCCGCTTCCCTTCCTTTTACTGCCCGTATACATGCTCTACATCAACCGTTTCCAAATCGCCCCCGAGGAACGCGCCCTCACCTCACTCTTTGGACGCGACTTCGCCGCCTACCAGTCCCGCGTGCGCCGCTGGATATAATCGAGACCATGCATCGGTCTTTCTGCTTAGCGATTTGTCTAGCCGCCCTCGGCTTCGGCCAAGCCCCGCCCATCGGTGTCCCCCACGTAGCCTTAGGCTCAGGACCTTTCGTCTTCGACACCGCCGAACAGCACAAGCTTCGCGTAGTTGTGATGGCCCGCGGCCTGGTGCACCCCTGGAGCCTGGCTTTTCTCCCCGACGGCAACATGCTGATCACCGAACGCGGCGGCAGCCTGCGCATGGTCCGCGACGGCGTCCTCGACCCAACCCCGCTCGCCGGCATCCCGAAAGTCCAGCACCTGCGCAACGCCGGACTCTTCGACGTCGTCCTCCACCCCAAATTCGCCGAAAATAAGCTGGTCTATTTCACCTACACCAAACCCGGCGATAACAACCAGTGGTCAACCGCACTAGCCCGCGGCCGCTTGGATGGCGGCGCATTGAAAGATGTCAAAGACCTCTTCGTAGGCGAGCCCACCACCCAAATCGGCGGCTCCCGCATCGCTTTCGCGCGCGACGGCTCGATCTACATGACCACCGGCGCTGCCACCGGCCCGCTAGCGCAAGACCCCATGAGCGACTACGGAAAGGTTCTCCGCCTACGCGACGACGGCAGCATCCCCAGCGACAATCCCTTCGTCGGCCGCGCCGGCTACAAGCCGGAAATTTACACGTTAGGCCATCGCGATCAACTCGGCCTCTTCATTCACCCCGAAACCGGAGCCGTCTTTACCAACGAGAACGGCCCCAACGGAGGCGACGAAATCAACCTGATCTTGCCCGGCCACAACTACGGCTGGCCGCTCGTGAGCTACGGCCGCACTTACGAAGGCCCGCGCCTGGCCGAATCGCCCTCGCGCGAAGGCATCACCGAGCCCCTGGTGGTCTGGGTCCCGTCGATCGCGCTCTCCGGCATGACGTTCTATACGGGTGACCGTTTCCCCGCCTGGAAAGGCAATATCTTCGTCGGCGGCATGCGCCAAGGCGAGATCCCCGGCACCGGCCGTCTCGACCGCGTCGTGTTCAACGCAAAAATGGAAGAGCTGCGCCGCGAATCGCTATTGCTCGATCTCCACCAGCGCATCCGCGACGTCCGCCAAGGTCCCGACGGCTATCTCTACGTGCTCACCGAAGAAGAAGACGGCGCGCTGCTTCGCCTTGAACCTGCCAACTAGTGAATAACGACTTGGCAGTTCTGATCACCGAGATCGACGCCAACCTGAGCCACGCCGAATCGCTCGCCGCCGGTTTATCGCATCAGCAGTTCAACTGGCGTCCCGATCAAGCAAGCTGGTCGATCGGCCAGTGCCTCTCGCACTTAAATATTGTCGACGGCCAAGACCTCGCGCCTATCCGCGAAGCCATCGCCGGCGGCAAATCACGCCAGCTCTCGGGCGACGGCCCCTTCACCTACGGATTCTTCAGCCGCCAATTCGTAACCAGCATGGAGCCTCCCGCCAAACGCAAATTCAAAGCGCCCAAGAACTACGTGCCGCCCGAAGAACCCGATCCGCAAGCCACGCTAGCCGAATTCCGCCGCATCTCGAAGGACCTCCGCGCACTTGCGCAAAGCGCCGCCGGCCTGCACCTCGCGCGAGTAAAAACTAGTATGCCCGCGCTGCCCCCGCTCCTGCGCGCATTCGTTAAAATGCCTCTAGGCGCACGCCTCGAACTCATCACCGCCCACGACCGCCGTCATTTATGGCAAGCCGAAGCCGTCCGCAACCATCCCGACTTCCCGCTCTAAAACTCGACGACGGCGAGGATCACCTGCGCCGCGTCCGCCGGATCTGCATGAGTCTCCCGGAGACCACCGAAAAAATCTCCCACGGCGAACCAACCTTCTTCGTGCGCAAAAAGGTCTACACCATGTTCGCGAACAACCACCACAACGACGGCCGCATCGCGGTGTGGCTTCCCGCGCCCCCCGGAGTACAACAGTCGCTAACCCACACCGCGCCCGCAACGTACTTCAAGCCACCCTACGTCGGCCCTCGCGGCTGGATCGGAATCGAACTCAGAGCCATCGGCGACGACGAACTAGCCGAGCACATTCGCGAAGCCTGGCAATTCATCGCCGCCAAGCCCCGCAAGTAATATTTACCCTTCCGCTCAGCCGCAATCAGTGCGACAATTCGGTTAGAACATGATCCGGCGTGAATGGTTTCGCGCGAACTGGCGTGTTCCGGTGTTGGCAACGTTGGCCTTCGCCGGCATTACCGTTTCTTTGGCAGCGCAGGGCGATGCTGTCTCTGAACTCAAGTCCGCCGTCGCCGCGCTGCAATCCAATCGCGAAGCGGCCGCCGCCGCGATCCTCAAAGGCCTCGACCGCAAGCTTCCTAAGATCGCCGACTACGTCGCTTGGTTCCGCGCCACCGCCGAATTCAGCAGCGGCAATTACGCCGCAGTGCCCGCGGCTCTCGAACCGGTGTGGTCGCAAACTCCCACCTCGCCCCTCATCGGACGCGCCGCTCTATTAGGAGCGCAAGCCTATCAGCAAACCGCCAACACCTCCGCCGCCGTCACCTTACTGCGCAAATATTACACCGCTATCCCACAGCCGCAAGGCGACCTCGCAATGGCCAAAGCCTTCGCCGCCGCAGGCGATCCCGTCAGCGCCGCCGTCTACGCGCAGCGTGTCTATTACGGCTATCCCATCGCGAGTGAAGCTACCGAAGCCGACGCCCTGGCCGCGAATCTCGAATCGCAGCTCGGCGATAAATATCCGCCAGTTCTCGGCAACGCCATGCTCGGCCGCGCCCTCAAATTACTCGACGCCGGTCAAACCGAAAAAGCCCGCAAGGAACTCATCGCATTAGTGCCGCGCCTGGCCGGGCCCGAGCGCGACACCGCCCAAGTGAAAATCGGTGTCGCTCAATACAACGCCAAAGACACCAAAGCCGCTCAAAAATACCTGGCCGAACTCGTGGTCGAATCGCCCACCGCCGACGCCGAGCGCATGTACTACCTGTTACTATGCGCGCGCCGCGCCAGCGATCGCGACAGCATGAACGGCGTGCTGAACCAACTCGCCAGCCTCCACCCCACGTCCACATGGCGCCTGGAAGCTCTCCTCACCGTGGCCAATTCCTACCTGATCGAAAATCAGGTGGACGCCTACGAGCCCCTCTACCGCGCCTGCTTCGAGTCGTTCCCCAAAGAAACCCGCGCCGCTGGCTGCCACTGGAAAGTAACTTGGGCGCATTACCTGCGCCGCAAGGACGACGCCCGTGATCTGCTGCGCGAGCACCTGCGCCTATTCCCGAACTCAGATGAATCGTCCGCCTCCCTCTACTTCTTAGCGCGCCTTGCCGAAGGTTCCGACGATCCCGCAGCCGCTCGCGCCTACTACAGCGAGATCGTCCGCGAATATCCCAATTACTTTTACACCGGCCTCGCCCGTGAGCGTCTTGCCGCCTTGCCCGCCACCACCACTGCCGCCGCGCCGTCCGCACCCGTCGCCGATTTCTTGCGCACCGTAGCCTTCAACACCCGCGCGCGCGTCCGCAATTTCGAACCCAACGCCACAGCGAAACTCCGCCTCGAACGCGCCCGCCTCCTAGCCTCCGCCGGACTCGACGACTGGGCCGAGACCGAACTCCGCTTTGCCGCTCAGATCGAAGATCAGCCCCACGTCATGGCTCTCGAGCTAGCCACCATGGCCGATCGCCGCGCGCAGCCCGACAAGGCCATGCGCTATCTGAAACGCTACGCGCCCGACTATCTCTACCTGCGCATCGACTCTGCCCCCGACGAATTCTGGAAGCTAGCCTTCCCTCTCCCCTATCGCGCCGACTTCGAACGCTTCGCCCGCGCGAACAACTTGGACCCGTTCCTGTTCGCCGCCCTCGCGCGCCAGGAATCCGAGTTCAATCCCAAAGCCGTCTCCGAATCGAGCGCCCGCGGACTCACCCAGATCATGCCCCCCACCGGCCGCGAACTCAGCCGCCAGTTGCGCCTGAAGCCGTATTCGACAGCCAGTCTGTTCCAGCCGCAAGTGAACTTAAAGCTCGGGTCTTTCTATCTAAAATCGTTGTCCGACAGTGTCGAGGGCCGCTGGGAAGCCGCGCTCGCCGCCTACAACGCCGGCCTCAGCCGCGCGAAGACTTGGTCAACCTGGGGTGAATTTCGGGAAGCGGCCGAGTTCGTCGAAACCGTGCCCTTCACGCAAACCCGCGAGTACATCCAAATCGTTCTGCGCAACGCCGATATCTACCATCAGTTGTACGCCAACGAAAAGCCCCCCGCTCCCACCAACCGGGTATCCTATTCAAATGGGATCGATCAGCGAAGAAAAAGTTCCCGCGCCACCGGCGCTCCTTAACGCTCGCCCCCGCTTCAAAAGCCAGCGCGCCGCCGGCCTCAACGAAAGCGTCATCCGCGAAATGACGCGCTTGGCTTTCCAGTACAACGCCGTCAACTTGGCGCAAGGCTTCCCCGATTTCCCCGCCCCCGAAATCATAAAGCGAGCCGCCATCGAGGCGATCGAAGCCGACATCAATCAATACTCCATCACCTGGGGCGCGAAGCCCTTCCGCGACGCCATCGCCGCAAAATACCGCCGCCACTACCAACTCGACTTCGACCCCGAGCGCGAGATTACAGTAGTCTGCGGAGCCACCGAAGGCATGATCGCCGCCCTGACCGGAGTCACGAACCCCGGTGATGAGTTAGTAGTCTTCGAACCCTTCTACGAAAACTACGGCCCCGATTCCGTCCTCTGCGGATGCACCCGCAAGCTAGTCGCTCTACGCGCACCCGATTGGACCTTCGACCGCGACGAGCTCCGTTGTGCGTTTTCCAAGCGCACCAAAGCCATCATATTGAACTCGCCCAACAACCCCACCGGCCGCGTCTTTAATCGCGAAGAGCTCACCTTCATCGCCGAACTCTGCCAGGAATTCGACGCCCTTTGCATCACCGACGAAATCTACGAACACATTCTCTACGGCGGCGCAAAGCACATCCCCATGATCCAGCTCCCCGGCATGCGCGACCGCACCATCCTGATCAACAGCCTGAGCAAAACCTATTCCGTCACCGGCTGGCGCGTCGGCTGGGTCCTGGCTAGCCCTGACCTGACCGACTCCATCCGCAAAGTCCACGACTTCCTCACAGTAGGCGCCGCCCACCCCTTGCAGATCGCCGGCGTGACTGCCTTGGGACTCCCGGACTCCTACTACACCGATCTCGCCGAAAAATACAACGAGCGCTGCACCGCCATGATCGACATGCTCACCCCCGTCGGTTTCCGCTGCTTCCGCCCCGAAGGCGCCTACTACGTGATGACCGACATCTCCGGTTTCGGCTTCAAGAACGACATGACCTTCGGCCGGTATTTGGTGGAAAAGATTGGTGTTGCCGCCGTCCCCGGCTCTTGTTTCTTCTCCAACCCTCACGACGGCGATCAGATGATCCGCTTCTGCTTCCCCAAGAAACCCGCGACCCTCGAAGCCGCCGCGGACCGCTTGCGCAAACTATAAAAGGAGGTGCCCATGCTGGCACTCTTGCTGCTCCTAACGGCGTTGGCTCTCAACGCCCAACCCGCCAACATGAAGATGTACTGGATCGACGTCGAAGGCGGCGCGTCCACGCTCATCGTTTCCCCGTCCGGCGAATCCCTGTTGATCGACACCGGCTGGAACGTAGGCGACCGCGATGCCAAGCGCATCCTCGCCGCCGCCCAAAAAGCCGGCGTGAAGAAGATCGACTACCTGGTCATAAGCCATTTCCACGCCGACCACGCGGGCGGCCTGACCGCGCTCACCAAGCTGATCCCCATCGGCAAGTTCTACGATCGCGGCGACGCCATCGAACTCGAGAATAAGCGCTGGCTTGACGAATACCGAGCCGCGTCGATCGGCAAACGCACCATCGTGAAACCCGGTGACACCATCCCCATAAAAGGCTTGAACGTCGTCATCGTCTCGTCGAACCAGGAAGTGCTCGCGAGCCCCATCAACGGCGGCGGCCCCAATTCCCTCTGCGCCGACGCGGAGCAGAAAGAATCAGCCGGACCTGAGAACGCGCGCGGCGTGGGCGTTCTGCTCACCTACGGAAATTTCAAATACCTGAACTTGATCGACCTCGATTGGTCCAAGGAAATGGAACTCGCGTGCCCCGTGAATAAACTCGGCAGAGTCACGATCTATCAAACCGGACGCCACGGTTCCTTCGACGGCGCCGGCGCCCCCGCTCTCTTGGGAGCGATTCAGCCCCAAGTCGTCGTCGTGAACAACGGTCCGCGAAAAGGCATGGGACAAGTGGATGCCAACGCCAAATCCGCCAACCCACCGGGCAAGACCATCGCCCCATATGAGAAGAATGCCTACCTGCGCCTCGCCAAGCTCCCAGGCATTGAAGGCATCTGGCAAGGGCACTTGTCATTGCTCGATCCGGACCCTCAACACAACACCGCGCCCAATATGATCGCCAATCTAGAAGACAGTCCGGATTGCAAAGGCAACTGGCTCGAAGCCTCAGTCGCGCGCGATGGCAAGTTTACGATGACCAACGGCCGCAACGGCTTCAGCAAGACTTATTTGGCCCATTAAAAAAACTTCCTTTTTGCGATCAGATGTGCGACGCTCAAATTAGGAGGCTTTTATGACTCCTTTATCTTTGCTCCCCGAGTGTATTGTGCGGGAAGATGGACAAGGCGCGGAAGTAGCGCTCGAAGCCAAGCAAGCCAAACGTTTGCTGCTTACCCTGCGCGTAAACCGCATTCTCGAACGCGAAACCCTGGAAGTAAGCATTCACGGTTCTCGCGATCGCAAGATATGGCACCCGCTGGCAGCGTTTCCCAAGAAATCGTATTGCGGAACGTATTCGCTGCCGATGGACTTAACTAGCAATCCCGACGTGCGCCACCTGCGCGTGCATTGGAAAGTGAGTCGTTGGAATCAGCAAAACCCCAAACCCGTTTTCGGTTTCGATGTATCCGCCGAAGAACTCCGCACCAAAGTAGCCGGAGCCGCCTAGCCAGTCACAGACGATTCATCAAACTCGCCGCGTAGCCCGCGCCGAATCCGTTGTCGATATTGACCACGGTAACGTTGCTAGCGCAACTGTTTAACATACCCAGCAGCGCAGCCAGTCCCTGAAAGCTCGCCCCATACCCCACGCTCGTCGGAACAGCAATCACCGGAGCCATCACCAGTCCGCCCACCACGCTCGGCAGCGCACCCTCCATACCCGCGCATACGATCACCACGCGAGCCTCCGCCAGCCGTTCGCGATGATGCATCAGCCGGTGAATTCCCGCCACGCCGACGTCGTGAAAAGTTTCCACCTCGTTGCCCATCACCTCAGCCGTGACCTGCGCCTCTTCCGCCACCGGCAAGTCACTCGTGCCGGCGCACACCACGGCGATCTTCCCTTTGCCATGCAGCGTCCGGTCGCGCCAGACACGTAGAGAACCAGAAGCTGGGAAATACTCTGCCCCGGGGTTCTCCTTTTGTAACCGCTCCGCAACCTCGCGGGGAATACGCGTCACCAGAACATTATGCGCCTTCGCCAGCAGCGCCGCCGCGATTCCGGAAATCTGATCCGCCGTCTTGCCCTGCCCGAAAATCACCTCCGGCATGCCATGCCGCAGCGCCCGGTGATGATCCACCTTCGCGAAACCCAGGTCTTCAAACGGCAAATGCCGCAGCCGGTCAAGCGCCGCGTCGATATCCACTGCTCCCGCGCGCACGTCTTCGAGGAGCGCACGCAATTGGTTTTGATCCATAGGAAGCTTCAGGATAGCAGCGCTGGGGTCATCCACCGTGGCGCCTCGATACCCGCAAAAGAGGTGCCCTCAACCCACCTCAATTCCCTTGGTCCTGGCTAAGGTGCAAGGCATAATTATTCCTACATGAACAAGTTGGCGACGGAAACTCTCCCCCAGATCTGCTCCGAAGTCGGACTCACCTGCCAGAGCTGCACCGCCGAAACCGCACGCCAAGTCGCGGCCGTCTGCAAAGGACTCCGCGGGAAGGCCATCGGCCAGATGTTCGTGCAACTCTATCCCAACGCGGCCTGCGCCCCCGCGCACAAGATGTTCGCGGCGCACTACGAATCCGCTTCAGAGCTACCCAAGCGCCGCGACTTTATGTCCGTCCGCCCCGGCGTCATGGCCGCGGTAGCCTAAACTACTTCGACGCCTGCACCGGCGGCTGCACTAACTCCGCCAGATACTGCTTCCACAATTTCGCCAAGCCCATAGTCCCGTGCCCGCGCGTCTCCGGACCCGTCGGAATCAGCACATAGCGCCCCAGCTTCACACGCTTGATTTCCCGCTCCATGATGCCCAGCTCCGGCGGATTTCTTTCATCATCGGCCGAATTGATCGCCAGCACCCGCGCCTGAATCGTTTCTAACTTCGGTGCCGGATTATAATCGCGCGACGCTTCCAGCTGATAAATGACATCGTTCGCATCCGCGTTCGACGGCTGCGCCAGACGTTGGTCCAAAATCTGATCGGCCTTCTCGCGCGTGGGCGCGGCCCTGTGAATCGCCTGCGTCCCCCCGCTGGTCGCGATCCCAAAATACACTTGCGCCATCGGCAAGCTGCGCGGCTGTTTAGTGTAGTTGCCGCCATTAAATTCCGGATCGTTGCGGATGAAATCCACCACCATGCGCCGCAGCATCCAATTGCGCCCCGCCACCTCCGTAGGCTGAGCCGCCGTCGGCAGCAGCGCATCCATGAAGTCCGGATAACGCTCGCCCCAGGCCCACACATGCATCCCGCCCATCGAAGTGCCCATCACCAGGCGCAAGTGCGCGACACCCAAATGCTCCTTCACCAACCGATACTGCCCGTCGACCATGTCGTCGTAGTTGTACTGCGGAAATTTCGCGCGCATTCCATCGGAAGGCTTCGACGACTTCCCCGCCCCAATCGCATCCGGCATGATGAGGTAGTGCGTAGCCGCATCCAGCGGCTGCCCCGGCCCGAATAATTCGCCCGCGAAATCGGGACGCAAAAATCCCGCGCCTGTTCCGTTGGTCCCATGCAGGATAAGAACCGGCTCGCCCGTGCGCGCTCCCACCGTAACGTAATGCAGGCGCAATTCCGGCAGCGTCTCGCCCGTATGAAAACGGAAATCACGGACCACCCAGTCGCCCTCGACCGGAGCCGGATAATCAGCCGCGCGCAACAGCGTAGCCGCGAAAATCAGCGCAAACAGGGCACGTGTTTTCATGCGACCACCCAGTATATTAGAAGAGTTCAGAAAGGACCACCATGAAGCCCACACGCCGCAACGCCCTGACCACCGCCAGCCTGGGACTCGCCGCCTTCGCCACCCGCGCCGAAGCCGCCACCGACTGGACCCCAGCCGAGAAAGCCAATGTCGACGCCGTCACCGCCTTCTGCGCCGCCTGGCCCAGCCATGACGTGACGAAGATCATGTCCTTCTTCGCCGACCCCTGCGCCTACCGCGTCACCGAAACTCAGGAACCCGCCAAAGGCCGCGAGGCCGTGACGGCGAAGATCGCCAGCTTCGTCGACCGCGTACAAGAATTCAAAGTACTCGAGACCCTCGCGAAGGGCCCAATGGTATTCAATGAGAGAATCGACTCCTTCGGCAGCGGAGCATTGAAATCCTGGCACGGCGTCGGCGTGTTCTTCCTCAAGGACGGAAAGATCGTCGAATGGTACGACTATACGATCCAAGCCGACCGCCGCTAAGGAGCTCTCAATAGCTGACCAGCGCAAGATCAGTCGCCGCGAAGTCTCGGCCAGTGGCTAGGATCAGCTCCCCATTCAGCGCAGCGATAGCGTACACGGCGCTTCATTCCCTTACCGAAACGCGCAAAGGCTGCAATAGCGATTTTCGCGTGAGCCTCTGCGAAGTCGGCGACTTCGACACCGAGTTCGTCTATCAAATCGTACAAGACAGGCACAGACTTAGCCCCCCAGCGAGCACGCATCACGAGACTGGCTTCTAGCAAGGAAACCGAGGCTATGATCCGTTTTGGGCGCTATCGATCGCATTGCGAAGCGCGGCCGCCGACGGCTCTCCCAATACGATAGCGATTATTGCCGACGTATCGATAACCATGTAGCGCGGGACGCCAAATGAATCGTAACCTAAAATTTCGTCTGGAGTGCGCGAATCGAGGACCGGCAATGCAGCGAGCTTCGCGCAAATCGCATCGATCCTCTTCTGGTCGATCGGCTTTCTCTGCGGCTTCATCTGGTCTACCAAGGCACGGATGACCGCCTCCGTCAGGGTCACCCCCATTCGCTGGCTCACTTGTTGAGCTAAGCGGTGCGCCGCCGGATTCTTGATGTAAAGAGTCTGACGCTTTTTCACTACTCGATTATGCGGCAATCCCTCGGGATATACCGCTAAATCTCGCCGTCGCCGCCAGACACTGCCTGCAAGGACACGCCGCTACCGTCCGGCAAGTCCTCCGCGGTGACGTGAGCTCGCGGGGGGCTCACCAATAGAGGAAGAATCATCGCCACCGTCATCACGCCAGCGATCAAATACAGCGCCTGCGTATAACCGCCCGTGGCTTGCCGCAGATATGCAAACAGCAACGGACCAAACGCCGCTGGAAACGCCCACGGCAGCAGCATCAACCCGAAAATCGGCCCCACGTGCCGAGGTCCAAAGTAGTCCGCCGCGAAGGCCGGCGTAATCCCATACGCTCCTCCGTAGCACAACACAATCACGAACGTCGTGACCAGCAGAAGCGGTGGCGACGCGATGTTGTGAAACGTCCAGAACAGGACCGCCTGTATCAAATACATCAGGAAGAACGCCGTTTTCCTTCCGATCATGTCCGAAATCCAAGCCCATAGCACACGCCCCGCTCCATTCGCCAGACTGATGATGCCCACGAAGCTCGCCGCCGTCACCGCGGTCACCTTTCCGATTTCCTGAAACATCGGCGCGGCTTGCGAAACCACTGAGATGCCGGCGATGGTGTTGATCGACAACAGCGAACACAAAGCCCACCATTGCCACGTCCGCAAAGCCTCACTCAGGCTATAGTCGCGATCGCAACGCTGCGCCACCTGCGCCGCCGTCGGCGTCCATCCGGCGGGCCTCCATCCCTCGGGAGGATTTCGCATAAAGAACCCGGCGCACAGCGCGACCACGCCATAAGC
>Ga0265314_10001162_pt1 | contig 30339 bp, 30 predicted proteins | sample 4126metaG_FD_203106 | JGI IMG/M metagenome (GOLD analysis project Ga0265314, IMG submission 203106) | Rhizosphere microbial communities from Carex aquatilis grown in University of Washington, Seatle, WA, United States - 4-1-26 metaG | ecosystem: Host-associated > Plants > Roots > Rhizosphere >... | reverse complement strand
GCGTACACCTTAGCGAGTTGGTTTAGGCGAGATTAGCTCATCTCGTCGTAGTCGTCGTGTGGCGGTAATGTGGAAATCGGCTTCATCGATTTCCACATTTCCGCCGCCTGCTTCGGTCGCCACTGAATTCATGCGGCAGCCTGTGTTTGCTTCTCCGCCCAGCGTTGTTCGTACTCGGCTGGGCTGGAGTAGTTGAGGGTGGAGTGCATGCGGCTGCGGTCGTACCAGCGCAGCCATTCAAGCACCGCGTCCTTAGCCTCCCGGATGGTAGCGAAGCGTTGTCCATCGAGCCACTCTACCTTCAGCGATCCGAAGAGCGTCTCGCTGCAGGCGTTGTCCCAGCAGTTTCCCTTGCGGCTCATCGATGCCATAATGCCGTGCTCATCGAGAAGCCGCGCGAAGTCGTGGCTGGCATACTGACTGCCGCGATCGCTGTGAAACAGCAACTTGCCCTTCGACGGCTGCCGCTGTTGCCAGGCCATCTCCAGCGCGTCGATGACCAGGCTGCGCTCCATGTGCGGCTGCAGGCTCCAGCCCACCACGCGCCGGCTGAACAGGTCGATCACCACCGCCAGAAACAGCCAACCTTCTTCGGTCGCAATGTACGTGATGTCCCCCGACCACGCCGTGTCCGGACGCGGCGGCGAAAAGTTGCGCTCCAGCCGGTTGGGTGCGATTGGCAGATCATGCCGGCTGTCCGTAGTGGCCGCGCGGAAGCGACGACGGCCGCGCGCACGAATGCCATGCTTCTGCATCAACCGCTGCACGCGCTGCTTGCCCACCCGCACCCCGCGTCGGCCCAGTTCCCTCCATAGGCGCGGCCAGCCGTAAGCGCCGCGCGTCTCGGCATGCACCGCACGAATGTGCACCAGCAGCGCTTCGTCCGTCAGGTGACGCCGCTGTGCAATCCGGGTCCGCCGCACGCGATGCTGGTGATAGCCTGTTGCGCTGACGCCGAGCACCCGGCACTGCACACAGACCGGCCAGACAGAACGATGTCGATCAATAAAGGCGTACTTCACTTCTGGCCCTTTGCAAAGAACGCCGTGGCTTTTCCCAGTATGTCCCGCTCCATGGTCACTCGCGCCAGCTCCGCACGCAGGCGCCGAATCTCGATCTGCTCGGCCGTCAACTCAGCACTTCGGCCTGAGCCGCGCAGCTTGCCTGCACGATGAGCCTTGACCCAGTTCGACAACGTCTGTTCCACCATCCCGAGGCTGCGAGCCGCCTCGGAAACACGCTGGCCTGACTCCACCAGACGAACCGCCTCCTGCTTGAACTCAAGCGTGTAGGCCTTCCGCGGTATCTTCACCATCTTCTTCATCCCTTCGCAGTTTATCCACCTCTGCTAAGGGGTACGTTTTCCGGGGGCAAGCTCACCTTGATCCTTAACCTTGTGAAGCACTAGGGAGCCCGAATGACGCTGAATGATTATCAGAACGCAGCTGCAGCCACTATTCAGGGGGAGCTCGCCGATCCCAACAGTATCAATATCGCGTTGCTCGGTTTAGCGGGAGAGACCGGGTCGCTACTGACTCTCTATAAGAAATTTCTTCGCGACGGGCCGTCTTTTGAAATCGTAAACTCTCGCTTACGTGAAGAACTGGGCGATGTTCTTTGGTACGTTGCGGCTCTTGCTCGGCACTTTAGTCTGGATTTGGAAGACGTTGCCTCTGCGAATCTCGCGAAAGTCACAGAACGTTGGTTGCCGTCCAATCCAGTCACATTCGAAGCGTTCGACGCATCATTGGGAGCCGTTGAACGGCTGCCGCGCCTTTTCCAGGCAGACTTCAAGAATTCAGGACCGGTCAATCGTCAACGGCTCGAAGTTTTCATTGATGGAGAGAAATGTGGAAGCACCTTAACTGACAACTCTTACTTGGGTGACGATTATCGATACCACGATCTTCTACACCTGAGTTTTGCAACAGTTCTGGGTTGGTCTCCGGTGTTGAGAGCGTTGATGCGGAGGAAAAGAAAAAGCAATCCTCTGCTTGATGAAGTGGAGGATGGTGGCAGAGCGGTTGCAATCGAAGAAGGGATTGCGGCATTGGTTTTCAACTACGCGAGACAGCATTCACTCTTGGATTCCGTTAGTCGATTGGACTGGCCACTACTACGGACTTGCCATGAGATGACGGCCCATCTCGAAGTGTCAGCCCGTTCTTTGAATGATTGGGAGGATGCCATTCTCCAGGCCTTTATGGTTTGGCGTGAGATGAAACGAAACAACGGAGGAAGAGTCGTCTGCAACTTGGATAGCAGACGTCTAAGATTTCTGCCACCCGATAGAAACAGTATCCCTAAGTGATTGACAAGCCCCATTTAGGAGGGAAGAACGGTTTAGCTAGGTCGCCGGTCGGTCGAAATTGTTGCTTGATCCGCGTGCGACCTGAAATCCCTATGATCTCCGGATGCGCGAGCCTGGAGTATTTGTCCACCTCGCAGAAGAGATTCTGGCAGTCTATTAGTTGAAGCGGACGACCCCAGAGCGACCTGAAATTGAGCCCCCGATTACGGAACTCCTGCTCTTGACTTTCGCAAACAGCCTTTATGGCTTCGGAAGCAAGATGCATCGGAAGATCTGGAAAGCACTTGCGAATACCGTCGCGGGCGCCCGGGCCTGCAAGCACAAACTCCATTTCACTGAAATCAGACAGCACGCTATAGTTTATGTCGGTCACAAACTGATACGCAAGGAAATCGCCCAGCATTGGCTGAGATCGAAATACCTGGAATGCTTCTTTCATGGATCGCGCCGAATGGAGCCTCTTCGGTACCCCCTCCTTCATCATTTTGAGGAGCAGTGCAAGATGAGCGTCATGCTTACGGGGGTACGCACTTCCGCCTGACGGCATAATGTATGCTGCCGAATAAATACGTTCCCCTCTTGAAAAGCTCTCGTTGAGTATTTCGCTTATTTGGGGAACAACAGCGGGGGACCAGCGAATCTCACCTAGGCGGTCGGTGAGGACGTGCCACGTGTCGATTTTGTTGAAGAGCTTGAAAAGCATTGTCCGAAAAAAAATGTCTTCGGCGCTTTGGTTGCCATTGTAGATTACTTCACGCAACAAAAACTGACTTACGCGGTCGGCGGCGCGATATGCATTCGTGAATTTAAATGACCGTAAAATTGGGTCATTTGTATATGGGGTACGGTTTTCGAGGCGCCTAAAATAGACTTGCTGCCTCTCAACGGCGAATTTCCAGTAGGTTTCAAAAACGGGCGACGTACGCCACAGAGTTCCAGCGATTCGAAACGCGGGGCAGGCATCTACTTCCGGTACACGATCGGTCAACGGAAACGAAAGCTCCGGCATCTCTAATTGGACTGGCACTTTTAAACGATATACCCTGCTAGTCTTATTCACCAGTGCTCTCCGTTCAAAACTGCTTTCCGAGTATCAATTGGGATAACGCAGTGCGGCTTTCAGCGTGCGAGTGCTAATCCCAGGCCTTCTGGACGCACCTGAATTCTCGCGGGTTGCTGGATTGAGATAGCCGGTGCGTTTGTCTGATTGACGGCTAAGGTTTTGTTCACATCACGCGTGAGTTCTTCTGCAAGACGCGAAGCGTCGTTCGTAAAGATGCGTGCATCATGTGAGGCGCGCGATATGGAGACATATGCAAAGCGTTTGTTTATCAGGTCGGGATGAACATTCGTGTCTATGTTTACCAGCACGCGTTCTGAGGTGAGACCCTGGGAGCTATGTGAGGTCACGGCGTAACCGTGATCGAAGTGCCTCATGATGCGCGAGTCGAAGGTGACAGTTGTTCGTTTGCTGTCATCCATGCGAACGGTGATCCTGCCGTCCTTGCCGATCTGCTGAACGGTGCCGAGATCACGATTGGCGACGCCCAACTCTCTCGACGGTGCTGTCCATTGCAACCGGTCACCGATAGCGAACTTCCGTTCGATCTCCTGATAGGCGGAGATGCCACGCAACCGTGACGGGTCATAGGTCACCTGTTGCGCGTTCTCTTTTCGCACAGTGACAAGATTCTCTTTTGGGTTGGTTGCAACAACCTGGGCATAGCTGCCGCGCTCGACGCCATGTTCTTTGCTGCCGCGAACGTAGTGGAGGACATCGCCAACGTGATAGCGCGCCGCCCACTCCCGGTCTGCGCCAGTCATGTCGGAACGCGGTGCCAGAACACGCATGGAGTGGTCCTGTTTGTCCAGCGCGCCGAGCGCCTGCAATTCCTGGCGCACCGCCTGATTGATGGCGCGGCGGGAGGCATTGTCGGGAGAGACGATGATGGTGTCTTTAGGTTGAGCGGCGTAGCTCTTGGCTATCGCCGCAATGCGCTGTTCCGGGTCTGCAATTTCTGTGACGCGGCCCTGCTGCTGGAGCAGTTTCACTCCAATCTCGGTCTCGTTTCTCGACAGATGTTCGACCGCTTTCAAGAGTTGGGGAACTCGCTGGCGAACAATCTGGTCGAGCACCGCGGTCTGCATTCCGGCCTGCTGCAACTGCTCGAATGGCTTGCCTGCATCAACGCCCTGATGCTGCCTGATGTCGCCGATGAGCAACATCTTGTCCTCGGGGCCGATTCTGCGAAGAAATTCCCGCATCTGCTGTGTGGACGCGAGCGACGATTCATCGACCATATAGAGATGTTTCGCCGTTGGGTCGGCGTTCCGGCTGCAGGCAAGGAACCCCTGCAAGGTGTCGGCGGCGATGCCAGCCTCGCGGAGCTGACGTGCGGCGCGCGAGGTCGGGGCGAAACCCTCGACCGCGTAGCCGCTCTGCTCCGCGCCTTCCCGAATGCTGACCAAAGCAGTCGTCTTCCCGGCCCCGGCTACTCCCTGCAATCCTTGTATCCTGTCGCGTGACGTAAGGACTTGTTCGATGACTCGACGCTGCGCCAGGTTGAGCTGCGGTCGGGCTTCGGTAAGCGGAATAGCCTGCTCGACGGACATGAGCTGCGGAGCTCGGCCCTGGCCGTCGAGCATCGTCTGCACGATTTCTTTTTCGGCCTTGATGGTCCCGGCTGTGGTGAAATGGCGGCTTGTCCCATGCTTGTCACTGGCAACGAGCCGGAATTCGCCGGAGGCGATGCGCGCTTCGAAGGTGGCACGGACCTCCGGGTATGTCGTCTCCCCCATTCCCCGGCGTATTGCCTCGACGAAGATAGCGCGCTCATCGATGACGGCCTCCCGTTCAAAGCTGCGGTCACGGGCATAGGTTACGGCAGAGTGCGCTTGCTGCGTTCGCTCCCCCGCCGGTCTTTCGTGCGCCTGGTTCTGTCGGCGCTCATGCGCTGCGGCCACCACGCTATCGGCCTGATTGCCGAACTCTGCGGCAATCTGCCGATGGGCCGCGAGGACTTTGGCAGGAGACAGGATTTGCTTGCCATCTCGGGTATTGTGGGCGGCAATCTGCGCGGCCTCCGGTCCGCTGAATCCGCTCCGCGCAACGGCCTCGACGATTTGTTGTCGACGAGGGCTGGAGGCATCAAGATACTCCTGCGTGTACCCCTTGATCTCCGGTGCACCGCTTTTGCCCGACTCTATCTCATAGCCGAGATTGCGCAGCCGAAAAGTAAGATGCGACTGATAAACAGCGGTCGCAAACTGCTGGCTCTCGAACAGGCTCTTCGGCTGCAATGCGCGCATGGTTTCGTTCTCGCGTTCGGTCATGTTGAAAATGACGGCGTGGGTGTGAAGCTGCGGCGCGGCGTAGCCGTCTACCGGGCGCGCGGTGTCATGCTCGAAGGTAGCAGCTACGAATTTCCCAGTGATTTCGGCAGGATGATTGCCGCCGATGCGGGCTTGTGTGTATCGCTCCAATTCGGCGAGCGCCACATTCACCGCCTCTCGGTGGGCCTCCCGCACATGGTCATCGCTACCCACAAGCGCAGTCAGCGATATAGATTTTGGGGCGGAAAACGTAGCGTCCCAGCCAGCCCGATGCTCTACGGGTGCAATCGTCCTGCCGTCCTCGATCTTATACTCATGCACGACGCGGTGGCGTACCAACTGCTCGCCAGTTTGCGGATGCTGGCCCTCGGAGAGGCGGGCGAATTCCTCGGCCCCCACGGAACCCGCGAGGCCGAACTTTTCGGCCAGGCTGCCGCGCCATTCGCCAGGAATGGTATTGCCCTGTTTCCAATAGTTTTGCTCCGCGGCGGTGAACTCCTTGGCGTGATAGGTCTGTGCCTGGCTTGCGGTGAGCGGTTTTGAGATGGTCAGCATGGCAGCACATCATCCGCGCAAAATGAGGTTTTGGGTATCTTCGGTAGCAGGAGCAATCGCAGATTCCGGCTCAATATATTCGGACTCGGCAATGCCATCGGTCTGCGTAGGCACGGAGGATTCCGGCGCCTGTCGCAACTCCGCAGGGGACGGCTCGGCTGCGCTCAGCTGCTTCGGTTCGTAGGGCAGTGTGTCGTCGGATCGCTCGCGCAACTCAAAGCCGTTGGCGACGACAGGCATATCAAAGTATGGAAACGAAAACCGCGTGACGAAATTCTGATACTTCATATAAGCGTGGAGATCGGGAAGGCCAGAGATTTCCGATTCCAGCACAAGTGGTTCCACCTGCCGGTCAAGGGCGAAGTTGCGGCCGGATCGGGTGCCGTCGAAGTGCGTTTCGCGCAGCCGTTCGATTTCGACTTTACCGATGAATTCGCTCACCCACTGGCCGGCTTTAGGCTCTTTCGTCGTGAGCCAGATGCTCGTCGCCGGCTGCGACAGCATGACCTCGGCAAGATGGCCGTACAGGTACTCAAGCTGAGCCTTGCCCTGGAATCCGAGTACGACCGGATTCCGGCTCTTGCGCGCTTCGGTGATGGCGGTGTGGAGTTGCGGGAGCTTTTGTAGACTCGCCAGTTCGTCGATCACGAACCACACTTGTTTCTGTGCATCGGTCGGTTCATTCAGCAGGCGCAGCACGAGCCAATCAATCCATAGACTCTGCAATGGACGAAGCGCCTCCCGTTCTGCGGGCAGCGAGGTGAGGAAGATCCAGCCTTGACGTTTCTCGGCCCACTCCGTAGCGGTCCACGCACCATTGCCGATCTCTCGTTTCGGTAGCAGCCGGAGACTGTCGGCGACCAGGCCGAGAGAGGCCAGAACTCCGGCGCGTTGCTGGTGAGCGCGCGGGTCAATGAGGTGCGCGTGTTCGGTGCCTTTGAGCCTGCGGTCGATCTCCTCCGGGTTTGACATCCACTCGACCAACTGTTTTGGTGTCGGGCCATAGGCCATCAGAAACGCAAATATCTTCTGCGGCGACTCAATGAAAAACTCGCCCTTCTTATCCTGCGGCGGCTGAAACAACGATGCGGCCAGTGCCCGTGCTTCGGAGCGGCTGCGCAGCTCCTCGGCTGGCCCCCAATAGGGGCAGCGTTTGTCGAGTGGATTCAAGATCACGTCGCCGCGCTTCGGGTCATAGAACCGCTTCACATACTCTCGCGCCGGGTCATAGATAATGGCCGAATCACCCCGGCTTCGTATTTGCCGGAGTATCTGGGCCAGCAACGAACTTTTGCCAGCCCCGGTGTCACCGATGATCTGTATGTGCTGGGCCTCGGCCCGTGCCGGGATGCGGAGCATGGGCTTCATGTCATCGGTTTTGAACCCGATGCCGTCGCCTTTCACGGCCCTGTTGAACTGTTGCGGCGTCAACATCTCCGGGCCTTTCAGTCTGCGGCCATACCTCAACTGCTTCTGCCGCCGCACATCTCTAATGGTTGTGAACGGAAACAGGATGAGAAACAGCGCCGCGCCGCCGAGTATCGGGGCGCGAAAGAAGCTGGAGAGCGAAGCTCCTCCGTAGAGGACTGGTTTCAGATAATCGCGCAGGCGCGCGTCCACATAGCTGCGCTCCGGGCCGCGAAAAAGCAGCGCGTATCCTTGCTGGCGCGCATCGGTGGAGAGCCTCAGCGGGACCGACCTGCCGTCCGGCCCTGGCGTTGTCCCCAGCATCACATCGTCATTCATGGCAGGCCGCGGCATAACCGCGCGGCCGCTGACAAAGAGCATCTGATAGGTGCTCCGATGCGTCGGCAGGAAGGCGCCGATAGCCGATGCGCGCTCATAGACAGGCAGGTAATACCGTTGCAATGGTGCGGCCAGATGGATGCGAACGCAGAGCGCAACGAAGGTCAACGCGGCAACGGCGAAGGCCAGTGCATAGGTGTAGACCGGCATGTGGCGCGGCCAGATGATTGTCTCTTTGCGTCCCCAGGTTGCCTTTGCCATCGCTTTACCTCCGTTTCTCGGACGCCACTTTGCCGGCCAGTTCGTGTTTGGCTGTGCTGATATCATCGAGCAATTTGTCGAACGCTTCGGGTGTGAGTTTCTGGCCTGCTGCCAGCGGGCGAAGCACATTCACTAGCAGCAGACGCACTCCTAGAATCTCTGCTAGCGAAGCATCGTTCGAGCGAGCGTCGCGCAACTCGGCAAGAATGACATCGCGTATCCACTGTCCTCGTGCAAGGCCATACGATTGAGCAAATGCCGTCACTGCTTTGCGCTCTTCCTCGGTCAGCTTGGCCGTGACCGGAAAAACGCGAAGCGCCTGCCGGTTGCCTGTCTGTTTCTGGTCGGTTTTCGTTTTCAGAAGCGTCATCGGGGCCTCGTATTTTCAGGTGCACGCAAGTGCACCTGAAATCGCTATGGCATTGCAGTTGCAACAAGTGCACCGTGGTGCACCTGCACGACCCTGCGAGGGGTGGAGTGTCAAAATTCTTCCGGTGCGAAGCACCGTTGTGGCACTGCCACCACTCTTGAGGGCGAATCATGCCCTCGATCCAGCCACGGATGCTCCCAGAGTGCTGCCGTTGGCAGCACCATTTGCAGGTTTTCTCGGTGGCTGCTCCGCGTCTTCGGAAACAGGAGCTCGGCGTACGCGCAATGTGGGGGTGATCTTCTGCGCTTCGGACGACTTCAGGAACTCCTGAAAGTCGCGGTCTTTCGAGAAGACATACGCGAGCGCCTGCTCTACCACTTCATCGGCGGAAGCATGGATGAATGCGGCATATTGATCGACCTGTACAGCGGTTGTATCAGTCAATCGAATCGAGGCGCTGAGGTGGCGGGTTTGGATGACTTCAAGCAGTGGCATTGTGTTCTCCTTTAGGACTGAAATCGGGCGGACTTTCCGCGGGTAATCAAGCGTTGCGCTGTGGCTGCAATCTCTCGTGCACGGGCGCTGCAAAACGCTGCAGGAAAATCGAAGCGTCGGCGCACTGCGAGCATGGTGATTACATCGCCGATGGGGACGCCTTCGCCGAGCCAAATCCGGGCAGAGGCAACATCGACGGTGCGCCGCGCGTAATAGAGGGGATCGGGCTTGTCGGAGCGGTGGGAAGCAAGCTCGCGCGTTAGCTTCACGGCGTCTTTGCCACGCCACAGTTCACTCAAAACCCAGGCCCAATCGTCTTCCGAATGGGAATGTTTGCCAGACGCCGATTTCCGTGCGGTGGAGCATAGCGGGGGCACAGAAAAATCGGCGACGCCGTCGAGTCGAAAATCCTCGGGACCGTAGATCGAATCGGACGGATATTCGACCCCGACAGGATGAGCGGGCGAATACTTATGATTGACGAATCCAGGTACTCGCAAAACCCGGTTGCAATCGGTGCAAGCAGGGTCGCCACCGAAGGCGCCAGCGAGCATCTTGAGAGTCTGCTCTTGGCGCTCGAAGTCGAAACCGGTAACTCGCCAAAGCGCCTGGTACTTGCCCGGCGATGTGGAGAGAATTGCATTCGGCAATGGAACCGTATCCGACGTCCGCAACGTAGCGATCCGGGCGTCGCCGTCCGTATCAATATCTATATAGAAGTGACGGACGGAAGCGACGCATTCCTTAATCCGCTTACGGCTGCCGGAGCGCAGAGGATTGGCGGAGACATAGATGTTCGCGCCATCGCCGTTCTCATAGTCAAGCCATGCGAGATATTTCGGCTCCAGCGCCTTTTCGAGCGTGACGATTCGTTGCTGGGGGTGCTGCTGTGGCCGGCCCGCATCTTCCCGGCGCAGCAGAAGTGCTATTGTTTCGCTGAAAGCGAAACAATGGGTGAGAAAGTCGGCAGGAACTTGGTTCATTGGTGACACCTCGAAAGGCCGCGATTCCGCAGGCCGTTAGCAGAAGGAAAGCCCGGTGCGAACCGGGCTTTCACCGCGAGAAGAAGAAGCCTATTCGGCCACTTCCTCAGCGGGAATCTCCTGCTCCACTTCTTCCTCCGTGCCGGCTTTCTCAGCGCGGTCCAGCTTCAGGATGGAGTTGACGCGAATGTTGTCGGCACGCACCGGCTTCTTTGCCTTCTTGGGCGTATACTCGGTGTGACGAATCTCACCTTCGACCTGCACGTGCACACCCTTCTCGAGGGTGGACGCGAACTCGCCAAACTTGCCAAAGACGATGCAGCGATGCCATTCGGTGTGCGAGACGTACTCGCCGGACTCTTTGTCCTTGTAAGAGGTCTTGGTGGCGAGCGAGAAGGTGGTGAACTTCTGGTCATTCTTGCCGGTGCGGACTTCAGCGTCGCCGCCGAGGTAGCCGATGAGGGTTGCACGATTCAGATACATGGTGAGTCTCCGTTTTTTGAATTCCCGATCTGCTCGGGTCACACCTAGGCGAAGCCATGCGAGAGGGCGCGACTCCCAAGGCCGAAGCTCTGCATTTACGGAGGGTCCGTCGCAGATGGAAACCGTAACCCGCAGGGTGCGACAGCAAAGCAGAAGAGCGAGCCTGCCGCCGGGCGTCGCAAAGGCCCCGAAGCAGTGACCGAGCAAGCGAGGAATTACACCCGGAGACTCGCGTCTGAATCCTGCAAAACCTCTGCCTGCCGGCAATGCAATCAACCGGCAAACCAGATACACACTTCGTCTCGCCCGAACCGAAGCAAAGAGCCGCAGTTCGCACCCGTTAGCGCGCGATTGCCGTTCGGCTCGGCCGACCTCAAGAGCACGCGGAAGGTGGAAGATTTCGTCTGATGCATCGAGTTCAAGAAGGCTGTTCAAGGTCGTGCCCCCGATCCGCGTTTCCATCCACTCGATCACGCTGCGGCTGTGGAGGAAGCGCGGTAGATTTCTTCGGTCTCGAAGGACTGGTCGGCATGGCTGTAGCCCAACACCCGAATCAGCTCGCGCACCCGGCGCCGGCCTGCGTGATCGCGCTCGCAATAGAGAACGAAATCGATGGCCTCGGCCGTCTCCGAACGAATGAACAGGTGATTGAGATTGGGCCTCGCGCTCAGAGCAAGATCCGACAGCCGGTTGAGAGCGTCCCACGCACTTTTTGCGTGAATCGTCGAAATTGTTCCACCGTGGCCGGTATTCACAGCCTGCAGCAGGTCGTAACCGCATTCGTCACGGATTTCGCCCATGATGATCCGGTCGGGACGATGGCGGAGAGCGGCAGCTACAAGCTGGCTTGCAGTTACGGCAACCTGCCCCGGAATGGCCTCGACAGCTTCCCAGCGAACGGCGTTGGGATGGGCAATCTTCAACTCGGCTGGCTGCTCGATCACGATCAGGCGTTCATGGAGGGGAATATGGTCGAGCAGCGCCTTCATCAGAGTCGTCTTACCCGAACCCGTCCCTCCACTGATCAGGCCGTTCTTGCGGTCCCCAATAAAGCGGACAACGGTGTCCCGAACCGACGCCGGCAAGCTGCCCGATTGGATCAGTTCATCTGATGTAAACCAGCGGTTGAATTTCCGAACAGTGAAGGTTGGGCCGCTGATCGATGACGGAGCGCCAACGACCGCAACGCGGGAACCATCGGGCAGGCGGGTATTCAGGACGGAATTTTGGCCCGTGAGGTCCTGCCCAAGTATGCGCGCAACGCGCTCGATGGCAGCCTGCAGGCGCTCATTGCTGTAGGGCGTCGCCAGAGCGATTTTCTCAATATTGCCGCCGCGATCCGCGTAGACGCCGGTGGTGCCGTTAATCATCAGGTCCGAGATCGACGGGTCCAAAAGCAGCGTCCGCAACTCTTCGGGAAAGAATGGCAGAATCAAGTCGAAGCTCATCGCGTAGCTCCTGCTGCTGGCAGAGCGATTCCTGCGGAATTCGGTGCGCTCTCTCCGGGCTGAATAGGGTCGACAGAGACGCGGTTTTCGTGGAACTCCGTGATGGTCAATCCCAGAGGATTGATGAACTCGTATTGCGGGTAAATCTTGGCCTGGTCGCTGACCTGTTTTGGATTCAGGTAGTAGGTGACGCTGAGCATCCAATGCTCGGTTCTCGGCTCATGGGAATGGCTGGGCGAGTAGACCCTGTCGAGTGCCACAAGCGCCGTGCCGCGCGCCAGGACTGCGCCCTGAATCGTCTCCTGAGACAGCGAGGTAATGGTGACGTTCCTCACGTCCACATCGCTCTGCTCGATCTGTCCGCCCATCACCTGAGAAACAAAGTGATTCTGGTTGTCCGCGGTCATCAATTGCGAGGCGAGAGCCTGCGACAGGAAGTAGTAGTTGAGCGGGTACTTTTTAGCGATCGTGTCGCGGCTGATCGTGTAGCGATAGTTCGCCCAATCCATTAGGTATGTCCGCACTTCGCCCTCGCGCGGGCTGTAGTTGAGGTCGCTGTATTGGATGGCCTGCGCACGGCCCATTTCGTCAATGCGAATGTAGCGGTTGACGACCGGGCGGCGGGCCAGCGAAAGGTTGAGCCCCATCGACCCCAGGAGCAGGACTGTCCCGCATCCGATGATGAACCTATATGCCTTTCGTTCCGCGTAGTGCGAGGCATATACCTCGTTGCCGACCTCATCCGCAAGCAATGCCTGCTCTGGAGTTAATATCGGTTGTTCATTGACTGCTGTGGACATGGGGAGAATGGCTCCTTTGTTCGATCGCGTGAAAGATGACCGCAAAGTAAATGGTTCCCGCAACGATGCAGCCGAGAAGGACTATCAGAGCCAGGCAGCCAAACGGTTTACCCAAACCCAGCTTTCGCATTGCGAGTGCGTGAATCTGGTACTTGAACATCTATGCCGCTCCTCCCGCTATGAAGAGTGTCGATAGGACGTTACTAACCGCGTTGCCCATACTTCCGGCTAACCCGGCCACGCCGCCAAAGATGGCCTGTGTCATGCTCGGTATAAAGAGCATGTTCACAATGAACGCGACAAATACCATGATGCAGGGAATGAGATTGGCAAGCCACATCTCCATTGAGTAATTTCCATTGAAGGTTTGCTGGATGAACGCATTCATAAATCCCGCCCACACGAAGATGAAGGCGGCGGCGACGGCGCGAATCATGGCGAAGCTGATAAGAACGTCCAGAAAGTGAAAGAACTTCGCACGAAATGTTTTGGTCATGAGCAGCGGAACGAAGATAGGTCCGAATAAGGCGGTCACGCCGTAGAGGATGAAGGCGCTGCAGTTGATCACGAAAAGAATCGCCGATGCGATGCCCAATAGCCCTTGCACGATGAAGTAACAGAGGATCTGCACCGGGGCCATGAGGGATGGCATGGCCGTGTTGTCGCCAGCAGTTTTGAGAAGCTGAAGCAGGTTGTCCAGGGAGTTCTGATCGAAAGCGGCGACCATCGCCTGTGCAATGTAAGAAAAGAAGTGATTGATCCCAAAGCTCGCGCCGGGGAATGGATTCACCCAATAGCTTTCGAGCAGGCAGCAGATGATAAGCCGGAGCAGGAAGTTGACCAGATCGCCGGCGTGCACAGGCGCCGCATGGAAGCGGAGCGTCATACCGGTGGTGTTCCAGTTCACGACCATGCTGATGAGCGTGAAGAGAGAGATGCAGCTTAGTTCCGTGAGACCAAGCTGGGTCAGTGCGCCGCCGTTCTGCGTCGTGAGATTGGTCAGATTGTTGGTGAACTGATAGAGCCAATCGACGCCCGAACTCGCGGTGGGCAGTGCTTGCGCCAGTAATGCCGGGGAAACCATATCGCAACCCTCTCCTCACGGTTATGGAAGATACGTCTTCCAGGTCTTGCCCTCTTTTGCCGCAGCCGAGTTGTGCCGCTTCTTGTTCTGCTCTACCCGTTGCCGGAACGCCTCATCCTGTTTGCGCTGCTCTTCGGCGTCCCGTCGTTGCTGCTCAAGAATGGCCGCCGCCTTTGCTGCGGCAGCGGCGGCCTTCTCGGCTTCGTGCCGCTGGTACGCTACAGCCCCACCGATGGCGGTGAGAGCTGCGAGGATCGCCAACAGGATTTTCGTGTTGATAAGTTTCAGCATGGATGCGCTCGTTAGGGGAGATACGTCTGCCAGGTGCTTCCTTCATTGGCAGCGCTGGTGTCATTCGAGGCACGCTGCTGCTGGACGAAGACCGCGGTATTGAGGTCTTCGACGGCGGCGTTGCGGCGTTCCATGTTGGCGACGGTCATTTGAGCTGCCAGGCAAGAGTGCAGCGTACCCTGTGCCTGCATCTCGCTCAACTTCTGCGCCTCGGCGGCATTGAGAAGGTTGAGCTGTTGAACCTCGCTATTCGTGGAATCGCTGCCGTCAAACTGCTGTGAGAACAGCGATGTGTTGGCAGTTGCGTTCTCACTCCTGCCACTCCGGTACTGACCCACCGCAGTAAGGCAGTCGGGAGAGATCGCATCCGAGGTCTCGATCATGGCGAGCTGCGACATGCGCGAATTGCCGAGCTGCTGCCCTTGCAAGTACGACGCCGCGTTGCCATTCAAGGCGACCGTGGCGATCTTCCATGCCGTTGACGAAGTGCCGGGAGCATTGCTGTTGAGCGCGATGTTGATGCCCGCTGTCTCCCCAAACATATTGGCGACGTTCACGCTTTCGAGCGTGTGAAGCGTGGTCTGCCACTGTTGCTTGAGACTGAAATGGGTGATGTTGTTCTTGAGCATGTTGTACTGCGTCTGTAACGTGGTGAGCTGCGAGACGAGACTGCCGTAGCTGGTCGGATCGAAGACAATATCCCCGATCCCGAACAGGGCGAAGCCCGGCGTTGCGGTCAAAAGCAATGCCGCGCCGCCGATGATCCATTTGCGATGCTTGCCGACGTTCAGTTTCATTGGAACCTCCTGTGAGTTGATGGAGCGGTTACATGCACTGCGGGCAGGTCGGGTCGAACCTGTCCAGGGAGAAACAATGTCTGTGGTCCAAGAGCCAGCATGGGAATCGCAGGATTCGCTCGGTTATGTCTGCGAATCCAACCATCCCGCCAAGGACGGCGCTCTGCGCGGCGGGCGTTCTGAGAACAGCAAAGGCTATGACGATGCACGCGGCGCGTACGGCAAATCTTTGGCGAGCCCTAATGCGGAGTGTCATGCGTCCTCCTCGGCAAGCTGGCGCGCAATCTGCGGAATCGCTGCAATCCACTCCTGGCCGGCACGTTCTATGGCCTCCGGGATGGTGTACTGATACTCGGCGAGCCAATCGGCGCGGTTGAGAACGAGAGCGACCGCGACCTTTTCTCCGGTGGACTGCACGGACCAGGCATCGTGCCCGCCGCGTTTTGCGTCACGCGCCTTGTTAAGCAAATGTTGGAAACGACCGTTTTGCTCAGCCATTGATTTGCCTCCTTCGCTAGAGCGTGGGATTGACGCGGTGCTCGGCATAGGACGGAATCAGGAGATCCGTACCGATGTACACGCGGGCGCGCGAGCCTTCTTTGAGCGTGATGATGGGTAGCCGGTTAAGAAAGTGATTCAACACCTGCTCACCCTCGACCGCTGATTGCTCGGAGATGCCGTTGCGGATTTCAGTCGAAGGGTCAAGGACGCTGCCGTTGTTGCCGATCTGCGCGAGGCCGCCGAGACCGCCGATTGCGGCAGCGGCTGCGAACGCCTGCAAATAGCCGTGATCTACTTTGGTGGCAAGACCGGTCGTTCCGATCTGGTCGAGACCGATGTATTTGGCAAACTCCAGCGAGAAACCATCGGGGCAGATGGCGCGATGGAAGGTGACGAACATCTTGCGCTGCTGGGCATTCCCGACACTCTGCACATCGCCGAGGAGCCGGGTGCCTTGGGGCAATAGAAGCTGCTGGTGGTCGTGCGAGTAGAGGTCCGTGGTCAGAGAGATCATGATTGGGCCGCTGAATCCGCCGTCGATGTGGTTGGTGACGACTCCCTCCAGAACGGTTCCCTCAAAGACGCGATAGAGGCGCCCCTCGTAGCTGTCGAATTCGTAGGGAGACAGTGCAGGATTCTTCCCATCTGTCTTCGGCTGCCCGCCGGCTGGTTGTGGGGACGGCTCCTCGCTGATAGCGTTCGTCGTAGCTGCGCTCCGCTCCGCTTCTACGGCCGTCGGGACCACAGCCGCGGGAGACGTGGTGGCGCCCGAATGCTCAAAGTCAATTGCTAGAGTGTCGCTGTTGAGCGCATCCTGCTGCTGCTTTTCTTTGGCGAGCTGCTTTTGCTTTGCCTCGGCTTGCGCTTCCGTCATATTCGAGGTGCGCTGCGGAGCGTTGGGACTGTCGCCATAGATGGCCGCACGCTGCGCGCCGGTCATTGGCGGCGCTTCTGCGACCTCCGGGCCAGGAACACCCTGCGCCTCCTGAAGCTGCTGCATCGCTGCGGACAATTCCTGCTGACGCTGCCGCTCCGCCGCATCCTGCCGCGCCTGCAACTGCTGCTGCGTCTCAAAGCTCGTCACTTGTTGCGCATTGGGAGCTGCGGGGCGCATCGGAATGGCGCTGGCCGGTGCCGCTTTCTTGCTGCCCCTCAGAAGGCTCGAAATGTTGGCAAGGCCGATGAGAGCGATAATGACCACCAGCGCAATCACCACCGGCATACCCTTCCGCAGCGGAGGTTTGGCCTCCGGCTGTTCGGGCACGGTTGCAGGCACATTTTCATTCGGTTCCGGCATGGCTATCTGCCTTCCTGGGTGCGGTGAAACTCGACCTTTTGCTTACCGACGGCTAAGTAGCCCGAGTCCAGTTCCTTCGGGACCGTATAGAGGCCGTTCGAGAAATCGAAATTGATAAGGGAAGGCTTTTTGTCCTTCACCTCATAGAGCGCAGGGGTCTCTTGGAATTGCCCGCGCAGATAGGTGAACTTGTCATCGCGCCATATCTGCTGGAGCCCCAGCGTTTTCCCCTTGGACTTGTCCCACGTGTAGTCGAAGTGCAGAGTGCCGGGATACTGGCTCTGGTAGGACTCTTCTTTCGTTTGCTCGGCCCTCAACGTGGCGGCTTGCGCGGCCTGGGCGGCTGCGGCTTCCTGCTTTACCTTGTCCAGCTCGGCCGCAGGCACAAAGATTGGCAACTCCACCAGCCTGTCTCTTGCGGCCTTGTCGCCGGGGGCGATGAATACTTTGGAATCGAAGTGGGGATCATCGTCGCCGGAGACTTCATGCAACTGAAGCGTGTATTCGTTGCCGTGGTCGGAGACGATATGTACGTCCGTCGATGTGTTCGCAACCTTCGGTTTGATGCTGATGAAGCGTGAGGCCACATGGCCGCCGTCGAACACCCAATCGACGGTATCGCCGGCAAAGACATTTGCAACCTTCTCCTCGGCAGGGAGAAGAATCAAGGTCGATTGCAACAGGCCCGCTCGGACCACAGGCGGTGTGTCCGCCTCGGACATGGTGATCGTGCGCGGTGCGCTCGGCTCAAGATGTTTGGGCTCCGTAGCGGCATGACCGGCAATGGTATGCGCAACGAGCGAAAACCCGATGGTGATGGCGACGGGGATTGGTGGTCTCACGGTTTGTCCTTTCGGCGCTGTATTAAGCGGTCTCGCCCTGGGCAAACCGTGCAATGCCCTCGGTGAGTCCGTACTTGGCAATAAGCTTGGTCCGGCGCACACGGTCTTTGGGTTTGGTCGAAAACGTGGCGTAACTGCGGGCGTCGAGATTCAAGCGCACAACTTTGGTAAGACCGTCGCGCCGCATGTACAGCGCCTCGCGGTCCTGTAAGCTCTCGAAGAGAGCGAGTTGCTGTTCGTTCATCTTGAACAGCTCGGCATAGCGCTTCCGGTTGAATGTCGCGTCCTTCAGAAACAGGAACGATGTGCAGGAGTTCACGATGCTGTCGGCGTTTTCGCCGAGGTCTTCGGCCGACTGGCCAATCAGAGTGACGCCGCCGAGGTTCTTGCGGACGGTCTTGATGGAGGCGAGCGCGCCTTCGAGAAGCTGGCGGTTTTTCATCGAAGAGAAGATTTCTTCGATGAGAATGTGCTTGGGCACGCCAAGATTGGCGGGGTCATAGAGCACATCATTGATGCGCCGCAACAACCACACCATCAGTGGCTCAATCAGGTCGGCATACTGCTCGTTATTGACGCCCTGGAAGTCGAAGCACTGTACGCCCGAGAGCGAGAGGCTGTCTTCCACGTTGTCAAAGATGGCACCGTAGACGCCTTTCCCAACCCATTTCGAGAGATAACGGTCCAGCTTCTTCGGCAGGAAGAGATTGGAGAGCTTGCGGTTCTCCGGGTCAAGCAGGTAAATGTCCTGCACGGATTTGTGGATCACATCGGAGTCTTCCGGCTCCAGCTCCGCGCCGCCATTGACGAGCAGCAGTTTGATAAAGGAATAGAGAAACTTGATATTGCTTTCGGTCGGCTCCAGGGCAAACGGGGCCACGCGTGGGCCGTCTTTATCAACGCGGTCAACACGCCCGCCATACAACTCGACAACACTTTCGTAGCTGCCGCCGATGTCGAAGATGTAAGTGAATCCGCCATACTTCTGCTCAAGCGCGATGGTCTGGTTGGCGAAGACGGACTTACCGGAGCCGGTAGGTCCGATGATGAGCATGACGCGCACGCCATCGACATAGACATCCTGGAAGAAAGGCGTTCGCGTGCGCGTCTCCAGAATGTTGAGGTATTCCGCGTCCAGGTCATCCGAGTGCGGGTGCCCGAGATGCGGCGCGAACACCGATGAAAGGCGCGCATGATGTTCTTCACTGAGCCACAGCGGGAAGACGTTGAATTTACTGTTGCCCGGAAACATTGCGTAAAACGCCGAGAGATTGCCTAGCGTCTCTTCCATCACTTGCGCGCGTGCATCGACAAAGACGCGATGCACTGCCGGCGCGGTGTTGCGTAGTTCTTCCGGGCTGCGAGCCGCAAGCAGCAGCCGGAGGGAATATTCCCCCTGGGCCTTTTTGTCGAGCTCGCGGATGACTTCGCTGAGATCGTCAACCTTCCTATTAGCGGCTTTTGCTCCTGCGCCTGCTTCGAGGGACACCGTATCCCGGCCGCTCATCACGCGGGTTAAGACACCGACCTTAAAGAAGCTGATGAACTTTTCCTGAGCATCTATCTCGCTCCGTGTTGACGCGGTAGACTTCACGCGCCATGTGGAGCACAGGATGCTGTCGCAGTCGAGCGTCGATAGACCGGAGAACAGGCACGGTCGGGAAACCTCCGGCGTCGTCTTGAGAGAGAACATCTGAACATGGCGTTTGCCGACCTGGATATGGTCGCTGTGCCAGGCAACGGGGCTCTTCACGATCTGCCGATCCACTCCGGTATCGTCGCGGAGCCAATCGGCGGCGGCCCATTCCTCAAGGTTGAATAGATAGCTGAAGAATTGAAATGCGCTGAACTTGTCGAGTAGCCGCAGCCCTAGCAGGCTTCCGAGATGGCCTTCGAAAATCGTAGCCGTCTTCTGGAGGTCGGACAGCATCCGCGAATTCTCGACGGCATTCTCTTTCGGCTTACGCTCGAACGCCTTGATCTGCGATGGCTCCAATGTGAGGCACCAATGGAGGTCGATCCGTCGGAAGCCTGCGGTCCGCTCAAGGAATGCTTGGCGGTCATCAGCAAAGACCTGCGTGACGGGATTGCTGTATCTCTTTTGCCTCGGAAGATGGAACCCCGACATGACGCGGGTGTACTGATAAAGACAGGAACTTTCCGGCAGTCCGCGCAATGCCCCTTCAATCGATCGCATCCGCGCGTCAAGCTCCTGGTTGGTCAAGCCCTCTTCGTCGACACCGGCGAGCGCGAACAGGCACCCATATCCGCCGCCCTTGAGGGCGAAGATGCTGGGGCCAACAAAGCGCGCAATCGGGACGATGCTCGAAGCCGCTCCGGCCTTGGCGAACCACGGCGTATGTTTCAGTTGCTCAGTATTTGCGCGGGTCATAGTAGGACTTCTGGTTGAGGCTCAGGCCCCACAGTTGGAACATTTTTGGATGTTTGCGAACGATGAGCCACGCGGCCGCGGCGAGCGAGGGGAAGGCCATCATCGCCAAGACTCGAAACCCAACGAGGAAAACCGTCACACAGACGAATACGATCGCCATCCATGTTGTGAGATCGAGTCCGAGCTTGGCCCTCGGTCTATTCAACGCCTGATTGATCGGTAACGGTTTTCCCCGCTTGGTCATGGGCGCACCTCACATGGACTGGCCGGTAAGGGACCCGATCCAACCGGCGCCCCATCCCAGAACTCCGGCGCCAAAGAGCGCACCGAATAAGCCGGGAATAGCGTCCTGGAACCTTCCCGACATCATCCGGATTCCGGCGAAGATCAGGCCGCCGAAACAGATGACAGCGCCGGCGTAAATCGCGAACGTTTTGAACGTGCCCATGAGAGTCTGTGCGCCGGAAAAATCCATCGTTCCCTGGGCATGGGCGACGGTGGAAATGCCCGCGAAAGAGAGCGCAATAAGGGTGGGCCCCATCACCCGGGCTGCTTGGAGGAATTTCTCTTTGAATACGGGACGTCTCTGCCGAACAGCGGGAGGAAGCGGTGACCGAATGGAGGCGTCCTCCAGTCGGCAGGGGCGGGTGAGCTTGAGCATTTTTGCACCTCCGCTGACCCGATGGGGTCAGCTATGGCGCAAAACTACGAACCGCGTCCGCCGGAGTCCAATGAATTCCCGGAGACGTGTTATGAACATTCGTCATAACCGTCGTCTGACGGTACGTCGAAATCCTTAGAACTCGTAGCTCTGGAGGGTTTCGGGCGTTCCGACTCCGCCTCTATAAAGGGATGCTTTTACAGCGGGCTGATTCGAAAGGCAGCAGGAGAATGTGGTCCCATCGGTCAGCTCAATCTGCAGATCCGTTCCGTCGCCGGTGTCCTTATGGATACGTAGCATCTGGATCGTCTTGCCGGATAGCTCAGAACACTCGATGTAATCTTCCCGCATCGGCACAACCTCACAGCCTCCTAGAATCGCACAGCCCGGCTTCGTGCTGCCTGGAAAAGATGGTACGAATTTCCAAACCCGCTGAAGGCCACAGCGAGCCGCCGAGCTGTGACATCACATGATTGACACAATATCACACTCATCGTGTGTAGACTCATAGTGGTCAGGATCGAAGTATGGGAGTGTGGCGACACGCTCCGTCAAATCCCGATTCGGCACCACGGTGCGCAGGCTCCGTGACGAGCGCGGCTATTCCCAGGAGGAACTGGCGGAGCGGGCCGGGCTACATCGTAATTATGTCGGTGGTGTGGAGCGGGGAGAGCGCAACGTTGGATTAGAGAACATTGTGAGGCTGGCACGGGCGCTTTCGGTTCGTCCCAGCGAACTTTTCGTAGATTTTCCCTAGTGTCTCAAATAAAGGATTGAGTCTCTGGCCTCCCGGTTTGAACGGGAAGCATTATCGCGTCTCCTCCTGATGAATATCGACCTAGCGCACTTTGCCAGCCTGTCGATTCAATTGAGATTTTTCTGCGGAACTTGGGAAGGAATCAGTGTCTTCGTGGCAATTCATAGGTTAACGAGTGTCACGGGTCGTTCGGCCGAATTGAAAATCACCCGCCTCTATGCTGAAGTGCCAAAGGTTCAAATGTGGCGGTATATGCGGACCAAGGCGGAGTCGCCGTGGCTCGATCACCGGACAAGTTCAAGTGCGTGTAGCAATCCTTATTTGAAACTGATGGGATGAGCCTCGGCTCGCGTTGAACGCTAATGTGACTCGGATGGAAAGATCTCCTCGCCCTGAATACCCAGATCCGGCAGATTCGACGAGCGGGGCGGAGACAACCCCACCCTCCCGCGTGGCGCAATACGTGCGCATGTCCACTGAGCATCAGCAATATTCAACTGAAAACCAATCGGACATCATTCGCCGATACGCAGAATCGCGCAATATGGCGATTGTCGAAACCTATGCCGATCACGGGCGGAGCGGCCTAAATATCAGCGGGCGGGATGGGCTGAGTCAGTTGGTCGCAGATGTTGAACAAGGGGAGGCTAATTTCTCCGATGTGCTTGTCTATGATGTAAGCCGCTGGGGGCGATTTCAAGATGTGGATGAGAGCGCCTATTACGAATATGTCTTGAAACGTGCCGGAGTCCGGGTTCATTACTGTGCCGAACAATTTGAGAATGACGGCAGCATGTACGCCGCTGTGGTAAAAGCGGTCAAACGTTCGATGGCTGGAGAGTATAGCCGGGAGCTGTCGGTCAAGGTCTTCGCCGGCCAATGCCGTCTTATTGAACTGGGATTTCGCCAGGGTGGTCCGCCAGGGTATGGGCTTCGTCGTCAACTGATCGACCGAGACGGAAACTCCAAAGGATTGCTCCACCGCGGCGAGCGAAAGAGCTTGCAAACAGACCGCGTAATTCTGGTCCCCGGTCCAGAGGAGGAAATCTCTATCGTCCGTGAGATATATAACGAATTCGTAGTGGAGGGGAAGACCGAGCGGCAAATCATGGACAACCTGAATGGCCGCGGGATTGCCGGGGAAGATGGGCGCCCCTGGACGCGCGCCACCGTTCACCAAGTCTTGACCAATCCAAAGTATATCGGCGCGAATGTCTTCAATCGCCGCTCCTTCAAGCTCAAACGTAAGCGCGTTAAGAACCCAATAGAGATGTGGATATGGCGTAATGAAGCATTCCGGCCAATTATCGAGGACCGGCAGTTCAGAGAAGCTAGGGAAATCATCGAAGCGCGTCATCAGCATCTTTCCGACGAGGAACTTCTTGACCGACTCCGGTCACTGTTGCAGCGTTGTGGCCGTCTTTCGGGAATTCTCATTGACGAGAGCGAGGAAATGCCCTCGAGTTCCTGCTATTGCTCTCGCTTCGGCAACCTACTTCGCGCATACAAGTTAATAGGGTGGGCGCCAGAACGCGACTATTCGTATATAGAGATCAACCGGGAGTTGAGGCAAAAATATGCGGATCTCATTGGCACGATCGTCGCGGAACTGCAATCGTCGGGGGTGGCAGTCACGGTGAACCCCAAAAGCGAACTACTGACAATCAACTCCGAAAACACCGTATCTCTGGTTCTTGCGCGATGCCGTGAGACGCGTGCCGGCAATCATCGCTGGCAAGTACGCTTTGAACGCTCATTCAATCCTGACATCACAATAGCTGCGCGTCTGGCGCCGGGCAACCAACATGTCCTCGACTACTACATTTTCCCCGGTCTTGCTGAATTCGAAGACCGCCTCAGGCTTGCCCCAAGGAACGGACTGTTCCTCGACGTACACAGGTGCGACAATCTCGACCTGTTCTTTCAGTTAACGCGTCGCACAACAATCAAGGAGACGGAATGAAGCGTAACGAAATCATCGAAATCCCGATCGCAGAAATCCATATCGCCAACCCGCGCAATCGCGACAAGCTGGTCTTCGACAAGATCGTCAACAACATTGATCAAGTCGGGCTGAAGAGACCTATTACAGTTTCCGAGCGGGAAGGCCAACCTGATGGGGTACGATATGACCTTATCTGCGGCCAGGGACGCATCGAGGCGCTACTCGCGCTTGGGGAAACGATGGTCCCCGCGATCATCGTAGATGCACCCAAGGAAGAACAGTTTCTGATGAGCTTGGTTGAAAATATCGCCAGACGTCCACCGGGTGAGAACGACATTGTTCGCGAGATCCGAGCATTACGAGAGCGCAAATACAACTCCAGACAAATCGCGACAAAGCTGGGACTGCACTTTACGTATATCTGTGAAATCGTACGTTTGCTGGAGCATGACGAAATTCAATTGATTCGCTCGGTCGAAGCGGGCCGTATTCCCTTGACGGTGGCGGCAACAATCGCAAGAGGTGACGATAAGGAGATACAGCGTGCTCTAGCTGACGCGTATGAGTCCGGTGAACTCCGGGGAGCGAGGCTTCTGAGAGTGCGCCGTATTATCAATGAACGGTACGGGAAATCACGCGGCAAGAAGTCTGTGAAGCGGTCCACAAAAGAACTCTCCGTCGACAGTCTTGTGCGCGAATATCAAGAACACACTCGGCAGCAGCAGGAACTGGTCACCAGAGCACGAATGGTACATGAACGCTTGCTTGTCCTCGTGACAGGCATGGCGAGACTCCTGACCGACGAGCATTTTGCCACGCTCTTACGCGCCGAGAATATGGATGCAATCCCATCCGTCCTCGTTACTTCTAACCAATGATCTGGGAGCGATCATGACCGCACAACGTGTCAAGACTGCATTTCAATCAACCATTCTGACTCTCCGCCTCACGGAGATAACGCCCCTGAAGGATCTGAATCCGCGGATTCGAGTGACTGCCAAATACAAACAGATTGCTGCATCACTACGACACCTTGGTCTCATCGAACCCATCGTCGTGTTTCAAGCTGCTGACAAGAAGTATTGGATTCTGGATGGTACGCTCCGGTACGACATACTGAAGTCCGAAGGAGTTGTTTCAGAAGTTCAATGCCTTCTCGCAACCGACGACGAATCGTACAACTATAACAAGCGCGTCAACTACCTTCCACCCATCGCCGAGCACGCAATGATTCTGAAGGCTCTCGCGAACGGTGTGACCGAGGAGCGCATTGCTGAGGCGCTTGATGTTGACGTTGCGGCCATAAGAAAAAAGCGGCGCCTTCTCGACGGGATCTGCGATGAGGCAGCAGAGATGCTCAAGGACAAGCACGTGACCTCAGACGGGTTCGCGGTTCTGCGAAAGATGAAGCCAATGCGTCAACTTTATTCGGCGGAGATGATGGTAGCAAGTAACAATTACTCCACACGCTTTGCACGAGGTCTTCTCGCCGTTACGAAACCAGATGGGTTGGTCGATCCCGATCAGGTTTACAAGAGATCTCGGAGAACCGCGGCCAATCAGCAATCGGTGATGGAACAAGGATCGGATGCCCTGCTTGAAGATATCAAAATGGTCCAGAGGAGCTATACGGGAGATCTTTTGAGCCTCACGATTGCGGCCGGGTACCTCGCGCGAATGCTGGAGAACGCAAGAATAGAGCGGCATCTTGTCAAGCACCATCCCGACATTCTCCAAGCAATCCAGGAAGTACTAAGAGTCGTCAAGGAAGAGAAGGCGAGGTCGTCCTCGGGAAAACAAGTAGTAAATGGACTTGGCGAATCTCATGTGTCATCCGATGCCATCACGAATGAGCTGTCTGTCGGCGAAGGCGTTACCACAACTCAGTCTTCGGAATGACCACCCGCATTGACCGTTTCCGGAAGCAGTGTTTGAACCGCCTCAAGAGCGTTTCTGTCCCTTACTCATTTTGCACTGGTGTCCAGAACGGAAGGGACATACGTTCAGTGTGAGTCGCATGCTGCTACAGTTGATAGCGATCTTCTATCCGTCTTGTCTGACCCAACGCTGTCAAAGTCTCCAATATTTCGGCAATTCGCGTCCTGCTAGCAGGTTTGAAACCCGCTGCAATCTGGTGCACGTTCTGAAGGGGAGTAGCCCGTAGTGAATCTTTGATTGCACGGACCTGTTCTGCAAGAGTGGTCGGCCAGGGGAGCTTGCGCCGGGCAGGAGCGGGGCCTTCTACTGGGGTCACACCGGCGAGTGCCGTTTGTACCGCCAGTTCATTTGGTGCTTGGTACTCTGGGCGGAGCCAGCGGACGAGCCCACCGTGTTCCTCGGCGCTGCGCTGTGCGTTGAGAGAGACGACGTTGCCGAGAATCTCTTCGTCTGTTAGGTTTGATGGCCAGCCGTAGGCGGCGAACACAGTCGTATCCAATTCGTCGTGAATTTCTCGGAGAACTCCGATTAGCGCCGAATCGTAGATCCTGCGATCCTCCTCCGTCAGGACATCCCCGGCGCGCAGCTTCTCAAGCACGTTATACATTCCAGTGAGCGAGACGTCGGGATGAAGCTCCTGCTGTCGCTTGCGATGAGCATCAAGCCGGTCGGCAACGTCTCGAATCGCATTCATTTGTGCTTCCGTGCAATTTGGAAATGGGAACGTGTCGAAGCAGGTCGTCTTGACATAAACGGGTCTGTCTTCCAACTTTCCGCCTGCAGATAGCGCCCATTGGACATGAATCCTGCTCGAAAGAACGCCGAGATAATAAGCATTAGAAAGAGCAAAATTGATGAGCTTGTTATCGGGCATAACAGCAGCATTTAGAAATACAAAGATGCGGTGCTTCGCGGTCTCCACGGTCGAGATGTATCGGGTAAGTCCTTTGAGCGCAGGACGAAATGACGCGCGCGGCTCTCCAAAAATCCACCAGTTGTCACTGTAGGTTGCGCGTCGATTCTGTTCGCGCTCTGGTCTAACTCTGTCACTGACCCATTGGTAGACTTCGGGGAAACGCTTCAATACCTCCTCGCTTGTCAGGCCGAACAAATCAATCACCATGACGTTGCGTGATCTTCCTGTTAGATCCCGTCCGTTTAGGTAAGGTCGAATATGTGCGTCGAGTCCATTCACGCGTCCAAGCCCGAGCGATTTTGCAACCTCGGGCGTCACGATGAAACCTGAGCCATGGAGTTTCACCCCTGGGCAACTCAGTTCCTCATTCGACCGGAGGGGCTGCGCGCCAACTACATCGATTCCAATTCGCAAATCTGGGAAGATTCGGCCAGTTCGCTCTGAGAGTTCGACGGCCGTTCCCTCGGAGCCGGTGTCGCCTTCACTCGTCACCGTATAGAGGTGGCCCTGATGCTCGCCTCGCTCGCCTACCGTCATTGCTATCCGCACGGCAGCGTGGCGAGTTGCAGCGTGTTCCTCAGTTGAAAGCGCCTTCAGCCACGGATGATCGGGGATGGCGAATACGAGCGATAGAGGGTTCTTCGTTGCGCCCAAGTTCTGTGCGACTACTCGACGATCGAAAACCTGCGTGATGCTGTTCGTCGTCACAAAGCCAAAGCGGCGAAGCTTGCTCGCTCGTGCGAGTTCCGCAGCCTTCTGCCACCAATACATGACAAAGTCTGCACTCTCAGGGACGTCATCGTAGGCGCCGCGAATTGCCTCGGCATATCCATCGCCGTGCCATGCCCGAATATCCTTGCCACCTATGAATGGAGGATTACCCACAACGAAATCGGCATCCGGCCATTTCGCTTTCTTGACCCCGTCATACTCGTAGACCGGAATCTGCGCGGACTCGTCCGGAATCAATTCGCCGGTCGTTGGATGCAGTTTCTCGGTGATACGGTCCCAAACAGTAATGGCCTTTCCGTCCTCGTCCACAGCCTGCTTTCGATTGGTCCACGTGATTAAGGCATCGGCCTCCTTAACGTTGTGAAAATTCCGAATAACCGGAATTGGAGGCTGAACATCTCCGCGCGTTCGGAAGTGCCATTGCAGGTAGCCAATCCAGAGAACGAGGTCGGCAATTACAGCCGCCCTAGGATTGACTTCGATCCCAAGCAACTGATGAGGATCGACAGTGAGGCCCGTGTGCTCAAGAATCTCCTGCGACTGGCCGAGGGCATGGAGGGTTTCAAGCACCTCACCCTCTAGGCGCTTCATGTGCTCTAGCGCGACGTAAAGAAAGTTCCCACTGCCGCACGCTGGGTCGAGAACCTTGGTATTACAGAGCTGCCGGTGGAACTGGTTGGCGGCCTCGATGGCTGCATCCTGCTTGTCGGCGGCAAGCAGTTCTGTCATCACTGCTTGCGTATTACGCCAGTCATCTCGCAACGGCTCGACGATGGTCGGAAGCACCAATCGCTCAACGTAAGCGCGCGGCGTGTAGTGTGCGCCAAGCGCATGACGTTCCGCAGAATCGAGCGCCCGCTCGAGGAGCGTGCCGAAAATTGCGGGTTCAACGTCTCGCCAGCGCGAATCCGCAGCTTCAATCAGTAAACCGAGTTGGTCGCCTGAAAGCGGAAGGGCCTTGGTGGATTCGAACAGTCCGCCATTGAACTGAAGCACGTCCTTTCGAAGGATCGGCGAAAAACCTCCTTCGTTCATCGTTTTCCAAAGCGACTCGACGAGCGGAGAGAACGTCTCGATGTCGTCCCGGCAGCTTTTCAGGAGTTCGAACCACGCGCGATCGGGCAGTAGTCCAACATCTTCGGCAAACGAAGTGAAGATGCAGCGGGTGAGAAACTCCGCCACTTGCTTGGGCGTGTATTTCAACTCGAGGTTTCGAGCCAATATTGCCAACTTGCTCGCAACTTCTCGGGTAACCTTGGCCCGTTCGCGTGCTGGATCGAGAGAATGAGGGTCCAGCCAGACGGCACGCAAGCGCTCGCGGATCTCCGGCCTGGGCAGTTCCTCCAACGGAATTCGGAAATCGCGCGGCCCCGGATAGGGGAGGTATGCCTTGCCTGTCAGAGAAAAGTCGGCGAACAACTCAATTGAGTGTCCCACATCGACAACGATCAAAAAGGGTGGCCAACCCTCAGATGCCGGAAGAGCTTTGGCGTATCGTTCTGCCTGTCCACGCGCTGCAAGCATGGCAGTGTCCCAGCCGCGCGTTCCGCGAACCGCCGTACCTCGCTTCATCTTCTTTGTGGGACCAGGAGGAGCGAGCTCGAAAAGTGCTTCTTGAACCGGGTTGCTTCCCTGTTTCGCCTCCAAGACAAAACAGTTTCGCTTGTAGAGGTCGATGAAATTTGTGGTGGCGGAGCCATCGAATTCCAGATGGACGACAGCCTTATCGATAACATACGTGTTCAGGCTCTCGTCCGCTTGGCTTGGGTCGGGGCGGGGAAGGTCAAGAAAATCGCAAAGCTCGGAAAGAAATAGGGCGTAGTTCGCCCGCTCGGAAGCGGACGACTGCTGCCAACGATCGATGAACCCATTATTATTTGACGTCAATGGCCCCAGCCTCGATTTCGATGTGCTCATTTTAGATTGCTGCCCGGCGAAGGCGTCCTGCCGGAAACACTTGCGGCCATCGCCTCCAGTCGGTCGCGGATGAGAGGGACCCGCTCGTGATCCAACACAAACCCCGGAAGCACATCGAGAAACCGTGACTCAGACAGCAACGCTCGTGCAGCTTCGGCAAGGTACTCTCGAAGGTCCTGCGGTGATTCGGCGATCTCTGCAATTATCGTCTCTCGCCCCTCGATGACTGCTACGAAGTCTTCCAGATCGTGGCTGGCCTGATAGTCCATGTTTCCACGACCTCGAAATGCCTCCATCTTCGTTCCCAGGAAGAAGGGCGCGGCAATTACCCGGATTGCATGGCCACTTGGCAGTGTCAACGGCGTGGCGTGTTCCAACGTCGGCGCATACCACCGATTCGTGAAGCCGAGCACATCTTTGCTGAGGGGTAGGACATCGAGTGTCAAGTTGCCGTAATGCCATCGGCACGTAAGGGGCTCATCGCCGGCGTCCTCGGTGAAGCGAGCTTGGCGGAGACGTTCAGAGAACTCCACGTAATCTGCGTAGGTGATGATTTCAGCGATGACGTCAACGTCTGTTGTACCGCGGATCGGCGCTGCCGCCTCATCATCGATAAGCAGGCCTAGGGTGACTCCGCCCACGAATACGATCTCATCCAGGAACGGAGCGAGTTTGCGAGCTGCCTCTAGCAAAAGAGGCAGATTGGGATCAGCCATTGATCTCCTTTTCCAGGAGCTCAACTGCCAGGTTTCGTTCGCGAGTTCTTCCGCTGCGGACCGCATCGCAGAGCGCTAGGACGCCATAGAATTCGGGATCGCGCAGTGCTGCTTTCGGCGCTCCTTTATAGAGGGGAGCAAGGGCAAGGCCGCGAACTTTTCCTTCTGCATACGGCCAGACCGTGGGTGGTTCACTGTCATCGAGGAAGCGTGACTTGAGTGGCTCTGCCGCCGCGGCAGTGGGGACGCCTCGGGCCATCGAACCTCTTTCGGGTGGAAACGTGTACTTCAATCCGTGCGATAGAAATTCCATAAGCCCCGTCCGGTTCACTCTTTTTTCTGCACCTTCGATGTAAATCAAACCTGCGTCAGAGCAACGTTTCAGGGCTTTCGATACCTCGGACGGAGAGATCGACAAACTCTCTGCGAGGCTCTTGGACTGAATGGCCGGCTCGTCCTGGATGGCGAGTTTGAGAAGCAGCGCGATGTCCTGGCCTTGCATGAACCCATTGTAGCCGCAATTTCCAATTTGGAAATTGGAAATTAAGCGATGCCGATGAGCATTTCATGCAAACCCCACCAATGAAACGCACTCCCGACTGACTCCCAAAAGGGTGTCCAGGGGGTGCTTTTTCGTACTTCCGGGTCGCCATAAGTGCCGCAAAGTCTGTTAGATACTTGAGCTCCCGGTCGCTCATAACCCAAAGGTCGCTGGTTCAAATCCAGCCCCCGCAACCAAAGTTTCGTAACAAGCGAAAGTGCTTAGGA
>Ga0265314_10001161_pt1 | contig 30357 bp, 16 predicted proteins | sample 4126metaG_FD_203106 | JGI IMG/M metagenome (GOLD analysis project Ga0265314, IMG submission 203106) | Rhizosphere microbial communities from Carex aquatilis grown in University of Washington, Seatle, WA, United States - 4-1-26 metaG | ecosystem: Host-associated > Plants > Roots > Rhizosphere >... | reverse complement strand
GGTGGGGCTTTTCAGGGGCGGCGCTGGGAACCGCTCTCCCGATGATTATCAGCGGCATATATTTTTTCATCGCGTGCAAGCCACATTTCGAAGCTCCTCTCTACCAGACGCTGCGTCGCGCTTATCTCAAGCCCCTCTTATGCTCGGTCGCGGCAGTGTCCGTGGTTCCCGTGGTCAGCCTTCTTAATTTGCGCATCTGGTACGGCCTTCTGCTGGAAATGGTTGCGTTCGGGACTGTTTATCTGATTGGACTAGCGGTAACGCGTTTTTTCGACAGCTTCGACTTCGCCAAGGCCGAGAACCACTTGCCTTTCTTGCGCCTGACCCGGCGGATTATTCCGGTGTCATAGTGCCATTCCACGGTCCACGTGTTCATAAAGAGATTCGGCTAAATTTCACGAAATGATTGGGAGGTTGTTTCATGTCGGTCAGCGTCATTATTCCCACCTATAACCGGGCCGAGGTCCTTCGGAAAGTCCTGCGGGGCTATGCCGAACAGTGCGGGGACCACCGATTGCTGGAGGTGCTCGTCGTCGACGACGGCTCGAAAGATCACACCCCAGCTGTAGTCAGTGAGTGTGGTCACTCTTTCCCCTATTCGCTTCGCTACCTTCGCCAAGAGAACAGTGGACCTGCTACCGCGCGGAACTATGGCATCCGTGAAGCGGCAGGCGACTTGATTTTGTTCGGTGACGACGACATTATCCCGAGCCGCAACATGGTGGCAGAACACGTTTCTTGGCATGGCAGGTTCCCGGCAGAAAACGTGGCTGTTCAAGGCTACGTTGACTGGGCCCCCGAACTGCACCCCACTCCTTTCATGGTTTGGTCAAATTTGTACGGTGCCCAATTCAACTTCGGGAGATTTCAGCCTGGCATGGAGGTTGATTTCTGGCATGCATATTTCTGCAATACCAGTGTGAAATCAAACTTTCTCAGACAGAACGGTGTGTTTGATGAGAAGTTTCGAAACGCTGGCTGGGAAGATATCGAGTTGAGTTATCGCTTATACCAGAAGGGATACAGGGTACGTTACAGTCCGGAAGCCTTCGGTTACCATTACAAGTACGAAAAGTTTCAAGACACACTGCGCCGCGTATTGGAGTTGAATCGAGCGTCCGCGGTTTTCAAAACTACGGATGCAGGGAAGTGCCTTTTCGAACAAATAGACAGTCAAGCGAGGCAAGCGAAGCGGCGGGAGACGTTAGGAAGAAGGTTACTGAGACCGCTCAAGAGACCAGTTATGCCGCTTCTCAGGTACCTAATCGACACCCGGATTCCTCTGCCGGCCCGTGTATATGAGTACGTGTTTTATGACTATGTTTGGCGAAATTCGCCTGCCTTGTAGTCCATTTCACGCGAGTTTCCGTGACCGTTCCTTTTATTCGCAATATTTCGCGCCCCGTAGCTCGCGGCGCACAGGCACTCAAGCTTGCTTAGGAAGCAGGCGACTGCGTGGCGGCTGGAGCCGCTCGCGAAGAAGGGCGTGAGTTTTGAAAGTTTCGGCACTCATTCCGACATACAACCGGCAAGCGCAAGTGTTGCGGGCAATTGACAGTGTGCTCGCGCAGACGGTGCCGGTCGATGAGATCATCGTCGTGGATGACGGTTCCACCGACGGCACGGCGGAGGCGATTCGCAGCCGCTACGGATCACGTGTCGCCCTATTCACACAGGAAAATGCGGGCGTTTCCGCAGCGCGAAACCGGGGCATCCGAGAGGCCCGGGGCGAGTGGATCGCATTCCTGGATAGCGACGACTTCTGGTTTCCTACGAAGATCGAGCGCCAGCTTGAGGCCGTGGCGAAGCTTGGCGATGAATTCGGGCTCTGCTTTACGGATTGCGTCTACGATGGGAACCCCGACATGAAACTGTCGGTATTCGAGGAAACCGGCTTAGTGGGCGTTCCGAGGTTTGGCTGGCTCGACGATCCCGCCCGGTACGTGCTGGCCAGTCGGGAGCCGTTTTGGACGCAGAGCCTTTTGGTCCGGCGCCGTCTGCTAACGGAACCCAACGGGTTTGACGAGGCCCTGACGGTCCGTGAAGACACGGACGTGCTATTTCGTTTGAGCTTTAAGACAAGATTCTGTTTTGTTGCGGAACCGCTCGTACATATTGATCGGACCCCGTCCCGAGACGGACTCTGTAATCTGTACGTCACGGCGGACGATCGAATGTTTGACAGCCTGGAGCGGTTGTTCACGAAGTGGCTGTCAATGCCCGAGGTGGCCGGGACGGAATATGAGCAGCCGATTCGGGAGAAACTGCGTCTGGCCTCCTATGACTCCGCCGAAGCCAAAATGCACCAGCTCAGGATCGGGCCCGCGCTTCACGAGATAGGTAGACTTCGGGCACTGGACGAAAGCTACGCCTCAATTGTTGTCAACTTGTTCTCCCGGAAAGCTGGGAAGTTGCGGCGCTTCATCCGTGGTCCGGAACACCATGACCGGGGGAAAACGGGTCCCGGTCTCGATCTGGCCTAACCGCCTCCCGTCTCGGGGCAGCCGATCGCGCTTCTCGGCTTTGAATCAAGTCAGTATAAGAAATTCTGAATTTCACTCAGCGCTGGCCGGAAGTCTGCGACTCGGAAAGTCAACAAGGAGCAAGTATGCAAGCACTTAGGCGATACGTTCAGTCCACGCTGAAGCGGGCAGGCGTCTACCACCGCCTGAAGAACTCATACGTCTATGACCTTTATTGGAGGGTTGCCGACAAGCAGCTGATTGAGGCTCGAAATCGAGAGGTTGAGTTTTATCGTGGCCTCCTAAATGGATTTCGCCGAGGCGACTTGATCTTTGATGTTGGGGCAAATGACGGAACCAAGACCGAGTTCTTTCGGAGACTCGGCGCGCGCGTTGTCAGTATCGACCCGGATGAGGCAAACCAGGAAATCTTGCGCGGCAAGTTTCTGCGCTACAGGTTGTCTCCAACCAACGTCGTCATCGTTGGCAAGGCAGTCAGTGATAAGAGCGCAATTGAAACGATGTGGATCGATGGACCCGGATCAGCTGTGAATACCCTGAGCCAGAAGTGGGCCGAGACCTTGAAAACCAACAAGGATCAGTTTGAGCACGCACACTTTGGGTTGCAGTTTGCGCATCAGAAAGCAGTTGAAACCACCACGCTCGAAGACCTGATTCAAACCCACGGGTTGCCATTCTTTGTGAAAATTGATGTTGAGGGTTATGAGACAAAGGTAATACGAGGCTTGAAGCGTCCGGTCCCGTTTCTTTCATTTGAAATCAATCTGCCCGAATTCAGGCAAGAAGGACTCGAGTGTGTCAAGCTGTTGAACGCCCTGGCAGCTGATGGGAGGTTCAACTATGCCGCCGACCTTCAACGCGGTATGGCGCTGGAGAAATGGCTGGGAGCTCAGGAGTTCTCGAGCGTGCTCGAGCAGTGCTGCGAAAGAGCCATCGAGGTGTTCTGGCGGACGCCTCTGGCCCGGAACGCGTAATTGCAAAACGGATTCGGCATTATTCGGAACGCGGAGGTAGTTTAATTGGTAGAACAGGCAATCCAATTGTCAGGTGGCGCTTCGAACCCGTCCCTCCGCTCCAGACTTCCCGAGTTAGACATGGACAAAAAGCGATTCGAACCAGTGCTTGACCAGAGCGCCGAACCCTCTGACGCCGCGCCATCCGGCCTGGAAGTCGCGTTGCTGACCGGGTGCCAGGACAGGCCATATGCATTCGGTTTAGCAATGGCGCTCGTCGCCAAGGGCATAAGCCTGGATTTCATTGGCAGTGATGAAGTGGATAGCCCCGAACTGCATACCACTCGCAAACTGCGTTTTCTGAACTTACGAGGGAGTCGGCGCCAGGATTCCGGGTTCGCGCAGAAAGCGCGGGGGGCATTGATCTACTACGCACGGCTAGTCCGATACGCCGCGAATGCCCGGCCGAAGATATTTCACATCTTATGGAACAACCGGCTCGAGTATTTCGATCGAACTCTCCTGATGCTGTACTACAAGGCGCAGGGGAAGAAGATCACGCTCACCGCGCACAACGTTAATCAAAGCAGAAGGGACTCGAACGACTCGCTGCTCAATCGTCTCACCTTGAGGATCCAGTATCGGCTGACGGATCACATTTTCGTTCATACGCAAAAGATGAAGAATGAACTGCTCGAGGATTTCGGCGTTCAGGAGCGGGCGGTCACGGTGATTCGTCATCCGATCAACAATGCCTTTCCGGACACGGATCTCACCCCTGCCGAGGCAAAGCGCCGACTGGGCATCGATCGGGCGGAGAGAGCGATCCTTTTTTTTGGAAGAATCAGACCTTATAAGGGTCTCGAACATCTGCTGGCTGCATTTCGACTGCTCGCAGCCGGCCCTGGAAATTACCGGTTGATCATAGCCGGGGAGCCGAAAAAGGGAAGCGAAGACTACCTGGAGCAGATCCGGCAGACCATCGATCGCGAATTTGATCCAGGAAAGATAATCCTGAAAGTGCAGTTCATTCCGGACAAAGAGATGGAGTTGTACCTCAAAGCGGCGGACGTCTTGGTCCTTCCATACAAGGAAATCTTCCAGAGCGGTGTGCTTTTCCTGGGCTACAGTTTCGGCCTGCCTGTGGTGGCGACGGACGTAGGATCTTTCCGGGAAGAAATAATCGAAGGCAAGACGGGGTTTCTCTGTAAGCGAGCTGATCCAGCGGACTTGGCCAAGACCCTCGAAATCTATTTCGAAAGTGATTTGTACAAAGACCTGGACAAGCGCCGGCAAGATATTCGCGAGTACGCCTACCAACACCATTCTTGGGATGCCGTCGCAGAGCTGACGCGGAATGCATATGAAAAACTGTCGGGAGGTATCGGTGGTGAAACCTTTGGTATCAATTCTCATTCCTGCGTTTAACGCACAAGACTGGATTACAGACACACTCAACTCGGCGATTGCGCAGACATGGGACCGAAAAGAGATCATCGTCGTTGACGACGGTTCAAGGGATCAAACTCTGGCGATCGCACGCCGGTTTGAATCCGACGGTGTTCGCGTTGTCACGCAGAAAAATCAAGGCGCCGCCGCAGCGAGGAACAAGGCCTTCTCTCTAAGCCAGGGAGAATTCATTCAATGGCTGGATGCCGATGATCTGATGGCTCCCGACAAAATAGCCAAGCAGATGGAGGCATTGGACCAGTCCCCTAACAAGAAGATACTGCTGTCCGGGGGATGGGGACGGTTCATGTACCGGTACGACCGAGCGAAATTCGTTCCCACCGCACTGTGGTGCGATCTGTCTCCGGTGGAATGGCTGATCCGCAAGATGGGACAGAATATCTATATGCAGACGGCCTCCTGGCTTGTGAGTCGTGAGTTGACCGAAGCTGCCGGTCCGTGGGATACGCGGCTGTTGGGGGACGATGATGGCGAGTACTTCTGCCGCGTCCTCCTCGCCAGCGAGAGCGTTCGATTCGTTCCAGAATCGAAAGTGTACTATCGCGCGTCCGGGTCGGCCAGCTTGAGCTACATAGGGGGCTCAGACAGAAAACGCGACGCACAGTGGCTCTCCATGAAACTGCATATCGGTTATATCCGGTCGCTGGAAGACAGTGAGAGAGTCCGGGCCGCGTGTGTGCAGTTTCTGCAAAACTGGATGGTTTTCTTTTATCCGGAGCGTCTGGATCTGTTCGAACAGGCGGGAGAGATGGCCAAGGATTTGGGCGGACAACTTGAAGCCCCACGCTTGTCCTGGAAGTACTCATGGATCAAGGCGATATTCGGGCAACGCCTGGCCAGACGTGCTCAGCTGTCTCTTCCAACTCTCAGGTGGTCATTGGTAAGACTCTGGGATAAGACACTCTTTCGCATCGAAGGTCGAAGGAAAGCGGCCGAATTGGGGGTATGAGAATCGCGGGCTGCGTTGCTCGATGCCGGTTGTTGTCCCAATGGACGATGGCCAAAGGGTCAACATCCTTTGGCCATTGGATGGTGAAATTGACGGGGCAAAGTGTACTTCCGAGTCTGGCATCGACTGCCTCTTTTGGCTAGACTTATCCTACGAGGTGAAAGTTCAATCCTCGGAGGCTGGTTTAAATGAGACGCGCGCTTCTATTCCCCCTTATCTCAATCTTGTTTCTTTTCTCTGCAATTTCACATGGACAGCATCTCTGGACTGGCATCATCGACCCATCAAGGGCAGTGGACTGGGCGACGAACGCCGGCTTCACGGTCCCGAATCGCACTACGCAATGCGGCTCAACGATCTCGGCCTACGGCACCAGTGGCGCTCCTGGGGCCCCCACGACGATTAACAACGCCATCGCAGGCTGCCCTGCTGGGGAGTATGTGTCTCTGGGCGCGGGGACTTTCTATTTGAACAGTGGAATCAACTTCGGATCGACCAATAATGTGACCCTGCGCGGCCAGGGGGCGAACTCGACTTTTGTGATCATCAGCGGCGAATACGGCTGCGCTGGCATGTACTCCGCGGTCTGCATTTCTGGGTCCAATAATTACGCTGGGGGTGAAAACAATGTCTGCGACTGGTCCTCCGGCTATGCCTCGGGGACCACTACCATTACCCTGGCCAACTGCGGTTCGACGACACCAAAGGCCGGAGGCATATCGAATCTCAAGGTCGGAAGCGTTTTGGTCCTCGACCAATTGGATGAAGGTACAGATACCGGATTTATCTGGAATTGTAACGGAGACAATCAACCTTGTATTGGCGGGTCGGGGTCCTATCAAGGTGGTTTCCAGCGCGCGGACGGCCCTTGCAATGGGTCAATTTGCACGCGAGGTCAACAGCAAGTCGTGGTGGTCACTGGAATCAGCGGGCTGAATGTAACCGTTTCTCCTGGTATTTATATGGCGAACTGGAGGAGCGGCCAACATCCGCAGGCATGGTTCCCAAACGTCACGATCACGGGAGACGGGGTTGAGGATTTCTCGATAGACGTAAGCCGCTCAAACGGAACCAGCACCTTCGTGATCACGAATGCGTATCAATGCTGGATCAAAGGCATGCGTTCTCTTGCCCCGGACCGGGCCCACATCCAGACGGATGTGGTGAAGAACCTGGTTGTTGAAAACAATTATTTCTATCAAGGCCAGTCCCACTCGGCGGTCAGCTACGGTGCTGAGTTTGATGTCGCCTCGGACAACCTGTACGTGAACAACATCTGCCAGCAGGAGACGGATTCTTGTCCGAATAACAACGGAGGCGCGGAGGGAAATGTCTTCGCCTACAATTTTGCCGTTGATGATGTGAACTCGACAGCGGGATGGTTCATCCCGAGTTCCTTTCGACACGCTGGCGGAGACGCTTTCAATCTGGATGAGGGAAACATCTCTGTGGGATACGAAGCGGATGATATTCACGGAACGCATCATCTTGCGACGGTCTTCCGGGGCTTTTACGAAGGCAATCAGAATGCTGGCTGCGGCGGAGCAGGGGTAAACACCTGCAACGCGCAGACGACCCCGATGAACCTTTATGCGAGCAATCGCTACGTGAATGTCGTTGGTAATGTGCTTGGTGACCCGAGCCGAACGCAGATTACCGTCTATCAGTACTCCGCCGCAACCACTGGAGTGACCCACACTTGCACAGGGACAGGCGGGTGCTACGCTATTTTCACTCTAGGATACAACGACAATTCCGGCTGGAGTAATAACACGTCTGCTAGTGGATGGTGCTTAAGCTCGAGTTGCGGCAGTACCGGAGGATATGATCCGCTGACTGCGACATACTTGATGCGCTGGGGCAACTGGGATTCCGTGACAAACGCAGTTCGCTTCTGTGGAAATTCTTCTAATACCGGGTGGTCAACCACGTGTTCCGGCAAGTCGGAGGTTCCAACCAGTCTGCCTGCCTGCACCTTCTGCAATGGGTCACCGACATTCTCTAACGCAGTTCCGAGTCTCGGAGATACCGGTGCGGGGCAGTCTGCCATGCCTGCATCCTTTTATTATTCTTCACAGCCCAGCTTTCTGACTGGCAGTCCCTGGCCATTAATAGGGCCGGACGTCACTGGCGGAAACATGGGCATTTGCAGCGGAGGAACCTACGCTGGTGCGAATGCCACGCTAAATACCGATTGCACCCCTGGTGGGGGCCGTTTAATCGCTGCTTTCGGTGGTCATGCCAACAGCAATCGTGCAATGGAATGCTTTCTGCATGTGATGGGAGGACCGCCGGATGGCACAGGAAGCGCGCTGAGTTTCAATGAGAGCAGTTGCTACGGGACAGACTCTCAGCAGCCCCCACCCGCGCCACCGACGGGCCTCACCGCTATCGTCCACTGAACGATCGCTTTGCAAGTTTGCGGACCACATCCATACAGGGTCGCGTGAACATCTTAGATGTTGTGCCACGGCTAAAGCTTCGCCAACACTTTGTGCGCCCCGCTCCCGGTCGATATCATGCGATACGGGACAGCGGTACACGTTGCACAAGCGTAAGTGTTAGTGATTCATGATAGTGACGGGCAAGACTGCGCTGGTAACCGGCGCAACCGGGTTCATCGGGTCTCGAATGGTTAGGTTCCTCCAGGCCAAGGGGTGGACTGTGATCGCCGGATACCGTTCACACGACTCCAATTCACTCCCAAAATTGCCTAAGTTGCATCATGTTCAGTGTGACCTGCGCGACCAACGACGGGTTGAGCAGTTGTTCAAAAGGCATGAGCCCACGCACGTTTTTCACCTAGGCGCGCAAAGCTTAGCTACCGTTTCATGGGCCGATCCCGTTTCAACTTTCGATTCGAACATCATGGGATCGCTTTATCTGTTCGAGGCGGTGCGTCAGATGAAGCGTCCTCCGATAGTCGTGTCAGCTTGTTCCAGCGCTGAGTATGGGCATGTTCCGCATTCTGCGATCCCAGTCAGGGAGGATCAGCCGCTTCATCCCTTGCACCCTTATGGCGTCAGCAAGGTATGCTTGGACCTCTTGGCCCGGGAATACTTCCTCGATTATAAGATCCCTGCAGTGAATCTGCGGCTCTTTAATACGACTGGCCCAGGCAAGACGAGCGACGCACCTTCGGATTTCGTACGACAACTGATCCGTATCAAGAAGGGCCTGCAGGCACCCGTCATTGAAGTCGGCAACTTGAAGCCGAGGCGTGCATTTCTTGATGTCAACGATGCCGTGCGTGGTTTTTACCTGGCGGCGATGAAGGGGAAGCGTGGCGAGGCTTACAACGTGTGCGCCGATCAAACCATCGAGATTGGTCAACTTCTTCACACTGCAATCCAACTCTCGAAGGTCAAGGTGAGAATCCTGCCAGTTGCCCGCCTGATGCGGCCATCGGACGAAAAGATAATTTTTGGCAGTACCGAGAAACTTCGCAAGGATACCGGCTGGAAGCCGACGCGTACGATCGAACAGATACTGACTTCCATGCTGCAGTATTGGGACGGCGTGATGAACTAGGTGTAGGAGCTATCTCTGCTCTTCGCCACGTGGGATATCCTGAAATTATCATGAGCTCAATCCTCGACATCACTGCCGTATTGCTTGTCGGCGGCATGGGTATCCGCTTGCGTCCCGTGTTGCCAAGCGCCCCGAAGCCGCTCGCCTCGGTTGGCGGCCGTTCCTTTCTCGAACTACTGGTCCGGCAACTCCGATCCCAGGGGATCCGCCGCTTAGTGATGTGCTCGGGGTATCTGGCTGACCAGATCGAAGCCACGTTCGGTGATGGCCGTGCCTGGGACGTCACTATTGAGTACTCCAGGGAGCAACAGCCGCTAGGCACCGCCGGTGCATTAAAGCTGGCGCAACGTCACCTGCAAGAAGTTGACGAGTTTCTGGTCATGAACGGCGACTCGTTTCTCGATATGGATTTCGACCAACTGGTTCGCTTCCACCGGGAACGCAAAGGACTGGCGAGCATGGCGGTCGTGCCGGTTGCCGATACCGGACGCTACGGAACGGTGCGGGTTGATTCCACCGGCCGCGTGCTGGGGTTCACGGAAAAGGCCGGTGCTTCGGGCCCCGGTCTTATCAACGCTGGTGTATACGTCTTCAACCGGGCCATTTTTGAGCACATTCCGGAGGGTCCGGTGAGCCTCGAAAAGAACGTGTTCCCCTTCATTCTTGATCGGGGAGTTTACGCGCTTGAGCAACGCGGCATATTTATCGATATCGGTACGCCGGAAGACTACGCGCGGGCGCAAGTCCTGTGCGATCGGCTCTGCGATGCGGCGTTTGGGAGATAGTGGTACGGCAAACGGAATCTGGAGAATCGATGACAGACAGCAGTGATTTCGAACAGCGCGTGCGACGGTCGATCGAAGCATCGATCGCGGTTAAGCAGCAGCTGCTGAGGAGTGTCGAGACTGTTTCGGCCATGGCCAAGGTCAGCGAAATCCTCATTGCGGCACTCCAGAAAGGGAACAAGCCGCTGTTGTTTGGCAATGGTGGCAGTGCGGCCGATGCGCAGCATATCGCGGCGGAGTTTGTTGGACGGTTCGCATTCGACCGGCCCGCTCTTCCAGCGCTGGCGTTGTCGGTGAACACTTCCGCGGTTACTGCGATTGGGAACGACTATGGATTCGACCTCGTGTTCGCGCGGCAGATTGAGGCTTTGGGACGTCCGGGCGATGTCGCCATCGGCATCTCAACCAGCGGGAATTCGCCGAATGTCCTGCAAGGGATAGCTGTGGCGAAGAAGATGGGATTGCACACGGTGGTGCTGACCGGAGCGGCAGGCGGTAAACTCAAGACAGCTGCCGATTATTGTATTTGCGCGCCTTCGAACGATACTCCACGGATCCAGGAGTGCCACATCCTGATCGGCCACATCATTTCAGAGCTGGCGGAACAGACGATTTTTCATGATAAGAGCAGCATTTCTCGATCGTGATGGCGTGATTAACCAGAAACCCCCGGAGGGTGAGTACATAACCCGCTGGGAAGAGATGCAGATTCTTCCCGGTGTGTCCGAGGCAATCGCACTACTCAATCACGCTGGATTTCTCGTGATCGTCGTGACCAACCAGCGCTGTGTGGCCAAAGGACTGATTACCACGGCTCTGCTTGAAATTCTGCACGGGCGGCTCTGCGAGGCACTGGCGGCCGCTGGGGCCAGCATCGACGCAATTTACTACTGCCCGCACGAGATGAAACCTCCGTGCCGTTGCCGCAAGCCGCAACCGGGCATGCTGTTGGAAGCGGCACGCGCCCATGACATCGACCTGGCCGCGTCATGGATGATCGGCGATTCTGATATCGACATAGAAGCCGGCAGAAGCGCGGGATGCAAGACGGCTCGACTACTGGACAGCGACGAGAGAGCAAATGGCAACTCAGATGTGACTGCGCCATCGCTCCGCGAAGCTATCGATCAGATACTGCGCGAGTCCTCCCGCAGTGCTTCCCGCGCACAGTAAGTGTTGGTAGCAAAAAGCGATACGCGGAGTTGTTATCCAAAGCGGGGCAGTTTTTCTATGTCAAGAACGACATTTTTTTGAAATCTTCGGTGATGTGGACTGCGCTCGCGTCCATTGCCGCGCTGCCGTTATCCTCATATACAGGGAAGGCTGAAAACAAATGGTAATCACTAGCACGCCGCTTCGCGTCTCGTTCTTCGGTGGGGGTACGGACTATCCTGTCTGGTTTCGCGAACACGGGGGCTCCGTCTTGTCGACGACAATCGACAAGTGCTGCTTTATCACTTGCCGCTACTTGCCGCCTTTTTTCGAGTACCACAGCCGCGTCTCCTACTCGAAGGTGGAAAATGTTGTCAGGAACAGTGACATTGTGCATCCATCAGTGCGCGCATGCCTGCAATTCATGGGAATCGACGAGGGAGTGGAGATTCATCACGTGGCCGATCTACCGGCCCGCACGGGATTGGGTACAAGTTCGGCGTTTACAGTGGGACTTCTCCTCGGTCTGTATGCGCTCAAAAACCGGATGCGTGATAAGCATGCGCTGACTGCCGACGCCATACATGTGGAACAGGAACTGCTCCATGAGGCTGTGGGCGCGCAAGACCAAGCGAGTGCAGCGCATGGAGGTTTCAACCGCATCAACTTCCACACCGATGGTTCCCTCGAGGTGAAGCGAATCCTGACTTCGCAAACCAGGTTAGCGGAACTCGGACAAAATCTGGCGCTCTACTTTACCGGATTTTCCCGCATCGCCTCGGAGATTGCTCAAGAGCAGCTGAACGTAACCCCGCACAAGAAGAAAGAGCTAGATATGATGCTGCAGCTCGTCGACGAAGCCGAGACAATTGTCACGAGCCCAGGTCGCTCCCTGGATGAATTTGGCCGATTGCTGCATGAGAGCTGGAAGATCAAGAGAACGCTCACGCAAAAGATTACGACCTCCAGCATCGATGAGATCTACGAAGCCGGGCTAAGCGCCGGAGCTCTGGGGGGAAAGCTTCTGGGCGCGGGTGGGGGCGGCTTTATGCTGTTCTATGTGCCACCCGAACGGCGTGAGGCCTTAAGGATGCGATTGAAAAAGCTCTTGTGTGTTCCGTTCGGTTTCTCAAATCGAGGGAGCCAGGTTGTCTTGTATGAGCCGGAGGAAGTGTACGATAAGTCGCTTACTGCTGAGCGGTCCACGGTATATGCGCAACACGACCCCAGTACAACACCTCAGTATCAATGAGGACCACTAATGTTCATTAGTACCCCGACGCTGGCACTCATTGATTTTGCCATGCAACGGAGACATTCCCCTAACCAAGTGCAGTAGTTTTGCTGATCTCACTCACCGGCCAAGAGGCGAAACAAGATAGGTCTAATGTCCGTGACGAATTGCATTACTGAGTACTACAGGTGCCCAATCCGCTATGCCGGGTTCGCTTTGACCGGCGAGCTCTCGGCGAAGAGTGGTTATTTTCGCTTTGGCGAAGATACTCTCTACGGTCAGTTCTCTGGCCGCCAGCCGGCAGTTTCTCCGGCCGGCCCGCTCTGGGACGCTCTTCAGGATGTGCATCTGGAAAATGGAACGGCCGGTCTGCCTTTTGACCTGTCACAGGTCGTCGATAGTCTTCGCTTTGAGATGTACGCAGAGGACTGGCGAAACGGAAGAGCGAGCTCCGCACTGGTGAGCCTGTACTATTTTTTGCGGCCAATCCTGCCGGTCGCCGTCCGGAAGCATCTCCAGAAAATACGTTTACGGGGCTGGGAAAAGATCCGGTTTCCGCAGTGGCCGGTCGATCGGACGGTGGACAATCTTCTGGAGCATGTGTTGCTGTTGTCGATGCGGGCGCAGAACCTGAAGCAGATTCCGTTCATCTGGTTCTGGCCGGATGCCGCTTCCAGTTGTGCCCTGATAACGCATGACGTGGAGACAACGCTCGGGGTGGATCTCTGCCGCATGCTGATGGACGTTAACGATTCCTTTGGCATCAAGGCATCTTTCCAGGTCATTCCGGAGGAGCGCTATCACGTGACCCCGGCATTCTTGCAGTCGATTCGGGACCGCGGTTTCGAGGTCGTTGTCCACGATCTGAATCATGATGGAAATTTGTTTCGGGACCGGAGGAGTTTTGCCGAGCGCGCCGCCAAGATTAACGCGTATGGCAAGAAGTTTGGAGCAACGGGGTTTCGAGCGGGAGTGCTCTATCGAAACCAATCCTGGTTTCACATGCTCGATTTTGAATACGACATGTCAGTTCCGAACGTCGCGCATCTGGATCCGCAGCGGGGCGGCTGCTGCACCGTGATGCCGTATTTTGTCGGCGAAGTCTTGGAAATACCGGTGACCACAACGCAGGACTACACGTTGTTTAATATTTTGAATGACTACTCAACGACTCTGTGGCAGCGCCAGATTGAGCTGATCATGGAGAAACACGGCTTGATCAGCGTTGTCATTCATCCGGATTACCTCACTAGCGAGAGGGCCAGAGATACTTATGATGGGCTCCTGGCTCATCTGGCGCAGTTGAAATCTGAAAAACAACTGTGGATCACTACGCCCGGTGAAGTGAACACGTGGTGGAGACAGCGCTCGAAAATGGAGCTCGTCGAAGAAGACGGCCAGTGGCGGATCGAAGGCGTGGGCAAAGAGCGGGCTTCGATCGCGTATGCCAGCGAACGGGATGGGCGCTTGGTGTTATCACTTGAAGCGGCGCCCTCCCCGGTCAGTTCGAGATAGGCCATCTGCCGGTTGCACCATCCACCGCAGAACTTATCATGCGATTTTCGCACCACGGAAGAGTTAGTCAGCGCGTGACGAATCCAGCACGGCAATTAAACAACGATCGGGAGGAATTTGTGACTTCGAGTGCAGAATTGAACGGCGCAACCGCGGCCGATAGACGCGCGACATCAAGACTGGCTGATTGCGACGTGGCCATCATCGGCGCTGGTCCGTATGGTCTATCGGCGGGAGCGCATCTTAAGGCAAAGGGTTTAACGGTCCGTGTGTTTGGCGAGCCGATGGAGTTCTGGGCCGACAAGATGCCGGCGGGAATGCTCTTGCGGTCGCCCCGCGAAGCATCGAACCTTTCGGATCCGACTCGGGCTTTCACTCTGGAAGCTTACGAGGCGGCTTTTGGCAAAGAACCGGCGGCTCCGCTTCCGCTCGAGACCTTCGTGGAATACGGGCGCTGGTTTCGGCATCAGCTTGATTCCGATCTCGACACTCGAACCGTGGACCGAGTCGATCGGAATGGACAAGGGTTCTATCTCACCTTGCGATCAGGCGATTTGGTTCGCGCCACACGGGTCGTGGTTGCCGCCGGCATCGGGCCGTTCCGGCGCAAACCTGCCCAGTTTCAAAGCCTGCCCTCGGCCCAGGTTTCGCACTGCTATGAAGGCCGCAAGATTCGGGAATTTTCCGGAAAAAAGGTGGCGGTGATTGGTGCGGGGCAGAGCGCACTGGAATCCGCAGCTCTGTTGCATGAGTCGGGAGCCGAAGTCGAAGTCATCGTTCAGATTTCCAACCTGCGTTGGATAGGAATGCACACCTGGTTGCATCACATGGGGCCAATCTCGGCCATGCTTTATTCCAAGCATGACGTGGGCCCAGCCGGAATCAGCCGTCTGGTTGCCGCTCCGAAGCTGGTTCATCGCCTGCCTTTACAGCTTAGGGACAAGATCCGCAAGCGGGCCGTTCGTCCTGCCGGGTCGCGCTGGTTGCCGCCTCGGTTGAGCGAGGTCAGAATGAGCACCGGTCGCACCGTGAGGACAGCCTTGTCGGTGGGCGATGAGGTCGCCCTGAAGCTCGACGATGGAAGCGAACGTCGCGTGCATCATGTTCTATTGGGTACGGGATACGACGTCGACATTGCCCGCTACGATTTTCTGCCGCCAGAACTGGTGCAAAGCGTTCGCCAACTCGACGGCTATCCTGTGCTGACCGGCGGCTTGAGTTCGTCCGTGCCGGGATTGCATTTCATCGGTGCAACTGCCGCTCGCAGCTTTGGCCCGCTGTTGTACTTCGTAGCTGGAACCGAGTTTGCATCGGGTGAACTCGCGAAACATATCGCGCGCAATGGCGCACGTCCCCGCTAACAACGAAGCGCACTCTTATCAGACAATTATGAAACCAAGCAAAGTTGGCGCTCTCGTTATTGGAGGAGATCACCCAGGGCTGGGGATTGCCCGCAGTCTGGGTCGAAGAGGGATTCCGGTTTACATATTGGATGACCAGCACTCGATTTCTTCATTTTCGAAGTATGCAAGCCGGGTCATTCGGGTCAAGGATCTTCGCGATGAGCAGGAGACCATAAACAGCGTTCTTGAGGTTGGCCAACGTTTTGGACTGAAGGGTTGGGTACTTTTTCCGACACGGGACGAAACGGTGGCAGCTTTCTCGCATCATCGTGCGCGGCTCGCTGAGTTCTATCGAGTGACAACGCCCGACTGGGACATAGTGAAGTGGGCGTGGGATAAGAAGAACACTCATATCCTGGCCAAACAGCTAGGCATACCGGCTCCCGAAACCTGGAATCCGCGAAGCCTGGAGGAACTTGCCGCTCTTTATCCGCGTCTGCCTTTGGCCATCAAGCCGGCGGTCAAAGAAAACTTTTTCTATGCCACCGGAAAGAAAGCCTGGCGCGCGGATACGCCCGAAGAGCTCAATCGGCTATTCATCAAAGCGAACCAGCAAATCAAACCCGAAGAGGTGATGGTTCAGGAAATCATTCCGGGCGACGGACAGCACCAATTCTCGTATTGTGCTTTCTTTCGCGACGGTCAGGCGCACAGCAGCCTGGTCGCCCGACGCAACCGGCAGCATCCCCATGAATTCGGACGCGCTGCGACCTATGTAGAGAGCATCGAGCTTCCGGCGATCGAGGAACTTTCAGAGCGCTTCCTGAAGGCGATTGATTACTACGGCCTGGTGGAAATGGAATTCAAGCAGGATCCCCGCGATGGTCAATACAAGCTGCTGGACGTGAACGCTCGGGCATGGGGCTTCCATAGCATCGGTTTGCCGGCCGGGGTCGATTTCCCCTACCTGGTTTACGCGGACCAGTTGGGAGAGCCGATCGAATCACGCCGCGGACAATCAGGGATCGGCTGGCTTCGTCTGATCACCGACATTCCGACAGTGCTCTCAGGACTTTTCCTGGGGCGATTGAAGTTCGGCGCCTATTTCAGCTCGCTTCAGAGAACGCGTGTGGAGTCGGTTTTCTGCCGGGAGGATCCCTGGCCATCCGTCGCAGAAGTGGCGCTGCTGCCGTATTTGATCGTCAAGAAATACTTCTTGTAGTGGAAACGCCTTTCCACCAAGTCGCGATTGCTGAGAAAAGGCGATAGTTCTTCCGAAGGTTGACGTTGCACTTGCTTTCTTTGATTACCTGGGTGTTCCCAAACCAGCCTTGGAAGGCCAGAGTTTCAACCGAACGATTATTCTTTAACTACTGAGATTGACCCATAGAGAGCCTGCAAAACATTTGACGAACTTAGCCAATTCCGACGGTCTCATTCAGGACCTGTTTTTTGAGCAAGCTGCGCGCACGCCTGAGCGGCCAGCCGTCATCTCGTCGACGCGAGCGCTGTCTTACGCGGGCTTGCTTTTCCGGACGCGGGCTCTGGGCCACCGGCTGCGTGCGCTTGGAGTCCGGCCGAATACTCTGGTTGCCGTCGTGATGGAAAAGGGATGGGAACAGATTGTTGCTGTGCTGGGCATTCTCGAAGCGGGCGCGGCTTACCTGCCCATCGATCCGAATATTCCTCCGGAGCGCCTTTCGTATCTGCTCGAAAATGGCGAGGTCGAGATCGCGCTTACTCAGTCCTGGCTGGATGAGAAGTTGTCGTGGCCCTCTGGCGTAACTCGGCTTTGTGTCGACCAGGAGGATGCAGATGGTGGCGATTCCTCTCCGCTTGCTCGCGTGCAGACTCCCGATGATGTCGCCTACGTTCTCTACACTTCCGGATCGACGGGGAAGCCAAAGGGCGTGATGATCGGCCACCGCGGTCTGGTCAATTGCATCCGGGAAACGAACCGCGAATTTGCTGTGGGGCCGGACGATCGCACGCTGGCCGTTACCGCTTTGCACCACGATATGTCGGTGTATGACATCTTCGGATTGCTGGCCGCCGGCGGAGCCCTTGTCATGCCCGATCGCGATGGGACGCGCTCTCCCGATCATTGGGTTGAACTCATCGATCGATACCACGTCACGCTGTGGAACTCGGTTCCGGCTTTCATGGATATGCTCCTCGTGCATGCATCTGCCCGGAAGCTCACCATGCGCGATCGTTTGCGTCTGGCCTTTCTGGGCGGCGACTGGATCCCGATGAGCGCGCCCGCGCGTATTCGGGAGCACTTCGGCGATGTGCAGGTTGTGAGTGTTGGCGGTCCGACAGAGACCACGGTCTGGAACATTTGGTACCCGGTGAAGGAAATGCGGGCGGAATGGAAAAGCATTCCGTACGGACATCCGATTGCCGATACCTGCTACTACGTGCTCGACGAAAATCTCAATGATTGCGCCGCGGGTGAACCCGGCGAGCTCTGCTGCTCCGGCGTTGGGCTCCTGAAGGGATACTGGCGCAACGACGAGCAGACCCGCGCCCGCACCGCGATTCATCCCCGCACGGGAGAGCGAATCTACCGCACTGGCGACCGGGGACGCTTTATGCCGGATGGCGAAATCGAGTTCCTGGGCAGAATCGACCGCCAAATCAAGATCAACGGGCAGAGGATCGAACTCGGCGAGATCGAAGCGACCTTACTCCGCCAGCCCGGCGTGAAGCAGGCGGTCGTGGATGCGATCGATCTCGACGGTCAGAAGAAACTTGCGGCCTACATAGTGCCGGAGAGCGTGCCGGAAAATGGCCAGCAGTTGCAAGCAGACCAATTGCGGACGGCTCTCGAAAGCTTTCTTCCCGTCTACATGATCCCGTCCTCGTTCCTGATCATGGAAGCGCTGCCCCTGAATGCCAACGGCAAAGTGGATCGCAGCCAGCTTCCAGCGCCGGCCCAGGCGCGAGCCCCGGTGTTGGGCGGACCGGCAAACGGCCGCCCCGCAGTGAAAAATGGAACCGAAGAAATCATCGCGGCCGTGTGGAAAAAGGCGCTCGGAGTTGAGCATCTGGGGCCAGCCGACAACTTCTTTGACCTCGGCGGCGACTCCATTCTCCTCGTGGAAGTGCACGCCGAGCTCCAACAGACACTGAATCGCAAATTGTCGGTAACCGACCTATTTCAATTTCCATCCATTCGTGCCTTGAGCAATTATCTCGACGGGCAAGCGTCGCAAGTGGATAGTTCAGAGATCGCTGAGAGAATCCGCAAGCAACGGAACGCGATGGCGAAGCAACGCAATAAAGTGGGGCAACTTCCATGAGCGCTAACGAAACGCAGGATCTCAGTAACGCTCTCGCGATCGTCGGGATGGCGGGCCGCTTCCCGGGCGCGCGCACGGTTGCCGAGTTCTGGCAAAACCAGTTGGCAGGGGTTGAGTCCATCGCTCAGTTCCGTGTGGAAGAACTTGAAGTGGCGAACGCCGTTGCTGCTGCCGCCGATCCAAGCTACGTGCGGGCGAGGCCGGTTCTTGACGACGTCGATCTGTTTGACGCAGCTTTCTTCGGGGTTTATCCGAAAGAAGCGGAGTTGATGGACCCGCAGCAGCGCATCTTTCTTGAATGCTGTTGGCAGGCGATTGAGGATGCCGGCTACGATCCGATGAACTGTCCTGCCATGACCGGCGTCTATGCGGGTTGCAGTCCCAGCACCTATTTCTTGCGCAACGTCTGCCGTGATCGGCGCTTTATCGAAGACTACGTCAGCGGCTACCAGGTCGCGAATTATCCGGTCACCCTCGGCAGCAACGTCGATTTCCTAGCAACTCGCGTCTCCTACAAATTGAATTTGAAGGGACCTGCCTTCACCATGGTGGCGGGTTGCTCGACCTCGCTGCTCGCCGTGTGCCAGGCGGCGCAAGCGCTGCAAACCTACCAGTGCGACATGGCCCTGGCGGGAGGCGTTTCCGTCACGTTCCCGCAGAAACGTGGATACCTCTATCAGGAAGGCGGAATGGTTTCGCCCGACGGCCATTGCCGCGCGTTTGACGAGAACGCGAATGGCACAGTTTTTGGCGGAGGCGCGGGAGTCGTCGTATTGAAGCGGCTCGAAGATGCCGTGGCCGACGGCGACTCGATCTACGCCGTCATCCGCGGTTTTGCTACGAATAACGACGGCTCCGATAAGGTCGGCTACACCGCGCCGAGCGTCGAGGGTCAAGCCAACGTTATTGCGATGGCCCAGGCGCTGGCCGGCGTTTCTCCGGACTCCATCGGATACGTCGAGGCGCACGGAACCGGCACGCCGCTGGGCGATCCCATTGAAATGGCAGCGCTCACCAAAGCGTTCCGTGCCCACACTAAGGCGAAACAATTCTGCGTCGTCGGCACCGCCAAGACCAACGTCGGTCATCTGGATATAGCCGCGGGCATTACGGGCCTGATTCACGCCGCGCACGTGGTCCGCGACGGCGTGTTTCCGCCGACGCTGCATTTCCAAAAGCCGAACCCCAAGCTCGATCTCGAGAACAGTCCTTTTGTTCTCCACTCAAAGCGCCAAGAGTGGAAGCAGGAAAACAGTCCGCGGCGCGCAGGCGTAAGTGCCTTTGGCGTTGGCGGCACGAATGCCCACGTAGTTCTGGAGCAGGCGCCAGCCCGGCAATCGTCTCCTGCAGGGCGTTCCTTGCAGTTGCTGGTATTGTCGGCGCGTTCGGAAGCCGCGCTGGAGAATGCTACTGCGAACCTTTATCAGTATCTGACGGCTCATCCGGAACTGAACCTTGCCGACGCCGCCTGGACGCTCCAGATTGGCCGTCGCCCGTTCCCATGCCGCCGCGCCATCGTCGCGCGAGATGTGCCCGAAGCGATCGCCAGCCTTTCACAGCGCGATCGGAAGCGCTTGCCCACGCGCTTGAAGCCTCTCGACAATCCCACCGTATCCTTCCTGTTTCCGGGACAGGGAGCGCAGCATCCGAACATGGGCCGCGAACTCTACGAAGGCGAGCGCGTCTTCCGCGACAGCGTCGACCAGTGCGCCGAGATTCTCCGCGCTCCACTGGGAGCCGATCTTCGATCTCTGCTCTATCCGGGAGAGGCTGCGTCGGAAGAAGCGAAGCGGCGCGTGACCGATACAGTCATCGCGCAGCCCGCGATCTTCACCATTGAATACGCGCTCGCGCAACTTTGGATGAGCTGGGGAATCCGGCCTGCCGCCATGCTCGGCCACAGTATCGGCGAGTTTGTTGCCGCCTGCCTGGCCGGAGTGTTCTCGCTTGCGGACGCCCTGCGGTTGGTGGCAGCGCGCGGAAAAATGATGCAGGATCTGCCGCGTGGCGGCATGCTGTCGGTGCGGCTCTCCGAAGCGGAACTCCGGGCACGGCTGAGCGGGCCACTTTCGCTTGCCGCGATCAATTCGGCGTCTCTATGCGTCGTTGCCGGTCCCTTCGATGCGCTTGAAGAATTCGAGAAGAAGCTTGGGGCCGACGGCATTATGTGCCGCCGCCTGGTCACCTCCCACGCTTTTCACTCCTCGATGATGGATCCGATCGTCGAGCCCTTCACGAGGCTAGTCGCCGAAGTCCGTCCCGGCCGGCCGCAGATTCCGTATGTCTCCGGTCTAACCGGAACCTGGATCACCGAGAAGGAAACCACCGATCCTGCGTATTGGGCGCGTCACTTCCGCGAGCCGGTGCAGTTTGCTTCCGCTGTTGCCGAACTTCGCAAGCAGCCCAATAGCATTCTTCTTGAAGTGGGCCCAGGAAATGTTCTGGGCACGCTCGCCCGGCAGGCTGGAGCGTCTCCCGACCAGCCGATTATCTCTTCGCTGGCCGACGGTTTTTCTGGCGAAGGAGACGCCGCCAGCCTCATGAATTCGGTCGGCGCGCTCTGGCTCGCCGGGGCGCAGCCCGATTGGCGCAGCCTTCATGCCAGCCTTGACGGCAAAGAAAAGCGGCAGCGTATCTCGCTGCCAACTTATCCGTTCGAACGGAAACGTTTTTGGCTCGATGCTCCCCTACTCGAAGAACCCGCGGCAGCGCTGCCGGTCGTACCGGCTGCGGTTCCGCCCATTGCTGAAGTCCCCGCTTCGGAGGAAAACAGACAGGTGAACGTGAATTCTCAAACCCTTGCAGCCCCCTCCCACCTCCCCCTATCCCGGTCCACGCGAATCGCCAAGATTCTCAGCGAGATTTTCGAGGACCTTTCCGGTGTGGATCTTTCGCAGGCGGACGGCTCCACTAGTTTTCTCGAGTTGGGCTTCGACTCGCTTTTCCTGACCCAGGTGACGCAGTCGCTGCATGGTAAATTCGGTTTGAAAATTACCTTTCGCCAATTGCTGGGCGACCTGTCGAGCATGAATGCGCTCGCCGAGTACGTAGACGCCAAACTCCCAGCGGACGTTCTTGCGGAATCAGTGCCCCCCGCGGCAGTTGCTCCCGTCGTTCCGGTTATTGCCATGACGGCCATGCCGGCGTTTTCGGCCGCGTCAGCGGCCAGCAGTTCAATGGGCAACGTGCCCGTAAGTGGAAATGGAGATGGTGCCATGTCTGAATCTCCGATGGAACGCCTGATGCGCGAACAGCTCCAGGCGATGAATCAACTCTTCGCAAAACAGTTGGAGGCGGTGCATGGCGGTGCAGTTGCGCCGGCCGCTCCGGCTGCGGTGCCCGCGGCGGTTATGCCTGCCGCGATTGCGCCGAAGCCTGCCGCTCCAGTCACCGCGCCTATCGCTGCGACTGCCGCATCTGTTACCACTGCGGGCGCGAAGGAAGAGTTCAAGCCCTTTGGGCCGTACAAGCCGCCGCAAAAAGGTATCTCGGGCAATGTCACGCCGCAACAGCAGGAAGGTCTGAAGAAGCTGATTGACTTGTATGCGCGGCGCACCGCGAAGTCCAAGAGCAGCACGGAGAAGAATCGCGCCGTGCTGGCCGACCCGCGCGTCGTTTCCGGTTTCCGCTCGCAGTGGAAAGAGATCGTTTATCCCATCGTCACCGACCGTTCCCAGGGATCGCGGCTCTGGGATGCGGATGGCAACGAGTACATCGACATTCTGAATGGGTTTGGCCCCATCATGTTGGGGCATCGTCCGGACTTCGTCGAGCAGGCGATTGCGAAACAACTCCATGAAGGCTTCGAAATCGGACCGCAAACTCCCCTGGCCGGTGAAGTCGCGCAGCTCTTCTGCCAGATGACCGGCAACGAGCGCATGAGCTTCTGCAACACGGGATCCGAGGCCGTGATGGCGGCGCTGCGTGTCGCGCGCACCGTTACCGGCCGCAGCAAGGTTGTGCTATTCGCCGGTGCGTATCACGGCATGTTTGATGAAGTGCTGGTCAAGAGCGTGAAGAAGGCGGGCGTTCTACACTCTGCCCCGGTGGCGCCCGGAATTCCGCGCGAGAGTCTAACCAACGTCGTTGTGCTCGACTACGGCACAGCGGAATCGATCGAGTGGATTCGCCAGAATGCGAACGAGCTGGCGGCAGTGCTGGTCGAGCCGGTGCAGAGCCGTCATCCGCATCTTCAGCCGCGCGAGTTCCTGCAGGAGATTCGCAAGATCACGCAGGAGTCGGGCGCGGCTTTGATCTTCGATGAAGTTGTGACCGGATTTCGAGCTCACCTCGGCGGCTGCCAGGCGCTCTTCGGAGTGCGCGCCGATCTCGCCACTTACGGCAAGGTCGTCGCCGGGGGCATGCCGATTGGCATCCTCGCCGGCAAAGCCGCATTCATGGACGCGCTCGACGGAGGCGCATGGCATTTCGGCGACGATTCCTACCCCGAAGTCGGCGTCACTTTCTTCGCGGGCACGTTTATCCGCCATCCACTGACCCTGGCCGCGATGAAGGCCGTGATGCAACACTTCCAGCAGCAGGGCCCCGGCTTGCAAGAGCGCCTGACCGAGCGCACCACAAAGCTGGTCAAGACCATCAATGAGTTCTTTGAACAGCAGCAAGTCCCAACTCGCATCGAGCATTTCGCGAGTTTCTTTTACTTTGCGCTGCCGGTGGAAGAACGCTTTGCCAGCCTCTTCTATTACTTCCTGCGAGCGAAGGGGATTCACATTCTCGAAGGCTTCCCCTGCTTCCTCTCGACCGCCCATACCGATGCCGACATCGAGAAGATTGTCGCCGCGTTCAAGGAAAGCGTATTCGACATGCAGGCCGCCGGTTTTTTCGCGAAGCCTACGGGTGCAGAGCAGCCAGCTTTGAGTGCGGCGGCAACGGTTGCGGCGCCTTCGGCAATCGCTCAGGAAGTTCCTGTTACCGAACCGCAGTTGGAAGTCTGGCTGTCCGATCAGTTAAGTGATGATGCATCTTGCAGTTACAACGAATCCTTCACGCTTCACATGCGCGGCAAAGTGAACGAAGCGGCGCTCAAGGACGCGCTTCGCCAACTTGTCAACCGGCATGACGCCCTGCGCGCGGTTTTCATCCACGAAGGCCAGGTGCAAAAGTTCGCCCCCACCCTCGATCTCAATATCCCAACCGTGGATCTCACGGCGTTCAGCGCGGCGGAACGTGACGCCCGCTGGAAGCAGCTCATTCGTGACGATGCGCACACGCCCTTCCGCCTGGTGGAAGGTCCCATGGTTCGCGCGCAACTGGTCAAAATGGAGCCGGGATACACCTGCCTGGTTTTCACCGCTCACCACATTGTGTGCGACGGATGGTCGACCAACGTTCTGCTCGATGAGCTTCCCAAGATTTACAACGCGCTCAATCGTGGCGAGTCCTCGGTCGCGTTGAGCCTGCCGGCGCCCATGAGCTTTGCGGATTACTCCAAGTCGCAGAGCGAATTCCTGAGCGGGCCCGAAGGCGCCAACGTCGAAAAGTTCTGGCTCGATCAATTCCGGCAGCCCGCACCCTTACTCGATCTGCCCACCGATCGGCCACGGCCGGCGATGAAGGAATTCAAGGGTGCGACCTACCGGACAAGAATCGGAGCCAATGCCTACAACGCCATCAAGAAACTTGGGGCGAAGCAGAAGTGCACGCTGTTCGTCACTCTGCTGGCTGGCTTCCAGATCCTCTTAAGCCGCTTGAGCGGTCAGGACGACATCGTCGTCGGAATTCCCACTGCCGGGCAATCGCTGCTTGAAGACGCGATTCTTGTCGGACACTGTGTCAACTTTATTCCGCTGCGTGGACGGCCCACTGCCGACTCCACCGCCGCGCAGTTCCTGACGCAAATGAAGCAGACGGTGCTGGCCGGCTATGAGCACCAGAACTACACCTACGGACGGCTCGTGAGAAAGCTCCAGATTCCGCGCGATCCCAGCCGGTTGCCGCTGACCGAAGTGCAGTTCAACCTCGAACGCGTCGGCGGCGATATGCCCTTCGACGGATTTCAAGCCGAAGCCGATCCCAATCCAAAGAGTTTCGTCAACTTCGATATCTTCCTGAACGTCGTCGAGTCAAAAGACGGGCTCATGCTCGACTGCGACTATAACACCGGCCTCTTCGACGAGACCACTATTGCCCGCTGGCTGAGTCATTACGAAACGCTGTTGTTGGGCATGGTCGAAAATGCGGATCAATCCGTATCTCGTCTGCCTCTGCTCAACGAAGCCGGACGCCGCCAATTGGCCGTCGACTGGAATCAGACCGCAGCCGACTATCCGCGAAACCTGTGTGTCCATCAACTGTTTGAAGCCCAAGCCGCCAAGACGCCGGACGCGATCGCGGCCGCGTTCGAGAGCGCACAACTTACCTATCACGACCTCAATCGCCGCGCCAACCAACTGGCCAACTACTTGCGAAGCGCTGGCGTGAAACCCGGCGTGATGGTTGGCGTGTTCGTCGAGCGTTCGCTGGACATGATCGTCGCCTTGCTGGGTGTGATGAAGGCTGGCGGCGCTTACGTTCCCATGGATCCCACCTATCCCGCCGAGCGCATTTCGTTCGTGCTGAACGATGCCAGCGTCCCGGTTCTGCTGACGCAGGAAGCTTTGTTCAAGACGGTCAATATCGGCGCAGCCCATCACGTCTTCCTCGACACCGAATGGACGGCCATCGCGAAATATTCCGGCGATGCTCCGCCCGCCGCGCCTACGGCCGACGACCTTGCCTACGTCATCTACACCTCGGGTTCGACCGGCAAGCCCATGGGGGTCGAGATTCCGCATCGCGCCGTGGTCAATCTGCTGCTCTCGATGAGCAAGAAGCCCGGCCTGAAGGCGAACGACACCTTGCTCGCCGTGACCACGCTCTCGTTCGACATCGCCGGACTGGAGCTCTTTCTGCCGCTCGCGGTCGGTGCGAAACTTGTGATCGCCAGCCGTGAGGCCGCTGCCGATGGCAATCTCCTGCTCAGCCGCATCATAAGCTCGGGAGCCACCGTCATGCAGGCCACGCCGGTGACCTGGAAGCTCCTGATCGAAGCTGGCTGGGAAGGGAAGCCCGCGCTCAAAGTTCTTTGCGGCGGCGAAGCCTTTCCCCGCGATCTGGCGAACGAACTGGTCCGCCGCGCGCAGTCGGTTTGGAATATGTATGGACCGACCGAAACCACGATCTGGTCCTCGACGATCAAGGTCCAAGCCGGAGACGGGCCGGTGCCCATTGGCCCACCCATTGACAATACCCAGTTCTATGTTCTCGATGCGGCCCAGCAGTTGGTCCCCATCGGAGTCGCAGGCGAACTCCACATTGCTGGTGACGGCCTCGCGCGCGGATATTTCCATCGGCCGGAGTTGACCGCGGAAAAATTTGTTGCCGATCCCTTCCGGCCGAGCACCGGCTCAAACACAAACGCCCGCATGTACAAGACTGGTGACCTGGTCCGCCGTGTGCCCGACGGCACGATTGAATTCCTGGGACGGTTAGATCATCAGGTCAAGCTGCGCGGGTTCCGCATCGAGCTTGGGGAAATCGAAACTGCGCTGGCACGTTACCCCGGAGTGAAAGAAGCGGTGGTGATCGTGCGGGAAGACATCCCCGGCGATAAGCGCCTGGTGGCCTACGTCACCAGCGAGCAGCAAGCCATAACAGTCGCAACTGTACGCGAGGCGCTCACCGGCAAATTGCCCAACTACATGCTGCCGTCTGCCGTGGTTCGCCTGGACGCGATGCCCCTAACACCGAATGGAAAGATCGACCGCAAAGCGCTGCCTGCTCCCGAGATAGGGCGCGCCGCGCGCCAGAGAGAGTATGTCGCCCCGCGCACCGAGCAGGAAAAAGCGCTGTCCGCTATCTGGGCCGAGGTGCTGCACCTGGAAAGAGTTGGCATACAGGACAACCTGTTTGAGCTAGGCGCGGACTCGTTGCATATCTTCCAGATCGTGGCCCGCGCCGGCAAGGTGGGCATGAAAATTCCGCCCGCTCTTATCCTGAAGCACCGTACAATTGCTGCAGTCCTCGCGCAGTTTGAGAGTGGGTCCGCCCCTTCCGCCAAGGCAGCTCCCGGCATCGTTGCGGTTTCCCGCGACCGCTACCGGGTCAAGACGGTTCTCAAGGTTCCTGAAAAAGAGACGGTGAAGTGAGCCCTTTGGAAAACACGAAACCAGTTCCGCCCGCGCCGAATCCCGAGACAGAAGAGGTTTTCGTCCTGCCTGCTTCGCTCGGACAGGAGCGTTTCTGGGCGCTCGACCGCATGAACCCAGGCAATCCCACCTGGAGCGTGCCTGTACGCTTTCGTCTGCAAGGACCGCTTGACCCCGCGCTGCTGGAGCGGGCTTTCAACCAGATCATTCAGCGTCACGAAGTGCTACGCACCACATTCACAGTCGTCGAAGGCCAGCCCGCGCAGGTCATCAAGTCTTCACTGCAAATCGAGGTTCCGGTCATCGACCTGCGCCACTTTCCAAAACCAGAGCGGGATGCGGAGGTCGATCGCCTCTCTTTTAACGAAGCCCGCTGGCGCTTTGACTTGGCAGTGGGTCCGCTTTTCCGGGTGACGTTATTGCGAGTCGAAGACAACGAGCACGTCATGCTTGTTACGCCTCACCATTCGGTGATCGACTACTTATCGATCGGCTTGATTTCGAATGAACTCGGAACCCTCTACGAGGCTTACGCGCGCAATGTGGACCCCGTCCTTCCCGAACTCACCATTCAATACGGAGACTATGCGGTCTGGCAGCGCGAGCAGTCCGAATCCCCAGCGGTCCAGAAAGAACTTGCCTATTGGAAAGAGCAACTGAAAAATCTGCCGCTGCTCGACTTTCCGACCGACAAGCCGCGCCAGGCATCGCCAACCTTCGAAGCGACTATCACTTCTTTGTTGCTGCCGGTGACGCTAACCGACGCCATTCGGGAAATCGGAAATCGTGAGAGCGCCACATTTTTCAACACGATGTTGGCCGCGCTTGGCGTTCTCATGTGTCAGTACACCGGGCAAACCGATTTTGGCGCGGCCACCCAGGTCGCTGGACGTAACAGTGTGGAACTCGAATCCGTCATTGGCCCGTTCATCAACACGGTAGTTCTCCGCCTCGATCTATCGGGCAACCCAACTTTCCCGCAGTTGCTGGGCAGAGTTCAGGAAGTCGGTCTGCAATCGATCGCGAACCAGAATGTTCGCTACGAACAGGTGCTCAAGGAACTGCGGCCTAAGGACTATCCGAGCCACCACACCCTGTTCCGCCTCAACTTCATCTGCCAGCGCGATCCCGTCAGGGCGCAGGAATTTTCCGGGATCAAACTGACGGTCATTCCGTCCAAGTCGCAAGGCGCGTTATACGATCTGCACGTCTTCCTCGTCCTTCGCAATGAGGGATGGCGTCTGGCTTGCGAATACAACACCGATCTGTTTGAAGCGGGCACGATTACGCGCTTGCTGGCCGACTTCAAGACCTTGCTCGAAAATATCGTGCAGGATCCGAACCGTCCCCTTTCCTCATTTCCCGTTGCTGAAGGCGCGTCGCTGGCGAGGCAAAAGCGTTCGGCGGCTACGGTGCCCGCGCCTTCCAGTTCCGGCGGAGCCGCTGCGTCTTCGACCCCTCGTTCGTTAGGAGCGGCCGCCGCTGCCGTAGCAAAAGCGGTCTCGGCCACCGCGGTTGCTGAATCTGTAGCTCAAGAGGACAACGTTCCTGCCTCCTCAGGTGAGGCCGCGTCGGAGTCTTTCGGGTTGCCGGCCAGCGTGGCACAGCGCCGTTTCTTTGCGCTCGAAGAGATTGTCCCCGGAAACCCCGCCCTCCACATGCGAGCCTGCGTGCGGCTCACTGGCGAGGTCTCCCTTGCTCACCTGGAGCGCAGTCTGCGATTGCTCGTCGAGCGGCATGAAACGCTGCGTACGACCTTCCAGAAGGAAGGTGAAAAGCTAATTCAGATCATCCGCCCCCCACGATCAATCGACGTGCCAGTGACCTCCCTCGAACTAGTCGCGGCGGCTGACAAAGAAGCGAAGCTTTGGGAATCCATTCGCGCCGAAGCCAGCGCTCCATTCGATCTTGAGCAAGGACTGCTGGTCCGCGCCCGTTTGTTCCGGCTTGCGCCCGAAGAGCATGTGCTGATGCTTACCACCCATCACATCATCGTCGATGGATTCTCGCAAAACGTTATTCAGCGCGATCTGTGGACGATCTACGAAGCGACCTCGAAGGGCGAAGCGCCCGCCTTGCCGCCTTTGCCCATCCAGTACGGCGACTTCGCGCATTGGCAGGAGGAATGGCTCAAGTCCGACGCGGCCAACGAAGAACTCGAGTTCTGGAAGAAGCAGCTCAAGCCGCCGTTGCCGGTGCTCAACTTTCCCACCGATCGTCCGCCGAAAAATCGTCCCGCGTCGCACGGCGCCATGGAAACCCTGCTGCTTCCCGAGGATCTCACGCGATCCATGAAGGAGTTGGGCCAGTCCGAGAGCACAACCGTCTTCACGGTCATGCTAACTGGCTACACGGCCCTGCTCTGTCGCTACGCGGAGCAGGAAGAGATCATCATCGGTTCGCCGGTGGCGAATCGTAAACCTGAAACCGAAGGACTGATCGGGCCTTTCGCCAGCCCCATCACATTGCGATTAAGCCTGGCCGGAGACCCGACCCTGAAAGAACTGCTGGGCCGCGTGCGCGACGTTACGCTCGATGCGCTGAACCATGCCGAGTTGCCCTTTGAAGTTCTGCTGGATCACCTGGATGTGCGCTCCGTCCATGGCCGGAATCCGCTGTCGCAGTGCTATTTCTTCTATCAACTTGCCTTCCTGCGTCCGCGGGAACTCGATCGCCTGACGGTTACACCGCTTCCCGATTTTGGCTTGGGCACGCACTATGAACTGCAGATGGGCCTGTTGGACCGCCGCGAAGGTTTGCGCGCCCAACTCGAGTACAATCCCGACCTCTTCGATGCGACGACCATTCGGCAGGTTCTCGAGGATTATCGGAAAGTTCTCGAACTGATGCGCGACGTACCCGAAGCGCGCATTCACGAGCTTAAGGTTTCAAGACAAGCGCCTCTCGTGCATCCATCCGAGCCGTCCATCAAAGAAGCCGAGCCCCGTCGTGCCGCTAACCCCACCGAGAGAAAGCTGCAGGCCATCTGGGAAAGCTTGCTCGGTACCAGCCCGATCGGGCTGAATCAGAACTATTTTGAGCTCGGAGGCACTTCGATCCTGGCGGTGCGCTTGTTCGCGCAGATCGCCAAAGAGTTTCAGCGCAAGCTCCCGCTTTCCATCCTCTTTGAGGCTCAGACCATCGCGCAGTTGGCTGAGGTTCTACAAACTGACGGTGCTTCGACGGACTGGTCCCCGCTGGTAACGATCCAGCCCAACGGTTCACGGCCTCCGTTTTTCTGCATCCACGGCGGTGGCGGAAATGTGCTGATTTATCGCGAGTTGTCGCGCCATCTTGGTGCCGATCAGCCTTTCTATGGCTTGCAGGCCCAGGGCCTCGACGGCGAACGTCCATGCCTGACGACGATCGAGGAGATGGCGTCGCTTTACGTGAAGGAGATTCTCCGCGTGCAGCCCCAGGGCCCGTATTATCTGGGCGGCTACTGCATGGGCGGCACCGTCGCCTACGAGATGGCGCAGCAACTCAAAGC
>Ga0265314_10001160_pt1 | contig 30366 bp, 27 predicted proteins | sample 4126metaG_FD_203106 | JGI IMG/M metagenome (GOLD analysis project Ga0265314, IMG submission 203106) | Rhizosphere microbial communities from Carex aquatilis grown in University of Washington, Seatle, WA, United States - 4-1-26 metaG | ecosystem: Host-associated > Plants > Roots > Rhizosphere >... | reverse complement strand
GTGATCGATCTGGTGCAGGCGGTGTCTGTCACTACGTCACAACTTTCAAACCCCAATCGGCTAGTGCTGGAGCTACGGTCGAAAGACGCGCCACTGCCCCCCGCGCAACCGAGCGTTACCGGCGGCAAGGACCTGACCGCGCCCGCCGATCGGGAAGAGTCCGCTGTCTCCTCGATCGCTGCGAAGCCCGAACCGCGCAAGTTCGAGCCTCCGCCTCTGCAACCGAAGGTGGCTGCGAAAGAAACGCCGTTGCCCGAAGTGGAAGCACCTACGAAAATCGTGGCTCTCTCGAAACCCGCGCGCTTGCCTGTTCTGCCGTCGACGATGCCGCATGAACTGCCTCCGCCGCCCGAGGCGATTCTGAGCAGCCGGCCGGCAGCGGCCGCCACGCCAGTCGCGCTCAAGGAACCGTCTCCTATCAAAGTACCCGCACCTGCCAAGCGCGGCGACCGCTCCTTGATCCGCGCCTTGGGCCTCAAGCTGGATCGCGTAGTGATCGATGCGGGCCATGGCGGAAATGACGTCGGCACGCACGGGCCTTCCGGATATTATGAGAAAGATTTGACGCTCGACGTGGCGCAGCGCCTGGGCGCGCTGATCGAAGAACGCATGGGCAGCGAAGTGATCTATACCCGTTCCGACGATACTTATGTGGGCCTCGAAGAACGCACCCGCATCGCCAACCAGCACGAAGCGGACTTGTTTTTGTCGATCCACGCCAACTCCTCGCCATACCGCACGGCGGCCGGCGTTGAGACTTACGTCCTGAATTTCACCACTTCCAAGACGGCTCTAGAACTGGCCGCGCGTGAAAACGCCACCTCCGACCATTCCATCCACGACCTGCATGAGCTACTGGAAAAAATCGCGCTGAAAGATAAGATCGACGAATCCCGCGAGTTCGCAGCCAGACTGCAGAACTCGCTGTCCGTAGTTTCCAAGAGCAGCACGCAGGGAGCGAGGAATCGCGGCGTAAAAACGGCGCCGTTCGTAGTGCTAATCGGCGCAGCCATGCCCAGCGTGCTAGCCGAGATCGGCTTCCTGACCAATTCCGCGGAAGAAACCCTGCTGCGCAAACCCGAACACCGCCAGAAGATCGCCGAAGCTCTCTTTAAGGGAATCTCCTCCTACGCGGACACCCTAAGCCGCGTAGACGTAGCCAAAAAATAGGGACGGAGCCTGATTATTGTTCCAAACCGGTATTTCCCAACTTGGGACAATAATCAGGCTCCGTCCTTATTTTTCCCACGCACAAATTTAGCTACTTTCGCGAACTGCGCCGCCAGACGGAACGTAGGCGAGTGAATGATCTTATCCAGCGTCTCGGTAAACTTCATCTCCCGTTGATACAAGAAACGGATATAGTGGTCCCGCCGCGCGAATAGCCCTTCGAGTTCGCGAACATCGGCATCCGTGAGCGTGCGCCCAGGCTGGAGATGCCCCGGCATCGGCCGCTGATAGTAAAACGTAGCGTGTGAAGGCGCCGCACCCGCGACCGGCGGCTCTTTAGTGTAGAAATACACCGCAATCGACCGGCGCGAAGTCTTTTGCTCCGGCGGCATCTGAATCTTGCGAAAGCCATGCCAGGAGGCCTCAGTCGTCTCGAAGATCACCGCCCGGTTCGCCAGCGGCACCACCGTTTCGCAATCGGCATCGAAAGGATCGCGCAGCAACTCTAGGCACCCGCCCCAGGACTGCTCCCACTCCGGATTTAAAAAAACGATTAGGTTCAATCGTCGGTGCGTTTGCGTCGTCGGATGAAAATTGAAGTCGACATGCGTGTCGAGCTCCTGCCCTTGCAAGTTTTCATGCGTCCCGCCGCCCACATATTCGGGATCGTAGAGCAAGTTCGGAATCCCCGTTATGCGTCCGGTAAGGGCCAAAAATTCCGGATCCTGCATCAACCGGTCGAAGCGCACATAAGCCGGACCGAGGTCGGCAAGATTCGAAAACACCGCCTTGCCAGCCACCTCGCCCGATTCATTGAGCGCCTTTTCTCTGTCGAAAAGCGGAAACTGCGCCATCAACTCAGCGCAGAACTTAGCGTCCAAGAATGAATCGATCACCACGTAACGGAACGGTTTGGCCCCGGCAAAATCGCGACTGAGCTGATCCGCGCGAGCCAGCACCCCAGGATCGAGCACAGAAATCATCCCGCTGCTAATCGTCGTTGCGCCGAAAGTCGCACTGGCAGCAATCGCTACAGCGCTTGCACTTGTCGCACAAGTGATTGGCGCAAGTGTCTTTGGTGCAGTAGACGCAAATCTCGGTAGAGGGTTCGTCGCAGATGTTGCACTGGAAAGTGAGGATCTCGGCCATGAGTCAGGTTCTCTCCGTCATTTCGCGGGCGCCGCTGCGGGAGGTTTCGTCGCGGGAACCGGCCGGACGCTCAACGAACCACGGCAGCGCTGCGCTTCCGTATCTACGATCTTGAATTCTTGCTCCTTGGTCTGCGCCAGGTCGGTGACATATTGCCTCAGTTGATCGCGATTGGCCGAATTGGCCGACACCACGCTCACCAGCAAATCACCCACCGCCGGATTCTGGTAGCGCCGGACACCATCCACCAGCGAATTCACTTGCGATTCGACAGCCTGCAGGCGGAACAATGTTTCGAGCGCCAGCGTCAACTTTTCCGGCTGCTTGCGCAGTGACTGCGCGGCCCCCAGCAAATACCCGACTTCATTACGCGCGTTGCGCCACTGCGCAGTGTAAGCCGCGGGCGCGCCCTTGGCCTCCCACTGCTGCGGCGTCAACTGATCGAGAATCGGCGTCAGGCGCTGCGTCTGTTCGGACAGTGAAACCAGCGTCTGTGAAATATCCCACGGAGCGGAAACTCCTTGGGCTTGCGCCGTGAGAGCGAACGCCATGGGGACAAGTAGCGGCAGGATGTACTTCATACCTAACGCTAGTTTCGCACGGACCCAGCAGGCCAGCCTAAATAGTCGGAGCCGGCGGTGCCGGAGGAGGTGTGGGCGGAGGCGGAGGCGGTGGAACTTTCGTAGTATCGCCCGCGGCGCCACCGGCAGAACCGCCCGCGCCGCCGACTCCACCCGAGCTCGGCATACGCGTCGCCATCGTCAGCGCCGCATCTGAAATAGAGTGCAGGATGCGCTGCGCCAAATTCCCCTTGTCGAAATTGCGAGCAATGGGTTCATCGCGATATACCCGTAGCGATTCGCCCGGATTCAGAATCTTCGAATTGCCGCGCGGCAACAAGGCATGCTGCACTTCCACTTGCCCATCTTCCACTTCCACCAGCGTGGTTTCGTCGTCGTCGTTGACAGATATGTCGAAAGTAGTCCCGCGCACGGAAATGACGGCGGTGGGGGTCAACACGCGATTCGGGTTGGGCACGTTGCCCAGGTGCTCGATGTGAACCCGCACCCGGCCGACTAGCACGTCCAGGAAATCGCGCCAGTTGGGAGGGTTCTTGCGGAACACCACGCGCGAGTTGGGGAACACCTCAAAAGTGCTGCCGTCTGAAACCTGGAGCAGGGCGTGTCCATCTACCCCTGTAATGATCAAATCCCGAACCTGCACGGAATCGCCCACTGACAAAGCCCAGGGTTGGGTGTCCTTGACGATCGAAACCTGTCCGGTTTGGGTGATGACCTTAGCTGCGTAATTGGTTGTACTGAAAGGAACTAGCTGCGCCGAACAAACTCCGGCGGCGGCCGCTAGCAGGAGCGACAGTACCACCAATCGATTCGGATGCACCACGGGCAGCATAAATACTATTCGGTCAGTGTAGCATTAAACTCCATAAGCAAGTGGGGGCCCGCCGGGCTTTTAACAAGAATTTCCTCTGGAATCACGAGTTTCGGGGTTCAACTGCCGATAGATAAAGCTACAATGGACGGGTCTGATGTATAAGTTGTCCACAGCCCAGTGGCGCTTGGCCACAGTACTGCTAAGTACTTTTGTTGCTGGCCGCGCGGTGGGCCAAGCCGTGCCCGCGCCTGTCCCGGCAGCCGACTGGCGTCACATCGGCAACTTTACCGTGGAACTCGGACTGGCGGGACCAGCGTCGGGGCCGGTGCTGCGTGTTTGGTACGGAACCGGTGGAGCGTTATTGGCGCAGACCGAACCGGGGCGCATCTATCAGACAACTGACCTGGAAAATTGGCAAAGGACAACGACTGCGGCGCCTCCCGCCGTCGCGAACGCCAACGCGCAGAGTCTTCCCGAAGCAGGGGCGCAGACGCGCGCACTAGCAGGCGACGCCAGTCGCGTCTACGCGTTCGGAAACTTTGTGTATCGCTCTGAAGACGGCGGCGCGCACTGGGAAAACATGACGGCCTACCGCGGCGTTTCGCTCATCGGCAGCGTGGTGGATCTGGCGATCGCTCCCGGCAACAACGATGAGATCGTTACCGCGGGCGCGGCGGGCGTGTTCCGGTCTGTCGACGGGGGGCTGTCGTGGAGCGGGCTGAATCAGGGTCTACCGAATCTTCCTGCGACGCGCCTGCTGGATCTTCCCTCCGGCGATCAAGGTGCACGGATTGCGCTGCTGAACGATGCGGCGGCGGATTGGCCTCCGGGAAATAAAGACGCGTGGCTGCCCGCAAATAATTCGGATCTCGTCAATGAAACACAACTCCGCGTCGCGCTTTCCTCGCTGCGCGGCGTGAACGTGACGGCTCTCGCGATTGCCGGCGACTTCATTTATACCGGCATGCAGAACGGCGACGTCAGCGTGTCCGCGAATCGCGGATTGAGCTGGCAGACGTTTTCTTCCGCAGGCTCGGGCGCGGTGGAACGTTTCTGGGTCGACGCGCAGGATCCGCGCGTGGCTTTGGCGGCGCTGGGCGCTGCGCCCGGCGATCCGTTTCGCACCAGCGCTCCGGCGCATGTGCTGCACACCGTCAACGGTGGCGCGTTCTGGGACAACTTCACTGCAAACCTGCCGGATGCCGCAGCGCACGGCGTCGCAGCTGATCGCGCGAGCGGCGTCCTCTATGCCGCAACCGATACCGGCGTATACATGGCGTATGCGGATCTAAACGCGTTGGGTTCAGTCGAGACTTGGACCGCCGTGCCTGGACTTCCCGACGGCGCCGCGATGGACGTAAAGCTCGACGCGCAAGCAAACCAACTATGGGCCGCACTCGACGCTTACGGTGTATATTCGACGCTAGCCCCGCACCGTTTGCGCGATCCCAGCGTCGTCAGCGCCGCCGATATGATCGCGCGTGCGGTAGCGCCCGGTTCGCTGGTAAGCGTGCTCGGCGCGCAAGTCGACAGCGTGCGCGCAAGTGGCGTGCTGGCGCCGGTGCTCGCCGCGAGCGTGAGTGAATCTCAAATCCAAATCCCATTTGAAGCGGGCGGCGACACACTGTCACTGGCTGCCAGTTTCGCGGGTAATGGCGTGAAGCTGCCCTCCCTACCGCTCGCCGCAACCGCCCCGGTTATTTTCGTGGCGCGCGACGGCTCGCCCATGCTGCTCGACGCGGAAAAAGGCGTGATGCTGGATGCCGCCACCACCGCACACTCGGGAACGCGCATTCAGATTCTGGCGACCGGCCTGGGGCGTGTGACGCCGGCATGGCCTACAGGAGTCCCCGCGCCGCTTGAAAACGCTCCGCACGTAGCCGCCAAAGTATCGGTTTATCTGGACCGCGCGCCCGTCGAAGTGACGCGCGCCGAACTCGCACCCGGTTACGTCGGCTTTTATCTGGTCGAAATCACCGTGCCCAAAATCAGCAATTACGGACCCGCGGAGCTATACGTCGACGTCGACGGCAACTCGAGCAACCGCGTACGCGTTTATATCGAGCCCTAATGCTGCGCCGAAATACAATTCTCTTGCTGCTAGCTGCCTTGAGCGCGGCCGCGCAAGACAAAAAGGAAGATCCCAAAGTCGCGCCGTATTTCCCAACGCCGCAAACTATCGTCGATAAGATGCTGCAGCTCGGCGAACTGAAGGCCGGCGAGAAAATGTACGACCTGGGCTCGGGCGACGGCCGTATCGTCATTATGGCCGCTCGCAAATACAAAGCCGACTCGACCGGCGTGGAACTCGACGACGCCCTTTTCAAACAAAGCTCGCAACGCATCAAAACCTTGGGCTTGAGCTCGCTCGCGCGTATCGTCCATGGCGACCTGATGCAGCAGGATTATTCTTCCTATGACCTGCTGACGATTTATCTGTTACCCGTGGCCATCGAAAAAGTGACGCCGATCTTCGAAACGCAACTCAAAAAAGGCGCCCGCATTGTGGCGCACGACTTCGAGTTTCCCACCTGGACTCCGGCCAAGATCCTGGACATCGACGACGATGGCGAAGGGCGCAGCCACCGTCTGTATCTCTACCGGCGCTAAACGATGGTTCCCTATCAGGGCCGTACCGCCATCCGCGTTGCCAGGGTAGTGCTGGCACTCACCTGCCTGGCCTGGTTCCCCTTCACCGGCGGCCGCATTTCTTCCTCGCTGGTATTCCTGATCGCCTATGCGATATTCGCCGTTGGCACGTTGTTCGAAACGCGCTTCGATTCCGCCCCGCGTGCGCTCGTCGCGCTGGTCATCGACTTCACGTTCTTCGCTTTTTCGAAATGGCTGCTGCCGGTCGACTGGGCATCCGCGCTCGCCTACGGATTCCTGCTGATCTCAGTGGCGACGCTGCACGAGTTCGTCACGGTCCTCATCGTGGCCGCGGCAGCGATGATTCTGATCGTGCTCCTCACCGCGCCCGGCGGCGGACTCATCTGGGCGGACTGGGCCGCGGCCGCGATGGCCGTCGCCTTCTCGCTCTATAGGCGTTATCTCGAACGGCGCATGTCGAATACGTTGCGCTACAACATGATCATCCGCTCGCAGGCCGAGGGCGCGCGCGAGGCCGAGCGCGAGCGCATTGCGGCGGACTTCCACGATGGCCCGCTACAGAGTTTCATCAGCTTCCAAATGCGTCTGGAGATCGTGCGCAAACTCTTCGGCCGCGACATCGATGCCGCCGGCGACGAATTGCGTCAATTGCAGGACCTGTGCCGCAATCAAGTCACCGAGCTCCGCAGCTTCGTACGGAGTATGCGCCCGGTTGAAGAAGGCGTCAGCCTGAGCGCGTCCCTCAGCCGCATGCTGGAACAATTCCAGCGCGACACCGGCATCGCGGCAACTTTCGCCAGCGCCGAAACCATCGACCCGCCGCAGACCGAAGTTTCGCTCGAACTATTGCAGATCGTGCGCGAAACCCTGAACAATATTCACAAACACTCCGGCGCATCGCGCGTAGCCCTCACGCTCGGCAAGAACGGCCAGAAGCTCGAAGTGCGCGCGGAAGACAACGGCGGCGGCTTTCCGTTCAGCGGCGTATTTTCGCTCGAAGAGCTGGAGCTGCTCCGCACCGGCCCCGTGAGCATCAAGCGCCGTGTGCGCATGTTGGGCGGAGAATTGGTGGTCGATTCGCGTCCCGGCCAAGGCTCGAGTCTCGAAATTCGCGTGCCCCTATAATTGCGCGCTAAAATTGATCGAAATGCAATTTCTCGCTGAAAGCCTCGTTGAACTCATTACTCAGACTTCCACCAACCTGCCTCCTGACGTCCGCGCAGCCATGAGCGGCGCGCTGGGCACGGAGCTGCCGAACACCCAGTCCTCACAAGCTTTGAACATCATTGCTTCGAACATCGACATGGCGACCGAAGACGAAGGACCGCTATGCCAGGACACCGGCATGCCCACCTTCGTGGTGCACACGCCCGTCGGCGTCAATCAGATCAAACTCAGAGGCGCCATCCAGGAAGCCGTGGCCGAAGCCACGCGCCGCGGCAAGCTGCGCCCCAATTCCGTCGACTCGCTCACCGGGAAAAACAGCGGCAACAACCTGGGCGTGGAAACTCCCGTCATTCATTTCGAGCAGTGGGAAGAAGACGAGATCGAAGTGAAGCTGATCCTCAAGGGCGGCGGCTGCGAGAACAAAAACATCCAGTATTCCCTGCCCTGCGACCTCGAGCACTTGGGCAAAGCCGGGCGCACCATCGAAGGCGTGCGCAAGTGTATTCTGCATGCGGTCTGGCAGGCGCAGGGACAAGGCTGCGCGCCAGGCGCCCTGGGAGTCTGCATCGGCAGCGACCGCGCCCACGGTTACGCGTTAGCGAAAGACCAGCTCTTTAGAACTTTGGATGACGTCAACCCACATCCCGAACTGGCGCAACTCGAAGCTGAGATCATGGAAGAAGCCAATCGCCTGGGCATCGGAGCGATGGGTTTCGGCGGCAAAGTGTCGTTGATCGGCTGCAAGATCGTCGCCGCCAACCGCCTGCCCGCCAGCTTCTTTGTGTCGGTGGCCTACGATTGCTGGGCCTATCGCCGCTTGGGAGTCAAGCTCGACACGGAAAGTGGCGCCATCACCGAGTGGCTCTATCGCGACCCCTCGCGCCCTGTCGAAAAAATGGTGCAAGGCGAAGGCTTCCCGCTCACCGGACGCGAAATCATTCTGCGCCCGCCGGTCAGTGAAGAGCAAATCCGCGCGCTGAAAGTCGGCGACGTGGTCCTGATCACCGGCGAATGCTACACCGGCCGCGACGCCGTGCACGCGCACCTGATGAAGAATCCTCTGCCCGAAGGTGTCGACTTGCGAGGCGCGTTGCTCTATCACTGCGGTCCCGTCATGCTGCAGACCGGCGAGCAGTGGACGGTGAAAGCCGCCGGCCCCACCACCAGCAGCCGTGAGGAGCCCTATCAAGCCGACATCATCAAGAACTTCGGCGTGCGCTTGGTGATGGGCAAAGGCGGCATGGGCAAGAAAACTTTAGCGGCGCTCAAGGAACACGGCGCGGTGTATCTCAACGGCATTGGCGGCGCGGCCCAGTATTACGCGCGTGCCATCGACAAGGTGCTGGGCGTGAGCCTGCTCGAATTCGGCGTTCCCGAAGCGATGTGGAAACTGCACGTACACGACTTCATGGCAATCGTCACTATGGACGCGCATGGCAACAGTCTGCACGCCGATGTCGAGCGCGAAACCGGTGAGAATCTGCACTCGCTAGAGACTCCAGCCGCTACTTCGACGCGGTAGCGGGCTCACTTCGCGTCAGATAGAGCACGAACGGCGTCACCTCGAAAGGCATCTTCTCGCGCGGCGCGAGCAGCGCCAGCGGACGCGTCTTCACCAGATCCAATTGGTTCGACCAAGGATTCATTTTCACGCGCGACCCGAGCGGCAACGCTGCGATCTGCTCCAGCTTGTCTTCTTCGAGCGGCGGCGCGGAAGCCGCGATGGCAGCCAAGCGCGCCAGCGCCTCCGGGTCGGCTACCTGGTCCCCGAGCGTCGCTTGCAACAAGCGCGGCAGCGCGGCCTCATGCGAACTCAAAGCCTTCAGGAACAACCCGGCGTTGGCGGTATTCTGATACGGCGATTCGTGCATGATCGCAATCGTCTTCTGCGACGCCGCCAGCATCTCCGCTGCCGGACGCTCAAAATGAAAGCGCTGCAGCAGGTCGAAGTCGCTCAACATGGTCTGATTGTTGAAAGCGAACTGCGTAGGCGTGCGCTGTCCCAGAGCAATATGCGCCAGTTCGCTCGCGAGCGCCAGCGCCAGGCTCGATTCGTCCGGCAGCACATCGATCAAACCGCGGCTGATCACAATCGTGCGCCCAATCGCGAAAGTCTCAAAGGGCGTGGTCAGCAGAACCCGGCAGTGCGCTTCGACGTTGAGCTTCGCCGACACAATCAGGTTGCTCACCACGGTATTCAGAACTTCGTCCACAGGACCCGGCGGCGCCAGAAACCCGCCCTTTTCGAGGCGCGCCAGCAAATTCTCTTCCGCCTGCCGTTCCCAGGAGCGCTGACTTTCGAGCGGCGAAACATCTTTCGGTGCGTCACGATCCGTCAACCCGGACTCGCCATCGACCAGGATGCTAGTCAATTCGTCAATCTTGCGCGACGGCGCTGCCGCGTAATCCCAAATGCGCGTCTGCGCTTTGAAATGCGGCGTCGCGCGCGCTTTTCCGTGCTCCGGCGTAGCTTCTTCCTCGACGTAAATCTGCGCCGGCACCCACAATACCCCTCCCGCGTTCACGCGCCAGCTGTCGAAATGAAAGTAGCGTTCGGCGCGAGCGCTCTTGGGCGCCGGCGCTTGCACGTAAGTTCCGTTGAAGCGCACAATGGCATCGTCACGATCCTCCACCCACATCCGGCCCACAAATTTCCCGGCTTGCTCGCGATTGACCGGAGCTACGTCGAACACCAGACAGCGGATGTCGCCCAGAAACTCCCGCCGGACATATTCAAAGCTGTAGGTATCACGATTGAAATCGCGCAGATCGATCACGGCCATCTGTGCAAACCCGCGCGGCAGAAACGTCAGCGGCCGGTTCTTCGCGGCGCCCGCACGAAACGGCAGCCAGGAGTTGGACTTCGGCGCGGGGGCATCGGTTCTCTCCACCAGCGGCTCGTAAGTGATGCTGTCGCCCAGCCGGAAGCGGCCCAGAAAATAGTGATCCTTGGTGGGACGCGCGGCGGCGGCGCTGCTCTCCGGAGTTTCCTGGATATAGGTCTCGACCAGCGGCGTGCGCAGCTGAATCGTAGTCAGAAAAATGCGCTCGCGCTCCACGATGCGGTCGAGCAGTTTCTCAACCAGCACATCGGCAGGCTCCGCCGCAGGGAGCGGCAGCGCCGCGAACAGAGCCAACACGCAGCAGATTTTCATGAACCCTCAATAAGCCAGCTGAAACACGATGTGTACGACGGCGGTCGAGTCGACCGCCACGCCCGCGCGCTCCGCCGGCCGGAAATGAATGGCCTCGGCGGCGGCGACAGCGTTGTCGTCGAGCCCATAGCCCAGGCCGCGCACCGTAGCCAAGACATGCACCTGCCCCGACGCCGCAAACATTACCTGCAACAAGACTTCACCCTCGATGCGTCGGCCGCGCGCTTCCTCCGTATAAACCGGTTTGGGCTTCGACAGAATTTCCACCGGCCGCGTGACCGGTGAAACCGCAGCGCTGGCCGAAGCACCGGACCCCGACGCCACCGTCGCATCGCTAAATCCGGCGTGCGCCAGCAGCCGCGGCGCCGCGACGGCGTCGGCCGTCGAAGCGTTCTCAAATCCAGCCCGCCGCACAGTTCCCGCCTGGCGCTGCGGCCCCGAAACCGCATCCGAAAATCCCGCTGCCCGGACGAGCGCCGGAGCCGCCGCAACCTGCGCCACAACCACCGGTGGCGCTAGATTATCGATTCGAAGAGGCGGCGCCGGTAATACTGCAATAGGACGAAGCTCCGGCGAAGCCAGCAGGGGTCGCGGAATGTCGATCACGGGAGCAGACACAATCTGCCGACGCGGCACCGCCACAGCCTCAACCCGAGGAGCATGAAACTGGCGCAGCACCCGCGGTCGCGGAATCTCGACCGGCACCTTTGGCACCACGCGAACCGGCGCCGGCACAGGCGTAAGCAGCGTCACGGCACGCGCGCGCAGCACCGGCCCCGGAATTTGCTCGGGAAAACTCAAGGTAAATACCAACACCACCACCGCCGCGTGTACCAACACACTCGCCACCAGCGGCACGCGTTTCCTTGTAACGTCACGCACTCTTTAAACCCATCGGACAGAACCGGGAAGGATTGAGCCGTTTAGGATGACTTTCCCGCCAAGCGATCGATCACCCACCACACCAGAGCCACCACCGCCGCTCCCGATCCGACTACGAGCACTCGCGCCCAAGCCGGCGCCTCCGGATCCCGATTGCCGATGGGAATTGGCGAACCGCCGAACCAAGCTTTGCGACAACAACAATCGTGACAGCGGCAAATCTCGCCGCCCAGCGACACCAGTACCGCTTCTAAAAATCCCTTGCGCCGCGAGTGGTGCACGCGCACGGAGCCGCATTTGGGGCAGTGCCGCACCCGGTTGTCAGTCGCCGTCATAACATCTCCAAGCCTGCCGAAGTGAGTTCGATACGTCCTTCTGTATGGATCGTCCCGGGCACGCGGACGTACACGAATTGCAGTTGGTAAACGCCTCTCTTCTTCACCTCAAAACTCCAATCGGCGCTGCGTTCGCCGCCCGCCGCACGCGCCAGTCCCGGGCCAGCCGCTTCCTCGATCCCCTCGCGCGAGATCACCCAGCGCAGCCCCGTCGGCTCCGCCAGCCCTTCCGTCCGATACTGAAAACGCAGGCGATATTTGCCGGGAGCGAACACTACCCGTTGCTCCAACAAAGGACACGCGTCCGGCGTCGAACTCGCCAGCCAGAATCGCAGCCGTCCCGGTTCCCAGCGGAACGCTCCCGGCGGCGCGATCACACGCCAATCCAAGCCGTGTCCGGAGGGTCGCATTCGAATGTCGCCGTTCGTTAACTCAAACGACGCCTCCACCTGCCCCGCCGCGATCAGGCGATCGGCAAAGTTCGCTAGCAGTTCACCGTCCTGCGGATCGCGGCGCAGCTCCAGTTTCGCCGCCACCTCTCGTGCCTCCTCCCAGCGGCTTTGATCGATCAGAAAACGCAAATACCCTCGTTCTAAGCGCGGCGTATCCCCCAACCTTTCTAGCGCCGAGACGGCTCGCGCTTCCTGATGGTCAACTAAATCAATCAGCGGCGCAGGATCGTCATAGGACATCGCCGCCGCCTGCACCGCCGCCCGCCAGAACTCTCGATCGTTGGCGTGGCGATAGAAAAAATTCGCCGCCGTCCACGCGGGCAGATATTGCCGGTCAACTTTCTCGGCCCGCAATAAATATTCAGATGCGCGATTTACATCACCCGATTGCTCCGCCGCGAGTCCCAGCGCGATCCACGCGGAGCTATCAAACGGATTCGTCTCCACATCATGCGACATCGCCAGCCGCAGCGTGCCTCCTGCCGCCAAACTGAAAGCGGCAAAAAGAGCCGCGGCGAATAAACGTGCACCCAGCATATTCAGCGGCTCACCGGCGCCGCCGCGCCTCCCGCCAGACTTCCCGTAGCCGCCAGCCCGCCCACCACTGCCGCCGCCGCGACGCCCGCAATAATCGCGATCAAAGTCACCGATACCGCAGCGCCGCTAGCCGCCCCGCCCGTGGCGCCACCGGCCGCCGCTCCTCCTCCGCTCCCTCCGCTCCCTCCGGAACCGGCAGGCGCCGCTGGAGGCTGCGGCGTCGGCGTCACTTGCGCTACCTCGATCACCTGCGTAGCGTCGCTCGCCGGAGTCGACGCCGGATCGCTTACTCCGGTCACCTCAACGCGCCGCCCTACGGCATTCGCCAAACTCTTGTTCGCCGCGAGTTCCACCGTCACATTCGTGGTTTCATCCGTCAGCAGATAATGCCCGCCGCGCAGCACCACACGCCCAGCCAAGCGCGTGGCGCCGTCGGAGGATTGCGGCTCCAGCAGCAGCGCCCTGCCTGAAGGAATCTTGGCAACCACCATGCCCCGCGAATTGAGCACCCGCAACGAACCCGTCACCGCCGACACTTGTACGCGCGCAGTCCCCGCCAAGAGAATCCGCCCCGTCGACGCTCCCGTGTCGGGAAGAATCGTCAACCCGCGCGCCTCCACGCGGAATCCCTGAGCTTTCTGCAGCACGCTCTCGCCGCGCTCCAGCACCAGGTGATCGCCGAAAAAGCGTCCCCGCGAGTCAGCGCTCAACTCCAGACGAGTGCCGCTCACCAGATCCATGCGCGACGCCGCGCCTCCGGTTTCAATCGTCGCTCCTTCGAACAGCGTCGCGTTATTGATCAAGGTAGCGTGGTTCAGCCGGAAGGCGCCGCGGGTCACAATCGTTCCAATCGCAGGAGATGCCGCCACCGCCCTTCGCGGGACAATCACCAGCTGTAGCGTCAGCATCACGGCGAGCAACGCCTCCAAAGATTCTCGTCTCACCATGGTTTTCTCCTAATAATGAGTGGCCCGTCAGCCCGACTCCTCTCACGCTCAAAACACCTAGAAGTGTAAAATTCCACGCAGTTAGACCAAAGCGGGCGAAGGGATAGTCCACCAGCGCATGTAGGAACACGGCCAGGATTCCGATCCCCCAGACCGAGCGCATCGCCGGAACCGAGACTGCTAGCCCCAAAACCAGCCAGACCAGTGCCAGCGGAATACCGCCTTCGGCCGCCCATTCGAGCCAGTAGTTGTGCGCGTGTTCGACCGTAGCTCCCAAGTCAAAAGTGGCGTATGCCGGATAAACAGAGGCATAAGTGCCGAGCCCCCAGCCCCGCCACGGATGATCCCGAATCATCTGCACGCTCGACGCCGCCATTTCCCGCCGGTAGCGGAACGGATCCCTTTCAGCGAAGCGCCCCACGAGCGTGCCCGCTCCCGCGACCATCGCCAGCAGCGCCGCGAGCACCACGAACTTCGCGATCGCACGCCGCCGCGAAGTCAGGGCCATGACCAGTCCAACTTCTACCAGTAGCAACACGGCGCCCGCGCGCGAACCCGATGCAAGCCCCGCCGCCAACATCCATGCAGGCACCCATAGGGGAACGCGAGCCTCCGCCGACAGCCACAGCGCAACCGGAAGACTTAGTTCAATGAATCCCGCAAAATCGTTGCGGCTAAGAAACGGCCCCCACACGTCCGGATAAGGGCTCGAAAAAAACCACAACACATGCCCCGGCGATGTGAAATAGGCCACCACCGAAACGACGCTCAATACGAAGCCGAACCACGCGAAGGCCGTCAGAAAGCGCAGCCGCGTTCCTCGATCGCGCAGTGCATTCGCCGCCACCAAAGCCGTCGCACCGAGCGCCATTGTGCGCAGCGCTGCATCCCAAGTGGCAGAGCGAAAAACCGTTGCGCCCGCAGCCAGTTGCGCGAAGCCCCATAACGAGATCACGGCGATCGCGACACCAGCAACCGTAAACCGCAACGAGTTGGGAGTACGAATTTCTAGGAAACATCCGTATCCCGCGAGTAGGAATATCCCTAGCGCGTAGCCCCACGCGATCCGGGGATCTCGAATAAATATCGTCAGCGTCGCGGCCGCAGCCAAGCCAAAAAGCCCAATCGCGCTAACACTTGGCGATTTCCGCGCGCCCCCATAAGTACTTCCGGCCCACATGGTACTGAAACCAATTCGGTGGAAGGGTTTGCCGGGTAGGATTACTCTCATGACTGTAAGACCGTCCCTACGTGGGATAAAGGAAACGTCTCATGAAAATACTTATCACCGTATTCGCCCTGGTTATATTCCTGGGGGTCCTGCCCCAGCCCGTGCGTGCGAGCGAGGTCGAGTCCCGCACCGGCACCTTCGTCCCCGCCGTCGCTGCAGCCATCGTGCCCACCGGTCATCGCACCATCGACCAACTCTCCAGCAATGATTTTGTGACTCCCGAACGTGGCGGCGGCCAGTCTTCCGCCAGCAACGCGAAATGGCATCGGCAGTGGGCCATCAGCTTGGCGCCGCTCTTCGCCAGCCAGGCCCTCGACTCCGCCAGCTCTTACGGAATGCAGGAACTCAATCCGCTCCTCGCCAGTCCCGACGGCAGCTTCGGCATGAAAGCCACCACCATCAAATTCGGCGTAGTCGGAGCCCTCGCCGCCACCGAATATTTTGTAGTGAGAAAGTACCCCCGCTCCGCAAAAGTTTTCACCATCGTGAACTGGACCGCCGCCGGAGCCACCAGCGCTCTCGCCATCCACAATTACTCCTTGCACTAACCCGCCCGCGCGACGGCGCGCCCTATAACGAAGGTGCTCGGATCGTATTCGGGAATCAGATCCCGCATGCAGTACACCGCACCTTCTCGATCGCGCGCCGCCACTGCCTCGCGCAAATCTTCCAGGCATCGCGACAGAGCGGCACGCGCTACTCCGCTCCCGCTAAACACCCGGATCTGCGAGTGCCGCGTAGGCAGCGTGTCTTCCTCATAGGCGCTCAGCTCCTCGCAGAGTTTTTCTCCGGGCCGGATACCGCTGAACTCGATGCGGATATCCGCGTCCGGCTTGAGGCCGCTGAGCAGGATCATCTTCCGCGCCAGATCCAAAATGCGTACCGGCTCGCCCATGTTCAGAACAAACACTTCTCCGCCCGTCCCCAGGGCCGCCGCTTGCAGCACCAGTTGAGCCGCCTCCGCAATGGTCATGAAGTAACGGCGCATCTCGGGATGCGTGACCGTCACCGGCCCTCCCGCCGCGATCTGCCGCCGGAACCGCGGGATCACACTGCCGTTCGAACCCAGCACGTTGCCGAAACGCACCGCCAGAAATCGCGTGCGCGCGTCCTCTTCATTAGCCGCCAGACAAACCAGTTCGGCCATGCGCTTAGTCGCACCCATAACGCTGACCGGCCGCACCGCTTTATCGGAGCTGACCAACACCACGGTTTTCACTCCAGCGGCGCGAGCGGCGCGCGCCACCTCATGCGTCCCGAAGATGTTATTCTCCACCGCCTCAAACAAATGCGCCTCCATCAACGGCACGTGTTTATAAGCGGCAGCGTGATACACAGCCTGCGGCCGGTGCTCGCGAAAAATTTCATCCAGACGCCGCCGGTTCTGCACGCTTCCCACCTCGGCGCAGAACATCACTCGCGGAAAGCGTTCGCGCATTTCCTGATCGATGTGATACAGTGCCGTCTCCGATTGATCCAGCCCCACCACCGCCGCCGGATGATAGCGTGCAATCTGCCGGCAGAGTTCGCTGCCGATCGACCCGCCCGCGCCCGTCACCAGAACCACCTTGCCCGCGAGCCCGGCGCGAATCCCGCTCTCATCCAGTTGCACCGCAGGACGCCCCAACAAGTCTTCTACCTGCACCTCGCGAATCTGCCCCACCAGCACTCGGTTGTCGATCAATTCGGAGAGCGGCGGGATCCGCCGCGTCGCGACCGCCGCCAACCGGCACTCTTCGAGAATCGCCGCGATCTCCGTTCCCCGCGCTCCCGGCAGCGCCAGCAAAATCTCACTAATCCGCTCGCGGCGGACCACCTCCGCCAGCGCCGCCCGCCCGCCCACCACTCGCACACCGCGCATCCGCAAATCGCGTTTCAGCGGATTGTCGTCCAAGAATCCCGTCACGTGATACCCCAGTTCGGGATGCTCACGAATCTCAGAAAGTAGAGTGACGCCAGCGCGCCCCGCTCCGTAAATCAGAATCCGGCGGCTCCCCGCGTCGCAGCTTGGCTCGAAGCGCAGACGGACCACCAGCCGCGCTCCTGTCATGAACGCCAGACACAGCAGAAAATCCAGCACGTGAATCGACCGGGGAAATCCGGAGCCTAATTCCCAGCGCAGCAACAGCGCCGCCGCTACACTCGCGGTCACGTTCGCCGCGACCATGCGAGTTACGCCCTCCAGCCCGATATAGCGCCACGGCAAATCGCGCAGCGCATACCCACGGAACACCGCCATCTTAATCGCGATGGCTACCGGCAGCGCCAACAGTAGCATCCGTCCGTAACGCGCATCCAACGTGAACTCAAAGCGCAGCAGAAACGCGGACGCCAAGGCCGCTGCGACCACCAGCGCATGGAACACCGCCGAAGCCGCACGCCGATGCCGCAGCAACGTCGCCTTCATGCTGCACGCGCTCCGGGAGGCGGGTACGCCCTCAATGGCTCCGCTCGTCGAGCCATGCCCAGCAGCGGCTCCCCTGCCCCCCACTCCTCCAAAAGTTTTCCGACGCGTTCCAGCGCCCACCCCCGCGAAATCAGCGCCCCAGCGGTCCACGCCAGAATGCGCATGTCCACACTCCACGACGCCTTGTCGACGTAGAGCAGTGCCAGCCTGCTCTTCCAAGGCCGGATGATCTGGTTATAGAGCAGATCCGGATCCGCGCTCCCTGCCAGAATCTCGCCTTCGTCGGAAAACACAATCGACGCCAGATCCGTGATTCCCGGCCGCACGCTGAGCAGCCGGAACTCGTCAGGCGTATATAGCGACACTTCCTCCGGCACCTGCGGCCGCGGCCCGACTAAGCTCATTTCGCCGGTCACCACATTCCACAATTGCGGCAGCTCGTCGAGTTTCCACGCGCGCAGGAATCGCCCGACCCGTGTGATCCGCAGGTCACCGGACGCCGTGGAATTCACTCCCGTCAGCACAGCTCCCGCTCGCATGCTGCGAAACTTCCACATGCGAAATTCGCGTCCGCCTCGCCCCACCCTTACGCCGCGATACCATGGCGACCCGCGGTCTTCCATCCACACGGCCGCTGCGATCACCGCTAGCACCGGCAGCAACAGCAACAGTGCCAGCACCGCAAGCGAGATATCCAGAACGCGTTTCACGCCGCCGCCCGCTTCGCTTTCCGCTCGAGCAAACTCCGTGCAGCCGACGCAATCTGCTCGGCTCCCGGGTAATAAGCAAGTTCTTCCACGCGTCTCGCTGGCGCCGGCGCGTCCGCCAGCGTAACCCGCGCCACCGGAGCAACCAAATCATGGAAACAGCGCTCCGTCACCTCCGCCGCAATGTCAGCGGACGCCCCCGCCGTCCGCCATCCACCATCCGCCACCACCGCTCGCCCTGTGCGCGAAACACTCGCGGCGACCAATTCTTTATCCCAAGGTTTCAACGTCCGCAGATCAATAACCTCAGCGTCAATCCCCGCGTATTCCAGCAACGCCGCCGCGCGCGAACATTCGGCCGCCATCCACGACACTCCAATCAATGTCACGTCGGACCCGCGCCGCCGCACCGCTGCCTCGCCGATCGCCACCGTAAACGGTTCGAGAGGCACCTCGCCTGATTCGCCGTACAACCATCTGTCGTCTATATAAAGGACCGGCCCGGCATCCTCGATCGCCGCCATCAGCAATCCCTTCGCGTCGAAAGGAGTCGCCGGCATCACCACTTTCAACCCCGGCACATGCATGAACATCGCGTGCAGAGCCTGCGAGTGCTGCGCGCCCTGCTCGCCCCCGCGATTGATCACCGCGCGAATCACCAGTGGCACACCGCCCCCGCCGCCAAACAAATACGACCAGTTCGCCGCCTGATTCACGATCGGGTCCATCGCCAGCAACATGAAATCCATGCGCGGATGAAACACAATCGGCCGCAGACCCGCAAGTGCTGCGCCGATCGCCATCCCCGTCATCGCGTTCTCCGACACCGGAGTGTCCACCACCCGCGCGCAACCAAACTCCGCGTCGAGCCCTTCCAAACTCGATCCCGCATACCACGGGCTCCACAGCCCTTGGCCCATTACCAACACCCGGGGATCGAGCGCCAGCAACTGCGCATGCGCCTCGCGAATCGCCTGTGCGTAAGTTAGCGTTCGCATGCCATCTCCAACGCGCCGTCGATGCGCTCGCCGATCGCCCGCTCACGCTGCTCCAGATCCGCGACTCCACGCCCCATCAACTTATCCCCCAATCTCTGCAGAGGATCGAGCGGCAGCCACTCCGCCAGTTCCCCGCGCCGCTCCACCCCCACATCGAGATCGAAACTCGCGCCCACGTGCCCCCGCCAGCGAAACGTCCGGCACTCGATCAGCGTTGGGCCTTCGCCCCCGCGCGCCCGCTCCACCGCCGCCCGTGCCGCCTGATAAACCGCCTCCACATCGTTCCCGTCCACACGTTCTCCCGGCACCGAATGAAACTCACCCGCGCGATAAAGATTGTCCGCCACCCGCCGCTCGCTCCAGTGCATGTGGCTGGCGTAAAGATTGTTCTCGCAAATCAGCACCAGAGGGAGCCGGTACAACGCCGCCAGATTCATCGCTTCGTGCACGTGACCTTCCTCCATAGCGCCATCGCCGAAAAACGCCACCGCCACCGTATCCTCGCCGCGAAATTTATAGGCGAAAGCCGCCCCCGCCGCCAGCGGCACCGTTCCCGCGACAATCGGCACGGTGCCGAGGATGCCAACCTCCGGCGCCGTCAAGTGCATCGACCCTCCGCGCCCCGCCGCACACCCAGTCGCTTTCAATAACACTTCACCGAAGAGCCCCGCCAGCGATCCGCCCTTCGCCAGATAGTGGCCATGCGAGCGATGTCCACCCCAAACCGTATCGTCAAGACGCAGCGCCGCGCACACGCCAGCCGCAATCGCCTCTTGCCCGATATATAAATGACAAGGGCAGCCCACTTCACCCGACTCCACCATCTCGGCGATGCGCTCCTCGGCGCGCCGGATCAGCGTCATCGTCTCCCAACGGTTAATGAGCCAGCCAGTGCTGTTCGTCACGCACGCCCCCGATAGAACTCGCGAACCGCCGCGCACACCGTCCGGACATCGTCATCGGTCAACCACGAATGCATCGGCAGCAGCAGCACCCGCTCGAACAACGCCTCGGTTGCAGGCAGCCGCATCTCAAACTCCAACGCTTCCCATTGATGGACCGCCCTTCCGCCCCACGGGAGCAGTGTCCCGATTCCCCGCGCCGCCAAAAATTCGCGTAGACCATCGCGCCGCTCCGCTTCGATCTCATAGTTCTGATAGACATCGAAATGATCTGCGTCAGAATCCGGCGAAGGCGGCCGTACCACTTCGCCGACGCCTTCGAGCGCCGCATGATAGCCTTGAGCCAGCTCTCGCCGCCGTGCGATCACAGCATCGTATTTCCGTAGCCGGTAATCCAGAATCGCCGCCTGCAAATTATCCAGGCGCGAGTTGAACCCCCACCCCGCCACGTTGCCCTGCGAGTCGCGCCCGTGATCGTGGAGCGCCGCCGCGCGCTCACCCACACGCTCCTCATTGGCGATCACCGCGCCGCCGTCTCCCAGGCAGCCCAGCACTTTCGCCGGGAAGAAACTAACTGCCGCGCTAACGCCGAAAGTCCCCGCGCACTGCCCGCGAAAGCGCGAACCCAACGCCTGCGCCGCGTCTTCCACCAGCATCAAACCGTGCCGCGACGTCACGCCCAGCAGCGCGTCCATGTCCGCCGTTCTCCCGTTGAGCTGCGTCGGCAAGATTGCCGATGTTCGCGACGTGACCGCTGCCTCGGCCGCCTCCGCGTCCATCAAGTGATCCGCCCCGCATTCGACCGCCACCGGAATCGCGCCCGCGAAATGAATCGCCGACGCCGTCGCCACCATCGTGTGCGAGCTGAAAATTACTTCCGACCCTGCCTCAACCCCCGCCGCGAGCAACGCAATCAGCAATCCGTCGGTCGCGTTCGCGACGCCGATCACCCGCCACGCCCCCAGAAATCTTGCCAGGTTCACCTCGAATCGCCGCAAATCCTCCTGCATCACGAAAGCCCCGCGCCGGCCCACGTCGCGGAAGACTTCAACCAACTCCTCTTCCTCCGCCAAGAACGATTGCGGATACGGATAAAACGGAATGGCGCGCGCCAGCGCCGGTGTCACTCGGTCACCTTTCGGGCTTCGAAATACAGACTCCGGTAGTGCGTCAGATCACCCGCGTCCTCCGCCGGAATCATCCGCTCCCCCGGCCCCGCAGACTCCACGCGCGCCGGAATACTGTCCAGCCGTCCATAGAAAATGCGTTTCAAGACAGCCTTCCCACGCATCGTCCGCGGCATACATCCGCAGTGGGCCGCCACCGTTTTCAATCGATTCCGCAATCCACCCGCATCCGCGAAAGCAGCGGATATCTGCGTCGCAAACCCAGCGTGCGCAAGCTCCTCCACCAATTCCGCTGCCGTCCAATAGCGAGTATGCAAGGGACTCGGATGGAACCCGCTCCATTCGCTATTCACCGTCGCAATCAACAGCCTACCTCCCAGGCTGAGCACGCGCCCCGCTTCCGCCAGGAACCGCGCCACATCCGGCAGGTAATACAGCGCCTCAAACAACAGCGCCACATCGAAAGAGCCATCCTCAAACGGCAGCTCCAAAGCGTCCATCCGCCCCACGCGAATCTTCGCCTCTCCGCGATAGGTCTCGCGTGCGATACGGCAATTTTCTTCGTCGATATCGCCGGCCTCGACCCACCGTGCTTTTTCCGCGAGCCACCCCAAACCGAGCCCAGCTCCGCAAGCCACCTCCAGGATGTCTCTCCCCACTGCGTGTTCAGCCGCCCAGCCATAGCGCGTCCGCAGCATCGACATCTGCATACGCGTCGCGCCTTGCCAAGGCTGCTCGGTCACGCTCGCAAAATCCGCAGCAGCTATCATCGATTCTTCCCTCCTAGCCGCAATGCCAACACACGCAGGACGCCCCACAAACTGCCCGCGCCATAAGGCAGATGCAGACTCGCAAAAGCCACCGGCATCTGCAGCAGATACCGCCAGCTCCGCTCCGCCCACGCCACTTGCGCCGACGCCGCCAGATTCGCCGCCCCGTAAACCGCCGCCGTCCACGGCGTGATCAGAATCGCCACGATCAACGCCAGTGGAGCCAGATGCCGAGCCCGCACCGGCGCCTCCCGGCAGTAAGCGAACGGCAGCATCGCCCACACGCCATTGCTCCAGTTGTGTTTTGCATAGGGCCACAATTCCGCCCGCGCGTAATACTCCACTACCAACTCTGGCGCCAGCAGAATTCTCCCGCCGGATCGCCGCAAACGCTGGTTGAACTCCATGTCCTGCCCACGCGCCAGCCGCTCATTGAAGCGCCCGATGCGCACGAAGACCTCGCGCCGCCAGCATCCACAAAATACAGTGTCCACAGCGCGCGGTTCCTCTCCAGATTCCGCACGCCCGATACGAAATTGTGATCCCCCCACGCCAAACGGATGCGTAAGCGCCGCCACCACCGGCCCCGCCCAAGGCCCGTCCCGTTGCGCCCGCGTGCGCATCACGCCGCCCACATGATCGGCGCCGGTCTCTTGCAGATACGCCACCGCGCGCGAAAGATAGCCGATCCCCAGAGCCGCGTGGGCGTCCACCCGCGCAATCACGTCCCCACGCGCCGCCTCCACACCCAAGTTCAACGCAACCGGCGTCGAGCCCGCCGGATTCTCCAACCTGCGGATGCACGAATGCGCCGCCGCCCAGTCCGCAATCACCTCGCGAGTCCCATCCGTGCTCGCGCCATCCACCACCAGCACCTCCATGCGCTCCGCCGGATAATCGCTAGCAATGATCGACGCCAGGCACCGCCCCAGCGAACGAACCTCGTTGCGGCACGGAATCAGCACCGAGAGAAATGGCCTCACGTCGCGACTTTTCCCCGGCACGCAAACACCAGCACCCCGATAGGAATCAAAAAACTCTCCAGGACGAGCCCCTTGTACCCCTCCGGCCCCGCGCGAATCAGCGGTGGCAATCCCGCCACCAGCACCCACGGCGCAATGATCGCGAACAAGCGGAAGAGCAATCCCGATCGCCGCCGGATCTTCTGATGCGCATTCAGGCAGGCAGCCCAGATCAACCCCAGCACCACCGCCCCCACCGCCACGCCCGCGTACCCGAAGTTCAAATACCAGCCGGTAGCGTGATGCAGCGAGTAACCCTGATTCTGAATCGTTCCCACACTCTCGCTGTAGTACAGATAAATGTCGCGAGGCCGCTCCGGCCACAGCACCCGCGGCACCACCGAGCACGCCAAGCTGTACAAGCTATAACCAAACTTCGGCTCGATGTCGGAAGCCAGCACGCCATACAACGAAAAATGCGCCGCAAACGCTTCGTTGCTGGTAGTCACAAAATGGCTGACGTCGCCCGAGTCCTGTCCTCGCGCCAGCACTGCCGCACCAATTTCGGAAATCGGCGACGCGCGAAAGAAATCCACCGCCGCCAAAAACCACACGCCCGCCGCCAGAGCAAAGCCGATCTTCCACCACCGCGGCCGCGCGAGCGACCCCGCGTACGTCAGCACCCCAGCCAGCAGCGCCGTCAACACTTCGTTCTTATTGCCCAGTACAAAAGTGAACGCGCTCATCCCGACGGCCAGCAATAAATACGCCGGCCAGGTATAACGCCGTTCGACATTCACGAAAAAGCGCGAGCGTTTCCCCGCGGCCAGCGTCCCCATGCCAATCGCCGGTGGAATCAACGCCACCCGATTCAAAACCTGATGCAGCGTAAACCACTGGTCGCCCTGCGAACGTGTATACCAATACGCCGAAGTGTTGATGGCGGCGGCCATGCTCAGCTTGTCGCGGATCACCAGGTAGCTCGCGATCCCCGCCGCGAACCCCGCCAGCAGAATGGCGCCATGCCACAGAACCAGACGCGGAATCGGCCGCAAGCGCCGCCGCGAGAGCGCGGCAAGAAGCGTGAGTTCTACCAGGATGATGAACCCCGCATACAACGCCAGCGTCAACAGGTAGCGCCCGTCGAGCACGATCGGGAACATCTTGTATTCCAGATATTGGTAATGCTGCCCGCTGAATCCTCCGGTCTTATCGATGACAATCGACCAGGCCCCGTAAAGCGACCAGTAATACAGCGCTGCGATCCCCACGACAACGCCCAAGTCCCCACGCTGCCGGTAGAGCGCCGCGGCCAACGCCGCAATCACCGCAGTCGCGACGCCTAATAAGGTGAAGTATTCCATGCCCCCGCCAGCTCGCCATACATCCGGCACAACTCGCCGGCAATCCTTGGCGCGGAAAACTCCGCCACCTTGCTCCGCCCATCGCTTCTCGTGGGCACTCTCAAAACTCGCGCCAGTTCGCGAGCGATGGCCGCAGCCTCGCGCGGCACAATCGCCGAGCAACTGACCCCCCGCAACCGCTCAACCGTGTCGCCCACGTCGACGCTGATCACCGGCAGATTGCAAGCCAGCGCTTCCTGGATCACCGTCGGCGACCCCTCCCGGTCGCTAGTCAGCAATAAACAATCCGCGGCATTGAGCAGTTCCGGAACCCGCGCCGGAGCCGTCGCGCCATCCAGCACTTCCATCCGCACGTAAGCCAGCAGACCTTGCGTAAGCCGAAGCGCTTCCCCAGCCAAATCCAACCGTTTGTTTGCCGGATCGTGCCCTGCGTTGAACAACACCACGCGTTCGTCATCACCCCAGCCCAGCTTCTGCCTCACCCCCGACCTCGCCTCCGGGCAGAATACCTCCGGATCCACCCCGCTCGTCAAAATAACGACGAGGCCCCGCCTCCACCACAACCGCTCACGCAACTGACGGCTGACGCACACGATCCGCCCCGCGCGCAGCGCCGCTATTTGCGACAACACGAACCCCGCCAGCGAACGCAGTGACCGGGAAACATTCAGATCGCTTCCACGGAAAGTAATCACCAGCGGCCTCAACGGTGCCGCCCATGCCGCAAATAAAGCGGTGACCGTCCCGAAGTGTGCATGGATCACCTGCGGATCAAAACTCCGCACACGCTGCCGGAAGCGCACCCCTTCTCTCACCAGTTCCCACAGCGACGTCCGCGAGCGCAAATGAAACACCTCCACCTCGACGCCTTCCCGCGCCAGACTCTCCGCCTGCCGCCGCGCGAAGATCATCGAGCTACCCAGCGCCTCCCCCGGGATCACAAATAGGACCCTCATCGGAAACACCATTCCCGCGCCCCTGGGACCGACGAGTACACCGCCCACCGCAGCAGCTTTCCCCAAGCCAATCCGCTCGCCGGATGCGCCATCAGCATTTGCGCATACGCACGCCCCGCCGCCCCCAAGTCCCCCGCGAGCATGCGATGATCGACTTGCTTCAACGCCGCCCGCAGCGTCTCCCGATTACCTTCCTCCCCCGCCGCCGCCAGCGCCCCGCCAACGTCTTCAACTTCACCCGACCGCCGCGCTTCCGCCAGCAATCGCGCCGCCCGATGCGCACACCGTTGCTCCGCAGCCCGCCGGGCACTCACCGCTCCCCGGTTGTAGCGATAGTGATAGAGCGGCTCCACCAAGTTCGCGCCCCCCGACACATCGCACAAACGCCAAAAGAAATCGTAGTCTTGGGCGCATACGAACTCCTCGCGATAGCGCGCCGCCGTCCTACGAAACATGACCGAGCCGTGCACAAGAGGATTCCCCTGCCACAGAGCTTCGCGAATCGCCTCACACTTTTCAGGCAGCCGAGTCGGCCACAGCGAACGCCCGTCATCCCGATGCGTCCAAGCATTCGAGCCGCACACAGAGATTTCCGGATGTTCCCGCAGAAATGCGACCTGACGCTCTAAACGTTGCGGCTCGCTCCAGTCATCAGCATCCTGCCGCGCGATCACCTCGCCCGCCGCCAAATCCAACCCGCGATTCAGAGTCCGCGTCAACCCGCGCGGCGGTCCACGCTCGACACGAATCCGCGTGTCCGCCGCAGCCTGCCGCTCCAGCTCCGCCAGCGTGTCCCCGCATTGACTTCCGTCATCCAAAATCAAAAATTCAAAGTCTCGCAACGTCTGCTCGCGGATCGAAACAATCGCCTGCCGCAGCATCCCCGCCGGCGTATCGCGTACCGCCATCAGCACCGTCACCATGACGCCCGCCATTCCCGCGCCCACAGCGAAAACACGAGCAGAGTCCACACCTGTTGGTCGTTCCAACCATGCTGTTGCGGCAACACGTCCCTAACCAGATCCCGCAGCGGACCCCGCAACCAGCGCCCCACCGGCGCCCCGAATCCCCGCTTCGGACGCGCCAGCGCCCCCGCCGGCAAATCGTCGGAGTAAGCCGCACGCAACAAAACTTTTTTCTCACGCCCCCGCACCCAATCTCGCGCATGCAAGGACCCGGCCCACTCCCCGAGTCGGTGGTCTAGAAACGGCGCGCGCCCCTCGATACCAAACGCACCGTACGCGATGTCCGTCTTGTAGTTCAATCCGTTCGCCAGCGCCAAGTGGCAATCGATCCACATTCCCCGCGCGAGCGCCCTCCCCGGAGGAGCCAACGTCAGCCCATCGAGCGAATTCCCCGTGCCGTGTCCGTTCAAGAGCTGCCCCCGCTCAGCCGCACGAAACGTGACTTTCGATTGCACATACACTCCCGCCCCGCCTGTGCCGCCACCATCGCACCAGCCCACCGCCGCCGCGGCCGCTTTCAGCGTCTGCTTGATCCGAATGTGTTCGTAATGCCGGTAGCCGCCAAAGACCTCATCCCCGCCGTCGCCATTCAGCACCACCTTGTAACGCCCCGCGAGCGCCCGCGCCAACGCAAGTGATGGAATCGCCGAACTGTCCGCGAACGGCTCGTCATAATGCCGCAGCATCTGTTCGATCCCCAGCCCCGCGCCGCCAGCATCCAACACGTGATGCCGCAGCCCGAGATGACGCGCCACCGAGCCAGCCGCCTCCACATCGCTCAACTCGCCATCGAAGCGCACCGTGAAACTTTCGATCGCCCCACCCTGCCGCACACACTCCACCGCGATCACCGAGGAGTCCACGCCGCCACTCAAACTAAGCGCCACCGGAACATCCGCTCGCAGCCGCTGCCGGACCGCCTCCCCCAGTCGTTCGCGCAGCGCCGCGCGCCGATCCCCGCCCACTTCCGCGCCGGACTCCGCGACGAACCGGCGAGCCCGCCGCAACTCCCCGCCAATCTTTAGTCGCAACAACTGCCCCGGCTCCAATTTGCAGCAACCGCGAAAAATCGCCAGCGGCGCCGGAACATAGCCCAGCGCCAAATAAGCATCCACCGCCGCCGGATCCATCACTCCTCCATGAAACCCGCGCAGCGCCTTCAACTCGCTGGCGAACGCCAAAATGCGCCCATCGTAGAAATACACCAGCGGCTTCTCACCCAGCCGGTCCCGAGCCAGGGTCAGTTCTCGCTCGCGGTGATCCCACAGCGCGAGCGCAAACATCCCCGCCGCCCTACTCAGCGCCGTCTCGACGCCCCAAGCCGCAATCCCTTCGAGCAAGACTTCCGTATCGGTGCCGCTGCGAAATTCGCCTGCCAGCTCCGCACCCAACTCGCGGTAGTTGAAAATCTCGCCATTAAAAACCAGACTCCAGCGCCCGTCACGCGACGTCATCGGTTGCCTGCCCGCGTCCCCCAATCCAAGAATCGCCAGCCGCCGGTGCCCGATCACCGTCCCTGCATCGCACAGAATGCCACTCCCATCCGGTCCGCGATGCCGTTGGATCTCGAGCATCTCCTCCACGCGCACCGCAGCCCGCAACTCGTCCGTTCCCATCAATCCTGCGATCGCGCACATAATCTCAGAGCGGACTCACACTCTCCCGCGCTCCCCTCTCTCGCATGACCGTGTGTTCCCGAATCCAGCGCCGCCCCGCTTCGATGAGCCAGCCCGGTGCTCGCCTACCAGTGCTTTGCGTAAGCGTCCGCCAGGCATCGCAAGCAGCATCGCTATGTCCGCTCGCGACACGAGCACGCATCGTCAACAATAACCGCAGCCGCACGTTGGCTCTCCAAATCGCGCGCCACCCGATCAACCGAAGCCCCCCGCGAGGCCAGCGCCGCACCATCGCCCGCTCCACAATCTGAAAAATCTCCGCCTGCATGCGCGCGCTCCCCACGCGATTGCTCCAGTTCCCCGCATGTCGCCGGTTCAAGACCCCATAGCGAGGCAGCAGCGCAATCGTGAATCGTTCCGCCGCGCGTACAAACCAATCCGTGTCCGCCAGCGCATATGTCGAGTCGAAAGGTCCCGTCCGCTCCCACACCGCGCGACGCATCACCAATGTCGACGGATGAAACGGCCAGTCATAATATCGAGTCAAGTAGCGGAACAGATTTCGCCGGTCGAGCAGCAGCGGCTCCGCACTCCGCAACATCCGCGACTCTTCGGCGCCCCCCGCCGGAGTCTCCCAAGCATCGACGAAACTCGAATGGACCATACCAACCTCCGGATGTGCCTGCAGGTATTTGAACGAAGCCTCCAGATGCCCCGGCAGAAAACGATCGTCGTCGGAGCACCACGCAATCAAATCCCCGCGCGTCGCGTCCATCGCCGCGTTCCAGTTGCCGACACCACCCGAGTTAACCTCCCGCCGAATCACCCGCACCCGCCGCTCCCCGGCCGCGAGGCGCCCCAGCACTTCACAAGTCTCATCCGTCGAAGCATCATCAGCAACCACGATTTCGTCCGGCGCGTGCGACTGCGCCAGCACCGCCTCCACCGCCTCGCGCACCATCGCCGCTCGATTGTAGGTAGCGATTGCCACGGAAATTCTCACGTCTGCCCCCACGTCAGCGCGGACGCCGCCGTCACCACGCACAGTCCCGCCCCCCACGCCGCCACCGCGTTTCGAGCCGGAACAAAGCGTAATTTGCGCCACAGATAGACCGCACACAACAATAGGTGCGCCGCATACATCGCTACAAAAGCCATCGCCGCGGCAGATGCCGCCGTCGCCACTGGAGTTAGCCCGCTCGCCACCGCCAGGAACACCCCGTAAGCCGCCAGATCCGCAGCCAGGAACATCTTCATGTCCCCAGACGCCAAGATCGGAATCGATAAAATCCAACTCGTGACTTTCAAGTAGTCGCCCAGCAAGGTCCAGCGCAAATACGCCGCCGCCGGACGAAACGCCGCCGAGTAGAATCCCATCAGCAGCCACGGCTTCAACAGCGCGACCGCCGCAATCGCCACCGCCGCCGTAAGCGCCGCCACCGTAAGCACACTGGAAATATGAGCGTCGCGTTGCGTCCGGCCGCGCACGCGCGCCAGTTCAGGCAAGTAATAGGTCTGCAGCGACGACAGCACGAGCGTGACCTGATTCATGCTGAGCCCCCAAGCCGCGTCAAACTGCCCCGTCACCGCCAGCCCCTGCAGGGCCGTAATGTGTCCCCGCACCGCCAGCAACGTTCCCCATGCCGCCAACCCGCTCACCAGCATCGCCCCCGACATGGCCGCAAAACGAAACGCCGCCTCCGCATCCCACCACCGTCCCGGCCCGCGCAACCATCCCATCACCTGACCGCGAAAACCCAGCAATCCCCCCAGCGCCACCGCACACGTTACCGCACTAGAAAAAATCAACAGCCCGACCAGAGCGTTTCCATTACCCTCAACAAAAGCGTGCGCCGCCGGCAAAGCTCCCAACAACATCGCGGCAGACCCGATCACGGAAAGCACCGCCAACCGTCCGATAGCCCCGAGCGCATTCAACAACGCGCTAGCAAAAACCAGGACGCTGGATAAGATCACCACCACCGCCAACCTTGGAAACAAAACCATGCCCAACGCCACCGTGCCCGTTCCGGCGCCGAACACACACAACACCGTGCGCACATACTCCGTCTGCTCCACGCCCGTCAGCGCACTCGCCCCCCGCACCAGCGCCGTCTGCCCGTTAGCAGTCGCGCCCACTACGGCGACTTGCCGAACCTGCTGCAAAGTAGTCAGCGCCGCCAATGCCGCAGGACCGCCCACCGCCGCCAGAATCTTGGTCGCCGCAGCGCTCAGAAGTCCGCTCAACAGCGCCCCCAATCCGCTCTGGCCCATCGCGCGAACCACCGGTCGATAGATTCTCGTCCGCGGCTCTGCAGCAATCACGCCATAGCCCTCAACGGCAAACACGCCGCCAGACAAACTGACCCGACAATCTCCTCCACCTGCTCCCAAGTCAAATGCGGATGCAGCGGCAAGCTCAATTCCTCCTCCGCTATCTGCTCCGCAATCGGGAAGGACCCGCGCCCGAACCCTGCATCGCGATAAGCCCCGGACAGATGCGGAGGCACCGGGTAATGGATCAGTGTGCCGATCTCCTCTCGCGCCAGTTGCCGCGCCAGC
>Ga0265314_10001159_pt1 | contig 30367 bp, 22 predicted proteins | sample 4126metaG_FD_203106 | JGI IMG/M metagenome (GOLD analysis project Ga0265314, IMG submission 203106) | Rhizosphere microbial communities from Carex aquatilis grown in University of Washington, Seatle, WA, United States - 4-1-26 metaG | ecosystem: Host-associated > Plants > Roots > Rhizosphere >... | reverse complement strand
GTCGGGGAAGAACTGGAGGAAGAACGAGAGCAGGAGCAGGCGGATGTGCATGCCGTCGACGTCGGCGTCGGTGGCGATGACGATCTTGTTGTAGCGGAGGCCGTCGAAGCCGTCCTCGATGTTCAGGGCCGACTGCAGGAGGTGGAACTCCTCGTTCTCGTAGATGACCTTCTTGGAGAGGCCGTAGGTGTTGAGCGGCTTGCCCTTGAGGGCGAAGACGGCCTGGGTCTGCACGTCGCGGCAGGCGGTGAGGGAGCCGGCGGCGGAGTCGCCCTCGACGATGAAGAGGGTGCTCTCCTCGGCCCGCTCGGAGCGGTCGCCGAGGTGGAGGCGGCAGTCGCGGAGCTTGCGGTTGTGGAGCGACGCCTTCTTCGCGCGCTCGCGGGCAAGGTTGCGGATGCCGGCGAGCTCCTTGCGCTCGTGCTCGTTGGCCTCGATCTTCCGCCGGATGAGCTCGGCGGTCTCGCGGTTCTTGTGCAGCCAGGTGTCGAGCGACTGCTGCATGAACTTGCCGATGAAATCCTTGATCGACGGTCCGCCCGGGCCCATGTCGGCGGAGCCGAGCTTGGTCTTGGTCTGCGACTCGAAGACGGGTTCCTGCACGCGGACGACGAGGGCGGCGTCGATGGACTGGCGCACGTCGGCGGCGTCGAAGTCCTTCTTGAAGTGGTTGCGCACGGTCTCGACGAGGGCCTCGCGGAAGGCGGCGAGGTGGGTGCCACCCATGGTGGTGTGCTGGCCGTTGACGAAGGACCAGTATTCCTCGCCGTAATGGTTGCCGTGGGTGAAGGCGACCTCGATGTCGTCGCCCTCGAGGTGGATGATCGGGTAGAGCGGTTCGCCCGCGAGCTCCTTGGTCAGGAGGTCCCGGAGGCCGTGCTCGGACTTGAAGGGCTTGCCGTTGAGCGTGAGGGTGAGGCCGCGGTTGAGGAAGGCGTAGTTCCAGAGCATGTCCTCGATGAACTCGAGGCGGAACCGGAAATCCTGGCCGAAGAGCGCCTCGTCCGGCGTGAACTCGATGAGGGTGCCGTTGCGCCCGTCGGATTTCGTGATCTTGTGGTCCTTCCTGAGCCGGCCCTGGGCGAACTCGACGACCTTGGTCTCGCCGTCGCGGAAGGACTGGGCGCGGTAGCTGAGGGACAGGGCGTTGACGGCCTTCTGGCCGACGCCGTTCAGGCCGACGGCCTTCTGGAAGGTGTTGGAATCGTACTTGGCGCCGGTGTTGATGACGGAGACGCACTCGAGGACCTTGCCCAGCGGGATGCCCCGGCCGTAGTCGCGGACGCGGAGGGTGCGCTCGGTGAGCTCGACCTCGATCTTCCGGCCCTGGCCCATGGCGAACTCGTCGATGGAGTTGTCGATGGACTCCTTGAGCAGGACGTAGATGCCGTCCTCGGCGTGAGCGCCGTTGCCGAGGCGGCCGATGTACATGCCCGGGCGGAGGCGGATGTGCTCGGTGGACGAGAGGGTCTTGATGCTGGCTTCGGTGTAGTTCGTGGACGCCATGGGGTCAGGGATCAGAGGACAGAGGTCAGGGGGCAGTGGACGGTGGACGGAGGGCGGAGGACGGATAATAGAGAGGAGGGGGAGTGTGGCGTGGCAAGCGTGATTGCGGGGTGGTCCGTTGCACGGAGACTTGCGCGTGCGGGAACGGCCGCTAACCTGCACGCCAGCCCCACGCCCATGTTCAAGAAAATTGCCCTCCTCGGTGTCCTGGCCGCCGTCGCCGCCTATGTCGGCCTGACGTTTTTCCTCGGCTCGATCGTGAAGACCGGGGTGAACAGCTTCGGGCCGAGGCTGACGCAGACCAAGGTGGAGCTGGCCGGGGCCAACATCTCGCCGCTCACGGGCCGCGGCTCGCTGCGCGGACTCTCGGTCGGCAACCCCCGGGGCTGGAGCGACGGCCCGGCCTTCTCGCTCGGGCGGGTGCAGGTGGACGTGCAGCCGTTCTCGATCTTCGGCGACCACATCGTGATCAACGAGATCATCATCGACGAGCCGGTGTTCAGCTATGAGACGAAGTTTGTCTCCAGCAACATCAAGGACCTGCTGAAGAACATCGAGGATTTCGCGGGCAGCGGCGGCCCGGCGGCGGCGACGAAGTCCGGGCGGCCGATCAGGTTTGTCGTGAAGAAATTCCGCCTGACCAACGGCCGGGCCACGCTCGGCGTCGGGGCGGCCGCGCTCCCGGTCCCGCTGCCCCCGGTCAGCCTCGACAATCTCGGCGTGGCCGAGGGTGGCATCACGCCGGACCAGCTGGCTGGCGCGGTGATGAGGAGCGTGCTCGGCAGCATTGTCACCGGCTCGGCCCAGGCGCTCAGCCAGGTGGGTTCCACCGCCGGCGCGGCCACGCTCGAGAAGACCAAGGCGGCCGCCCAGAAGGCCGGCGACAGCCTCAAGAAACTTTTTGGCGAAAAAAAGTGACCCACCACCACCACCACCACTCCATGCTACGATTCACCCTGATCCTGCTCGTCGGCGCCTGGCTCGCGGGTCTGGCCCGTGCCCAGACCGTAGACCAGATCGCCGCCGATCCGCAGCAATGGCCGGCGGAGGTCACGGTGAGCGTCTCCACCAAGGCCGTGGTGATCAAGGCCGGCGCCCCCGCCGGCGTGATCCTGATCGGCGCGGGCCGGAAACTCGCGGTCACCGGCGTGGCGCCGGATGGCGTCACCGGCAAGCTCGGTGCGACCACGGTCAAGGTGGCGGTGGAGAAGACGAACCTGCTGGCGCTGGCCGCCCCGCCGCCGCGGGAAAACCCCGCGCCCGCCGCGCCCCAGCCGGCCGCGGCCGCCGCGCCCGCGCCCGGCCGGAATGAGGCGCGCCTGGCCGAGATGGCCCACGAGCCGCCGACGGCCATCCAGTCGGCGCTGCTCGGCCGGCTGGTGACCCTCGAGAACGGCCGGCTCCGGCCGTTTGACATCCGGAAGCTGAACGGCGTGAAATTCTACGGCATCATGTTTTCCGCCGGCTGGTGCGGGCCGTGCCGGGCGTTCGCGCCGCACCTGCTGGAAAGCTACCGCAGCCTGAAGAGCCTTTACCCGGAGTTTGAACTGGTGCTGATGAGCAACGATCACTCGGCCGACGACATGCTGGCGTACATGCGCGAGGAGAACATGCCCTGGCCGGCGGTGAAGTTCAGCGAGCGCGGCGCGGTCGACGAGCTCCGCCGGCTCGGCGGCTCCGGCATTCCCGACCTGGTGTTGATCGACAGCGACGGCCGGGTGCTCGCCGACAGCTTCAAGGGCGGCGACTACCTCGGGCCGGACAGCGTGCTCGACGCCGCGTGGCGCGTGCTGAAGCAGCACCGGCACGGGTGAGGGGCAGCGCGAGCCAGCTCGCTGGCCCACGGGCGCGCCCGCTCAGCTGAGCTGCACGCCGCGCATGTCGCCGGTCTCCATGAAGTGGCGGTGGAAGGCGAAGGCGTTGCGCAGGGACTGCGGGGTCTGGCCGGACTTGTTGAGGTCGATGTACTGGCGGAGCGGCTCGCGGAAGTCCGGGTGGGCGCAGTGGTCGGCGATGAGCCGGGCGCGCTCGTTCGGGGACTTGCCGCGGAGGTCGGCGATGCCCTGGTCGGTGATGATGACCTGGACCGAGTGCTCGCTGTGGTCGGTGTGGCTGACGAGCGGCACGATGGTGCTGATCCTGCCGCCCTTCTGGAGCGCCGGGCAGACGAAGATCGAGATGAAGGCATTGCGGGTGAAGTCGCCGGAGCCGCCGATGCCGTTCATCATGCTCGTGCCGAGGACGTGCGTGCTGTTGATGTTGCCGAAGAGGTCGGCCTCGATCGCGGCGTTGACGGAGATGATGCCGAGGCGGCGGATGAGCTCGGGGTTGTTGGAGATTTCCTGCGGCCGCAGCACGATGCGGGAGCGGTAATAGTCGAGGTTCGAGAAGAATTCCCGGCCCATCGCCGGGCTGGTGGTGATGGCGGTCGTGGAGGCGAAGGTCAGCTTGCCGCTCTGGAGCAGCTTGAAGACGGCGTCCTGGAGCACCTCGGAATACATCTCGAAGGGCGGGATGCCGGGGTTCTCGCCCATGGCGGCGAGCACGGCGTTGGCGATGTCGCCGACGCCGGACTGGATGGGGAGGAAGGGCGCCGGGATGGTGCCGCGGAGGCGCTCGCGCGCGAGGAAATCGGCGACGTTGCGGCCGATGCGGCGCGTGACGTCGTTGGGCTCCTCGAACCCGCCGGACTCGTCGGGCTGGTTGGTCTCGACGATGCCGGCGATGCGGGAGGGGTCGACCTTGACCACGGTGGAGCCGATGCGGTCGCGGACGGTGAGGAGCGGGATCTCGCGGCGGTGCGGGGGGTCGCGCGGCTCGTAAATGTCGTGGAAGCCGCGGAGGGCGGGGGACTGGGCGGCGTTGAGCTCGATGATGATCTTTTCCGCGACGTGGCAGAAGGTCGGCGAGGCGCCGACGGAGGTGGTGAGCACGATCTCGCCGCCGGGGAAGACCTCGCAGGCCTCGACGATGGCGAACTTCACCTGGCCGAGGAAGCCGTAGCGGACGGTCTGCGGCAGCTGGGAAAGGTGCATGTCGAAGAACTGGACCTCGCCGGCGTTGATCTTTTTGCGCAGGTCGGCGTTGGACTGGTAGGGGGTGCGGAAGAGCACGGCGTCGGCCCGGGCCAGTTCGCCGTCGAGGGAGGGACCGGTGGAGGCGCCGGTGATGACGCCGACCTTGAAGGGCCGGCCGGCGGCGTGCTCGGCCCGGGCGCGGGCGGCGATGGCCCTGGGCACAACCTTGGCGGCGCCGGCAGGCGTGAAGCCGCTGAAGCCGATGATGTCGCCGTGGCCGACCATGGCGGCGGCCTCGTCGGGCGTGAGAACGGGAAAGGGATATTTCATGCGGCCCCGAGTCTACCGGCCGGCGGATGGGCGGTCCCCGCAGCATTTGACCAGTCCAGCGCATCCATTGCCAGATCGGGCGCGGGCGGGAAACGGCGGAGCGGGTGGCGGATCTCAGCCCGGCGGGCCCTATGCCCATTGGCGGCAGTTGCTTATCGTCAGGCCGGGACGGAGGCATGGCCCCGGTTTTGTGCCGCGGAATGTTGCGGGCCACTGTGCCACGGTTTGACGGGCTGCGGCGTTGACGTCCGGTCGGCCGCAGCGCGACGATGGCGGCATGAAAGTCACCTATTATCTGGAAGTGCTCTCCTCGTGGTGCCACTGGGTCGACCCGGTCTGGGCGGAACTGCAGCAACGCTATGCCGGGCGCGCGGAGTTCGGTTGGAAGATCGCGCTGATGAACCCGGGGGACTTCCCGGTGTCGCGGGCGCAGTGCGACTGGTTCTACCGGCGCAGCGGCGGCACGGTGATGCACTCGCCGTATCAGCTCAACTCGGGCTGGTTCGAGCCGGAGCGGAAGGGGGTCTACACCGCGCCGAACCTCGTGGCCGAGGCGGGCAAGGATTTCGGGTTCACCGGCGACGAGCTCCGCCTGGCGCTGACGCACGCCGCGCTGCGCGTGGGGGCGAAGGTCGGCGACATGGCCACCGCGGTGAAGATCGCCGCGAAGGCGGCCCGGCTCGACGCAAAGAAGCTGCGCGCCGCGGCGGAGTCGCCGGCCGTGGCGGACCGCGTGGCGGCCGGCACGGCGGAGTTTTTCGCGCACCAGATCAACCAGCGCCCGGCGTTCATCCTCACGGACGCCATCGGCGACAAGGCGGTGTTCTCCGGCCTCGTGCGGCTGGAGCCGCTCGCCGCGGCGATCGACGCGATGCTCGCGGACACGGCCGCCTACGCGGCGCACCGGGCGCACCACGGCGCGCCGCCGGCGGCGTGAGCCTCACGCCATCCGGCGGTACTTCTGCGCCGGGATCTTCACCCGGTGGCCGGATTCGAGGTCGGTGAAGACGTGCCAGTGCGGATCGGTGACGTCGTGGACGAACACGTCCAGCCGGTGGCCGGGCTCATAGGAGTATTCCTCCATCGCAAAGCCGTGGTCCTCGTGCTTGATGGCTTCGCCGAGTTCGCCGCTGTGCGGCTCGGTGATTTCAATCTTCCAGTTCATGGGCGGAAAGGGGTTCGGGGTGGGAGCGTCTCCCCGCAGGCTGCCGGCCGGCGGCCCGGCGGTCAAGCGCCCGGCGCGAACGCCCGGGAGTCCCGGCGGAAGGTTCGCACCGCGAGCAGCAGCGCGAGCACCATGATCAGGGCGCCCAGGAAGAACGGCGCGCCGGACATCCAGTCAGACCGTCCTTCCGCCACCGCCCAGCCGAAGGTCCAGCCCCCGAGCAGGGGACCCGGGATCCCGGCGAGGCTGGCCAGCCCGGCGTAGACGCCCTGCACGGCGCCCTGTTCATTGGGCGGGACGTGCTTGGTGATGTAGGATTGCAGCGCGGGCCCGGACACGCCGGCGCAGCAGCCCAGGATCATGACGACATAGATCATCCAGCCCTGGTTCGCGAAGCCGTAGCCGATCTGGGCGATGATGGAGGCGAGGAAGCCGAAGTACACCGCCCGGACCTCGCCGACCCGCGGCACGATGCGCTTGACAAGCGTGGATTGCACCAGGCCGGTCAGGACCCCGACCGCCATGAGCGACAGCCCGATGGCCAGGGGGCCCCAGGCGTAGCGGTGCCCGGTGTAGAGCGCCCAGGTGGACTGCACGATGGTCGTGGCGAGCGACATGATGAAATAGCTCTCCGCGAGCCCGAGCACCGACGGCATGTGCCGGAGGGCCAGCAGGGCGCCGACGGGGTTGGCGCGCTTCCAGGAAAAGTCCCGGCGGTGCTCCGGCTTGAGCGACTCGGGCAGGGCGAGAAAGCCGTAGAGCCAGTTCGCCACGGCACAGCTGCCGGCGACGTAGAAGGGCAGGCGGAGGCCATGCTGGCCGAGGATGCCGCCCACGACCGGGCCGATGATGAAACCGATGCCGAACGCCGCCCCGAGCATCCCGAAGGACTGCGCGCGCTTTTCCGGCGTGGTGATGTCGGCGATGTAGGCGTTGGCGGTGGAGAGCACGCCGGCGGTGCCGCCGGCGATGATCCGGGCGAGGAAGAACCAGGCCAGCGTCGGGGCGTTGGCCATGATGAAATAATCGAGGGCCGACCCGGCCGTCGCGATCAGGATGATGCGGCGACGCCCGTAGCGGTCGGACAGCGCGCCGAGGATCGGCGAGCAGATGAACTGCATCAGCGCGTAGCTGCCGATGATCATGCCGTAGGAATGCGAGCCGGCGGAGATGCTGCCGCCGGTCAGCTGCACGATCAGGGCGGGCAGCACCGGGATGAGCAGGCCGAAGCCGATGACCGACAGGGTGACCGTGATGAAGATGAACCCGACCCCGGGCTGGCGTGGTGAAGACTTTTCCATTCGGTCCCATCCATCGCAGCCCGGCGCCGCATTGGCGAGCCCGCAGATGCGGGCTTAGAGGCGGGACGATCCGGTCCGCGGGTGATCGGCCGCTCAATCCCACTCCAGCAGCAGCAGCGACACGCCCTGGCGGGGCAGCGTGAACGCCAGCTCCGCACGGCCGGCGGCAACCGGCGCGGTGGCGGGCGAGCCGGCCAGCGTCGCGAGCTCGCCGGCCGCGCGCAGGGTGGCGTACTGCTTGGCGTCAGGAGCGATCGGCGAGCCCATCCGCAGCCACGCGGCGTAGGCGTTGCTGTGCTCCTGGTCGATGCGGTCGTGGGTGACCCGCACGAGGGCCAGGTTGGCCGGCAGGCCGGTGACCGCGAGCCGCACCGCGGCGTCGGGGCCCGGCACGTCGTCGTCGTGATAGTGCCAGACCATGATGGCGACCCGGTGCGGCGCGCGGGCGGCGAGGACGCCGACGTCGGGCGCGCCGCGCACACCGTCGTGGATGATGTCCGCGAGCGGCACCTCCGCGCTGCTGGTGGCGGCGAGCCGCTCGGGGCCCATCAGGGCATACATGCGGAACACATTCAGCACCGGCAGCGCCACGCCGTTGGTGGCGAGCTGGCGGAAGCCGGCGAACCAGGGCTGGTTCTCGAAGGTGAAGGCCCATGTCACCGCGCCCTCGAGGTTGATGCCGTGGAGTGCGGCGAGGTCGTGCTTGCGGGCGAAGACGGCCGCCGTGTAGCTCGAGTACATCGTGCCGTTGCGGTAGGCCATGGTCGGGCCCTGGCAGGCGGCGCAGCCCTCGGGGTCGGACTCGCCGATGATGACCGGGATGTTCTTCAGCTCCGGGTAGGAGCCGATGGTGTTGAAGGCGGTCTCGATCGTCTTGAGCTGGGCGGCGATGCCCATGCGCACGTGGCCGTCGACGGTGGTGGGCGAGCCCTTGGCGTGGAAGGCGACAAAATCCAGCGGCGTGCCCCTGGCGCCGGTCGCGTAGTTGATGCCGTGCAGGCAGTGCTCGAGAAAATCCGTCATGAACTTGCCGCCGCTGCCGGCGGTGTCCGGTCCGCCGACGCGGGCGCCCGGCAGGGCCTGGCGCACACCGGCGACGGCGTAGTCGTGCAGCTTGAAGAATTCATCGGGCGTGCCGCCCCAGTAGCCCTTCGGCTGGTTGTTGGCCTCGTTCCAGACCTCCCACCACCAGGTGCCGACCTCGGCCGCGCCGTATTTCTCCACGTTGTGCGCCGCCCACCGGTGGACGAGTTCGCCCCACCTGGCGTAGTCCTTCGGCGGCTTGGTCCAGCCGGTGTAGATGTCGCTGTAGGGCAGGCCGGGCCGCCACGAGTGCCGGTACGGCTCGGGCGCGGTCGACATGGCCTCCGGCATGAAGCCGATCTCGACGAGGGGCTTCACGCCGCGGGCGAGATAACTGTCGAAGATCCGGTCGAGGCCGCGCCAGTCGTACACGGGCCGGCCCGCCGCGTCCTCGGTGTAGGCATTGGTCGAGCCCCACTTGAACGCGGGCGTCCCGTCGCCGCTGGTGAGCAGGTTGTGCGCGCGGAAATAGACTTGGCCGGGCGCCAGCGCCCCGAGGTCGCCGAGCAGCCGCTGGCCGTCCTTCATCGTGGCGTAATTGGGTTCGTCCGCGCCGAAGTACCGCCAGATCGGCCGCAGCTCGCCGCGCGCCTGGGCGGCGTCGACCTCGATCGTGACGGGAAAGTCCGGCGGCATATCCGCGGGCCCGGCCGCGCGGGCGGCCAGCAGGGAACAGAGGAACAACGACGGATATTTCATGGGAGCGGGGCCGGGCCGGTTTCCCGGCCGGGCAGGATTTTCACCGCAGGAATGCGGCGGCGGTCCAGAGGATCGGGGCCTGGCCGTGGAGGTCGCCGGTTTTCCGCGGGCGGGCCAGGTAATAGTCGTACTGCACCTTCAGGTCGTCTGTGTTGGTCACCTGCCGGCTCTTGTTGGTGCCCATGCAGACGTCGCGGACGTTGGCGTCGGCGTCGAGGTAACTCACGAGCGCGAGCCAGGCCCGGCGGGCGGCGGGCGCGTAGGGGTCGGCATCGAGCCAGCCGTGTTTCACGCCGGTGACGAAGGCGAAGGCGAACATGCCGGTGCAGGAGCTTTCCGGCCACGACTCGGGCCTGTCGACCAGCTGGCGCCACAGGCCGTCGGCGCTCTGGCTGGCGAGCAGCGCGGCCATCATCTTCCGGTAGCCGGCGAGGATGCGCGCGCGTTGCGGGTGGGTTGCGGGCAGGTCGCGCAGCAGCTCGGCCATGCCCGCGGCGACCCAGCCGTTGCCGCGGCCCCAGTAGAACGGCGAGTCCGGGGCGTGGTAGAACAGGCCGTTCGGCTGCTGGAGCTTGTCCAGGTAGGCGGCCATCATCAGCGCCGCGCGGTCAAGGTACTTCGCGTCGCCCGTCGCGCGGAAGGCCTGCACCTGCAGGGCCGGGCTCATGAACATGTCGTCGATCCAGTAGCGGGCCTCGTGCGTGAGGCCGTCCGGGGTCGGCTGCGCCCACTGCGCGTCGGCGAAATGCAGGCCGGCGGCGCGGAACTTCGCGTCCTTGGTCAGCAGGTAGAGCTCAAGCGGGACGACGCCGAAGACGCGGTAGTCCACGTGGTCCTGCCGGGAGATTTTCTTGGCCCCCTCCGGCGTGAGAAGCACGTCGTACCTCGCGACCAGGCGCTGCTGCAGGCCGGCGTCGCCGGTGAGCCGGGCCACCTCGAGCGCGCCGTACCAGGCGCAGACCTCGGGATAGATGACGAAGGGCCGGCGCGGATCGGTCTGCCACTGGAACGGCCGGGCCGAGAAATTCTCCGCGACGCGCCGGCCGATCTCGGCGGGCGACTGGCCCGCGGGCCAGTGCGTGAAGGCCGCGGGCGTGGGCTGGCTCTGGCAGCCGGCGAGCAGAAGGAGGAGCGCGGGCAGAAACAAGCGACGGGCGTGGGGCGGTTTCATCGGGTAAGGAGTGACGCAAGAGGACTCGGGAAAGCAAATCCGATTGGGCCGTCCATGGCAAGGAGGGGCGCAGTCCTGGGACCCTGCGTTCAAACCGTTGGTCGTGTCGCCCAAGAATGGTGTTCAGCCTGGGTGCGGGCCCCGGCGGCCGCGTTCACCGGTGCCGGGGCGTCAGTAAATCTTGCCGGCTTCGAGCGTCTGCACCCGGCCGTCCCTCGTCCGGAATTGCACCGGCAGCGACTCGCGGGTGTTGCCGTCAATGGTGCGGAAGACCGCGAAGTGCAGATGCGGCCGCGAGGTGAAACCGGTGTTGCCCGAGCGGCCGAGGGCCTGGCCGGCCCCGACCTGGTCGCCGACCTTCACGAGGGCGCCGTTTTGTTTCAGATGGAGATATTCGGCGTAGGTGCCGTCGTCGTGGCGGATGATGACATAGTTGGCGCTGCGGCGGAAGCGGTCGCCCACGCCGCCGGCGTTGGAATCCTGCCGGACACCCACGACGAGCCCGCCGCGGGCGGCCAGCACGAGGGAATCCCCGGCGAGGTCCCAGTCGTGTGCGTATTCGTCCGGCGTGCCGGTCTGGTGGCTGAAGCTGCCGCGGTAGCCCTGGAAGAGCCGGTGGCGGACGCCGGCCTCGAAGGGCAGCTGGTACACCGTGCCATCGGGCTGGCCGCCGCGGCCGCCGTAGTACCAGTGATAGGTGTAGGGGTAGGACCAGGGCTGCGCCGGATCGACGGGCTCGAGCGTGACGAGCTCGACGCGGGACCGGCCGTGGGTGTCCAGCGTGACCGGCAGCGCGGGTGAGGCGCGCATGTTTTTCGGCTGGGCCGAGAGCGTGATCGTGAGATCGAGGCAGTTGGTGGTCGTGACGTACAGACGGACGAGGCCGTCCGACCGCTCCGCGACGACCTGCACGCCCGGATCGTCACTCGCGGTGCCGGTCAGCCGGCGGACCACGCCGCCGGGCACCGACAGCTCGGCGAACACCAGGCAGCCGGCCGGGAGCAGGGCGTAGAGGAGGACGCTTCTCAGACGCATGGGTTCGATGTCACGGTCCGCTGGGATAAACTCCGCCGCACGCGGTCAGCCGTGGGGCCCACGGTAGCTGCGCTCGCCGGCCGGGATGCGGAAGGGCAGCTGGTTTTCCTTGGGCGGGAGCGGGCAGGTGGCGAAGGGCGTGAAGGCGCAGGGCGGATTTTGCGCGCGGTTGAAATCCAGGATGACCTTGCCGTCCACCGGCCGGTCGGCGTAGAGGAAGCGGCCGGCGTCGTAGGTCCCGTCGCCGGCGGTGAGATCGGAGATGACGAAGAACAGCGGCTCGCCCGGGCCCTCGTCGATCGGCAGCAGCTCGATGGTGCGGCCGTTGCGGGTGAACACGGCCTTGCCGGGGACGGGCGCGGGGGCGGTCTGGCCGATCCGGTTGGTGATGGGCACCTGGTGCGGCGGGTCGAACGGCACCCACTGCGCCTCGATGCGCCAGGCGGGGTCGACGGGGAAATAGTCGAGGCCCGCGAAATTCCTCAGCCGTTCCGCGGTGCGGTCCTTGACGCGGAGGTACAGGCGGTCGCCGCGCTCCATGACGTAGAAGTTCACCGGGCCGAACGTGACCATCGTCGGCTTGTCGCCCCGGTACACCAGCTCGGCCGGCCCGGCCGGCTGGCCGTCGATCTCGAAGATCGCGCCCGGGGCGGGGGTGAGCGTGACCCGGCCGTCCTGGAGCGTGATCTGTGCGAGGTAGGGCGGGCCGGCGGCCAGCTTGATGGAGTTGTCGTCGGCGCTGCCGACCGTGTTCACGCCGGGCGCGAGTTGGTGGCGGCCGATGAGCGTCAGCCAGCCGTCCGGCGTGGTGAGCGCGGCGACGCGCTCCGCCCGCCAGGCGGTGAGGGCCTGGACGTAGCCGGCGTCGGCCGCCGGGGCCGCCGGGGCGTCGCCGGCGAGCCCGGCGGGCAGGGTTTCGCGGGTGATGACGCGCGGGTCGTTGTAGAACTCGCGGGCGAACTTGTTCTCGGCGGGATTCCACTTCATATCCCAGCTCAGGAAAAACCTGGCGCGCGGAAAATTTTCGGCCACGCCGGCGAGGAAACGCCGGTAGTCGTAGTCGCCGGGCGGATTGGCGGCGCCGTGCGGGCCGTATTCGGTGAAACCGAAGGGCTTGTTGATCGCGGCCAGCTCGGGGTAGCCCGGGATGTGGGCCGGGTCGATGTCGTCGGTGTAGGCGTCCAGCCCGATGAGGTCGACGAAGCCGTCGCCCGGATAATAATCCGCGGTGTGCGCGCCCTTGTTCGGACTGTAGACCCAGATGAGGTTGTGCAGGCCCTTCTGCGTGGTGAAATAGTCGAACATCTGCCGCCAGGCCCGGATGAAGTCCGCCGGCTCCTTCGCGCCCCACCAGAACCAGCCGCCGTTCATCTCGTGGAACGGCCGCCAGAGGACCACGACGCCGGCCGCCTGCAACTCCTGCAGGCCGGCCGCGAGCTCGTCGAGCTGGTGCAGCCAGCGCGCCTGGACGGCGGTGCCGGGCACGAGCAGGTCGGCCAGTCTGACATCCTTGTCGCGCTGGCCGCCGCCCTCCGGCCGCGCGGGGTTGTTGAGGTGCGTGCTTGCGCTCACCAGGCCGCCGGCGCGCCAGTAGTCGAGCAGCACCCGGTTCGGAGTGTGCGTGTCGATCCCTTTCGCCTTGAAATCGGTGTAATCCACGCTGACCAGGGCCGGCCAATGCCCGGTCGTGGCAAAAATCTTCCTGGCCCCGTCGAGCTTCACGCCCGGGCCGAAGTTCAGGAACTGGCCCGAGACGAGCCGGAGTTCCGGGGCCGCCTGCAGCTGGTGAAAATAGCCGAGGATCGCGCGGCCGCGCTCGTTCAGCAGCGGATCGGCGGGCGGCTGGGCCGGGGCGGCGGCCGCGGTCAGGCTCAGCAGGGTCAGGGCGGCCAGGCAGAACGCAAGAAGCTTGGTCATCGGCGGCGAAACTAGCCCGCCGCCCGCCGGCGCGCAAGCGCGGCGTGCACCACAGGGCGCGTCGCCGCAGTCGCGGCTTCCCTTCGGCCCCGCCTCCGCCAGACTGGATCAAGCCCCTTCTTTCAATGTCCCGCCGCCTTCCCTTCCTGCTGCTGATGCTGGTGCTGTCCGGTCGCGCCGCCGCCGCCCACCCCGTGCTGCCGCTCGGCTCGCCGCTGCCGGACTTCAAGCTGCCGGCCGTGGACGGCCATGAATACACGCCCGCCGACTTCGCCTCGGCCGAGGTGCTGGTCATCGTCTTCACCTGCAACCACTGTCCGACCGCGCAGGCCTACCAGGGGCGGCTGCAGCAGCTGGTCACGGATTACCGGCCGCGCGGCGTCGGTTTCCTCGCCATCAATCCCAACCACGCCGAAGCGGTCCGGCTGGACGAGATGGGCTACACCGACCTCGGCGACACGTTTGCGGAGATGAAGGTGCGTGCGGCGCAGCAGGGTTTCAACTTTCCCTATGCCGACGACGGGCCGGCGCAGGCGGTCGTGGAAAAGTTCGGCGCGGCGGCCACGCCGCACGTGTTCATCTTCGACCGCGCGCGGCACCTGCGCTTCGAGGGCCGCATCGACGACTCGGAGCGCGAGGACCTGGTCCGCCATCGCGACACCCGGGAGGCGCTGGACGCGCTGCTCGCGGGCCGCGAGCCCGCGGTCACGCACACGAAGGTCTTCGGCTGTTCGATTAAGTGGCGCGAGAAAACCGGCGACAACGTCCGCTGGCGGGCGAAGGTGGCGGCGGAGCCGGTCGCGCTCGCCCGCGCCGACGCGGCGGCGCTGCGCGAACTCCGCGCCAACGCCGGCACAGGCAAGGTCCGCCTGATCAATGTCTGGGCCACCTGGTGCGGCCCGTGCGTGGCCGAGTTCGACGAGCTGGTGGAGCAGAACCTGCGCTTCCGCCACCGGGACTTCGAGCTGGTGACGCTCGCCGCGCAGTTCCCCGACGAGGAGCCGAAGGTGCGGAAGTTCCTGCAGGAGCACCAGGCCTCGACCCGCAACCTGATCTTCGGCGCGACAGACAAGTACGCCCTGCTCGAGGCGCTGGACCCGGAGTGGAGCGGTGCGCTGCCCTACACCCTGCTGCTCGGGCCGGACGGCAAGGTGCTGTACCGCGAGACGGGCGGGATCGATTTCCTCGCGCTGCGGCGGGCCGTCGTGCCCGCGTTGAACGCGCTCACCCCGTGGCCCGGCCTGGGCCCGAAGCCGGGCCCGTAGGCCAGCGAGCTTGCTCGCGCCCCGGGTCGCTCCTCTCAAGCGGGATGCGCGCAGCGACGGGGTGGGTCGGTTCGATTTGAGCGATTAATATAATCCTGCGGCCATCCCACAGTCCGCGGTGGGGCCGGACCTTGGTCCGGCCGCGACGGAGTAGCCCGCCGCGAGCGGCGGCTGCACCAAGGGGCTGGCGAAATATCCGGCCTATCGGTCCGCCTTGAGGTTCTTGTCGAGGAAGGCCTCGACGCGGGAGTAGAGCTCCACCTGGTTGTCGAGGTGGCCCATGCCGTGGCCCTCCTCGCCGACGATGTAGGTCTCGTGCATCACATGGTACTTGTCCAGCGCCGAGATCAGCCCGCGGGCCTGTTCGATGTCCACGGTGGCGTCCTCCTTGCCTCCGGCGACGAAGACCGGCACGCGGATCTGGTCCACGTGCCGTCCGGGCGAGATGGCGTCGAACTTCTCCCGCTCCTGCTTCGGGTCGCCGAGCTTGTGCATCAGCCGCCCGAACGTCGGGTTGTCATACTGGTTGTATTTGGAGTCGTTGATCTGCTTCTCCCAGTCGAAGACACCGGCGATGGTGACCGCGCAGCGGTAGAGCGTCGGCTCGTTCACGACGCCGGAGACCGCGAGATAGCCGCCGAAGGAGCCACCCATGATGGCGACCCGGCCGCCGTCGACCAGGCCCGAGGCGATCAGGCCCTTGGTGGCGTCGGTCACGTCGTCATGCATCTTGCGGAAATCCCATTCGTCCTCCTCGGGGAACATCCAGTTGTAGCCGGGCGAGCCGCGGTAGTTCGGCTTGAGCACGGCGTAGCCGCGGCTGGCGAGGAACTGGGCTTCGCCGTCGAAGCCCCAGTCATCCCGCACCCAGGGGCCGCCGTGCGGCACGACCACCAGCGGCGGCGGATGGGCCTTCGAGGCGCCCGCGGGCAGGGTCAGGTAGGCGTCGAGCTGGCGGCCGTCGCGGGTCTTGAACTTGACGATGCTCTCCGGCTGCATGCGCTTCGGGTCGATCCAGGGCGCGGAATTCTTGAACAGTCCGGCCTTGCCGGTCTCGATATTGACCCAGCTGTAGATGGCGGGCTGGCGGTCGGAATAGGTCGCGACCAGGAACAGGTTGCCCGCCTCGTTGTTGCCGATGATGCGGACGACCACGCCGGGGAAGAAGCCGTCGAGGATCTTCTGCAGCTTGCGATAGTCCTCGCTGAACCACACGGTCCGCGGGCCGTTGCGCTCGAACTCCACGCCCAGGATCTCCTGCGTCGCGGGGCTGCGGTAGAGCCAGCCGGTGAAGTCGTAGGCCTTGTCCTGCAGCAGCACCTCGCCCAGCTTGCCGGTGGCGGCGTCCAGCATCTGCAAGGCGCGCGGCTGGCCGTCCTGCCGCGGCCCGATCACGACGACCTGCCCGGGCTGGTCGCCGCAATCGACCACGTTGATGTGCTCGAGGTCCACCGGGCAGTCGAGCCACTGCCCGTTCTCCAGCCGCTTCATCGCCAGCCGGCCGTTGTCCGAGGTGAAAGCGTAGGCCAGCTGGCCTTCACGGTCCGCGAGATAACCATAGGTGACCCCGCCGGACGGCACGGGGAAACGGGAGGCGATGTGCCGCTCGTTGTTGTCGCGCACGTCCATCAGGTCCGAATTGGTGCCGCCCACGGCGACCAGGTCGACGACCCGGCCGGTGCGGATGTCGGTGTTGACCACCGCGACGCCGCCATCCTGGTTGGTCTCGAAATCATGGCGGTTCCACACCAGCGGCCGGAGCCGGTTCTTCGGCGGCACAGCGACCAGGCTGGAGCCGTAATACTGCATCAGCGGGTGCATGCTGCTGAACGAGCCGAGGTCCGCCGCGATCAGGCCGAGGCCGTAGAGCTTCCGGGCGGAGAGCTCGAACACGAGCCGCGTGTCGTTCAGCCAGGTGACCTGGTAGATGTCCTTGTCGCCCACGCCGCTGATCGTGTCGATCTTCTGGGTCTTCAGCTCATACACCAGCAGCTCGTGCGAACCCTCGCCGGCGGTGACGATGGCGGCGATGTGCGTGCCGGACGGATTCAGTTTCGGCTGCTGCAGCAGGCGCGGCCGGAAGAAGTCCATGATCGGCACCGGCTCAGTGGCCGGCACGGGGTTGATGCGGGACAGGTCCAGCTTGTCGGCGGCAATGAGGCCGCCGGACGCGATGATGAACAGGAGCGGACGGACCGCGGGGAGGGTTTGCTTCCACAGACTCATGGCGGGTAGGCGGGGTGAGGAGGGTGATGGCGGATTTGGCCCGTCCTCTAAAAATCCGCCAAAGGGAAAGCGCGCAAGCCTTGATCGACCCCGACCGCGCCGGGAATTCACCCCGCCGAGTGAAATCACCCGGGCCGGGAGCCGTGACCAGTAGCCGGACTCATTGCACCGCACTGAGCCACTTATTGACCAGGGCGCGGGCGGGCCGGTCGTCGGTGGTGTCCTCGGCGACCAGCCGGCCGTCGGGGCCGTAGACCTTGAAGTGCGGGATCGAGTGGAGGTCAAATTCCCGGGCGACGGGCGAGTCCCAGTCGATGCGGTGAATCTCCGGCCGGTTGATGTCGATCTTCACCACCACGATGCCCGGGCTGTTGGCGTGCAATATATAGAGCGGCTCGGCATAGGCGCGGCACGGCGGGCAGTATTCGCTGGTGAAGTCGAAGATGGTGACCTTGCCCGGCACGAGGAAGTCGGCGAGGTTGACCGCGGCCCCCTGCGAGATGCTGAGCGGTTTCTGTCCCTTGACATGGGTGCCGGCAGCGAGGGCGGAGGTGGCGAGCGAGAGGGAGCAGAGGAGGGACAGCAGGAATTTCATGAGGCGATGGCGCGGATCATACACTTCTCAAGCAGTTCGGGAATCACCAATAGGCAAGCCGGAGTTTTGTTCAAGGTGATGGTAAGGATGATGTAAATCCGGCCACCTGATTTAAGGCGATTTGCCCCATTCCGTTGCCGCCACCGATTGTCATCTTCGGCGTGAATGATGCGGGCCAAGACAGGACCAATTTTCAAGGAGCATTCATACAATTCGTGAGCCGAGGACCGGAACCGCAGGGATGTCGGCGATCAGGCCCGTATTATTTTCACCTATTTACCACCCCATGAAATCATCATTCCTATTCCGCCGGCACCAATTGTGCCGTCTATTCATCCTGGTCGGTGCGCTCATGGTGGTGCCCCTGCTCATGGCCAATCCAACGGACAACCTGGTGGCAGGATTGAAAAAGGCGCTATTGTCCGGTCCGGCTGCGCCGGGCGGGTTGGCCAATACGGGCCCCCAGATCACCCAGTATCTGAATGCACTCAACGCGGCCCTGGCCAAGGGGAGATATGTGGAAGCCGAACAGCTGCTCGGCAACCTGCGGGCGGGCCCGGCGGGCGCGAACCCGGCCGCGGGCAGCTATATCGATCAGCTGATCATGGAAATCCATTCCCTCGCGGACGCCGCCAATGCCGAACGGGACCAGGCGCTCGAGGAAATCGTCGATGATACCTGTGCCAAGTTCAGCACCAATGCGAAGGTGGAGGATTTTGACCCGCTGTTCAAGCGTCTGGCCGGCCTCGCCCCGGCGGCGGGGCAATACAATGATCCAAACGCGCAGAAGATCGAGATGGTGCGGTCCTTTGTCTCCCGGGTGCAGGATTACCTGCAGCAATCGTCCCACGGCAATACCGAGCAGGCGGCCAACGCGCTGAATGAAATCATCCAGATCTCCGGCCGGCTGCCCGCGGTTTCGCGCAGCAAGCTGCTCGCCCTCCAGGACGAGATCGGCGCCCGCCAGGCCGCCCGCAACGCGGCCCTCGCCGCCCAGCTCGAGGACCTGAGGAAGAATGTCATCACTGTCGTTGACTCCGCGAAGAGTGCCGCGGATTTCGACGCCGTGCTCGCGGATCTGGCCAAACCACCGGCGGCCGATCCCTACCGGGGCAACGGCAGTGCCGGCAATTTGTTCAATCAGTTCGAGAGTCTCCGCCGTTTCACCCATCGCTGGCAGGATTACTTCAGCCAGCTCGAATCCGGGAATACCAACGCGGCGCAGAACGCGCTCCGGGAACTGGCGAATGACGGCAGTTCCGAGGCCTTTTACCCGCGTTCGCGCATCCTCGCCCGGCTGAACGGCAAGCTGACCATGGGCAGCGACCCCGATCTGGTCGGGGCGATCGTGACGCCGGCCGAACTTACGCTGGACACGCTGGACAAGCTGGCGCGGCAGAGCGCGGCCCGGCGCAGCGGCGGGGGCGTCAGCGGGGGCGTCGACCCGGGCATGGATGAAGTCGCGAACGAGTCCGCGCGCCTCCGGGCCGCCGCCAGCCAGCTGAAACTGGGCAACCCCCAGGCGGCCCTCAGTCTTCCGCGCACTTCCAACTTCTTGTCCCATTCCGGTGATTATGAGTTTGCCTTCGCGCGCGTGCAGCAGGCGCTCATCGTGCAGGCCTTGGCCGTGTCCCTGGCCGCGCCGGCAGAATTGAAGCCGGCTGACAATGAAACGCCGGCCAGCTTCCTCCAGCGCGTGCTCCGGTACGGGCGCGACAAGGCGGACTGGCAGTTGGTATACCGGGCCCTGGAAGTCAGCCAGACCATGGGCCTGCAAGGAGGGGGATTCAGTGATTACGCGGGCTACCGGATTTTTTTCATCGGGCTGAACCAGGAAAGGGCCGGAGACTGGCAGGCCGCGGTGCGTTCCTACCAATCGAGTCTCCGTACGGTTGGACCCAACCTGCCGGTGGATGAGATTGGCAAACGGCTGAAGACACTCAAGGAGGCCCACCCCAAGGAATATGAAGCGGCCCAGGGACAGGCGGAAACCAGCTCAATTGACCTGCGCGGTGTCATTCCGGTCGGGGCCATGCCCAATCGCGGCAATCCCGCGGGCTATGTCGCGGTGCGGGATCCGCAGACCGGCACCATCATCGGTTTCCGCCCACCGGGGTCGCAAGCCGACAGCCTGCCGGCGCCGCCGCCGGCGGAACCGGCGAAAAAGCAGGGCACGGAGCCGGAAAAAATCCCTGCCCCCGCCGGCGCTGAAGCCAGGAAACCTTGACGAGCGCCATGCGCCTGACCCCGGTGCGGTGGCTGCTGCTAGCGGCCTTGGTTCCCATCCGGGTGCTGGCCGCCCCGGGTGATACCCCGGATCCAAAGCGGGCGGCCGGGAATTGCCTCCAGCTGGCCTCCGTGCGGGCGGCGGCGCACGACTATGCCGGGGCCATCGCCCAATATGACCGGGCCATCAGCCTGGATGCCGGCCTGGTCGATGCCTATCGGGGCCGCGGCCATGCCCGCGGTGAGTTGGACGACTATGCCGGGATGGTCGCAGACTACAACCGGGTGATTGCACTGGGGGAGGGCGCGGCAACCGACTATGCCACTCGCGGGTATGCCCATGTGCACCTGTTGCAACTCGAAGCGGCGCTCGCCGACTTTGATTGGGCGCTGGTGCGCGACCCGAAGTACAAGGAGCTCCTGCTCATCCGGGGCGAGGTGAAGGTGAATCTCGGTGACAACCGGGGTGCGTGCCGGGATTTTGATCAGTTGCTCGCCAGCGAGCCGGCCAATCTCGACGCCCGCTGCGGGCGGGCCATTGCGAACAAGAACCTGGGCAACGAAGACGCGGCGTTGCGCGATTTCGACGCTGTGATCATGGCCGACCCGCACCGGGCCGAGGCGTTTGAACATCGCGGCTTGCTGATGCTGGCGCGCGGCCTGCTGAAGCCCGCCAGGCGCGATCTCGACACTGCGATTGCCCTGGATCCGAAACGGCCGGACGCCTACCTGGGCCGGACCGAGGTGGCGTTGAAAATGGGCGACCCCGACGCAGCCCTGCGCATCTTTGACGAATGCTTGCGGCAGATTCCTGATTGTGGCGTGGCCTACATCAATCGCGCCTCGCTTAAACGCCGGCTGGGACGCGATGCCGAGGCGATCGACGACTGTGACCGGGCGCTCGCGCTCAAGACACCCCAGGGGGAACTGGCGTATTTGAACCGGGCTTTGGCCAATCTTGGCCTGGGCCGGCGCGACGAGGCCCGGAATGACGTGGAGCTGGCGATCAGGATGAAGCCGGACTCCGCCGAAATTTGCTTCTCACGCGGCGGCATCCGGCAGATCGCCGGCGATTATCCAGGCGCCCTCGCCGATTATGACCGGGTCATCGCGGGCCAGGACAGGCTGTCGGTCTATGCCCATTTCAATCGTACGCTTCTCCTCCAGCGGCAGGATCGCCCCGATCCGGCGCAACTGCCGGCCCGGGATATACCTGCAGGCTGGCCCCGGCCGATCGCCCTCTTTCTCAACGGGGAAATAACGGCGGAGGCATTCCTGGCCGCCGCCCAGACGGGAGATTCGGTGAGCCGGACGGACCAGGTCAGTGAGGCGAGCTATTATCGGGGCATGCGGCTGCTGCTCCAAGGCCACCCGCGCGAGGCGGGGATCCAGTTTCAAGCGTGCGTCGACCTGAAGCTATTCAACCAATTGACGACCCTGCTCGCCCGTGCTGAACTGGCCCGGCTGCACGCGTCTGAACCCGGCGTTCAGCCACCCCGGTCTGATTCCGCCTTGCATTAGAAACAAAGGTGAACCCAGCGGGCTCGGGCCCGCTTACTTCAACAGCTCGCGCAGATCGGCGAGGTTGAGCTTGGCGGCGGTCGCGGCGCTGGCCTCGAAGACGTCTGCGAGCAGGGCGCGCTTCGTGTCCTGCAGCGTCAGGACCTTTTCCTCGACGGTGCCGGCGCAGATCAGCTTGTAGCTGGTGACGACCTTCGTCTGGCCGATGCGGTGGGTGCGGTCCGTCGCCTGCGCCTCGGCGGCCGGGTTCCACCACGGGTCGTAGTGCACGACGACGTCGGCGCCGGTGAGGTTGAGCCCCGTGCCCCCGGCCTTGAGCGAGATGAGAAAAACCGGGACGGTGTCGTCGCCCTGGAAGCGGTCCACCGCGGCCTGCCGCGCGCGGGCCGTCATCGAGCCATCGAAGTAACAATGCGCCACGCCCTGCGCGTCGAGCTCCTCCCGGAGCAGCGCAAGCAGCGAGGTGAACTGCGAAAACACCAGCATGCGGTGGCCCTCGTCGATGCTTTCGGCCAGCAGTTCGCGGAAGGCGTCGAGCTTGGCGGAGTCGGGGTAGGGCGGGTTATCCTTAAGCCGCCGTTCGGGGTCCGCGGAATCGGGGGACGACGGCGCGTCAGGGCTGACGCGCCCGGCCTCGATCAGGCGGGGGTCGCAGCAGATCTGGCGCAGGCGCAGGAGCTGGGTGAGTGCGGCAAGGTGCAGCCGGCCCTCGGACGCGCCGGTGGCGGCGAGCTTGTACAGCTCCTGCTCCGTCTGCTCCTGCATCCGGCGGTACAACGCGGCCTGGGCGGGGGTCGGCTCGCAGTAGATGACCTGCTCGATCTTGGCCGGCAGCTCGGGCGTGACGGCGAGCTTGGTGCGGCGCAGGATGTAGGGCGCGGTCTGGAGGCGCAGGCGTTCGTCGTACCACGCGCGGTCGGCGCCGCGCACGCCCGGGGGCACGGGGGTGAGGAAGCCGGGCATCAGGTACTCGAAGAGCGAGCGCAGGTCGTCGAGGGAGTTTTCCAGCGGCGTGCCGGTGAGGAGGAACCGGCCGCGGCCGCTCAGCGTGCGCAGCGACTGCGCGGCCTGCGTGCGGCGGTTCTTCAGGTGCTGCGCCTCGTCGGCGAGGATGAGGTCGAATTCCAGCGCGGCGAAAAGCGCGTCGTCGCGCGTCAGCGTGCCGTAGGAGGTGATGATGAGATCATGCGCGGCGAACGCCGCCGGATCATCGACGCGCCGGTCGCCGTGATGGACGAGCACGGAAAGTTCCGGCGTGAACCGGGCGACCTCGCGGCGCCAGTTTTCCATCAGCGAGGCGGGGCAGACGACGAGGGAGGGGAGGCGGCCCGGCGCGGAGCGGGGTCCGCGCCCTACCGCCGCGAGGAGGGCGAGGGCCTGCAGGGTTTTGCCGAGGCCCATTTCGTCGGCGAGGATGCCGCCGAGTTTCTGGTGATAGAGATACCAAAGCCAGGCGACGCCGAGCTTCTGGTAGGGACGAAGGATCGCCTCAAGGGTCGCGGGCACGGGAGCCGGCGCGAGTGACGCGAGCTGGTGCAGGGCGGCGCTGCGCTGGCTCCAGGTCTCCGGCGGCTGGAAATGCGGCGCGGTGGCGGCGAGGAGGTCCGACACCTCGGCCACGCGGGCGCGGATGATGCGGTGGGAGCGGCGCAGTCCGCCCGGGGCCTCGGGGGCGCCGGCGAGCGCCTGGTGCGCGGCCTGCAGCTGCGCGAGCCGGACGGGATCGACGAGGTAGATGTCGCGGCCGCTCTCGATATAGCCGCGGCTCGAGCCGACCGCGCGAAGGATCTCCGCCTCGGAGGCGTCGCCGGCCTTGAGGCCGAGGGTGACTTCGTAGCCGTCGCCGGCCTCCTTCGCCTCGGCCACGAGCCCGGCCGGGTGGAGGTGCTCGGTGTTGCGGGTGAAATTCTCCGTGAACTCCGCGCCGAGCGGCCCGCGCAGGGCGGTGCCGTGGGTGGCGAGGAAGTTCAGCGTCTTGTGGCGGTCGCGCAGCCAGAACTTGCCGTTCGAGGGCTCCAGGACGAAGCCGGAGCGCTTCAGCAGTTCCCAGATCTCGTGGTAGTTGTCCGCTTCGCGCGAGGGCAGGGTGATCGCGAGGAAATGCTCGGAGCCGTCGACGGTCATCGGCTTGTACGCCGGTTCGCGGCGCGCGGCTCTGGGTGGCGCCGCGGCCGGAGTGACGAGGGCTGGCTTCGCCGCGAGCGGCTCCGTCGGGGCCAGGAATTCGTCCACGCCCGCCAGGTCGGCGCCATGCCAGGCGATGGGATCGGCGGGGCGGTTGAGCCAGAAGAACACGGGCTGGCCGGCGAGGGCGTCGGTCAGCTCGGCGAGCTGCGCGCGGGTGAGCTGCAGGAACGAGACCGGGGCGGGCTTGGCGCCGAGGCGCTGGAGCACGGCCAGCCCGGCGACGAGGCCCGGCGGCGGCGTGGCCGCGAGGTTGAGTTCCAGCCGCACGGCGATGGCGTTGCGCGGCGCGGCGCTGGCGAGGTTGGGCGGAAGGAGGAGGCGGAGCACGGCGGGCCGGCACTATGGGCAGGTTGTGGGGGGCGCGTTAAGATAAATCAACGGGTGAAGCGGAACGAACATCCGACGCAACACCCCCCGCCCTGCGGGCACCCCTCTCAAGAGGGGAATTTCGGTCTCGTATATGCAGGTCCCCTCTGGAGAGGGGTGGCGCGCAGCGCCGGGGTGTGGTCGGGTAGACGGCGCGTCTTGTCCCGCTCAGGGCGCCGGGGGTGCCGGCCAGGCGCGGACCAGGGAACGGACGAAACGGCCGGAAGGGGAGAGGTCCTCGTCGCGCCAGTGGCCGCCGGAGGCGGCGGACGGCAGGACGATCGAGGCGGTCTCCGCCTTGTCGTCGACCGCCCAGTTGCAATGGCTCAGCTGCCATTCGCGCATGAAGGCCATCCAGGCCTCGGTGGAGGCGACGTCGATCTTGCCGTTGCCCGAGGAATCGCAGGTGCCCCATTCGGTGACGAAAAGCGCGGCGCCGAGGTTCATCGCCTTGACCGCCTTGTCGCGGAGCCGCTGCTTGTGCGTGCCGGCGTAGAAATGGAGGGTGTAGGCGACGTTGGCGTCCTTGATCGGATCCGCGGCGGCGATGTCGACATCCTGTGAGAAGTTGGACGTGCCGACGACGATCAGGTTGTCGGGGTCGATGGCGCGGATGGCGGCGACGACCTGCTCGGCGTAGGGCTTGACGTCGCGGGCCCAGGTCAGGCCCTTGTAGGGTTCGTTGAAGATCTCGTAGATGATGTTCGGCTTGGTACCGTAGCGGCGCGCCATCTCGGAGAAGAAGGCCACGGCGAGTGCGGGATGCTCGTTGGCGTGGTGGTCGTGCCAGTCGATGATGACGTAGAGATCGTCGGCGATGGCGGCGTCGATCACGCGGACGACGCGCTCCTGGTTGGCCTCGGGGTGGTTGAGGTAGCCCTTGGGGTCGATGCCGAGGGCGGCGCGGATGATGCCGGCGTGCCAGTCCTGCTTCAGCCAGTTCACCACCCCCTGATTGTAGAAGCGCGCGGCCTGCCACTGGCTCCAACCGTAGCTGACGCCAGCCAGGCTCACGGGCTGGCCGTCGGCGCCGACGATGCGGTGGCCGTCGGTGCGCAGCCGGCCGTGGAGGCTGACGGGGCCCGGCGTCGGGTCGGGGGGGGTGGACGTTGTGCTGCAGCCGTTGAACGCCGTCAGGGTCGCCAGCAGGAGGAGAGGGAGCAGGATTTTTTTCAAGGTGGGGAGGGGTCGGGGAAATTATTTCTCCACGCGGTAGATCGCGTAGGTCTGGCCGGGCGCGGTGAGCTGCAGCCGGCCCGTGCCTGGGGTGAGCGTGAGCGGCGAGCCGGCGAGGAGGGTCAGCCTGGTGCCGTGGGTGAAGGCGAACTCCGCGGTCTCGGTGCGGCCGGCCGGGTTGAGCACGATGAGCAAGACGCTGTCGCCGCTGGCGCGGGCATAGACGAGCGGGTAGGTGTCCGCCTTGGCGTAGAGCGGAGTGAACTCCGCGTAGGCGGTGAGCGCGGGCTCCGTGTGCTTCAGCCGGATGAGCCGGCGGGTGCGGTTGAGGAGCGAGTCGGGATCGCTTTCCTCGGCGGTGACATTGGGGGCGTCGGCGGACTGGTCGACCGGCAGGTAAAGCTTTGCCGCGGGGGCGGTGGAGAAGCCGAGGTTGGGTCCGCCGGTCCACTGCATCGGCGAGCGGGCGCCGGCGCGCGGCGTGTAGGCGCCCTCGATCTGCGGCTGGTCCGCGGCGGGCAGCTGGCGCATGCCGGTCTCGTTGCCGTAATAAAGGAAGGGCACGCCGGGCATGGTGAGGCCGAAGGCCATGATGATCTCGAGGTCGGCGGTGCTGCGCCGGTTGGCGAGCCGGGCGTTGTCGTGATTGCCCAGCGGGAGGCAGATGTAGCCCTGGGCGCGCGTCGCCTGGTAGTCCGCGAGGTAGCGCTCGAGGAAGTGCGCGATGTTGCCGCGGCCCTCGCGGTCGAAGAAGCTGTGGCCGTCGGACATGCCGTTGAGGATGCGCCAGCCCTCGGCCTGGTAGAGGTCGTCGAAGCCCGGGACCCAGTGGTAGAAGTCGGCGTGGAACGCGCCGTCGAGCGCATCGCGCGGGCCGGACCATTCGGACACCATGAAGGCGTCGGGGTATTTCCTGCGCATGATCTCGCGGCATTCGCGCCAGAAGCCGAGGGAGTCGCGGTGGACGTCGTTGCCCTTGACCAGCGCGCCGGCCATGTCGGCGCGGAAGCCGTCGGCTCCGAGGTCCATCCAGAACTGGAACACGCGCTTCATTTCCGCGCGCACGGCGAGGACGGCCGGGTGGTTGGTCGGGAGCTGCCACGGCTGGGCCGGGTCGGGCTCGCCGTAGCCATAGTTGAGGGCGGGCTCGTTCCAGTAGAAGTTGGAGAGGAAGTTCCCGTTGCGCTGGCCGTAGCCATGGACGAAGAGCGCGTTGGGGGCGGGCTTCCACACGTTGTCGGTCCAGATGTACCAGTCGGCCGTGGGGCTCCGCGGGTCGCGGGCCGAGGCCTGGAACCAGGGGTGGTCGATGGCGCTGTAGCTCGCGACGAAGTCGAAGAGCACCTTCAGGCCCCGCCGGTGCGCCTCGGCGAAGAGGATGCGGGCGTCCTCGTTTGTCCCATAGCGCGGGGCGACCTTGTAGTAGTCGCGGATGTCGTAGCCGGCGTCGTTGAACGGCGAGTCGAAGAACGGGTTGAGCCAGATGGCGTCGACGCCGAGGCTCTTGATGTAGTCGAGCTTGGCTGTGACGCCGCGCAGGTCGCCGATGCCGTCGCCGTCGGAGTCGTAGAAGGACTGCGGATAAACCTGGTAGACCACGGCGTGATGCAGCCACGCCGGGGTGTCGGGGATGATGTCGCGGCCGGTGATGCCGTCGGTTTCGGCGTGCAGCGCGGGTGCGAGCAACGCGAGGAGCAGCAGCGTGACAGGCACGCCGGGACGGAAGGTGCGGGATGACGGGGTGGTCATAAGCGAACGGAACACTACTCCACGGGCGGCCGGGGCACAACCCCGGATGTTGGAGGAACATGTCACGGCAATCAATGCGCCCCGGGAGGGTGATTCCGGGGCGGTGCCACCCCGGCGGGCGGTTGGGCGCAGAACGGGTTTGCTTGTGCGCGGTCCCGCGTTATTTTCCCCCACAAGGTCGTGATGAAAGCGCTTGCCCTGAATCTGCTCTGGCTGCTGCCCCTCGCGCTCGGCGCCGCCGAGGTGCGGCCGGGGGACACGCTGCAGTCGGTGAGGGCCACGCTGGGGACGCCGAACGGCCAGGTGCACCGCCGCGACGTGCAGCTGCTTTATTACGACCGGGGCGAGATCGAACTGCGGGAGGGCGCCGTGACCCGCGTGGCGCTCCGCACCACCGAGGAGCAGGCCGCGTGGCAGGCGCGCAACGCGACGATCGCACGGCATGCCGAGGAAGTCCGGGAACTTTACCGGACGCGGCTGCGGACCGAAGGGGCCGAGCTGAAGCGCCGCAAGCTGGATGATCCGGATTTTGCCGCGGCGCCCGCGGCCTACCAGGTGGCGTTCTGGGAGGATTTCTCCCGGCGGTTTGCCGTCATTCCCTGCGACGACCAGCTCGCCGCGGCCCGGCTGCGGCTCGCCGGCGAGCTGGCCACCCGCAGCCGGCATGAACAGGAGGAGCGACTGGCCGAACTGGAACTGCGGGTCCGTCTGGCCGAGGCCGAGGCGGGGGTCTACCATGGTCACACCGTCTACTACGCGAGTTATTATCGCGGGCAGCAAACCGCCGGTCTCTGGCCGATCGAATATCACTTCAATGACGGCACCGCTCCGGCCGCGGGCGCGGTCACGAGCCCGGCCCGGTACCGCGCGCGGCCGCAGCACCCGGAAGTTTCGTCTCGACGGTACGGGCCGCGTTACCGCCTGTAAGACTGCCTGGTCCGGGCGGGCTTGAGCATATGATCCGGACCTATGCAGTGCCCGTGGGCCAGCGAGCTTGCTCGCGCTCCATGGGCGTCCGCCGGCGGGCTGGCCTACCGTCGCACCATTCATTTTATCGAGTGCAGAGGAATACCGCGGTTATCTGCATCGTTCCGGATTAGATAATAGAGTAGCCGATTGCCGGGGCTGCACCTTGGTGCAGCCGGATCAGCGCACTGCTTTGCCCGTTCGCGGCTGGACACTTGTGTCCAGCCCTACCCAGGAGGAGCGAATGGCTATGATATCATATGATTTGTTCTAGGGTTCCACCATCACCGGCAAGCCGGTCCAGGCCAGGCCCAGCAGGGTGCGGGCGTCCCAGTTGGCGAGGCGGAAACAGCCGTGCGATTCCGTGCGGCCGATTTTTTCCGGATCGGGCGTGCCGTGGATGCCGTAGCCGGTGCGGTCGAGGCCGATCCAGGCGACGCCCACGGGATTGTTGGGGCCGGGCGGGACGATCAGCTTGCGGCCGAGTTCCCTGGCCTCGGGCGACTCGGGGAACACCTCGGGGTCGAAGGTGTAGTTGGGATCGGGGATGACCACGGTCACGTGCAGTTCGCCGAGCGGCCGCTTTTCCACCATGCGCGCGATGCTGACCGGGAAATGGGCGATGACGCGGCCGGTGTCGTCCGTGGCCTCGAGTTCGTGGGCTGCAAGGCGGACCTGGAGCTGGGCGGCACGGCCGGTGACGGTGACGTGCCCGACGGCCGGCACCTTGAGGAGGACGCCGGGGAGCAGGTCGTCCCAGTTGACCGCAGGATTGAGCCGGCGCACGAAATTGGGACTGGCGTGGTAAAGCTCGGCGACCAGCTCGAGCACGCTCGTATAGGCGAGGGCGGACTGCTCCGACTTGCCGAGCCAGGTGGGGGCGAGCGGCTGGATCGTGGCCTTTTCCTCGGCGGTGAGGAGATGCTGGGTGAAAGCCGGGGCGGTGAGCAGCAGGCTTTCGCGCGTGGCCTTGTCGAGGTCGCCGGTTTCAGCCAGCCCGGCGCCGCGTTGGAACGCGCGCAGGGCGGCCGCGGACTGCGGTCCCCGCACGCCGTCGATCGAGCCGCCGGAGAAACCGCGGCGCGCCAGCTCGACCTGCGCCTCCAGCCAGTTTTCGACCGGACGGGCTTCATCCGCCGGCGCCGCCGCGGGCGCATCGGCGGCCGGGACGGGTTCGGCCGGCTGGGCGGGGGTGTCCTCGGGCCGGTCGGAGGGCGCGGGGTCTTCATTCGCGCGCACCGGCGCCGCGACCCACAGGGTGAGTGCGAGCCAGCAGAGGCGGGACGGGCCGGACAACTTCATCGGCGGTGAAGATGCCCGGCCGGGCCCAAATGAAAATGCGGAAATTGCCGGGCTGATCCGCCAGTGCGGGCTGGCCATCGCGCCGCGGTGGCCCAGACTGGCGCCATGATACCCCGTCGTCTTCTCCCCGTCCTGTTGTTCGGTCTCGCCGCTCCGCTCCTGGCGCAAACCCCCGTGGTGATCCCGCTCTGGGCCAATGGCGCCCCGGGTTTCGAGGCGCGCCGCAACGAACCCGAGGTGGCCAAGGATTATTGGATCAAAAACATCCACAACCCATCGGTCACCGTCTTCCTGCCCCCTGCGGGCAAGGCCAACGGCACGGCCATGGTCATCTGCCCCGGCGGCGGGCATCGCGAGCTGGTTTACCAGGCGGAAGGCGTCGAGCCGGCGCAGTATTTCGCCAGCCTCGGGATCACTTCGTTCGTGCTGAAGTACCGGCTGGGGCGCGAGCCGGGTTCGCCTTACGGCATCGAAACCCACGCGGCGTCGGACCTGCGCCGCGCGATGCGGCTGGTCCGCAGCCGCGCCGCGGAGTGGGGCCTCAATCCCGGCCGCATCGGCGTGGCCGGCTTCTCGGCGGGCGGGGAACTGATCCCCTTCGTCGCCTTTCAGCCGGCGGCCGGCGACCCGGCATCGGCCGACCCGGTGGAACGGGTCAGCGCCCGGGCGGATTTCCTGATCAGCATTTATCCCGGTCCGGTGGGTTTGCCGGAAAAACTGCCGCCCGACTCGCCCCCGGCCTTTCTGCTCTGTGCAAACGATGACGTTTTCCACGCCAAGCCGATCATGAAGATGGTGGAGCAATACCAGACCCTGGGCCTCCCGGTTGAACTGCACCTCTACGCCGTCGGCGGCCACGGGTTCAAACTGGGCCAGAGCTCGAAATTCATCTCGATCCGTCACTGGCCGGAACGCATGGCGGACTGGCTGCAGGACGCCGGTTATCTGACGCCGGTGGGGCCGAAGGCGCCTTGAACACCGCGAGGTCGCCGTGGCTCCAGAATTTGGAAGCGCGGGCGACCCGCCCACAGCTGCCATGCTTTAGGGCCTGTTTGCAAAATGTCATCGCTGGGCGTCGCTTGGGGAACGTGAATGGCCCTACACACCCCGCCTTATCGGGCACCCCTCTTCAGAGGGGATTTTTGCTGGGCAAGGTTTGACTTTTGCAAACACACCCTAGAGCGAAGTCAGATGCCAGTGGCCGCAGACGCTGCAGCGGTAGGCCTGGCGCTGGCGCTCGACGCCGGCCAGCAGGGCCGCGTCGAGCGCATCGCCCTGCGTGCGGTAACGGCGCTTGCGGGTGCACATCCGCTGTTTCATTTCCGGCGTGGGCTTCTTCATGGGATCCGGCACAAGCCAGTCAGGCTGGTCCGTGACTTTTGTAAATTGGCCTTTTGAGTTCTCGGCAAGAATGAGACCGGATGGCTCAAGGGATATATGGTGAATCAAAGCCGAGTCGATCACCGGGGAATCAATTGAAACGGCCTGTAAAATAATGACGCTAAATGATGTCATTCAACGACTATAAATATAGTCTGGCCGCACTTGCTTTCGATGCAATAGC